>Ga0265325_10000246_pt1 | contig 38473 bp, 33 predicted proteins | sample 41420metaG_FD_202090 | JGI IMG/M metagenome (GOLD analysis project Ga0265325, IMG submission 202090) | Rhizosphere microbial communities from Carex aquatilis grown in University of Washington, Seatle, WA, United States - 4-14-20 metaG | ecosystem: Host-associated > Plants > Roots > Rhizosphere... | reverse complement strand
CCGGGCGACGTTTCTGATTGGCGGAGCGACGTTTCTGATTGGCGGAGCGACGTTTCTGATTGGCGGAGCGACGTTTCTGATTGGCGGAGCGACGTTTCTCATTGGCCAGGCGTCGTTTCTCATTGGCCGGGCGTCGTTTCTTATTGGCCAGGGTGACGTTTCTTCTTGCCCGCAGCATTTCTCGACGTGACCCAAACTTCTTTGCCCGCAAAAGAAGTCCCGGAGGAAGAACCTCGCTCCTCCGCTAACTAATTAATCGGGAAGCGCTCGCAGAAAGCCCAATCCTACACCCGAGGCTATCTCGGGTTTTCGACAAAGTTACATTGCCGATGCCTCATTGACCCTGGTGCGGTGTTTCATCATCTTCCGGTGAAGCCGGTTTCTATCGCGGCACGGCCTGCGGCATTGGCACTTTCGATTGCCATCGCCGCCTGCGCGCTCGAAGGTCCCAACGCTCGGCTTCCCGAGCGTCCCGCGGGGGCGGAAGGACTCGAGGCCACGCGTGGGGATCCGCGCTCGGTGACGTGCGACGAGCCCGAGCCGAGTTTCCCGCAGTGGACTCCCGGGCCGCCGCCGCTATTGGTCGTTCACGTGCCGGGGTTTCCGGACGCCGTCGTCGCAGAGCCGGCCGCCGACGCGCCGCATCGGCCGCTCGTGGTCGCTCTGCACGGCCTGGGCGGCCGTCCCGAGCCGCACTGCGATGCTTGGCGGAACATCACGGAAGGGGCTGCCTTCGTTCTTTGTCCGCGCGGCGACGACGATCCGCAGCGTTCGACCCGAGCCGAGCGCCGATTCACGCTCCCGGGTGGTGAACGTCTGCGGCTTCACGTCGACGCCGCCCTTCGCGCGTTGGCCGAACGCTTCGCTGGCCGCGTCGACGTCGACCGGCCGCTCCTCGCGGGCTTCTCGCTCGGCGCGGTCGAAGCCGCGCTGCTGGCACAATGGGACCCTGCCCGCTTTCCCCGCGTCGTGCTCCTCGACGGCGGCGTCGACCAGTGGCGAGACTGGAATATCGGCCAGTTCGGTGCCCGCGGCGGAAAGCGTGTACTTTTTGGGTGCGGGTCCAGTTGGTGCGGCCCACCGGCCACTGCGGCCGCGGGCCGGATCGAGCGCCGTGGCCTACCGACTCGGGTGATCTACGCGAACGTGGGGCACACGAATGCGCCGGCGCTTCAAGCGGCCGTGCGAGAACAGCTGGAATGGCTTACTGATGACGACGCCCGCTGGTCGGCCGGCGGCGTCCGCGACCCCAGCCTGCTCCGCCGTCCTCCTGACTCTGGGGGCGATCAGAAATAGCTTTCCCCCCTTCCAGCGCGGCTCACCAGGGCTGCCCTGCTCCGGCATAGATCGTCTGGCAAGTTCACGACCGCGGCTCGAAGTCGGAAAGGGACGCGGGCGCGTAGCGTAGGTCCAAGGAGTATTCGCTGAGGGATCCCAGGGGCACGGGGCGTACCGCGGGCACCTGGTTCAGCGCAATGCGCCGCCGCACGCAGCGGGCAGCGCGTCGCTCTGCAGCCGCTCCCAGGTCGGCCGGAAGCCCGTCGTATGCCTGCCCGTCGGGTCGCCACTCGTGGAGAGCGATCTCGAGCGCCTCCGCCTTCGCTCGATTCACGAGGAGCAATCGCACGGGGACTTGCGCACCGAGCAGAGGGTGCATCCCCACTGTGGGCGCGAAACTGCGGTAGCGCACCCCGAACACGCGCACCGGGCCGCCCGCACCCGACTCCGCGCGCATCGGTAGGTCGATCCCCTCCGCGCGCAATTGCCAGCTTCCGAGTGCCTCGGCACCTTCGTCTTTCGCCGGACGCAACGCGAGCTCCACCCGACTCGAACTGGCATCGACCAGTCGAGTGGTCCCCTGCTGATTGCTCGCGTCGCCGAGGAGCGACCAGAACTCGAGTGCGCGCCGTATCGTGATGACGCACCCCTCGAACTCGATCTCGCTCCAGGGGCGGCAGCCGTCGTTTTCGAGCTCGGCTCGAAGCGCGCGCGCGAGACCCAGATTCGCGGTCTCGAGATCGCCGAGGACTTCGCGCAAGTCCGCCTCGAGATAAAACGGCAGGGCGAAGCGGTCGTGCAGCGCGGCTCCCCAATCGACGAGCTCCGCTCGGCAGGCACCCGTCGTCAGCATGGCCAGGATCGCGCGCAGCAGTGTCGCCAGCGCCGCGGCCCGTTCGGGCGTGTGCTGCATCCGGAAGGCACGGAACTCGACGAGGCCGAGCTGACCGCGGCCGGGCTGGTAGGGGTTCCACAGCTTCTCGATATTGAGTTCCGCACGATGACTGTTTCCGACCGGATCGGTCAGGGACGGCGCGAGGCTCGACCAGATGGTCGCCGGGTCCGAGGGCACGTGGCGGTCGAGCAGGGCGAGCGCGAGCTTGAGCTCACCGTGCGCGTCCGCACAATGTTCGTCCGGACGCACCGATTGGCCCGACGCACCGATGTAGTCATGCGCAAACAAGTACGAGAGGGCAGGGTGCCGCAGCGCGTACCGGATGAGGCGGGGAAGCAGCCGCGGCTCGAGAAAAAACGGGCTTCGACTCGGAGACGGTCCACCGAACGTGATCTGCCCACCGCCGCCCGAGTCTGCGACCGCGCCGTTGAAGTGCAGCCGGTACGGCTCCAATCCGGCCGCCGCCGCCATGGCGTAGCAGCGGCGGTTGTCTCGCAAGAATCCGAGGACGGTCCGGTGCGGCGCCATGTTGATCTCGACCACGGCCGGATCGGGTGTGACGGTTGTCCACCGAACGCTCGCGTCCACAGGCGGCGAGAAGCCGCACAGAATGAGCGACGGCAAGCCCGATGCGTCGGCCGCCCCGGAAATGATGCTCATCATAAGGAGAAACAGAGCGACGTCGTCCACCGCCGGCAGCTCGACGCAGGCGACCGTCTGCCCCGACTCCTCGCGGCTGGAGACGATGAGAAGGTAGAACCCTTCGTTCGCGAGGTCGTCGCGGAGAGTCTTTTCGGCGGTCGGCGGGCCGTGGATCGACGGCCTCGAGGGGCGCCCATCGTGAGCGGGATCGGGCAGCGGGGCCGCAGGGTCGGGAGCGACGAGAATGCGCCGGTCGCCCGGTCCAAGGAAGGTCCTACGCGCGAATCCCTGGCTCGCGAAGGCGGCGTCGAGCTTCGCTTGAAACACGTCGAGATCTGCCGGCGCCGTTTTTCGTGTGAGCAGCGGATCGCACGGCCCGGACCAGGCGGCCCCTCCGTCTCGGCGCGTATACAGCCCGAAGCTCCACCGAGGGCTCGTTTCTCCGGGATACTTCCGGCCGATGCTCCGCAGCACGGCGCAGCCAGGCTGCTCGGCCCCCCACTGTGCGACCACCTGCTCGGCGCGCCGGAGCTTGTCGGGGCCGAGCGCCGCTGCGGTCCACTCGTCGGCGTGGGAGTAACGATCCGTGAAGGTCGGCTCGTTGCCGACCCAGATGTCGAGACCCAGCGCCGCGAGCGCGGCATCGTGCGCGGCGACCGCGCTCTCCAACTCGCCAGCCTCCGTCATCGCCGTCCTTTCTACGCCGCAGGCTTCTCGGCCTCCCCGGCGCGCGCCGAGGGCGGCGCCGGGGCTGAGCGGTGCGCCGTCTTCATGGCATTTCCTGCCGCATCTGTTCAACGAGATCGACCAAGAAACGATGCACCGTGGCTTCCGCGATGTGGTGCCCTCCCGCCGCGTCGATCGCGTTTCCGACCGGGCCGAGCGGCGGCCAGTAGCTGCCGTCGACGTCCAGCCGAGTTTCGGTCGCCGAGAGAGGGCGCGCCGCCACCTCGGCCAGCATCGCCGGGAAGAGCACCGGCAAGCGCACCGCCTCCCAGGAAAGCTCGAGACGAGTCACCGCCGGATCCGTGGAGGTCGCCTGCTGGTCGCGGACACGACGCACGAGAACACGGACGTCGACACCAATCTCGATTCCGCCCACCTGAAGGTGCAAGTTCGCGACTAAGGCGTTGGTACGCGCGGCGGCCGACGTCGTCGCTCGTTGCAGGAGCTTCGAGGGGTCGCGGTGCAACAGCTCCCGCACTCTCTCGTACGGACGGTCGATGTACTCGTAACAATGCAGCGGGCGTGGCTGGCTCATGGCAAGCGGAAGCGGACGCACGCATCGTGCCGGCTTTGGCGGGGACAAGCGCCACCCACCCCGCGAGCGAACGGACCGCCTCCGGCCACGTTCACCACGCCCCATTCGAGCGCCCTAAAGTTCAGTTGGTGGAACCGGCCGGCAGCAGTTCGAAGTTGGCCGTTGCGGACCCCGGCGGTGTCACCGTCACGGATTGGGTGGCCGGACGCAGGCGCGGGGCCCAAACGGTCGCTCGGTAGGTGCCCGACGGGACGTTTGCGATCGCATATTTGCCGTCAGGGGCGAGCTTGCCGAAGTAGGTCGAGGGGATGACCAGCAGATAGCCCAGCATCTCCGGATGGATGTTGCACAGGAGGGCAATCGTGCCGGCCGTTTCGAAGGTCTTCGAGGCAGTGCCGTTTTTTTGGATATACCCCGTGTCCCAATCTCTGACGTCGGGCGAAAAAACGTGGTGGGTGAGGGCGTCCTTGTTTCCAAAGGTGACGCTTCCGCCGGTCGTGATGACAGAGATGAACGGCGAGAACTCCTTGTGGTAGACGTCGATCGTCGTGGTCCTGGCCATCCCGGGCTCTTTGGGCGCGTCTTCGAGATACACGACGCCGCCGTCTGTCGGCGGTTTCCCGGTGCTCGAGACCAGGACTGTCCCGACGATGCTCGGACTGCCGGCGCGCGCCAAGGGGGGTCCGGCGCTTCGAGCGCCCGGGACGGGTGAAGCTGGCTCCCGAGCCTCGTGGCAGCCAAGGCCGACCGTGGCAGCCAGAAAGATTGCCTTCTCGAGGTTTTGCCGACGGAACGTCGCGATCATGGTGCGGCCTCCGTGCGCCGGCCGTGCGAAAGTCGAGCCACTTCGGCCGAGCCGCGTCGTCCCGGCGCCAGAGCGCGCCGAACAGCCTCACGGCGCCTTTCGATGCCTGCCCGCTTCGATCGCCCTCGCCTCAGACGACCGAAAATGCGCGCGAACGCAAGACCTGCGCTTTTCAGACGGTGATCTGGCGGGTTTCCTTCGGGAACCGGCCCCGGCCTGCTTCTTTGTACGCCCAGGCGGTGGGTCCCTCAGACGCGGGTCGCCACGATGAGCCACTCGGCGTCGCTGATCGGGTCGAAGTACGGACGCCAGTCACCCCCCATTGCCTGGCGCCATTGGTCCTCGGTCAGGACGCGGGCGTCGACCGACGCACCCACCACGTGATCCTCGTACACGCACGTTTGCGGGCCCGTGCGGCGCACGCGGCGCTCCTCGGACGCGGGCAGGGCGTCGAGTCGGTCCAACCACGCCGGCGAGGGTGTCTCCGCGATCCACGCGCCGCCCGGGCGAACGACACGCGATAGCTCGCGCGCCAGGGCTTCCATCGAATGGTCGTTCGGCGGGTGTGCGAGAGTCCCGTGCAGAGCCAGCACGGCGTCGAACGATGCCCGCTGGAACGGCAGCGGCTCCCAAAAGTCCGCGCGAACGAGCGGCACCGGGCGCGACCGCCGCGCGCAGCGCACGAGCATCTCTCCGGAGATATCGACGCCGGTCGGCGTGTACCCCGCGTCGAGCAACGCGGTGAGCTCTCTCCCGGTGCCGACGCCCAGATCGAGCACGGAGCCCGGGGGCCGCGGTAGTTCCCGTACGACGCGGCGCATGCGCCGCCGCGATTCGTCGGAGCCGAGGGCGTACGTCCGCTCGTAGCGTCCGGCAATTGCGTCGAAGAAGCGCGCGGCGCCGCCGCCGTTCATCGGCGCACGAGATCGCAGTACGCGAGGTAGATGGCCTCGTGCGCCCCGGCGAGGGCGATCGCCCTCGCCAGGAGGCGCTCGCAATCCTCGTCGCTCCATGGTTTCTCCGGCCCGTCCTTCGCTCCTCGGCGATGGGCTGCTCCAAGCAAGGCGCCGAGATGACTCGCGAGCGGCTCCAAGTCTTCGCTTCTGAGCGTGGCGAGATTGATCTTGTCCTCTTGAGGGGCAAGACGCCGAACGAACATCGACGAGCCGCGCAACCGGGTTCTGCCGATCATGAACGGAGGTTGGGCGGTGCACGCCCGGATGGCCGTGATCACGCGCTCGGCCGGCTCGAGGCGCGGGGGCCGGACCGTCTTCGCCGGCGACGGGATTCCCTCCTCTTTCATGTCGAAGATCCACTCGCCTTGCTCACCCCCCTTGCCGCGGACCAGAACGGCGATTCGCAAGCAGCCGAGGCTCCCGGTGCCGGCCACGCGAAATGCCGCGTCGATCACGTCGAGGGCATGCTCGGGCGGACGCTCCCTGGCCGAGAGCCGGCGCACGTACTTCGCAAAGGCATCGTCGGCTTTCTTGCGCAATTTGGGAGAAATATCGAGGTAGCGTTCGCCACGGACGAATCGGCGCGTTCCGCGCACCACGCGGGTCCGCGCGTCGAGCAGCTGTTTGCGGGTGCGCGCACGAACCTGATCGACGAGGGCCCTCACCGGCGCGGGCGCAGCCGGAAGTCTCGTGCGATGGAAGGCGGACCCGACGTACGAGCGGATGAGGGAATCGCAGACAGTCAGGGCGCGCGGACCGTCCGCTCCGATCTCTCGACCACCGAGCACCAGGCTCACCACGAGGCGGAGTACGTCGAGACGCCACGGACCGACGACGGCGTCGTCGAAGTCGTTCGGCCCGAAGACGATTCGCTCGGCGTCGCGGGTCTTCTTCGACTCCGCGGGCGAGAGAATGCCCGCGCGATAGGCGCCGAAGTTTTCCAAGTGAGCGTCCCCGACGAGCCAACCTCCTCCCCGGGGGCCGGCCCGGAGCGCGGGGTGACGTTCGAGGAGCTCGTAGAAGAGCGGCGCCGATCCGCGCAAGAACGCGAGCGGGGAAGCGACCATCCGCTCGATTTTGTGCGGAAGGATCGACGCCATGCCTGCGGTGCGCACACGATCGAGCTCGAGTTGGCGGCGCGCGAGACGGACTGGGTCGACGGAAAGCATCGGGACCAGGATAGCCCGACTGCCCGCCCCTCGAGCGCTTGCGAGGCCCTCGCGCGCGCCGCGGCGCAGGCCCCCGCCTGCTTATGTCATTTCGTAGACGAGCAGGCGGCACTCGATCGCGCCGTTGTAGAGAACCCAGCTCCGGTCCGGGTCGCGGCGCATCGCGCGAGGGAGCGCGGGCGTGCCGCAGAGGATCGCAACCGTGTGTCCGCGCATGCGCCGCGAGGCACGGGCCAGGTCGTCGTAGAGGGCCGGGTCGGCCTCGAGCCGCTCGCCGTAGGGCGGATTGGTGACCACGAACCCCGGGGGGTCGATCGGGGAGAGATCGCGCACGTTCCGGCGTTCGACCGACACGTCGACACCGGCCGCTCTTGCGTTGTCGCGTGTCAGCTCGACCGAACGCGGGTCGGTGTCGAACGCGTAGATCGGCGGACCCTTGCCGAGCGACGCCGCTCGCGCCTCGGCACGCAAATTCGCGAGCCGTTCGCGCATTCGGTCGTCGTGGCTCGCCCACCGCTCGAGTCCAAGCCGCGGACGAGTCAGCCCCGGCGCGATTCGCCTCGCCCACGCCGCGGCCTCGATCGCGACGGTCCCCGCGCCGCACATCGGATCGACCAGTGGCCGTTCCCGGTCCCAGCCCGAGAGGCGGACGACCGTCGCCGCGAGTGTCTCGCGGAGCGGGGCCTCTCCCGCTCGCGCGCGCCAACCGCGTTCATGCAGCGAGCTACCCCCGACGTCGAGGTAGACCGTCGCGCGATCGCGAGCGACGCGCACGGCAACGAGCACGTCGGGGTCGTCCCGGTCGACCGACGGCCGCGCCCCGTGGCGGTCGCGCAGCGCGTCGACGATTGCGTCCTTGGTCTTCTGCGCGACGAATTGCGAGTGCGTGAGTTGGCTCGCCCGGCACGTGGCACGAACCGCGAGGGTCGTGCGAGGGGTCATCCACGCGGTCCAATCGACGGCGTGTACCCCTTCGTAGAGGGCCCCGGCGTCAGGTGCGTCAAAGGACGCGACCTCGAGGAGAACGCGTACGCAGATGCGCGACCACAGGCACGCTCGAGCCGCGTCGGCGAGCTCGCCTTCGAAGTGCACGCCCCCTCGGTCTGCGCGTACCCGTGCGAAGCGCAATTCGCGAAGCTCGTCGCGGAGCGCGGGCTCGGTTCCTTTGGCGGCCGTTGCAAAGAAGCGCTCGGGGACACTAGCCATGAGCCCCCGCGTCCGCCGCGGTCTTCCGCCACCGCGCATTCCAAGCGAGGAGCAGCAAGCTCGCGACGCCGGCGAGCACGGCGCCCGCGCAAAGCGCGACCCGGGGTCCGTAGGATCGCCAGAGCGCGCCCGCGAGCAAACCGGCCGGTAGAGCGGTAATCCCCACGACGAAATTGTAGGCACCGTACGCGCGGCCGCGCTGGTCCTCGCGCACCAAGTCTTTGATCAGCGCCTTTTCCACCGGCTCGGTCAGCCCATAGAAGACGCCGTACACGACGAAGAGCGCCCACACCTGCCACGCCGCGCTCGCGAAGCCGAGGCCGGCGTACACGAGCCCGTAGATCAACCATCCAGCCGAGATCAACCGCGCGCGCGACAGGCGATCGGCCATGCCTCCGCCGAGATAGGCCCAAAGCACTTTGGACAGATTCAACACCGACCAAAGGACGGGGATCTGCGCCGTGGAGAGGCCGAGCGATCGAGCACGGAGAAGCAAGAAGGCATCCGACGAGTTTCCGAGCGAGAACACCCCCAAAGTTCCGAGATAGAGAAGCAGGCGGCGGTCGGCGAGCGGCGATGCGCGGCGCGCCGTACCCGCGTCCGCGGGGCCGTCCGGAGCGGAGCGGCGCGCCGGCTCCGGTACGAAAAAAACGAGGGCGGTGGCGATGGCGCCTGGAATGACCGCCACCCAGAACACGGCTCGAATCGAGAAATGTGCGGCGAGGAGCCCCATCGCGAGAAGCGGCCCGACGACCGCCCCTACGTTGTCCATCGCCTGGTGAAAGCCGAATGCGCGTCCAGCCCGGTCGCCGGCGGCGTCCGCGATGAGGGCGTCGCGGGGTGAGCTCCGCACTCCTTTGCCGACGCGATCGGACACCCGCACCGCGAGCACCTGCCAGGGCCGCGTGGCCAGCGCGACGAACGGGCGCACCGCGCTGGCGAGGCCGTAGCCGAACAGGACCAGGGGCTTGCGCCGGGGCGTCACGTCCGCAATCACGCCGGACGCAAGCTTGAGGAGGCTCGACACGGTATCCGCCGCGCCTTCGACCATTCCCAAGTACGCGGGTCCCGCCCCGAGCGTCTCGGTCAGGAACACGGGAAGGAGCGGGAAAATCATCTCGGTCCCGACGTCCGTGAACAGGCTCGTGAAGCCGAGCAGAACGACGGCGGCCGGCAGACGTCCGGCGCGAGGCACTCTTTCGGTCACGCCCACCCGTCTCGCCTCGTCCTGCGTTGGCCCCAGCGTTGCCAGGGGGCATAGTCGGTCATGCGCGATCGGCCGGACATGAACGGACTCCAGAGAAGGGCCCCACCGACGAAGCCTCCGACGTGCGCCATGAACGCGATGCCACCCTGGGCCTTGTTGGCGAGGGCGTCCCACAGATTGACCACGAAGAATTCGCCGATGACGAGCCAAGCGGGAAAGTAGAGGAAGAGCCCCCAGAATATCCAAAGCAGTGGAATCGGGTTGATGACCGTAATCGGCGACTTCGGGTAGAGAAAGACATAGGCCGCGAGCACCGAGGCGATGGCACCCGATGCACCGACCATCGGCAGAGTCGAAGTCGGATCTGCGAGGATCTGGGCCGCTGCCGCGCAGACGCCGCCGACGAAGTAGAATACGAGATACCGCGCGTGCCCCATCGCGTCTTCGACGTTGTCGCCGAAGATCCAAAGGTAGAGCATGTTCCCCGCGATGTGCCCCACCGAGCCGTGCATGAACATGCTCGTGAAAATAGTGGGCACGGCTCCGACGGGGTCGACCCAGAGTCGCGCGGGTACCAGATACCATTGGCGCGCGAATTCCGCTTCCGGCACGCCCTGCGAGAACGCGCTGAGCTGGAATAGAAAGACGGCCACGTTTGCGGCGATCAGCGCGTAGTTGATGAACGGAAACGTGCGGGGCGGCAGGTGATCACGGAGCGGCAGCACGCGCCCGACTCTGCCACGGATCCGCCCCGCGCGTCTCGCAGTACGCGGCTCTCGCGCCAGCCCATCCTGAGACCTCCCAGCGGTACCCGAGCACTCTTTTGGCGCTCGCCTATACTGGGCGACAATGCGCATGCTCGAAAAGGTCGGCGCCCTCGGTGGCGCGTTCGTGGGCGCCATCCTGCTCGTTTTCGGCATGAATCTTCACGGCGGGGGGCTCTGGCAGGGGCTCGCTCCCGCAATCGCTGCAGGCACGCCGACCGTCGACCATTCGCCTGCGCCCTACGACCTGACGCAGTTGCGTGTGATCAACGAAGTGCTCAAGACCATCCGCGACCGCTATGTCGACCCACGCCGCGTGAAGTCCAAAGACATGCTGCTGAGCGCGCTGGACTACGTGCAGAAAGACGTCGCTCAGGTCATCGTCGTGAGGGAGGAGAACAACCCGTCGAAGGTGCGCGTTCGCGTCGACACGCAGGAAAAGGAGTTCCGAGTCGACGACGTCGTCGGCCCCTGGGACGTGAGCTCCCATCTGCGCGAGGTCTTCGCGTTCCTGCAAGACGGCCTTCGCGGAACGGACGTCGACCTGCGAGACGTGGAGTACGCGGCCTGCAACGGGATGCTGCACACGCTCGACCCGCACTCGGTCTTGCTCTCTCCAGACGCGTACAAGGAGATGAACCTCACGACGCAGGGCCAGTTCGGGGGCCTCGGGATCGTGATTTCGATCCGAGATCAGCAGCTCACCGTGATGAACCCGATGCCCAATACTCCGGCCGGGCGCGCAGGCGTGAAAAAGTACGATCGCATCACGAAGATCAACAACGAATCGACGTTGAACATGGGGCTGAACGAGGCGGTGAACCACCTTCGCGGGCCCCCCGGAACGAAGGTGAACGTCTGGATCCATCGCGACGGCGCCGACGGTTGGACCTCCTCGAAGCCGTTCGAGTTGACCCGCGAAGTCATCCACGTCGCGTCGGTCGAGCACAAGCTCATGGATGGCGGGATCGGCTACGTCCGGATCAAGCAGTTCCAGGCGAACACGACGGCGGACCTGGAAGCCGCGCTCGCCGACATGAAGAAGAACGGGGATCTCAAAGGAGTCGTGCTCGATCTCCGCGGCAACCCCGGCGGACTCCTCGATCAGGCGGCCAAGGTGGTCGACACATTCGTCAGCGAAGGGCCAATCGTCGCCACTGTCGGCAACCCGAGTGAGGGCCGCGAAGAGAAATCGGCCCGCGGGGACGGCACCGAGCCGAACTATCCGCTGGCCGTTCTCGTCAATGGATCGAGCGCGAGCGCCAGCGAGATCGTCACCGGCGCGCTCAAGAACCACGACCGCGCCGTGGTCGTCGGTGAGACGACGTTCGGCAAGGGCAGCGTCCAGCTTGTCTTCACGGATCTGCCGGACAAGGCTGCGCTCAAACTCACGATCGCGCAGTACCTCACCGAGCCTGGGGACGTATCGATCCAAGGCGTCGGGGTTACTCCCGACATCGAGCTCGACCCGATGACGGCGGACCCGATGGAGATGGACCTCACGGCCGATACCGGGGCCATCAAAGAGCGGGATTTGTCGCGAGCGCTCTCGAATGTCCGGGCGAAGGACGGCGGGCGCCCTCTCGAGATCGTCAAGTACGACCTACCCATCAAGGACCGTCTCGAGATGCGCGAGCGCGGTGGAGATCTCGACGACAACTTCGAGCTCGACTTTCCAATCCAGTTCGCCCGTGGACTTGTGGCGCACGTGCAGCCCGGCAAGCGAGCGGACCAGGTGCGTCAAGCCAAACCGTTCATCGCCGACACCCGCCGGGCGGAGCTGGACAAGGTGGCCGAAGAGCTGAAGGCCGACGGAATCGACTGGAGCGATGCTCCGCCCGACGTTTTGGCCGCGGCGACTCCGGCGCCGCCGGCTGGCGTCGAGGCTCGCGTCGAGACCGACCGGCCCAACAACGAAGTGACGGCCGGCGAGCCGATGAGCTTGAAGCTGACGGTCACGAACAAGGGCACGACGACGCTGTACCGCCTCTTCGCCGTGACAAAGAGCGAAGACCCCATGTTCGACAACAAAGAGCTCATCATCGGCAAGCTCGAGCCGGGCAGGTCGAGAACGACCACGGCGCCGGCCGGCTGGTGCGACTTCAAAGGGCACAAGGTGGGCTCGACCACGCAGCTTCCGAAGGACACGCCGCGGGTGTGCGTGATCCCGAAGGAGGCGCTGATGCGAGCCGATGGGGTGAAGTTTCACTTCGAGGAAGCGCGCGGGCACGCCCCCGCGGACACCGAGCTTCGTGCGACCGTCAAGTCTTTGGACCGCCCGGTCTTCGCGTACTCGTACGAAATCGTCGACAACCGAAAGGGAAACGGAGACGGGCGCGCGCAAAAGGGCGAGGGCCTGACGATGTATCTCACGGTGAAGAACATTGGAAAGGGACATTCCTTCAGCACTGTCGCGAACGTGCGCAACCTTTCCGGCGAGGGGCTGCTTCTCCACGACGGGCGATTCGATCTCTCGAACATGTTGCCCGGCGACACGAGGCGCGTGGCGTTCACGTTCGACATCGAGCCCGCGCTACAGGATCCGGAAGCAAAGCTCGAGCTCTCGATTCGCGATGAGGATCTGCGAGAGGGAGTCGACGAGAAGGTGCGTATCCCGATCGTCGACCCCGTGGTGGTCGCGGCGGCGGCGGGCGTGGAGCGCGCGAGGACGGGGGGCGCCGACCTGGTCAGTGAGCCCGACGCCGCGGGCCGCGTCTTCGCGCGTCTACCGCAAGGTACGGCGGCCGCGGTGACGGGGACCGCGAACGGGTATGTGAAGTTGGCGCTCGGCGACGGGCGCTTCGGGTTTGCGCGCTCGTCCGACCTCGAACAGGGCGGCGCGCCCCAGACGCCCGTTTCGTTGGAGGACGCGATGTCGCACGCCCCGCCGGCCCTCGAGATTCCACAGCCTCAGCTCGCCACGCGCGACCCGCACACGCTGGTTCACGGAACGGCGAGCGACGGCGCGCGCTTGCTCGATACGTATATCTTCGTCGGCTCCCGAAAGGTCTTCTATCGCTCGAACCGCAACGGGCCCGATCCGAAGCACATGACTTTCGACGCCGACTTGCCCCTGCGTGCCGGCGTCAACGTGGTGACCGTCGTCGCGCGCGAGAATCCGGACACGCAGACGCGCCGCACGTTCGTGGTGCGCCGCGACGGAACGAACGGAGAACTGCTCTCGACGCCGAAGACCGACGACGAGCTCAGCGAGACGGTAGGCGACCAAGACTAGGGCCAACGAGCGATGCGACAATCGCAGGTGCGACTGCACGTCAACATCGACCACGTCGCCACGTTGCGCAACGCGCGTGGAACGCCATATCCAGATCCCGTGCGAGCCGCCGAAGAGTGCCTCGGGGCGGGCGCGGACGGAATCACGGCGCACCTTCGAGAGGACAGGCGACACATCGGCGACCGGGATGTCGAACGTCTCCGTTCGACGCTGCTCGGATCGAATCGGACGTTCAATCTGGAGATGGCGGCGACGGACGAAATGGTTCGAATCGCGCTTCGCTGCCGACCCGAGGTGTGCACGCTCGTTCCCGAGCGGCGTGAGGAGCGCACGACCGAGGGAGGACTCGACGCGGCAGCGGGGGGAGATTCGCTCGCCCGGCGTGTACGCGCGCTGGTCGACGCGGGGATCAAGGTGAGCCTCTTCGTGGCGGCCGACGCCAAGCAGATCGATGTGGCGCATGCCATGGGCGCCGCGCAGGTCGAGCTGCATACAGGGGAGTACGCGCACGGCAAAGCCGGTGAGCTCCCAAGACTCGCCGAGGGGGCTCGCCGCGCGCACGCGCTCGGAATCGAAGTTGCTGCAGGGCACGGGCTTACTCGGGAGAACGTCCCGCCGCTCGTCGCGATCCCGTGGATCGTTGAGCTCAACATTGGCCACGCGCTCGTGGCGGATGCGCTTTTCCTGGGCATGCGTGAGGCAGTCCGGGCGTACCGCCAAGCGATCGAGCTGGGGATTTCGGCGCGGGAACGTTCTTCGCACGGGTAGACTATCATCGGCGCATGCTGTCCGTTTTGTCGCGCGCCCAAATGCGCACGTTCGACGCGCACGCGATCGACCGATGCCGCGTTTCGGGCCTCGTACTCATGGAAAATGCCGGCCGAGGCGCGACCGACGTTCTGGTGGGGGAGCTACTGGGCGGCAGGGCGGCCGGTGCTCGGGTGGTCGTCGTCTGTGGTACCGGGAACAACGGCGGGGACGGGCTAGTCGTCGCGCGACAGCTCTCGGTGCGCGGTGCGACGCCGGTCGTGCTCGTTGCGGGCGATGAAAAACGAATCTCTCCCGATGCCCGCGCCAATCTCGACTCGTGGCTCTGTGTCGGCGGGACGGTCCGCGCGCTCGGCCCGGGCGCGACGCTTGCGTCGCTGACGCACGCGATGACCGGCGCTGCCGTCGTCGTCGACGCCCTCTTCGGGACGGGACTCGACCGGGCGATCGAAGGCTGGCTCGCCGATGTCATCCGCGCGATGAACGCGCAGCCCAGCCCACGCTTCGCAGTGGACATCCCGTCGGGGCTCGACGCCGACACCGGAATTGCCCACGGTGTGGCCGTCGAAGCGCAGGTCACCGCAACATTCGCCCACCACAAGCTCGGACTGCTCACGCCCGGCGGGGCCAATCTCGCAGGACGGGTGCACGTGGTGGACATCGGCGTTCCCGCTTCGCTGGTCGCGCACGTAGGGCAAGCGGCGCGGCTTCTCGAAGGGGCCGATCTCGCGGGCTGGATTTCGCGTCGAGCGCCGAGCGCTCACAAGAATTCGGCGGGCCACGTCGCGGTCGTCGCCGGTTCGCGAGGCAAAATCGGGGCCCCGCAGCTCGTTGCACGCGGTGCCATGCGCGCCGGGGCGGGCCTCGTGACGATCGCCACCTGGGCCGACGCGGCGAGCGCGATCGAGTCGCACGTGCTCGAAGCAATGACTGCACGACTCGACGCAGGCAGGCTCGCGGACAGTCTCGGCACGATCATCGCAGGCAAGCAAGCGATCGTCGTCGGACCGGGGCTCGGTCTCGGCGAGGACGTGCGCGCCGTCGTGGATTTTTTGATCGCCTCGTACGAGGGACCGATCGTGGTCGACGCAGACGCGCTTACCGCGTTTGCGGGGCGGGCGAACGCGCTGGCGGCGGCGAACAGCGCGATCCTCACGCCGCACCCGGGAGAGCTCGCGCGGCTCCTCGGCAAGACGACCGCGGAGATCGAGGCGGACCGATTCGGGGCCGTTCGCGACGCGGTCGCGGTCACCAAAGCGGTCGTCGTGCTCAAGGGCGCTCATACCATCATCGCCGCCCCCGATTTGCGAGTCGCGGTGTCGCCCGTCGCTTGCGCCGCGCTCGCGACCGCGGGCTCCGGCGACGTACTCGGGGGGGTCATCTCTGCGATGGCATGCGTGCTTCCCCCGTTCGAGGCGGCCTGCGCTGGCGTGATGGCACATGGAATGGCCGGGCAGGCATGGTCGCGCGCACACGGGCAAGCAGACCGAGGAATGCTCGCATCCGAGATCGCCGACGCGCTTGCCGGAGTTCTTGCCGAGGTTCGCGGCTGAGCGACGTTTCGGCTACGCGGACCAGGGAACGTCGGGCACCCCGGCGATTACGTTTGCCTGGCGTGCCAATGCAAACAGCAAATCGCTCAGCCGGTTGAGGTAAACGAGCACCTCGCGCCGCGCCGGCGCGTCGTCGATGGCGATCACCGCCCGCTCGGCCCGACGACAGACGGTGCGCGCGACATGGAGCGATGCCGCCTGAAGCGAGCCGCCCGGCAACACGAAGGCCTTTAGGGGCGGGCACGTCCCGTCAGCGCTGTCGATGGCGCGCTCCAGTCGCTCGATGTCCGGCGCGCCGAGCAGCGTCATGGCGAGTTTGTTCTCGCGCCCCGGCACGCAAGCCAGCTCGGCCCCCATCGTGAAGAGATCGTGTTGAACGCGCGACAACACCTGGTCCATCTGTGCGTCGAGTGGCGTTGCGCGGGCAACACCAATGGCCGCGTTCGTCTCGTCGACGGTTCCATACGCGGCGACGCGCGTGCTCGCTTTGGAAACGCGGCCACCGCCGAAGAGACCAGTCGTGCCGTCGTCCCCTGTCTTCGTATAAAGCTTCATAGGCGCGGAATAGTCGCGCCCGTTCTGCCGCGCAACGTGCAGCAGTTCAGGCGACAGCCCGTCCGTCGGGCTTCTTCCATACCGCGACGAGGTTGACGGTCAGGAGCTCCTCGTCGGAGTACTCCGAGAGCTCCTTGGCGGCGCGAAGCTCACGGAGCGGGACCGTCAAGTCTTCGTCGTCACGCCCGTAGGCGAATTGGACGCCGGGCATCACGCCTTCGAAGAGCCGTCGCCACTGCGTCAGGGAAAGACGATTGAGATGGGCGCTCGGTCGAACCGTGTGGGCCAGCGCCGGGCGGAGGTGAGGCCACAGAGGAGGCACGGGTCGGCCCGCCGCGAAAATCGTCGGATCGTGCTGCCCGGAGTGGCTCGTATAAATGTGTACGCTGATGCACGCGACCCCGCCCTTGCGAAGAACGCGGGCGACCTCTTCGACTGCGGCTCGCGGCTCATCGATGTGCTCGAAAACCGAACACGAGAATACGAAGCCGAACGACGCGTCGGCAAACCGCATCCTCGTTGCGTCCATTTGAAGCACGGGAAGAGGCTCGAACTTCTCGACTCCCAGCTCCCTCGCCAAAGCCGCGCGGAACCGCGCATCCTTGCCGAGTGCAATCCGCGCCAACGTCTTGACCGTACGCATCCAGGGATTGCGCCGCGCACTCCGGACGAGGCCGGCGAGTCCGAGCCTTTGAGGAATTACGTCGGTGTCGATCCCGATGACGTCATTTTTCAAGGCAAAGCATCGCATGTGTCGAAGTTGCTGGCCGGGGCCTATCTCCAGAACTTTCAGGTCTTCGACACGAACGCCCGTTCGCTCGAAGACGAGGGCCTCGACCTTCCTCACCATTCGAACCGTGTCGGCGGCTCCATCGACTTGTGACCGCATGGAAACCCGGGCCAGCTGGTAGAGCTCCCTGCAACGTGGCCAAAAGCCAAGGTTGGTGGACGAATACGAGTACAGGGACAGAGGAAAACTGGACTCTGCCGGCAAAGATGCCTGTTCGATTCCGGCGGCTGCGATCGGTTGGTCGCAGCGGGAGCTCGGCTTCCGCTCGAGAAACGTGCGTTGCGTCCGGGTAGCGAATGTTTGATTCATGACGTCCTCGTGCATTTGCTGTCACGGGCTGCCGTTTCAGCGGTATCGGGACCAACCCCCCAGCGGGACGGATTCCCGCATTCGTTTCGTTACCCCACGATTGGCTTGAAAGACATTTCAGTCGATTGCAAGCGGGGCCCCGAGAAGGCGGGAATTCGTTGCGGCAATCGTTCGCGACGCTTTCGAGGGCGCTCGCTTCGGGGTCGCGGACGTTTCCAGGTGCTGCGGTCTTTTTTCAGCAACCTTCTCCGCGGGGGCGCCGAATGGGGGTCAGAACGAGGCGAAACCCATGAGAAAGCCGACGATGAGCCTTCACGACGTTCAGCGCATTCTCGCCGACCAGGACCGCGATCTGCAGACCGCCTATCGCGCCTTGAAAGAAACAGCCGACCTGACGGTCATGCCCTCCGCAGAGGCGCTCAAACGCCTCCGGGAGGTCTGCGCGGTCCGCCCTCTGGCGGCCGCGACGAAGAACGCGTCGACCGGTATCCGCTGCTAGCAGAACCAACCGCTTAGAAAGGAGACCATCATGAGCAACACGTACGGAGTCAACGGCACCACCCCTGTCAGCTACACAGGCGCCTTCGACGCGGGCGTCTCGACCGTGTCGCCCGACTCGCTGCTCGAGTACTGCCAGATGCAGCTCGGCGACTTGGACGGGCAGATCAACGACCAGATGACCGCGCAGCAGACCGCACTTCGCGAGCGCGAGGCGGTCGAGAGCGCGCAGAACGTGCTCGGGCAATACGGCACTGCGGGACCTACGACGGCAGCCGACATGCAGAAGTGCGTGACCGCGGTCGGCAATGCGATCGACCGGCTTCCGGCGGACGACCCGGTCGCCCAGCAACTCGGCACCTTCATGATCAACATGTGCAATACGTACAATTACAAAGAAGATCAAACGACTCCGTACGGCTACGTATCGCCGGGCGCGGCCCCGCTCGGCGGTGCCGTGGTGGACGCGCCGAGCCAGGCGGCGCCGACCGTGGCGAGCCTCGAGCAAATCCAAAATCCGACCTTCACAAAGCCTGACCCCGACCACAGCCAATGGAAGGGAACGACCGACGCACTCGCCACCATCGCCGACGACGTCAAGAGCAGCGCGGAGATCCAGATGCTGCAACTGCAAGACCTGGTTTCGCAGCGACAGCAGGCCGTTCAGCTCAGCTCGGGCATCATGTCGAAAACCGACCAGACGCTCGAGGATCAGGCCAAAGCGATCGGTCAGGGTTGAGGGCGCGCCGTGGATCTCGCCCAGGCCAGCGCTTTGGTGCATGCGCACCGAACACCGTCCCGTCCGTCGGCCATCGAAGCCATCTACGCCACGGCTCATTGGCTCCTCTCTCGCGAGCGAACGGAGGATGCCGCGAAGGTATTTCGGGTAATGCTTCGCGTGGCCCCTCACGACGAGCGAGGGTGGCTGGGCCTCGGCGAATGTCACGAGCGCATCGACCAGCCGCGCATCGCCGCAGAGCTCTACGGAGCGGGGAGTGTCATCGCCGGTGGTTCGCGTCCTCTGTCCGTCCGGTGTCTGGTCGCGCGGGCTCGCGCGCTTGCCAAGGTCGTCCCCGGCGCCGAGATCGAGGGGATCTTGGACGCCGCGGAGAGCGCTGCCGCGGCTCAAGACGATGAAGACCTTTTGGCTCTCGTCGTGGACGAACGCAGGAGGCTCTTGTGACCGCGCCGGCGACCATCTTGCCCGCTGCCGGGGCGGCGCTCGCACCGGCCGGACCGGCCGACCCGCCGACGAGCGGGGGGGGAACGTCGCTCCTTCCCGACCCCGCGGCCGGGGCGCTCGTGGGCGCCGACCCGCTCTCGATGCTCTATCTGTTCGAGTCCAAAGACCAGCAGCTCGGGGTGACGGAGGGGACCAGCCAAATCACCGCGTTGCAAACCGAGCGGCACCAAGCACTCCAGAAGGAGCAGCAGGCGATTCAGAAGGCCATGCAGGCCGAGCACGATCATTCCTTCTGGGACGACCTCGGGAGTGTTTGCTCCGAGGTGGCGAAGGTCGCCGTGGTCGTCGCATCCGTGGCCGTCGCCGTCGGGACGCTCGGCGCAGCGACACCCGTGGCTGCGCTCGCGATCGCGGGAGCGGTGCTGTCGACGGCGAGCTTCGTCGATGGCGAGTGCCACGTTCTTCGCTCGCTGGGCGTCGACGACACGACGGCGGGTTGGGTCGACACGGGCATGGCCATCGGAGGAAGTCTCCTCTCGATGGGCGCGGGCTTCGCCGGTGGAGGTCAGGCCGCCTCGTCGGCGATCGGCCGTGCGGCCAGCGTCGTAGCAGGTGCGGGAGGGATCGGCTCGGCAGCCGCCACCATCGGCAAAGGCGAGGCGGTCGCGCGCGAGGATCAGGCCGCGGCGGACCAGGTTGCGTCGCAGGCCCAGTCCGACCAAGCGGCGCGCCGCATGCAGTTCGTCGTGGACGAGACCCAGAGCTCCGACGAGCAAGCACGGCGAATGCTGGGGACGATTGCGAACACGAAGACGATTCAGGACCAAACGGCGGTGAGCACCGCCGCGGCGGTACGAGGGTAATGCCATGTCCATTTCGGCGAATACGAACTACGAGATTCAGAGAACGGCCAACCTCGGCGCGTTGGGCCCCTCCGCGGACGACGGCCCCGCGACGGACGGAGACGCGACCGCCCTCTTGCCCGAACCCGCCGCTTGCGGATTCTCCGACGGGTCCATGGCCGAGCTCTCGATCCTGCTCACGCAGGCCGACGAGCAAGACCGAGCGGCATCCCGCAAGCTCGAGACTACCGCCGATCAGGCGGCGACCCAGGAGGAAAACGAACGGGTCGCGCAGATGCAGGCGAAGGCCCAAGACGACATGAATCAGGCTTTCGCCAGCGGAATCGGAGGTATCGCCGGGGGCGTCTGCACGATCGCGGCGGGCTTCGCCGTCGCACCGGCCGCGGCGCCTGCGACCGGCGCTACGGGTGCGGCGCAATCGACCGACCCGCGCGCCATCTGGACGGGAATCGGCGCCATCGCCGCAAAGGGGGGCGATCTGGTGGCCGGACTGGCGAAGAACAGCTCCGACAAGGACGACGCCTCCGCCGCACGTTACGACGCGCAAGCCCAGTCGGACCTGCGCCGGTACAACGAGGCGCACGAAGACGTCCAAGCCTCGAACCAGTCGATGGAGAAGGTCGAACAGTTCCTCGATCAAGTCCAGCAGACTGAGAACGCCACGCGCCTTTCGGCGGCCACCTTCCGCGGATGAGCGGCGACGAACATGCGACCCGCAGTAGCCGCCCTCCTCCTCGCGTTTCTCTCGGTGAGTGCCTCGTGCGCGAACTCAGCCCGCCTTCCTGCCAAGGCGATCGAGCTCAATCGCTCAGGTGCGGCGGCCATGGCCGACGGTGATCTAGAAAAGGCCGAGGCGCGCATCGCTCTCGCGCTGGAATACAGCCCGCGATTCACCGAAGCGTGGGTCAATCTCGGCCTCATCGAGATGAACCGCGGCAATTTCGAGCGAGCGCGCCGCGATTTCGTGAAGGCGCGGGACCTCAATCCCGACTTGCCCGCTCCCCATCAAGCCCTGGGCTTGCTGGCGGATCATCAGGGCCAGATCGCCGCCGCCGAACGCTTCTATCGCGCGGCGCTCAAGGTCGACCCCGGTTTCGCACCCGCGCGCATCAACCTCGCCAGACGGCTTTTCGAGGAAAGCGCCCTCGAAGAGGCGCGCGAACAGTTCTTGCGCGCAACGCAAATCGCTCCCGAAGTCGTCGAGGCATGGACAGGGCTGTGCGAGACCTTGCTCAGACTTCAGCGCATCGACGAAGCCGAGGACGTCCTCGGCCAAGCGCGTGCGCGCTTCGGCGCGAACGCGAGCGTCGCGCTCCTCGAAGCGCGGATGCTCCTTCGCAGGGGCGCGTTCGTGGAGGCCGAGGAGCGCCTGGTGGCGCTGGTGCGCTCGATCGATCCCCAGAGGGTTTCTGCCGCGCTCGCGTGGCTCGCCGTCGCGCGCATCGGGGAAGGGGACCTCGCCGGGGCGATCGAGTCGGCGCGGCGTGCGGTCTCACTCGACCCCGACGACAGCGTCGCCCGCTACGCGCTCAGGACCGCTGGCAGTACTCGCTAAAACCTACGCGAAGAGAGGAATGACCATGGATACCAGAATTGCCAATTCGGCGCACCCGGACATCGTGATGATTGAGAGCACCGCCCGGCCGACGCCTACCCCCACCCGTGTGAGCTTCAGCCAGGTCCTGGCCGCGGGTGCCGGCGGAATCGTCCAGGGCGCGGAGCTCGCGGCAAGCAGGCTGCCGGGAGCGCCGATCGCCGCGGCAGCGATTCGCGGCGGATTGACGGCGATGTCGGCGCCCGTCGCCTCGGCGGGCGTGACGCTGAACACCACGCCCGAGGGTCCAGGCGGCGTCGTCGGTGCAGCCACGGGCGTCGGCGCCGGCGTTGGGGCTGCCGGCACCAGTACGGACCCATCGGGCTCGATCGACGCGTCTCTGCAGCAATCGGCGCAGATGAACCTTTACTATCTGCAGATCCAACAAGAGGTCGACTCGCAGAACCGCTCGTTCACGACGCTATCGAACGTGCTCAAGACCGAGCACGACAGCGCGAAGAGCGCGATCGGCAACATCCACTCGTGATGGCAGGATTCCCATGCGAGTTTCTGCAAGCGAGTCGACCCTGGTCGCACCTTTGGCACGCGAGTCCGAGGAGACGCCGCAATCGCCTTCGGGCGAGGGAGGGTCTGCATCCTTTGCTCAGGTTCTGCGTGGCCTCGGTAGCGAGATTGGCCGGGGCGAGACGGCCCTGCGGTCGGGCCTCGCGTCGATGCATGGCCGTGCGGATCTCGGCCCCGCCCAGCTCATCGCACTTCAAGTGGGCGTGTACCGCTACAGCGAAGCCATCGATTTGGCATCACGGCTCGTCGACCGTGTGACCAGCGCCGTCAAGACCGTCGTGCAGGGCGGTGGTCCGTGACCGCCGCGATCACGGCGGCGGCTGTGTATGTGCCGACGACGGGGGCGCCCTCGGGTGCGCCGCTCCCCTCTCCTTCGTCGCCGCCGCGAATCGCCTTTCGCTCCGTCTTGCTCGGAGAAGACGTTTCTGCGCCGCAGCAGCCCGGGCCGCGGAGCCCGTCCTTGCCTTTCCCGCTCGTTGCGTCTCATCCGGTAGGCACGCTCGCAGCTCACGTCGGACGCCCGCAAGGAGCGGAAGGCGCATCCGGGATGCCGCGCGAGCGCCGTGCGCATCCAGATGAAGACGACCCGCTCGACCCGATGCGGCGCCATCGCGCCGCCGACCTCCCGCAGGGATTGCTCGTCTGCCCAGCCGCTCTCGAGCCAGCCGGTTCCGTCGCAATGGGCACGTCGAACGCCGCGACGACGAGTGCGCGGATGGGAGCTTCGCTCGAGGATCTGGTTCCAGCCCTCGTGCGCCGAATCGCGTGGTCGGGCGATCGCCACCGCGGTGCGGTGCGAATCGAGCTCGGTGCCGGTGAGCTTGCCGGCGGAACGCTCCTCGTTCAAGCGGACGATGGCCGGGTACGTGTGCATCTCGACGCCCCGCCGGGCGCCGACCCGCGCCGTTGGCAAGAGCGCATAACCGAGCGCCTCGCAACCCGGGGGCTCATCACCGACTCGGTGGAGGTCACGTGAAACGAGCCGTCGCGCTGCGCTATGGCGATGCGGACGAGGCTCCCGTCGTCGTCTCGTCTGGCGAAGGCGATCTCGCGCTGCGCATCGAGCGCTCGGCGCGCGACTACGGGGTGCCGGTCGTTCTGGACGTACCTCTCGCGGACGCGCTCGGGGAACTGCGAACGGGAGAGCCGATCCCGGAGGCGCTCTTCGAAGCCGTCGCGGCGGTTTTGCGCGAGCTTGCAGATGGGGCTTGAACGGCTCGGCCACGACTTCACGCAACCGAACCCGGAGGAGGGCCGATGGGTTGGCAACCGTTGAGGAGCCACCTATGGCCGCTGCCACGCGATTCCCATTTTGCGCGCTCGTCATGACGGTCCTTGGCGTTCAACACGGGGCGCGCGCCGACGACCAACCCACGTTCGCGGATCGTCCGGACGAGGCGGTGCTCGACGTCGAGAGGCGCTTGAGCGTTCTCCTCAACCCCCTTGCGATGAGCGTCGGTTTGTACGGCGGGGAGGTTGACTTCGTCCTCGGGAGATTCGCCGCGGTGGCTCTCGAGGGGGCCATCTACCGGCGTGGCAACGACCTTGGGCAGACCCTTGGCGTTGGGCTCCTCGTTTACCCTCTGGGCGGCGCGCTCCATCAACTCTACTTCGAACCGCGCGTCGCGTGGGCGCGCCCGCTGGGCCTGGCCAACCTCGACTGGAGCGCGGACGTCGTCGGGCTCGGCGCTACCGCCGGCTGGCAATGGACATGGGACTACGGCTTGTCGCTGCGTGTAGGGGGCGGCGCCCTGTATTTTCTGACGGGGCAGACTGGCGTGCTCGCTCGTTCGCTTCCGGCCGGTGCCCAGATCGTCCTCGACGGCAGCGTCGGCTGGGCGTTCTGATCACGGCTCGGCGGGCTCGAGCCCCGTTGCTTCTCCCCACGTTTCGGCACAGCCGTTCGTGCGCGCTTTGCCGATCGCGGCCATGAAGTGTACGTTTTCGATGGCCGTATTGTCCTTGTCGGCGTAGTCGCCGCCTTCCTCGCCGCAGTCAATCGTCCTCAGGGACCAAGCGGCTTGAACGGCGCCCCGAACGGCCCCATCGAAACCTCAGAATTCGTAGGCGACTGTTGCAAAGACTCCTCGTTCAGGGTCCCTCACTCGTGTGTCGTCGAATCGTCCCAACGGTTGCGCTCGCGGCGTGGACGGGCGTGGTTGGATTTGCTTGCTCCGCGGCGTCGGACCTCCCCTCCGGCGCAACATCCGACGGCGGTCCGGGTTCCGCTACACAGGGCGACTCGAACTCTTCCAATCCGACTCCCGTTCCCGTCGCGAGCGCATCCAACGCCCTCGACGCAAGCTCGGCCGGCACGAGCGGCGCCGACGCGAGCGGTCGAGGCGGCGGCCCGGGCAAGCGTGGAGCGGACGGCGGGGCCCGCGTCCCGGTCATCGACTCGGGTGCTGCGGAAAACGTGTACTCGGACGGCGGGTATCCGACGGGTTGGCTCTACACGAGCGGGAACAAGATATACCTCTCCAACGGAGGCTCTTCAGGCACGCCCTGGATGGGGCGGGGGGTGAACGTCGATGACATTTTTTTCTGTGGCTACGACGGCACGCTTTGGATGACGTCGCCCGATCAATCGCTCACGACGATCGTGTCCGGCCTAATCAGCAGTTGGAAGCCCAACTTCGTCCGCATTTCGCTCGCTATGGACAGTTATCCCACGGTCACGAGTTGGCTCAGCAATGCCGCTCAGTACAAAACGCCCATGACGAACGTGATCAACGCGCTCGGCAACGACCCCAAAGTGCATGTCTTGGTGACGCTTCGGAGCGACGGGTCCATGATTGGTCAGGACATGGCCGACGGCGACCCCGAGGCGACCGGGCTTCCTTCAGACGCGGCCTCGACGCCGAACGCTGCTACCTATCCGAGCGGCACCGACGCGACGTACGCCGCTCTGGTGGACACGTTCGCCAACTCGAGTTTCGTGATGTTCGGAATCGCCAACGAGCCGGGCGGCAACAAGCTGTCCAACGCAACTATCGCCGCGGCGATGAGCCATGCGGTCGGAGTCATTCGGGCCGAGGAGAATCGCTTGGGGGTTCCCCATCACATCGTGTCCGTTCAGGGAAACGGGTGGACGAGCGACATCAGCTTTTATGCTGCGTCGCCAATCCCTTATGACAATGTCGTCTACGAAATTCACGGCTATCCGCCTCCGGCGAGCGCGTATACGTACTCCAACATCCCCGTGATCATCGGCGAGTACGGGAGTCTGACGAGTGGCACGTCGGCTACATTTTATGCGGACCTCGAGGCCAAGCAGATTTCGAATCTCGCCTGGGACTTCGATCCTTACAGCGATTGCTCGCCCGACCTTCTCAACGTGACCTCGAGCGCCACGGGCCTGTCGGCCTCGTCGTGGGGCTCGATCGTCCAGAGTTATCTCTTGGCACACCCTTCGCCTTAGTACAGGTCCCCGTAAATAAGTGCCCATCCGCTGGCGATCCGTCCCCGGCGGCTTCGTTGCTCGTCGGTTACATAGGTTCGCTATGCGCCCTCCTCGCGCCTTGCCGGCGGGGCGCCTCACCACCGGCTAGACACTCATTTGCGGGGCCCTGTACTTAGAGTAAAAACCGGCGTTCGCCCGAGCCTACTGAGCCGCGCCTCCGCACTGGCCGCGGACTCCGCTCCCCCCGCAGGTCGCGGGTGGAACGCAGCTGCCGCAATCCAGAAGGTTGCCGCAGCCATCGCCAGTGGGTCCGCAGTTGATCTTTTCTTGCTCGCACGTGAGCGGCACGCAGCCTGCGGCGTCCGGACTCACGCACTGACCGGCGACGCACGTAGCCGGCGCCGCGCACGGACCGCAGTCAAGCGCGTTGCCGCAGCCGTCTCCGGCTTGGCCGCACGCGAGGTTCTGCTGCGCACACGTCGCCGGGACACACCCCCCGCCGTCGGACCCGACGCAGCTTCCGCCGATACATGAAGCGCCCGCGGGGCAGGCTCCGCAATCGAGGACGTTGCCGCAACCGTCGCCCGCCTGGCCGCACTGGAGGTTCTGCTGGCTGCACGTCGCCGCGACGCAGCCCGGACCGCTGTCGACGCCGACGCATTGGCCTGCGACGCACGCATCGGGTGAGGCGCACGTCCCGCAATCGAGGACGTTGCCGCAGCCGTCACCTGCCTCGCCGCACGCGAGGTTCTGCTGCTGACATGACGTCGGAATGCAGCCTCCCGCATCGGAAGTCACGCATTGTCCGCCCACGCATGCCGCGGGGGCCGTGCACATCCCGCAGCTGAGGACGTTGCCGCATCCGTCGCCGGTTTGGCCGCACTGGAGGCCCTGCTGCTGGCAAGTCTTCTGCTGGCAAGTCCCGCCGTCGGGCTCCCCGCACTGTCCGGCCACACCTCCGCCGCCGCAAGTGAGGGGCGCGGTGCACGCGCCGCAGTTGAGCTGACCGCCGCATCCGTCGCCCGCAGGACCGCAGCCGACGTTCTGCTGCTGGCAGGTACGCGGCACGCAGTTCGTGATGAGCGGTCCCGCGCAAGAGGCGAGGTCGAAGACCATGTACTCGAGGATCCTCTCCTGCGCCGTGAAGGTCGTGGTGCATTCGTTCGGGAAGGTCATGCCTTTGGTGCTCGCCGCGCCGCCGGCGATCTGCGACACGTGAAAGTCGCTGAAGATGGCGTGACCGCAGGTCGCCGTCGCCCCCGCGTCGGCGGCGGGGACGGGCGTGTTGAACGTGAAATGCTCGACCATCGACGCGTTCTTTTGCGGGTCGGTGCCGTCGATCCAGTCGAGCGTCTGGCCGACTACGTAGTCGGCGTCGTGGCGCGGATTGTTTATCGATACGTGCGGCTGCGCCGGAATGGGGTTGCCCGCGTTCGAGAGCGCACCGACCAAGTTCAGCCACTTGGCGAACGTCCCACCGTGGGCGGCCGGCGGCGAAGGCGGAGTGGCGATGCTCGCGTTCAGCGTCCAGTTGACGTTTCCCGGATTGTTGTAGTCGGGGTGCCAGTGCACGACGCCGTCGAACTCGCCGTTGTTGTGGAGCCAGGAATAGCTGTAGTGCGTCGCGAAGAAGTGCCCGCCGTTGTCTGCATACGAGATGAGATTCGCCAGCTCCGCGGCGCTCTTGACCGCCGGACTCCCCCAGCAGGGCAGCATGACCTGGTCGTAGTTCATGAACGTGCCGCCCGTGTCGAGGAGGAAGCTCTCGGCGCGCGTCCCCATTCCCGCAGTCGCGCCCGGCGTTCCGCCGTTGGGGCCGTTGGGGCCGCCGCCGTAGACGTGGATTCGCCCGCTACCGCTGTCCGGGGTGAACTCCGCCTGGTCGACCCCCATCTTGAGGAGCACGCACTCGAGCGGGTCGACCGATCCGGTGGAGATCGCCGTGAGCGGGATGTCTCCCTCGCTCTTGTTCCGGGGCAAGTTGAGGTCGCCGAGTGCGGTCGTCGCGCACGCCGGAACGTGAACTTGGAACAGCCGGCGCCATCGTCCGAGCTGGATGACGACAGGGATGTTGTCTCCGGCAGGCACGCCGGTCAGCGTGAAGGTCCCGTCGAATTGCGTGTAGGTCGACACCAGTGGATTCCCCGAGACGTCGGCGCCGCATTGACGGCACGCGGCGCCACGCGTGAACGGCTGAAGGCCGCTGGACCCAGCCTCCGGCACGTAAACGAGGACGTTGGGTACGGGGTCGGCGGCCAATCCCGTCCAGGCCGAGTGGCCGGCTCTCACGGTTCCCGTGACGGTCGTCACCGCGCCTGCGTCGCATGCCGCGAGCTGCTGGCAAAGACCCTGGCAGCCGCACTGGCCGGGAACTCCGCCGCCGCCGCACGATTGCGGCGCGTTGCACGTTCCGCACGAGAGCAGAGCGCCGCACCCGTCGCCTGCAGGCCCGCAGCTGATGCCCTGGGACTGGCAAGTAGAGGGGACACAAAGGCTGACGCTGCCGCCGTCGGAGCCGACGCCTGCGGGCAACCCGCACTTGTTGAAGCCGCCGGCTCCGCACACTTCCGGCGCGGCGCACGTGCCGCACTGAAGGAGCGCTCCACACCCATCGCTTGCCGGGCCGCACGCGTATCCGAGATCGGCGCACGTCGTCGGCTTGCACGAGAAGATCGGCCCGCCGTCCGGGGCGATCCCCGGCGGCAATCCGCACTTACTGAACCCGCCGCCCCCGCAGGTCTGCGGCGCCGTGCACGTGCCGCACTGAAGAAGCCCGCCACAGCCGTCGGCGGCTGCTCCACAGCTGTACCCGAGCGCCGCGCAGCTCGTCGGCACGCAAGACGAGACCCGTCCCCCATCCGGCCCGATGCCGGCCGGCAGACCGCACTTGCTGAAGCCGCCGCCGCCGCAGGTCTGTGGCGCGGTACAGCTACCGCACTGGAGGAGGCCGCCGCAGCTATCCGACGCGGGCCCGCAATCGTAGCCGAGCATCGCGCACGTCGTCGGAACGCACGATGAGCCGCTATCCGAACTCGCACCGACTGACCCGCACTTGCTGAATCCGCCCCCCCCGCAGGTGTCCGGGGCCGTGCAGCCACCGCAGTCCAGGATACCGCCGCATCCGTCGCCGTTCTTTCCGCACGTGTATCCGTTCGCTTGGCAGGTGCTGGGAACGCACGGGACCGCGCCCGCTTCACCGAGCGATGCGTCGGAGGATCCACCGGCCGTGCCGCAGACGCTGTATCCACCGCCGCCGCAAGTCTGTCCCGGTGCGCACGACCCGCAATCGAGGACGCTACCGCATCCGTCGCTGTTCATTCCGCAGTCGTACCCGAGCTCCGCGCACGTCTTGGGCGTGCACCCGCTCGCGTCCGGAATGGTCAGCAGCGATCCGGTCGGCCCCGGCGACATGGAGCCGTCCGCGGAAGGCACGACCGCAGACGCATCGCTGGTCGCGCCGCCGGTGAACTTGCTGCTCACGGCGCTCCCGCAGGAGATGCTCGCGACGCCCAGCGCGGCCGCGATCGTGAACTGCTGAATCCAGTGCCCCAGATTGCGCATGCGCATCGAGCGAGCCTCCCGTGCCTCCGGCTTCGACGAGGAAGCGGATGACTCTCCCATTGTGGCTTATTTGCAAAAATATGCCGCGGCAAAATGTGGGGTTCCAACAAACGAATCGTAGCGATTCGTTCGACCGCAGGAATGCAAATGTGTGCAAATGCCAAGATTCGGCATTTGACGGGTGAGAACAGCTACTTCGATGGGTGTGTGGCTCGGACCCGGAACGTGTTGAAGCGTGAGTCAATGTCCTAACGACTCACCAGGCGCGGAAGGGGGCCCCCTCGGGCGCGGTCGCACACAGGCGAGTTGGCGGTCGTCCGGCTTGCCCCGACCGTCGCTACAGTTGGAGCGCGCGCGCCTCGGCGTTTTCGGGGTCCAGCCTCAGTGCCTCGTCGCGTTCCTTTCGCGCCGCCGCGGCATTGCCGAGAAAGAGCCGCTCGCGCGCCAAAAGCGCATGAGCGGAAGCCTTTTCGCGCGGCTTGCCTTCGCAGAGAAGGGCGCTCTCGAGCTCGAACGCGGCCATCTCGTGCGCCGCCGTCGCCGAGAGAGCCCGCGCGTAGTCCACATGCACGGCCGCGCTCGACAGATCGACGAAGATGGCGGCTTCGCCGATCCGTCGCGCGTCATCCCAACGCCGCGCCGCAACCAGCCTTTCTAGAAGGAGCGCGTAAGCACGCCGGTCGTGCTGATCGAGGCGCGCGATATCGCTCAGAATGGCGAGCGCGTCGGCGTCCCGTTTGTCGGCACTGGCGAGCTCGTAGAGTTCGTGGAGCGGCTCGGTCTGCGTCGGGTCGAATCGGTGCGCGGCTTCGAGAGCCGTCCGCTCTTGCGCCTTGTCGTGTCGATCCTTCGCAACCTGGGCGAGCGCGATCTCCACCGAGTATCCGTCGCCTCCCGATTGCTTGATGGCGGAAAGATGGCCGGCCTGAGCGGCCGAGTCCTTGTCGGATGCGGCGAGCTTGGCCGCAATGAAATGAGCATCCTTGTCGTTCGGATCGATGCGCAGAGCCTCGGCGATCTCGCGCGATGCGTCGGCCGCCTTGTCGGCGTGCAAGAGGGCGACGGCGAGGACGACGTGCGCGTGTGCGCTGTTGGGGCTCGCGATCGCCGCGGCGTGAGCTTCGTCCGGGGAGACGGGTCTCACCGCGAGCATGTACTGCCCGTCGTAACGCGAGAGCCGCGACAGCTCCCAAGCGCGGAAGCGGGCGTCGTAGTCCGGGGGCGAGACGCCGAACGCTTCGCGAATGACATCGACCGTGCGCCGGCCCTGCCCCCAGAGCTCGAGAGCCCGGGTGATTCCCGAGAAGCCGAATTGCTCCGCCGTAAACGCGAGCATCTGACTGGCCGCGTAATACGCGACGGTGACGTCGAGGTCACCGTCGGCGTGGGTGAACGCGCGATTCATCTCGAGGGCGCTCGGAAGCGCGTTCCTTTTGAGAGCGAGGTAGAGCTCCGGATCGAGTTCGCGCTGCCACTCCGGACGGCGAATCATCGTCTCGTACTCCGACAGCCCCTCGGTAAACCATCGTGGGACGTGGTTCTTCGAGAGTTGGATGGCAAACACGTGCGCCAATTCGTGCCAGATCACGTTGCCCCAGTTGAACGGCTCGCTGTTCGGGCTCATCGCCGCGACGACATGCCCGAAGCACACGCCCTCGATTCCGATGTTCGGCAGCCCGCTCGTCCGCACGCTGAAGTGCTCCCGCTTGCGGTACATCTCGATGGCGACCGGGGTCGCGGGCGCGAACATGTAGTGCGCCTTCATGGTGCCCCAGGCTTCGCCCAGCATGCGCGGGACATAGCGCTCGAGAAGGGGGCGCTCGTCTTTCGGGTAGCGGAGCTCGAAAATGCCTTCGCGCGCGCTGTCGTACTCCTGAGGGATCCACTGGCCGTACAGCTTCTCCAGCGTGTTGTAGACGCGGACGTTGAAGTGGTCCCCCCTCCAAGCCTCCTCGAGAGACTTCACCCCATCCACTTCGTTTCCCGAGCGCGTCTGCATGAGCCCGAGCTGGGCCCACGCCTTGTGGTCTTTCGGGTCGAGCAGCGTCGCTTGTTTCATCATCGCGACCACGTCGTCGTACCGATGTTCCCACTCGGCGTATTCGCCGATGATGCCGTAGCCGCTCGAGAACTCTCGATTGCGGGAGAAGAGGGCTCGCTTCGCGGACTCGAATCCAGCCTTGTCGTCCGCAAGGAAGCGGGCCGCAGCGCGCTGGCTGAGGAGCTCCAGGTCGCCCGGGTCGATGGCCAAGCCGGCGTCGATCGCCCTGTCGGCCGCGTCCAGAGTCATGTCGCGCAGGGCAATGGCGGCGCGCACGGCGTACGCGCCGGCGCACTTGGGATTCACGGCCAGCGCCGCGCGCGCCAAGCCGTCCGCGGCCTCGAAGTCGAACGCCTCCTCGAGCTTGAGGCGGGCGAGCATGACCATCGCGTCGGCGCGATGCGGCGCGATCTTCAGTGCTTCGGCGAGTACGCCCCCGGCGTGTCCGGGATCGTAGTTGTCGATGTAGAGGTCCGCGCGCCACAGGAGCGTTTCCACGCGCGGACTGCCGTGAACGGGCGAGTCTGGGCTGCCGGGCGCGCGCGCCGCGGCTCCGAGCGCGGCCATATCGGCTCGTTCGCTCTCGTTGTACGCGCGGTTGGCGTCCTTCACGTGCCGAAGCAGGTGCATCGCCCGACCGACCATCGCCAGACCCTCGCCATCGGTGGACGAAATCGCGTCGTTTCCGTATTCGTCGGCAAACTTCAGCAGAACCGGCTCCGCGTCGGCGCGCCGGCCCGCGCGGATGAGGAGCGTGCCGAGTTCGAGCCGCACGCGGCGGCCTCCGATTCCCGGCGCGTCCTTGTCGGGATCGAGGAGCTTGATCGCCTCGTCGACCTTTCCTTGCGCCGCCAGGACTTCGGCTCGGAGCGCGAGGGCGATCAGCCGCTGCCCGGCGCCGCTCGCCGCGGCTTGCCGCGCGTACGCGTCGGCTTCAGCGAAGCGCCCCTGCTCGAGCAGGATTCGCGCGAGGGCAGAGAGCGCGGTCGGGCGGTCGGCATCCGCGACGCCTCGCAGCGCTTTCTCGGCGGCCGGGTAGTCGGTCGTCCGTGCCGCTTCGAGCGCAGCGACGAGTGGCGCGCCCGGCGCGGGCGCGGCGTGTGCCGCTTGCGCGTGCACGAGGGCGGGCGAAGATGCGACGAGGAAGAGCGTGGACACCAAGAGCGCGAGCTTCATCGACGGCCTCTTCTAGGTGGTAGCACCCTGGTTGCCTCCGCGCCTCGGCGGCGCCGACGCCCGGAGCGACCAACCCCAGGCCGACGAGCCGTTCATCGCGGCGTCGAAGCTAGAGCTTCGTCTCGTCTTCCCGGCGCATCACGTCGCCGGTGTTCGGGTCGAAGAGCAACACCATTTCGACGGCGTCTTCGTCGTCCGGATAGTACCGATCGCGCACGCCCGTCGCGAAGAACCCCAAACTTCGGTAGAGGGCGAGGGCCCCGTGGTTCGAGCGGCGCGCCTCGAGGAGCACGTGCTTCACCCGCTTCGAGCGTCCGTAAGCCACGGCCGTTTCCATCAACGCGCGGCCGATCCCCCGTCGGCGCCGGTCCACCCGGGTCGTGACGTTGAGAACGTGCAGCTCGTCCGCTACGTGCCAAGCGGACAGAAAGCCGACGATCTCGGCCGCTTCCTCGGGTCCCGCGCGCGCGACCCACGTCCTCGACCACGATCGGCCCAGCTCGTCGCGCAGAGGGCCCTCTTTCTGGTCGCCCGGCGGATCGATCGCCGCGACCGCAGGCACGTCCGACTCGGTCATCTCGTCGATCCGGATGTTGGAGCGCATGGGGTCAGCGAGCGGCGGTCGAAGAACCGTTCGAATGGGTGGCGGCGAACGCACGGGCGCGCGGGGCGACCGCCCATGGGTCAATGGCCAACCGCAAGGACCCATCGCCCCGCACGATGGCGCCCGCGAAAGGCCCGAGGCAGGCGACGAGCGCTCCCAGCCTCCGGACCAAGAGCTCTTCGGTGCCCTTCACCGCGTCGACGGCTATCGCGAACGGTGGCTGAGGCTCGTCATCCGCTTGAAGGTCCAGGTCCAAGGCGAAGTGCCCGTGCGTGCTCGCCGCGACGTCGAAACAAGCGAGGAGATGGGGTACTCGAGCGGCGTCCGGTCCTTCATTTTTTCGGACGCAACGCACGTTCGCCGCAGGGAACGCGAACTCGCTCTCGCCGGCGACGACCCAGAGTACGGTCACGAGGCCGCCGTCGATTGGCACGTCGATTCGCGCGCTGAAGCCCTCGCCCATTCGGCTCGAAAGCCGGATCGCCCCGCCCATGCCGTGCGCCGCTCGGCGCGCGATCTCGAGGCCGATTCCCCGCCCGGCCAGGAGATCGCTCGATTCTCGCGTCGAGAATCCCGGGACGAAGAGGAGAGACAGCAGCGTGTCGTCATCCGCCGCGTCGGCGATGGCGGGGGTGATTAAACCCGCGAGCACTGCGCGCGCGCGTACGTCGGCGAAGTCGACCCCCGCACCGTCGTCCGAAATCGTGATGCTGAGGCGGTTCCCCGCCTTGCGCGCGGCCAGCGAAATGGTCCCGCTCGCTGGCTTCCCCAGCGCCACGCGAAGCTCGGGGGGTTCGCTTCCATGGGCGACCGCGTTGCGCACGAGCTGCAGGCACGGCTCGACCAGGTGTTCGGCCATCCGCCGATCGATCGTCTCGTCGGCGCCGCGCGTCCGCACGATGATCGCGCGCGCGTCGCGCCTCGCCTCGGACTCTATTGCTGTCGTCAATCGAGAAAAGATGCGCCCGACGGTGGTCTGGCGCATCGTCGACAGCTGCTTCTTCGCGTCCGCGATTTCGTCGCGCAAAGCCTGCCCGACCGTATGGAGACGCGACGATGCGAGATCGAAGTCCTCGCCGAGCGTATCGAGCGAGCCCGCGACTCGTTCGATTCGCCGAAGCGCGGCGGCCGGCGCTCCCCAAGGTCGCGCCGGACCGATGAGTCGCAACGCCTCGACCAGGGAAGATCGCAAGTCGCGCAAAGCCGCTGCCGTCTCGCGCGTGCGCTCGGCGCGGGAAGAAATCCCCTCTCGCACGAGGTCGATTGAATCGAAGCGTTCGAGAAGGCGATCGACGTTCGCTGCGGCGACGCGGATCGTGGGGCCCCCCTCTTCGAACGAGCGCGGCGCTTCCGAATCCATCGGTCGGACCGAAGCGGCGCTAACGACGCGGGCGCCTGGTGTCTTGGACGGACGAGCGACCCCGCGCAAGTTGGCGAGTGCTGTCATCGGTTCGTCGAGCAGCCACCCCAAGACGACGCGCCACCTGGCGACGTCTTGGATGGCCGCGCGCGCGGCGTCCTCGCTGCTCGCGGCGTTCAGGCTGTCCTCAAGGCCGTGACAAAACCAGGTCATCGGTTCGTCGCCGACCGCGCTCGCCGCCCCCTTCATCGTGTGGAGATGGCGATAGATGACGTGTGCGGCTTCGATGAGATCATGGCCCGTGGCCAGCGCCTCGTCGATGCGCGCCAGTCGATCCGAGACCTCCGCCGCGTATTGGGTCCGCACGAGCGGGTCGATCGGGCCCGCCGTGAGGTCGTCGGGAGGAACGGGCCAGCGCGCCACGACCGCGGTTTCGCCCGCGGAGAGTCTTTCGATGGCCGTGCGGACGAGGGCAGCGGCCTCGCCCAGCGCCGTTTCGTCGCCCTCGTTCATCCGCCGGTGCAGCCGTTCGAGGGTGGCGGCGAGCTCCGGTTCGCCGGCCAAGCCGGCGCTTCCTTTGATCGCGTGCACCGCTCGCTGTGCCTCCACGCTGCTCGCAGGTTGACCCTCCAGGGTCAAGAGGTGCCGCTTGAGCTCTTCCAGAAGGAGCTTGGTCAGCTCGGGGTCCGAGTCCGTCGAGCGCGAGCTCAATCGCTTCCCCCCTCCTGGTCTTGCTGCTCCTCCGCAAGGAGGTGCGCGAGCGGTTCGATCGCCGGGCGCAGGGCCGCCGCCAAGAGGGCGCGCGGGACTTTGCCGCTCAGTGCACCGAGCGCGGTCACGAGACTCCTCGCCCGCTCGCTCGCCTCGGCGATGGCGCGTATCGTCTCCGGGTCGCTCCCCGTGGCTCTCTTCACCCGCTCGCCGATATCGGTGACTGCGGACTCCGCGTCGCTCGCGGCGCCGAGCGCACGCGCCGAGTCTTGCGTCACTTCGGCGACCACGCCTTGCGCCTGTGCAAGATTGGAGTCGAGCGGAACCAATTCGGCGATCAGCTGCGAGAGCCCCGACGCCAGCTGGCGAGCGGCCTCAGCTCCGCGCGCCGAATGCGAGCGGACCTCGTCGCTGACCAGCCCGAGTTGCCGTCCGTCGGTCTCGCCTCGGCGCGCCCCCTCGAGCCCCGCGTTGAGGGCGACGAGGCCGAGGCTCTCGAACGCGTCGATCACGCGGGCAAAGCCGGTTTGCACTTCCGCGGCCCGCGAGGAGATGGCGCGCATTCGGTCCGCGACGCCGTCGATGGCCCCCCGCTGCCTCGCGCTGCTCGCGGCGATTCGCTGGGCCGCCGCGCCCGCGTCCCGAGCCCGCACGAGCGCACGCTCGTACGCGCTCCACAAGGCGCTAAGCTCGGGGGTGGCCCGATCGGCGGAGGCGCGGACGCCTTTGGGGGCGCGGCGGAGCAGGCGGAGCAGCCGCATCTTGGGTGGGTCGGCCGGCATGGGGAGGTCGAGGATACCCGGTCACGTCGGCGGACGCATGCGCGCATCGTCGACGATCCCGTTGACGGCCAGTGTCCCGAAGTCGATGCGCGTCCGATCGCGCGGGCCCTCGACGAGGAGTACGTGCGTGGGGCGCGCCAAATCAGGATCAAGGGAGAACCGAATGCGTTGCAGGTGCTCGATCGCCCCCGGGCGCGGAGTGGCCTCGAACTCCGCACCCGCGGCGTCGTCTCTCGTGACCTGCAACTCCCATCGCGCTCGCAACCCGGTGAGATCCCCTCCCAGCAGCGTGCGAAGGTCCGCCAGAGCGACCCCTATCCCCGCGCCAGCGTTGCGAACGGCTCCCCGTCCGTGTGCGCTCTTGAACGCGAGTCCCTCCGGGCCGACCCAGAAGGTCACGTCGTCGGGTGGGTCCAGCTCCCAGCGCAGGCGATCGGGGCGCACGAGGGCGAGCCTCCCGCGCGATCGGACGTCGGTCGCCAGCAGCCCGATGGTCCGCACCTGCTCGAAGGGCCCCTCCAGCGTCCGCATGTGCTCGCGGGCACGGGCGATCCGCGCGAACAGATCCCCCGCGTCGGCGCGCGCGCGGCGAGTCCCGAGAAGCATCCCCGCGCCTACCGCGAACTGCCGGCGGCCGATTGTCATCGGATTGCCCGGGCGACGCGCTCTTTTGCCTTTTCGTAGCGGCCGTCGTCCAAGATGGGATCCTCCGGCATCGTCTCGGGATCCGGATCGCTCGAAGGGTCGCGCGCCGCCGCAAACACGGCGCGCAAGTCGATGCCGACGAACTTTCCCGAGAGATGCGGGCCCGTACCGACCCAGAGCATCGCCGCGGTCGTGTCCGCGACGACCCCGTGCGTCGCGATGAGCGCGTCGATGGAACGGCGATCGCCGAGCTCGCAGCGTTCGTCGTCTGCGCACTGGTGGTCGCGCAGCGCTTCGAGCGCTGTCCGCGCGGAGGCGCTGCGCTCCGGGATGCGAGTGAGGAGCTGTTCGATTCGCGTTGCGCGGGCAGCGCTCGTCGTACTCTGGCGCACCGCGACATTCTTCGGATCGCGCGCCAGCGGTCCCGCGAATTCGTTCGTGAGAGCGCCAGTCCCCTCGGTCGCGTGCACGTAGGCCGGCACGCCGGGCGAGCGCTCGACCACGGCGAAATGACCCTGGCCGTCCGCAACAAAAACGAGATGGGAGACCATGACGTCGTGACTTCGCAGAATATCCACGGCTTGTTTCGTGTCGTGCGCGCGCTCGAGAACTTCTCGAAGCGAAAAGGCGATCGGCATCCCCTCGGCGCGCGGCTCTCCGGCTCGAGCGCCGTGTACCGCGACGAACACACCTTCGAGGTTCATGCCCGTGACCACGCCGACGAATCCGGGCCACGCCACGCTCGCAAAGGGAATGGCCCCGTCCTCGCGCACCAAGAACACCACCTTGTCGGTGTCGAGCGCATCGTCCGTTTCCATGTCGAACGCCCGCGCAACGAGCGCGTGCCCGTCCGACGTCATCGGCGGCCCCAGCGCAAAGGTCGAGCAGCCGATCAGCGGCGAGTGCTCGAACGAGAGAGCGATGTCGTAGAGTGCGTGTAGGAAGATCATTCGATGGTACGTGGGCATTCGCCGGCTGAACGGGTCGGGCTCGAAAGCGAGCGACTGCGCCGCGAGCTCGCGCCGCCGGGCCTCTGGAATTGCCCTGTCGAGGTGACGATACCGAATGCGGCTGGCGTCTTGAATCCCGACACGCGCGATCCAGAGCGGAACGAAGAGCCGGTAGTCGTCCCAAAGACGCGACTCGTCGGCGATCATTTGATCGCGCAGGAGGTACGACTCCGCGGATCCGATCGCTTCGGGTGAGCCCTCCAAATAAACCTCGCGAAGACCCGCTCGGAATCTCGCCCACGATCGGCTCGAACCTCGCGCCGGAATCTCCACGCGTGGCGGCTCCAAGCCGGTCGCGGCGGCGACCACCGCGTGCAGGGCGGCCAGAAAGAGCACCAGCAAACCCGCGAGGGCCACCGCGCGTTCGAGCGTGCCCCTGAATCGACCCATGCCGGTCTCCTCGGTGAGAAACTCGCGGTCGCCTACACTCTCATCCTTTTCGGTCGAGACGCAATTCAACCACGGTTCTCACTACGGCGGTGACGATTCGAGCGGGATCCCGGACATTTCGGAAGTGCGATCGCGGCGGCCCTTCCGTCTGATAAAGGACGCGAACAGGCACCTCGACGATGGGTAGGTTCGACGCGATCGCGCGCAAGATGACTTCGGCCTCGAAGGCGTATCCGTGTGCGCGGGTTCCGAGGGCAAGCGTTTCCGCCACCGGATAGCGGCGCAGGCCGCACTGGGTGTCGCGTAACGTCCTCTGCGCGAACAAGGAAAGGAAGAAGTTGGATACGCCATTGCCGAACCGGTTCGAGCCGGGGGCATGGTCGCGGACCAGGTCGCGAACACCAAGAACGAGCGCGCGCGGATCGTCGCTCCCCTCGAGGACGGCACGGGCGGAGTGGCCCGGGTGCTGCCCGTCAGCGTCCACAGTCACTACCCGGTCGAATCCGAGCCGCGCCGCCTCGAGTAGGCCGGAGCGTATGGCAGCTCCCTTCCCGCGATTGAGCTCGTGTCGTACGAGGGTCGCACCCCGCTGCCTCGCCACGTCAGCCGTCGCGTCGCCCGATCCATCGTCCACGACGATGAGCGGGACTTGCAGACGAGCCCGGAGGTCGTCTAGTACGGGGCCGATTGTTTCGGCCGCGTCGAGCGCCGGCACGACCCCGCATGTTTTCTCC
>Ga0265325_10000245_pt1 | contig 38510 bp, 38 predicted proteins | sample 41420metaG_FD_202090 | JGI IMG/M metagenome (GOLD analysis project Ga0265325, IMG submission 202090) | Rhizosphere microbial communities from Carex aquatilis grown in University of Washington, Seatle, WA, United States - 4-14-20 metaG | ecosystem: Host-associated > Plants > Roots > Rhizosphere... | reverse complement strand
CGAGAATGTCGGGGGTTATGCAATCAGCCAGGGCACGCTTGGCACCAGCGCCAACTACACGATCGCCTTTACGGGCAGCACGCTCAACATCACACCCGCAACGCTGACATACGTGGCGACGTCTGCAACCCGAACCTATGGTAGCGCCAACCCAACTTTCGCGGGCTCAGTTTCGGGCTTTGTGAATGGTGACACGCTCTCGTCTGCGACCACGGGTAGTGTGACCTTCACGGGCACCGCGTCCGCAACCAGCAATGTCGGCACTTACGCGATCGACGGATCGGGGCTCACAGCCACGAACGGAAACTATGTCTTTGCCCAGGCAGCCGCCAACGCAACGGCTCTGACGATCAATCCGGCGACACTCACCTATGTTGCAACAGCTGGCAGCATCGAGACGGGCACGCCAATCCCGACGCTGACGGGAACAGTGACCGGCTTCGTCAACGGAGAGACCCAGGCTACTGCGACTACCGGGACGCTCGTGTTCACAACAGTGGCGACGCCGTCGAGCCCGGTCGGCTCCTATGCCATCAACGGATCAGGCTTGAGCGCCAACAATGGCAATTATGTCTTCGCGCAGGACCCCGGGAACGCTTCGGCGCTGACGATTACGACTAACACCACGCTGTCGCTGCCGCCGGAGTTCAACAACGTGGTCACGATTGGGGTTCAGAACAACAATGGTGACCCGAACGCTCCAGGCGGCCTGCCGACCAGTCCCGGAGACGATTCGAACGGCGGTCTTTACACCGTCGTCGGTCACACACCCAAGGGCGCTGACCAGCCTGGCGCGAACACGGTTCTCGTCAACGGTCCGATCGCCCAGCTCGTTGCTGACACCGTCATTGGCACCGGATTTGCCGAGGTTCCGACATCTGCCGATCTCGCCAGTGCCTCTTTGGGAACGCACTTCATCTCAAGCTATCACGATAATTTTTCCAGCTGGGGCAATGACGCGTTCTGGCAGTAGTGCGCGGGGTAACGCGCCTGCCGCTCAGACCGTGATCAATCCCAGCTTGCGCAGATCTGTGTCCATGGTGGCGCCGGAAAATTGGTGATCGGATGCCTCCGCGCCGGCGAAATCGGGCGCGAGCAGGGTGCCATTCGTCAGGTGCAGGCTCTTCAAAATGGCCTTCCCGAATTTGGCGTGGTCGAGCTTCGCGCCGCGGAACGATGCGCCGCGCAGATCGCAGCCGGAGAAATCGGCGTCGCGCAGGTCGGCGCCGTCGAACTTAGCGGCCTGAAGGCGGCTGCCCGAAAAGTTGAGTCCGACGCAGTTGGTGCGCCGGGCCGACAGCCCCGTCAGCTCGTCATCCGTCAAAAGGCCGCGCAGCGGACGCAGGTCCTCGCCGTCCAGCACGGCGGGCGTGCCCTTCTTGCCGTCGGTCGCGAGCCAGAGTCGATGCGCGTCGAGCGCGGACTTGACCGAGTCGATTTTCGCTTCGGCATCGGGAGCGATGTCGAGCACGCAGCCCTCGAGCGCTTCGGCCGGAACGTCGAGCTCGCGCAGGTTGACGCCGGTCAGAACCGCGCCGGCGAAGTTAACGTTGGTCAGTTGCGCATTCTTGAAATTGGCGCCGTGCAGCAATGCGTCGGTAAAGTTCACGCCGGACAATTTGGCATTGCCGAACGAAGTGCCTTTCAGCGAACAGTGCGAAAAGTCGACGCCGGGCTCGCCGGCTTGGGGCGGCGCATTTAAGGCTGCGGCGGCCTGCCGCGAGCGTTCGGCGATCGCATCGGCGATCGAATACGTCATCATCGTGGAGCGCAGATCGGCCTGGTCGAGAACGGCATAGGAGAGCTTGGCGTCCTTGAAGGAAGCGCCGCGCAGATCGGCGCGCACAAGGTTGGCAAGCTGAAGGTTGCAGTTGCGCAGGTCCGCGCAATAGAGGCTGGCACGCTCCAGGTTCGAGCCATACATATTGGCGCCGACCAGCGCTGCGCCCGAAAAGTCGGCCTCGGCCAGGTTGCGATTGGCCAGATTCAGCCCGCTGAGATCGGCATGCGCCAGCACCGCGCGCTGACCGCCCTGATAGAGGGCGTAGCGTTCGTGCGCCGCCAGGATCGTATTCAGCTCCGCCTGGGAGCGTCCGACGAGATCGCCCCCGTAGAGATTCTTCAGCATGTCCCAGTCCCCGCAACCCAAAGCCGGAATTGCGCCCGCTAAATGCTTAGAGGCTGAATATTGCTAAAACCTTTAGGTACACCTACCCAAAATTGGTAACCGTCTGCGTTAGTGACGTTTTTCGCAGTGCGGCGCGGGCCGCGGCCTTCCGATTGTCTCGCGAAAGTGGGATGCTCACGGTGCCCCAGAGCTGCGACAGGCAGCCGGGCTTACAGCGGGGGAAAAGATGCGCGGCGTACTCGCATTTGCTTTCGGCATTGTTTGCTATGTCTTTTTCTTTGTCTCCTTTCTCTACGCGATCGGATTTGTCGGCGACTTGCTCGTGCCCAAGACGATCGATTCCGGCCACGCCGGAGCGCTTGTCCCCAGCATCGCCATCGATCTTCTTCTGCTCGGCGTCTTCGCGGTCCAGCACAGCGTCATGGCGCGCAAGCCCTTCAAGGTCATGTGGACACGGATTTTCTCGCCGAGCATCGAGCGGAGCACTTATGTGCTGTTCTCGAGTCTCGCGCTTTGCCTGATCTTCTGGCAGTGGCGGCCGCTTCCCCAGGTCATCTGGAGCGTCACCGGGCCTGCCGCACAGGTTCTGACGGGACTGTTCTGGATCGGCTTCGGAATCGTTCTGACCAGCACCTTCCTGATCAACCATTTCGAGCTGTTCGGTCTGTCGCAGGTCTATGCGCGCCTGCGTGGCGTCGCGCCAACGCCGTCGCAGTTTCGCACGCCGTTCTTCTACCGCGTCGTGCGCCATCCCTTGTATTTCGGATTCATCGTCGCCTTCTGGGCGACGCCGATGATGAGCCTTGGCCATTTGCTGTTCTCGGCTGCAACAACGGCCTACATGTTCATCGGCGCTTTTCTGGAGGAGCGCGATCTCGTCGCCAATTTCGGCGAGACCTATGTCGTCTACCGTCAACGCGTCTCGATGATCGTGCCACTGCCCCGCCGGCGCACACCCTGACGCATTTTTTTGCGAAGACTGCACGCCTCAGTTGTCGTCATGCGGTCGCATTGGAACTTCTGGGAAGTTGCGATGCGACCCGGCGGGTCGTACTCTGCTTTTCAACTAAAAAATGGTGGAAGACATGAGCTGGTTCGACAATATCCAGGGTAATCTGAACGACGTCGCGGCGAAGGTTGGGCTGCCTCCGGATCAGGTCAAAGCCATTACGGAGACGCTTCAGGGTCAGCTTGGAGACGGCAGCAACCAGATCGCAGCGCTCGAGGCAACCGCTGCGCAGCACGGCGTTCCGGTCGACAAGTTGAAGGAATTGCTGGGGCATGGCGGCGCTTCGCTGGGCGATCAGCTCGGCAGCATCGCGGGAAATCTGTTCAAGGCGTCTTGATCATTCCAGTGCGCGCTCGGCCGCGGAGCAATGTCTCCGCGGCCGATGCAACGAACCTGACCTTAAGCGGTCCAACGCTCCGGATGCGTCAGAGCCACTTTGCGACGCCCTTGTGGCCTGAGCACGCGCCCTGGTGCACTTTGCTCGAGATGTAGGTGCCGTCGTTGCACTTCGCTGTCGAGCCCGGCGGAATGACGGGTGCTGCCGGTGCAGCGGCTGCCGCCGCGCCGCCCTTCATGCATGTTGCCGTGTAGGCCTGGTAGGTCTGGCCCTTCTTCTGGTCGGGCGTCATGGTCTTCCAGGTGGCGGCGCAGGCCTTCATTTTGTCCGAGCCGGAATTGGCAAAGGCCGGCGTTGCCAGCAGCGCCAAAAGGCTGACGGCAGTGATAAGTGCTCTCATGTGAGGTTCCCCAGGTTGGTGGCGTCGTGAATAGTGTACGACGTAAATCATTCACTGGGGAGGCCGCAAGGCTGTGAAATAACTAAGACAATCGCGCGTGTTTCGCAGCGCCGGCCGACGGCCCGGCCAAATCTTCAGATGCCGCCGCCATGCGCCCGCAGGATCGCCTTCGCGGCGACGACGTTCTCGCGCACACCCTGATGTAACCTTCCGGCGGTGATGACACTCTGCACGCCGGGCGCATACTCGCCGGGCAGTGCGGCGCGAACCGCAACCACCGTTGCGGCATCGATCCAAACCGGCGTCCCGTCCGGTCGCGTGAATTTCGTCTTGACGCCATGAAGGCCGGTGCCGTTCGCAAGCGCGCGGGTGATGTCGAGCACATAGCTGCGCGTCTCTTCCGGCAAAAGGCTGCCGCGCAGCAGCCGGTCTGCAACATTTCCGGGACCGTCATTGTAGGCGCTGAACATCGCGGGATAGCCGTAGGACAGAAACAGGCGGCGCAAGAATGCGGCGCCGGCGAAAACATTGTCATGCGGATCCTGCGGATCCGGACCAAGTCCGTACTGCACGCGCATGTCGTTGTAGGTGTCCGGCATCAGTTGCATCAGACCCATTGCGCCCGCGGGCGAAACGATCGGCTGGTTTTCTCCGGAAAGCGTTCGTCCGCCGCTTTCTGCGGCCATAACGGCGCGTATCCAAGCTTGCGGAACGTCGAACTTGCGCGACGCCTGCGCGATGAGCGGGTTCCAGCGGTTCAAGGCCTGTCCGGGACTCAGCCGCCGCTCCAGCGCGAAGGCAGAAATCGGCGCGGCGGCGCGCCTGGCAGGAAGAGGCTTTGCAGCCGCGATGTGCTTCACCCACAGGTGCGCTTGAGGGTGCGGGGCCCTCGGAAAGGCAAGGACACCGGCGAGTGCGAGAACCGCAAGCACGACCGGCAGGAGGACGCCGAGCGCAACCTGGTAGATCGGCGAGGCCGGCCAAAAACGCATTGCCTCCGCTCCCTGTCTCCAGCCGGTGTTTGCGGACCCGCCAGCCAACCGGAATGAGGGTTGGGTGCCGCCGAAGGCGAATCGCGCTAGGAATGCACGTCTTTGCTCCGCATCACGTCACAAGACGGAGAGTTCCCACGACACAGCTCCAGGATACACAATGCCCAGAATCCCGACCATGTCTCGTGCTGCCTTGTTGAAATTGCAGGCAAAATCGCCTTCCGAGAAGCCCGCGCCGGCCGCTGCCAAAGCCGGCGCAACGAAGGCAAAAGCCAAGAAGAAGCCGGCGCCGAAGCGCTAACCGACCCGGCCGGCCGCCCTTGTTCTGGCGCTGCACGCAAACGCCGATGCCGCCGCCATTCCTGAATTCGGGCCTTTGAGGCCGCTCCATGATTCCCATTGCCGAACACAAGACGCGCCATGGCGAAGTCGTCGTGCTGATGAGTCGCACGAAGATCGCCTATTGGCAAGACGACCGGCATCAGAGCGAAGCGGATCGCAACGGCGTCAGCCTTGCGGCTTATATCCACGCCATTCACAGCTTTCTGCGCAAGGCCAAGTGCCGGACGGTCCTTATGATCGGATGCGGCGGTGGCAATCTCGCCACGATGCTTCGCGCCGATGGCGTGAAAGTGGCAATCGCGGAGATCAACGAACGGTCGTTCGAAATCTCGCGCAAATATTTTCACATGCCGGACGATGTCGAGTGTCACCTGACGGATGGCGCGGCGTTCCTGCGGCGCACAAAACGCAAGTTCGACGCCATCGTGCTCGATGCCTATGACGGCGATCACATCCCCGCGCAGCTCAAGTCGCCGGGGTTTTTCCGATTGGTGAAGTCGCGCCTCACCGCAAAGCGCGGCTGTTTCTTCGTCAACGTCGTTATGCAGAACGACCGCGACTTTCACCTCGACCGGATCGGGGCGGGCCTGGAAAAGGTGTGGCCGGCTGTCCGCCTGCTGGACGCGCCGCGTACGATTGACCGCAATGCGGTTGCGATGGCCGGCGCGGTCGCACAGTTCGGGTTACCGAAGATCACGATGCGGCCGAAGAGCGGCGGGCGTCTCCTGCTCAAGGAGATCAGGGCCATGCGCTATCGCGAGCGGCGCCACGAACCGACGAGGCGCAAGAAGAAGAAATAGGGTCTATCTCTTCTTGAGCAGGACTTGCGTCAGATGCTCCAGCACCTGGCGGGCGCGCGGCTGGGACAGCTTCTGATCCTTGCGCAGGCGGCGCCAGGTTTCGAAGCTCAATATGAGATCCAGACTCTCGACGAACATCGAGTCGCTTCGCAACGCTGCCGGAACGAGATGGAGGAGGGCGGAGCGTTGCGCGCGGGCGATCGTCTCGACCTGCCGCGACAGGAACGGCGAGTGAAAACGATGCACGTCGGCCGCTATCTTGTAGGGCAGGATGCGCTCGAACAGCCGGCTGCGGCGGTCGATCAGCTCCGCGAGCACCGCAGGCCATCGGCGGTTTTCGAACGGCCGCGCAAACATCGGCTGCACCTCGGCCGTCATCGATGCGTTGATCTCCCGATAGAGACCTTCCATGTTTTCGAAGTGACGGAACACCGTGCGCAGGCCGACACCGGCGCGCTCGGCGACGGCGTCCGCGCTCGGCGTCACCATTCCCTCGCCGACAAGTTCGAGCATGGCGTCGACGATCCGCTCGCGGCTGGCCTCGCTGCGCTGGCGCCGGCCGTCGGCCTTTACCGGTTTTTTCGGCACTCTCGCATCCTTCGGCGCGCGCCTTGACCGGCGCCCAAACAAATGGCATTTATAATGCCAATATATGGCCACACCGCGGACGCGTCAATCGCCGCCTAGCTGAGGAACGCTGTGATGAATGTGGAAAACGCCGTCTATCCGACACGCGAACGCGTGATGGCCCTGATGGGCGATGCGTCCGCCGAACCCGTCGTGATGCTGAACCTCCTGAAATTCCGTGACAGGGCCGAGTATGCCGACGGCCGAAAAACCGATCTCACCGGCAAACAGGCCTACAACCTCTATGGCGAGGCGACGCGCAAAGTCGTCGAACGTGAGGGTGGCAAGTTCCTCTTCACGGGCGACGTGAAATCGCTGGTTATCGGCGAGGTCGACGATCTGTGGGAGATCGCGGCGCTGGTGGAATATCCGTCGTCGGCCGCATTTGCCCGCATCGCGAGCTCGCCGGAAGTCGCGGAAATCGGCGTGCACCGCGCCGCCGGGCTCGAAGGTCAGCTACTCATCCGCGTTGCACAGCGCAGTTAGAAGGACAGGAGCATCTGCCTTGCGCCTTGTCCCGCTGATCGTCCTGGGTTTACTCACGCTGCTGAATTTCGCGCGCGGCAGCATCCATGCGTTTGCGCCGGACGGCGGCGCCCATTCGATTGCCGGGCTCGACCTCACGCAGGGCGGCCAGACGATCCTCAGCCTCTTTGCCGTGATGGGCTTCCATCAGCTCGTGACGGGGTTGTTCCAGCTTTATGTTCTCGTATGGCGGCGCGACCTGGTCGCGCTCGCGCTGGTCCTGCAGACGATAGAGACGGCGCTCAACGTCGCCAATCTCTACTTCTACCGCACCATGCCGGTTCACGTGCCGGGCGCGCCGTTCAACGCGGTGATACTCGCGGTTCTGGTCGCGACCACGGCTCTCGCTCTCGTGCAGGCGCAAAAAAGGACCTGATCGGACGAATGATCAGTCTTTCGGCGCGCGCATCCTGGCGAACACCATGCGGTCCTTGTTGTCCCGCATAAGCCCTGAAAGTCCCGATATCGTGCCGAGGCCGAGCCCGCCCGGCGTGCCGGTTTCGGGGTCCGGTTCGATCTTCGAATAGGATTCGCTTGAAACTTTTTCCCACTTGCCCGCCGGCGTCTTGATTTCCAGGCTTGCAACCGTGGCCTTCAGCATCAGTCGAACAATCGCGGTGTTCGGCGCGGACGGCCGCGTCAGACTGGGATGACCGGCCATGTCCTGCCAGCCGTTCGAGTTCGCCCATGCCGTCAACTCTTCTTTGGTCACGACGGAATAGCTGCCTTTTCGCTTGCATGCGGGCGCGCCGATGAAATGGCCTCGCGATAAGGCGTCATATCCCAGCCGGGATAGCGTGCCTGCGCACGCGCAATGGTCGTCTCGGTCCAGAACGGATCGCCGGGAAGCTGGACGCCGAAACAGGCCAGTTGCTCCGGCGTAGCGTGTTCAAAAATCCGGCGCCACGGCTTGGTATGGTGGAATTGCCAGGCATGAAAGCCGATGCTCTCGTCGCCAGCCTTCTTGAAGCACACCATCACGGCATAGCGGTGTCCGTTCGGCGCCGTCAGGTTGGTGCCGCGGTGATAGATGTCGATGCCGTATGGGTTGATCGTCCCCGCCGGCCCGGCGGAGGAGCGTTCAACCGTCCGCATTTTCTGCTGCAACGCCGCCTGCCGTTTCGCATCGGTGTCGAGCGAGGCTTCAGGACCTGCGATCTTCTCTGCGTCGGGCCGCGTCACAAAATGCATCGGGCCATGCTCTTCGCTGACGTCGCTGAAATAGCAAAGGATGGTGATCGAATTCTTCGTCGCGTCTTCGGACGGCGCGGTCAGGGTGTGATTGCTGAAATCGCAGTGGAAGGGTTGGTCGTAGTCGGCATCGCCGGTGAACTTGGCCCAGGATTGGCACTGATAGAGATGCAGACGCTCGGTCCGCAGCGCCTTCTTGGCGAAATCCATCAATGCGGGATGAACGCCGATCAGGTTCAGGGCAGGCGAGCAGTCGAGTGGCACCGGAGCGATGCCGGTGAACTGTGCCGGGTTGAAGCGTCCGACTTCGCCCTCTTTCTTCTTGTTCATGGCCTCGGCGGCGCCGTCCGTGCGCTTGAAGACGAGCTCAAAGTCGGCGCGCACCGCGGCAACTTCATCCGCCGTGAAGAAATTGGGGATCGAAACCGCGCCGTCGCGCCGCCAGGCTTCGAGCTGTTCTGCCGTGTAACGCTGTGTCATCTGCAGCTCCTGTCGCTCATTTGTAGCGTGCAAGCAACTCCCGGGCGAGTGCCTTTTCCCCGATCAAACGTCCGGATGCGAGCCGCACTTCGGCGACCTTGCCGTTCTTGTCGCGCATGCGCCGGGCCGGCTCGCCATAATTGCCGAACGATCCGGCTTGGGTGATGCGCGCCTTGTCCCTGCCGTTTACGGTGAGCTCCGTCACGTTGAGAAATGGCGTCGCCATGGCGGGCAGGGCGACGAGAACCTTGTTGCCCATCGGAACAAGATCGCTCGCGCCCCAGGTGCTCCACCACCGCCCGTTCCAGTCGCGCGTCGCGGCGGAAGGCGTGCCTTCTGCCTGAAAGCGCGCGAGAATGTGCATGATGCCATCGACCCAAACCTGCGGCATGCCGTCGGCCGAATTGGTGAGCAGCGAGATCGCGAAATTCTGCGCCGGCACGACGGCGGTGCGCGTGAGATAGCCCTGGAATCCGCCGCTATGGCCGAACCAGTTCCAGCCGACGAACGATCCGCTCATGATGCCAAGGCCATAGCCGACATCCAGCGGTGAATAGGCGTCGCGCCATTGCGGGCGGGTCATCTCGCGGCGGCTGGCGGCCGAGAGCACGCTCTTCTTCGCATTGGGTGCGAGCTGGCCAAAAAATTTCGCCAGGTCGGAAGCGGTGCTTACGAACCCGGTCGCTGCAGCCAGCGCATGAGTCGACTGATCGCCGCGATAGACGAGGCGACGGCCGAGCAGGATCCTTCCGCTGTGTCCGCGCGCCAGCTTCGCCCTGGCCGGCAGCGGCACGTCGGGCGATGTCTCGTCAAGGCCTGCCGGCCCAAGAACTTCGCGCGCAAGCCATTTGGCGTACGGTTCACCCGTGATCGACTCGATCACCAGGCCCGCCAAGCCATATCCATGATTGGAATATTTCAGCCGCGTATTCGCATCGATCACCGGCGCGAGCTTGAGGTCCCTGCGCAATTGCGTCTCGCTCGAAAACTCGGCGCGTCCTTCCCAATAGGGCGCTTCGACGCCGTCGCGGAAAATGCCGGCCGTGTGCGACAGCAATTGACTGATCGTTGCAGCCGCGATGTCGCGATGCAGGCCTTTGACATATTTTCCGGCCGGATCGTCCAGCTTCAGCCGGCCCTGTTCACGCAGCTTCATGATCGCGGTTGCCGTGAAGGACTTGGAGTGCGACGCAACACGGAAGCGGTGGCGCGGCGTGAGCGCTTCGCCGGCGCGGACATCGGCGTGGCCGAACGCCTGCTCCAGAACGAGCTTGCCCTGGTGCGAGATCGCCACCGCGCAGCCGGCCTGCTCGCTCTGGCGCATCTGATATTCGAGCCATTGCGGAATGTAGGAGAGCGCTGCGTCCAGCCAGCCGGATGCCTTCGCCATGATCGTGTCCCCCACTTCGATATTTTCCTGTGCGAAAGTCACTACGCCCTGCACATGTGCCGGAGTCAAACCTTCCGCCGCAGTTTGCCTTCCTTCGACGCCTACCTATACTTCGCCGGTGGCGTCATGAGCCGTCGGCGCCGCTCGGGGATTTCCATCGCTTTGTAACTGCCGCTGTGCTTGGCGTCGTTGTCCGGTCCTTCCCGCTTGAAAGGTGAGGTCGCAGATGGAGTGGGGCGTTGCAATTCTTGCGGTGCTGGCGCTGCCGGTCATGGCGATCATCGGCTTCGCCAAGTCGCTTTCCAATCAGGGCCAGTTGCGCCGCGTGGAAGAGCGCCTCAATCGCCTGCAAACCGAAGTTGCGCTTCTGTCCGCGAAATTGGCTGCAGCGCCTCGCGCTGCGGAGCCTGTAAGCGAACCGACGCCACGGGAACCCATCGTCGCCGCGCCGGCGCCGCCGCGTTTTGAGCCGGAGAAACCGGCCGAACCTGTTCGCGTCCCTGCGCCGGCGCCAGTTGCCGCGCCGGGTCTCGAAGAGTCGCTGACATCGCGCTGGTTCGTCTGGCTTGGCGCAGTGGCCGTGGCTCTCTCAGGTACATTCCTCGTCAAATATGCGATCGACGTCGGCTGGCTTGGACCGGCGACGCGGGTGACGCTCGGCTTTCTGCTTGGCATGGCGCTCACCGCAGGCGGCGAGTGGCTGCGGCGCAGGCCGCTTGAGCGTGCAATCGCGGCGGTGCGTCCGAACTATGTGCCGCCATCGCTCACCGCATCCGGCCTCTTCATTGCCTTCTCCAGCATCTATGCCGCCTATTCACTCTACGGGCTGCTCAGTCCGCTCGTTGCGCTGCTCGCACTGGCCGCGGTCGCGTTGCTCGCCGTCGGACTGTCGTTGCTCCAGGGAATTTTCGTCGCGTTGATGGGCGTGCTCGGTGCATTCGCCACACCGCTCCTGGTTTCGACATCTTCACCTTCGGCATGGGGATTGTTCGGCTATCTCATCGTGATCGACGCGGCGGCGCTGGCAGTCGCGCGCTACAAAGGCTGGTGGTGGCTCGCGCTGGCAACACTTGCCGGCGCCGCGTTCTGGCCGCTGGTCTGGATCGTCGGTGACTATTGGACGTTGTCGGACGAGTTTCCGCTCGGCGTCTATCTGATCCTGCTGTCGGCGGTGTTCTTCATGGTGCGGCGCGGCTGGGAAAGTCCGCCCGGCAGCGACAGCCTCATCGAGGAGATCCGCCGGCTCCAGGCACCGGAGAGAGTTGTCTGGCTCGCCGGCTGCGTGATCGCTGTCCTGGCGCTGTTTGTCGTCTGGTCCGCCGGGTTCAGCGTCGCGTCGCTGGTGCTCTTCGGCATTGTCGCTTTGCTCTATCTCGCGGTCGGACGCCGTGAAGGCGTGTTCGATGGTCTGGCGCTCGTCGCCGCCATCGGAGTGCTGGCGATCCTGGCGACCATGACGTTGCCGGATTCAGTGATCGTGCGGTTGCGGCCGCACCAGCCGCTGGTACCGGCGGAGTTGCAGACCTTCGTGACGGCTTGCGTCGCCTACGGACTTGTCTTCGCCGCCGCAGGATTTGCCGCGCTGTGGGGCGCCAAGCGGCCGGCGCTGTGGGCCGGGGTTTCGGCATTAATGCCCGTGCTGTTGATGACCATCGCCTATGCGCGGATCATCGACCTGCATGTCGATCTCGGCTGGGCGGCGATGGCTCTCGGGCTGGCGCTGCTTTGCCTGCTCGCCGCCGAGCGCGTGGAGCGTTACCGCGAGGCGCGCGGCCTGGGCGACGCGCTCGGATTTTATGCCGCCGGGGTCGTCGCGTTTCTCAGCCTGGCAGCGACGATGAGCCTGCGCGAGGCATGGCTGACCGTCGCCCTGTCGATCCAGTTGCCGCTTCTGGCATGGATCCATCAGCGCATCGCCGTGCGTTCGATCCGCTGGCTCGCCGCGGTCGTCGCCGGTGCTGTCCTCGTGCGGCTGGTGCTGAACTACAATCTTCTCGAATATCCGCTCGGCACAACGCCGCTGTTCAGTTGGGTGATCTACGGTTACGGCATTCCGGCAATCTCGTTCTTCGCCGCCGCATCCTATTTCCGCAAGAACGTGTCCGGGCTGCTGATCACGCTGTTGGAAGCCGGTGCTCTGGCGTTCCTCGTCCTTCTGGTCTCGTTCGAGATCCGACTGCTGATCGCAGGCCGCCTGGATGCGCCACATTACACTTTGCTCGAACAAAGCCTGCAGTCGATCTCGTGGCTGGCGATCGGATCGGTTCTCGCGATGCGCAACCTGAGCAGTCCGAGCCGCGTCGCCTTTTTCGGCGCCCGGATTCTGCTGGGCGGCGCGGCGGCGCAGATCGTTCTGCTGCAATTGCTGAGTTCGAATCCGATTCTCAGCTTCGAGTTTGTCGGGCGCCATATGTTGTTCGACGTTCTGCTTCTCGCTTATGCCGTGCCGGCGGCGTTTGCGTTCTGGCTCGCGTCGACATTTTCCAGAAGCAATCAGATGCAGATCGCAAGCCTGGCGGCTGTAGCCGGATTCATACTGCTCTTTACCTACATCACGCTTGAAGTCCGCCACGCCTTCCAGGGACCGATCCTGATCCTGGGCAATCGCTCGAATGCGGAAATGTATACCTACTCGGTGGCGTGGCTCGTCTATGCCGTCGTTCTGCTGGTGCTCGGGATCGTCTTCAGGCAGGCGATGCTGCGCTACGGCTCACTCGCGATCCTCGTGGTCGTCGCCCTGAAGGTCTTTCTTCTCGACATGGGCGACCTTGAGGGGCTCTACCGCGTCGCGTCGTTCCTCGGTCTCGGGCTGTCGCTGGTCGGGATCGGGCTTGTCTATCAGCGCTTCGTGTTTCCGCGTCCCGAAAGCCCGCCGGGCTAGCGATCACAGCGAGCGCGCCAGTCAGGGCGAACCCATGTCCATCGCGCGATGCGGCGAAGGCAGTGCGACGTCGCCCGACGGAGCGGCATTCTCGCTGCCGGTCTCGTCGGCTCTCGGAAATCCGCGCTCGTTTTGTCGTGGGGCCGCAGAATTGTCCTCGCGTGCCGCCAGAACGGCGCGCGCCGGTTCAGGCGATATGCAAGCCGGGTAGGGTGTGGCCCCGTCCGGCCCCGATCGCTCGACGAGAGCGGAAAGACTTGGCGCATCGAGCGCCGCATCGAATTCCGACTCGGTGGCGGAGCAGAACGTATCAACCTCGCGGATGCTGCGCAGCGAGGAGGCGTTCGCCAGCTCCGTCTTGTAGGCGTGGTATTGCGCTTCGCCGCCATGCGCGTCGCGCGACACAAAGAACGCCTTCAGGCGTCCGTCGGATGCGATGAGCTCGGGCTGGTGCGCCAGCACGAACCGGTTGTAGCGCGCGATCTCATGGCAACTGAGTGCAGCGACCATCAGTTCCTGCTGCATCGCTGCGGTTCGCAGCGCATCGAGGTCCGCGCGCGTCGCGCAGGTCGCTGCCGACGCGCTGCCCGCCAGGCAATTGAGCGCCATCGCGCCGATCGCCACTCCGCCAATGATCCGCCGCATGTAAGTCTCCTTCACGCTGTTACTCTAGTTGCCGCGCGCCAACACCCGGGTGCTGCCGACGCAGCGTCCGGACGGCGGTTCGGCCTGATCGAGATGGGCGACCACTTCGCCCGCACTGCCGCGGCATCCGACCCATCGGAACTGGCGCTCCACGCCGTTCCCGCCAAGGCTGCCTTCGACAAATAGCGGGCCGAAGCCATTCGGTGACACCGAGCCGGACAGGTTGGCCGCTCCGTTCGGCGAGCAGGCTGCGATATCGTCCGCGCCATGCAGCAGGCAGAATGCGTACTGCACGCTGTAGCTGCAGTGATTGCGAAAGCCCCAATAGCTTCCATCGCTGTCGACCTTCAGGCAGTTCGATGCGATCCGCTCATCCACCGGCGCGATGGCGGCTTCGTCTGCGGCGACGGCGGAAGGCTCGGTGTCGATGAGGTGAACCGTCGATTGCCTGACCGGCACGGTCTGCAGTCCGCTGACGTCGGGTGTCGCCACATCCGCAGTTTCATGGGGCAGGTGGGTTGAGCCGCGGCGCGCCGTCGCCGGCGAGGGGGGCGTGTGCCGATTAACGGCCGGGGCGGGGACGTTGACCGGACAGTCCGCGCTTGCTGCAACGGGTTTGTCGGAAACGCCGAGGCGGCGGGCATAGGCGGCGACGGCCGCCTTGCGTTCCTCGACGCTGAAGACATGGTTTTGCGCGTACCAGGACTGGCAGCTGGACTCGCCGGCCGGCGAACGCAGAACGATGGTCAGGCCGTCGGCGCCGTGGGGCGCGAGCACTTCGGAGTGCCCATCGGCATAATCCAGTTCGATGCCGGCTGGGGTGACGTGGAAGACGCCGAGAACCTGAGGCGGATCGCCGGCTGCGGTGATCGTCCCGACGCCGTCGCCGAGAAAGGTGAAGGCCGCGGTCTTCACCGCGCCATCGGGCGACGTCATCACGCGGACAAAGCCGTCGCCCTTCGGCGTCAACGCCACGGTCGAACCATCGACGCCGATCAGTGTCATGCCGGAAAGATTGTCGAGCACGCGTCGCGGCGCCGCCTGGGCGGTTGCCGTGTTCGCTTCCTGCCCGGCACGCGCCGGCTTGCCGTCGACGAAGGTCGCGGTGATCTGCGTTCCGTCCTTGCGCGTGAATGTGCCGGGACCGTTCGGCAGATCGTTCTTCCACGCGCCGTCATACTTCTGGCCGTTGGCCCAGAGCTGGACGCCGTGGCCTTCCGCCCTGCCGTTCACCCAGTCGCCGTCATAGCGATCGCCATTGGCCCACACGACGGAGCCGCGTCCGTCGAGCACGCCTTTCGTCCAGTCTCCGTCGAACCTGTCGCCGGCCGCGTTCAGCAGAACGCCTTCGCCGTCCGGCCGCCCCGCCACGATCTCGCCGGTATAATGTCTGCCGTCCGCCCAGCGGATCTCGGCATTCCCGTCGGCTGCCGTACCGTCCTGAAAGAAAGCCGTGACGGTTTCGAGCGCGTGATGATTCGAAAGGAAAACCGCCGTGCCGCGTCCCGTTGCCAGTCCGTGCGCGCAGGAGCCGTCCCATGTCGTAGCGTCGGCTGCAGGTGCGACGGTGTTGTTGACCGAGCAATCCGCATCGCGGTCGTAGAGCCGCTGCGGCGCTGCGTCGGCGCCCGCGATGGCCTGCGAGGTGACAGCAGCCGACAGCATGCCTGCCAGCAGAAAGGCTCGCCGCCACTTGGCCTGATCCAGCATCGAAATCCCCAGCTCGAATGCCGGAAAAGCAAACGGCAGCAGCGGGGTGACGGCAAATGAACATGTCCGGCGTTGCAAACGAACACTTACCGCGCGGCGCAAACTTGTCTGCGATCCGCGATTGCCGGTTGCGGTGTTGTGGCAGGTTCAACTCGGCCTTTGCCAGAAACGGCCTGTTTTCCTGCCCTAAAGCGTCGGATCGGGCGCGACCTGCACAAGCATTTTACCGAAATTGTCGCCGCGCAGCATTTCGGCGAAGCATGCCGGGATCTTCTCGATCCCCTGGCGGACGTCTTCGCGATACTTGATGTCGCCGGCTGCAACCCGCGGTGCGACTTCGGCCAGAAAGGCGTCATGGTGCTTCTCGACAAAATCGCCGACGAAGAGATCGCGAACGGTCACGCCGCGTTCGCGAAATATCGCCTCGCCGCGCTTCATCAGCGCCGCGCGTGCATCGGTTCCGGCGTCATCGCCATAATGGGCGATCAGGCCGCAGATCGTCATCCGCGCACCCTTGTTGAACAGCGGCAGTACTGCGTCGAACACGGCGCCGCCGACATTTTCGAAATAGACATCGACTCCGCCCGGACAGGCAGCGCGAAGGTCGCTCGCAAAAGTCGGACTCAAGTGCGAGACGCAGGCGTCGAAGCCAAGCTCGTCGACGACGAAGCGGCATTTCTCCTCGCGCCCCGCAATGCCGACAACGCGCGCGCAGCGCAGCCGCGCCAGTTGACCGGCGATCTGCCCGACGCCGCCGGAAGCGGCCGACACCACGGCCGTCTCGCCCTTTTTGGGATCGCCCATCAGGATCATGCCGGCGTAGGCGGTGAGGCCGAGCATGCCGAGAACGCCGACCGCCTGCGAGATTCGCCCCTGTTTGAGATCAAGCCTGCGCGGAATCATGTAGGACGGCCGCGCCACGCCTTCGCCCATCAGGCCATACTCGGCCCAGCCATTGGTGTTGAAGGCAAAGTCGCCGGCCGCGAGTCCCGGCATCTTGCTTTCGATGACTTGCGCGACCGTGCGCGCGTGACACGGGGCGCCCGGCGCTTCGGCGCCGCGCTTCTTGTATCCCCACTGATAGGGATCGAGCGAAACATAGATCGTGCGCGTCAGCGCCTGTCCCGGCGCCGGAGTCGGAATCGCCGCCTCGCGCAGCACGAACGTATCGGCTTGCGGCCAGGCGCCGAGCGGCTTGTCGGATCGGGTCCAAAAGCGGTTCATCGTCATCTTGTCAGGCCCTGGCGCGGGCACGCGCGAGAGCGGGGCGGGCGTAGCAGGCCGTCGCCCAGCGCTGCACATTGGCGTGCTCGGAATAGTCGAACTGCACCATCTGCATCAGTTGCATCACGGCGGCGACGTTGAGATCGGCCACCGAGAAGCCGTTGCCGATGAGCCAGTCGCGCCCCGTGAGCGCCGCATCGAGCACCTTGAGCGGTCGCTGCAGCGAATTCTTGGCGGCTTCCAGTACCTTCGGGTTGCGCTTGTCTTGCGGCGTGAACAGCATCTGGATGACGATCTGCATCTGCAACGGTTCGATCTCGCTGATCGCCCACACGCTCCACTGCCAGGCGCGCGCCTCGTCGGCGAGGTTCGAAGGATAGAGCGCCGGCGCATATTTCTTGGTCAGGTAGAGGTTGATCGCCATGGACTCGAAGAGCTGCAGGTCGCCGTCGATCAGCGCGGGAATTCGCCCGTTGGGATTGACCGCGAGATAGTCCGAGGCCTTTGAGTCCGCGCCGTAGCTGACGGGCACATGCTCATAGTCGATGCCCGTTTCCTCGATGCCCCAGATCGCACGCAAGGCGCGCGAGCCCGAGATTCCATACAGCTTCGGCGTGGCCATCGGATTTCTTCCCTTGTGAGGCGTCCCGGATCGACCAGTCAGATCGCGTCCGGCGCCCTGTTTCAAGCGGATACTGCCACTATTCCGCATCGTAGACGCTGTTCTTTTCGCATTTGCCGGGGCGCCGCAAACGGGGGCATATTTACCGCCATTCCTTCGTAAGCTCACCAACCTCGAGCGGTCCTGCAATGAACATCCAGAACAGTGTCGTCCTGGTCACCGGCGGCAACCGCGGAATCGGTGAGGCGTTCGTCCGCGCATTTCTCGCCGCCGGAGCCGGCCGCGTCTATGTTGGCGCGCGCGACGTCAACAATGCCGCGCATCTGGTGAACGAAGCGCCGGAGCGCGTCATCGCCATAGAGCTCGACGTCACAAATCCAGGACACATCGCGCGCGCGGCGCAAAGCTGCGGCGATGTCAGCATTCTGGTGAACAATGCCGGCGCCTTTACCAACAAGAGGCTCATCGGTGCGCCCGATATGGAGGGCGCGCGCCTCGAGATGGAGGTCAACTATTTCGCGCCGCTTGCGATGATCCGCGCATTCGCTCCCATTCTGGGCCGTCACAAGGAAAGCGCCATCGCCAATGTGCTCTCCGCAGGCGGCATTGCGGCGGTTCCCGGCATGGGCGGCTACAGCCCTTCCAAGTTCGCGGCGCGCGCCATGTCGACTTGCGTGCGCGCCGAGCTCGCCGGCCAGAACACCAGCGTGACCGCACTCATTGTCGGCTCCGTCGACACGCGCATGGCGAGCCATGTCGAAGGCTTCAAGGAAGCACCGGCCACGATCGCCAAGGCCGGGCTGAAGGCCATTCAGCGCGGCGTGGACGAGATCGACACCGACTTCATGGCGATCGACGTGCGCGCCAGCGTGGCGCGCGATCCGAAAGGATTCGAATTGCTGATGCGCCGGTCGCTGTCGAACGAACGAGTCACGACGGGTCGCTGACGAAAATCCGCCGCGCAGGCGGCAAAGTCGAACGAGGAATCGCATGACGGAAGACCAGGCACTCGCTTTCGCCGAAAAGTTCATGACAGCGATCCAGGCCGGCGACGTGGACACGGTGCGCGCCTGCTACGCGCCCGATGCAAAGATCTGGCACAACAACGACGATCGCGAACAAAGCGTCGAGCAGAATCTGAAGTCCCTCGCCTGGTTCATGCGCAAGCTCCCCGACCGCCACTACCGGATCGTGCGGCGCGAAGCCTTGAAGGACGGTTTTTTGCAGCAGCACGTGCTCGAAGCGACGCTGCCCGACGGGACAAGGTGGAGGTTGGCGGCCTGCGTCGTCGTCCGCATCGAAGACGGCAAGGTCGTCCGGCTGGACGAATATCTGGACTCCGCGCAGGCAAATGCCCTGCAAGTCATCGGACGCTGAATGATCGCGTCGCCGTTTTGCCCTTATTGGAGTCAAGCATGACCAAGCGCATCGACCTGTTCCTGGACATCATCGAAGCCTGGAAACGCAAGGACATCGACGCGGTCTTGTCGAAGATGAGCGACGACATCGTCTGGCATTTCGCAGCGGCCGCGGAGCCGCCGATCGTCGGCAAGACCGCCGCGCGCAAGTTTCTCACCCGCTTCGCCACGGAAATCGCCGAAAATCGCTGGCGCATCTTCCACCATGCCGAAGCCGGTGACCGGTTGTTCGTCGAGGGCGTCGACGAATATGTGACGCCACAAGGCGTCGTCGTCGCAGCGCCCTATGCCGGCGTGCTCGAATTTTCGGGCGGCCTTGTGACAGGCTGGCGCGACTATGTCGATGTCGGCGTCATTGCGGCGCAAAGACGCGGCGAGCCGATGAGCAAGCAGGTTCGTCAACTCTCCGCCGGTCCTGCACAAGGGTGACCGCACGGAACATTGACACATCCGGACGTTCCCATCTTACTTGCACGCCGTTGCCCAAACGCAGCGGCCTGCCGAACTCAGGATTGGTGATTGCATGAGTCAGACGTCAAAACCCCGTCCGGCGATGGAGCGTGTTCTCCCGCAACCGACGCCCGAGACGCAGCATTTCTGGGACGGCTGCAAGGCCGGCGAATTGCGTCTGCAGCGCTGCACGGTCTGCGCCAAAAGCTATTTTCCGCCGCGGCCGTTCTGTCCGTCCTGCGCATCGCGCTCCGTCGAGGTCCACAAGGCGAGCGGCAAGGCCATTCTCTACAGCTTTGTCATCAATCACCGGCCGCGTCCCGACATGGGCAAGGAGCCGCACTCCATCGCAGTGGTCGAGCTGGCCGAAGGCCCACGCATGATGACCAACATCGTCGGCTGTCCGCAGACGCCGGAGGCACTCCAGCTCGACATGCCGCTGGAGGTGGTGTTCCAGAGCTTCGGCGAAATTTCCCTTCCTCTTTTCCAGCCCGCGAAACGCACATGAAACCGAGATCGATCGCCGTCGTCGGCGCAGCCGAAACCACACGCTTGGGAAAGATTCCCGATCTCTCCGTGATCGGCCTGCATGCGGATGCGGCGCTGAACGCGCTGGCCGATTGCGGCCTCAGGCCGTCCGACATAGACGGCGTCGCGACGGCCGGCGAAAATCCCACCGCCATCGCGCATTATCTCGGCATCACGCCGACCTGGGCGGACGGCACCAGCGTCGGCGGCTGTTCGTTCATGCTGCATGTCCGCCACGCGGCGGCGGCGATCAACGAGGGGCTGTGCAACACCGTTCTGATCACGCATGGCGAAAGCGGGCGCTCGCGCATCGGCGCCGGCGGATTTCGCCCGGGCGGCGGCGGATCCAGCCTGCCGGGCCAGTTCGAGGCGCCGTTCGGTCCTGCAGGGCCGCCCACCATGTTCACCATTCCGGTGATGCGTTACCTCAAGACCTATGGACTGACCGAAGTGGATCTCGCCTGGGTTTCGGTGATCCAGCGCGAATGGGCGGCGAAGAATCCGCGCGCCAGCTTCAAGGATCCGATCACCGTCGACGATGTCCTGAATTCGCCGATGATCGCATGGCCGTTCCGGATGCTGATGTGCTGTCTCGTCACCGATGGCGGCGGCGCGCTCATTCTCACAAGCGCGGAACGGGCCAGGGATTTTCCGACCAAGCCAGTCTACATCGTCGGCACCGGCGAAAGCGTCGAGACGCCGATGGTCAGCCAGATGGAGGACTTCACCAGTTCCAAGGCGTTCCGCGTCTCGGGCAGGAAGGCCTTTGCCGAAGCCGGCATCAGCCACGCCGACGTCGATCATCTGATGATCTATGATGCCTTTGCGCATCTGCCGCTCTATGGGCTCGAGGATCTCGGCTTCTGCAAGCCGGGCGAAGCAGCGGCCTTCATCCGCGAGCGCAACACGGCGATCGGCGGCAAGCTGCCGCTCAACACCAATGGCGGAGGTCTCTCCTACATGCACTCAGGCATGTACGGGATGTACGCAATGCAGGAAAGCGTGCGCCAGATGCGCGGCATCGCGCCGGCGCAGATACCGGGCGCGAAGATCTCGGTCAGCCACGGCGTCGGCGGCATGTTCGCGGCATCGGGCACCGTGATCTTCTCGAACGAGGCGTAGCGCGTCAGGAAAATCCGAGATCCGCAAGCCAGTCCTGAAAGAGATCGATCCAGCGATCTGACGGAAAGCCCTGCGGCACCATCCCGAAGCCGTGACCGCCGCGCCGGTAGATATGAAGTTCGGCCGGGCGATCGGCATCGCACCAGTCCGAATAAAGACCTTCGACCACCCGGTACAGGAGAGCATCGTCCCGCGCGATGACGGTGAACAGCGGCGGCGCATCCTGCGGAACGGCGCGTCCCTGCGTTTCGCCGCCATAGATGGGTGCGACGAAGGCGAGCGGCGCCGCGCGCGGATCGACCGCCACGTCCGCCACCAGGAACGCGCCGGCGGAAAATCCGATCATGCCGATCCTGTCGGGGTTCAAGTCCCATTCCTTCGCGCGCTCGCGGACGAGCGCGACGGCGCGCCGTCCGTCATCGGCTGCGGCTTCGCGCGCGGGACGGATCGACTCGGCGGGCACGATATCGCTCATGGCGCGCGGCGCGTTGCGTCCGGTGCGGGTCAGGTCGATCCGCGAATACATCGCCATCATCTCGGCGTCATAGTCCGCCTGCGCGACAGGCGTTCCCATCACGCGGTATTTCAGGAGGAAGGCGGTGTAGCCGTGCTTGGCCAGCCGTCGCGCGACGTCGATCCCTTCATGCTCCCATGCAAGAAGCCGCCAGCCTCCGCCGGGACACACGATCACGCCGACGCCGTTCGGATTTGCGTTCGTCGGTCGAAACACGGTCAGCGCCGGCTCGGACACGTTGCGCAGCATCCGCGCATCACCGGCGGTGCCGACCGGCCCGCGGAACTCGGTTTCCGGACCCACGCCTTCCAGCTTCGTCGGCGGACCATCGCGCCAGAGGCGGATAGTTTCATTGGGCAGGCTGCCGCTGGTCATCCATCGCCTCTTGCGTTGGCGGTTGCGGCCACGACCATATCGACACGGCGCTCGCATGCGAAGTGCCGCAAGGCTGCCCGCTTGCGGAAAGGCTCGATTGCATTCGCTGCGCCGGAGTGCTCCCGTATCGTCCGAAACAATCGGCCAAACCGGCACGGGAGACCTCATGAAAATCGACAAAAACACAGCGGCCGTCGTAACCGGCGGCGCCTCCGGTCTCGGTCGGGCGAGTGCGATGGCCCTCAGTGCGGCCGGCGCAAAAGTCGCGATCTTCGATATTAACGCAGCGGCAGGTGAAAAGGTCGCCGCCGAAATCGGCGGCATCTTCTGCAAGGTCGACATCACGAACGAAGAGAGCGCCGTCGCCGGCTTCGACAGCGCGCGTTCGGCACATGGCCAGGAACGCGTTCTGGTGCACTGCGCCATGACCTCGCGGCGCGGCAAAACGCTGTCCTTCGACAAGGAGACAAGAAGCTACAAGCGGACCTCCACCGAAGACTATGCCTATGGCGTCAACGGCATCCTGGTCGCGAGCTATCGCGTGGCGTCGATTTCCGCGCTGGGCATGGCGAGCCTTCCGCCACTCGAAGACGGCGAGCGCGGCGTCATCACGCTGACCGCATCCGTCGCAGCACAGGACGCGCAGATCGGCCAGGTTATCTACGGCTCCGCCAAGGCCGGCGTGAACGGTCTTGTCCTTCCTCTGGCGCGCGATCTGATGGATGTGGGCATCCGCGTGAATTCGATCATGCCGGGAATCTTTGCGACGCCGCTGATGCTCGGCGCTCCGCAAAATGTGCTCGACAGCCTTGCCGCGTCCGTGCCGTTTCCCAAGCGGCTCGGAAAGCCGGAAGAGTTCGGCAGCCTGGTTCTGGAACTGACGCGCAACACCTACTTCAACGGACAATGCCTGCGCCTGGACGGCGCGATCCGCATGGCGCCGCGCTAGGAGCAGCGCGGGACAATCGTCTAGTCAACTCGAAGGTGAAATTGCATGAGCGCGTTCAAGGACAATCTTCTCGCCGGAAAAACGGCATTCGTCGCCGGTGGTACCAGCGGCATCAATCTGGGCATCGCAAAACGCTTTGCCCAGCTTGGAGCCAAGGTGGCGGTGGCCGGACGCAATCCTAAGAAGGCACAAGCGGCTGCGGCGTCGATCGGGCCCGATGCGCTTGGCATTTCATGCGACGTGCGCGATTACGCGGCCATTCGCGGCGGACTGGAGCAGGCGGTCGCCAGGTTCGGTCCGCTGGATATCGTCGTGTCCGGCGCGGCCGGAAACTTCGTGGCGCCGGCGCTCGGCATGTCGGCGAACGGATTTCGCACCGTCGTCGACATCGACCTCAACGGCACGTTCAACGTGTTCCGCGGCTGCTACGACCTGCTGCGCAAGCCGGGCGCGTCGCTCATCGCGATTACCGCCGGTCAGGCCGTCAATCCGTCGATGATGCAGGCGCATGTGTGCGCCGCGAAGGCCGGCATCAATCAATTGCTGCGCGTGCTCGCCATGGAATGGGGTCCGTCGGGCGTGCGGGTCAACGGCATATCGCCGGGCCCCATCGCCAACACCGAAGGCATGGCGCGCCTGGCGCCCACCGAACAGGCTGCCAAGGCGATCACCTCGCGCATTCCGCTGCGCCGCTACGGCGAAGTCGAAGAGGTCGCCGAAAGCGCCGTATTCCTGGTTAGCGACTCGGCCCGCTATGTCACCGGCACGATCCTCGATTGCGACGGCGGCTCGCAGCTCGGCGACGCGCGCGATCGCGGCGAGGGACAGGGACTGGGCGGCTAGCCGGGCGATCTCGCGGCGCCACATGTCCGGCGCAGTCGCATCGGGCGCGCGGACAAAAGGGGCATCTTCGAATGACTGGCGGAGGATTAGGTACTGAGAACTAACCGTCTCTCGAAAACCCAGCAATTCGGCGATTTCTGACTTACAGGGGGCCGATGCTCGTTACTGGAGACGGAGACTGAGGCCGGTCCAGGGCTCCAATCACTGTCCGCTTTGGGTGGAACGCGGACATCGGCAGCAGGTCTATGGTTCGGCGGCGGACAAACCAGCAGCAAGCCCGTCCATGAATGCGGTGAACTGTGTGCCTGGAACTCGATACGTCTCCCAAACAGCGCGTGAGGTTGGATTGCTCAAGGCCTGCACGGCACCCGTTTTCATCTGATGGAAGAAATCGTCGTCCAATAGCCCGCTCCTATATTGCGAATAGGTGTCCTGCCAGCCGTAAATCATCGCCCCGTAGATGAAACGATATTGGAGCTTCTGGACTTCTTGTGGCGTCGGCGTTCCGCCAGGAACGGCAATGACGGCAGCTGCAACGCTGGGATCTGCTCCCGCCAGAAATATGTCGCGAAGTGCGGCAACCCGTCCTTGATGGATCAGCGCCCGCGTATGTTTCGCATTCTGATGCGTCTGGAGCGCCAGGTAGATCAATGATGCTGTCACCGCCAGACCGCTGACGGCCGTGCTAAACGTGGCGAAGTCGGAAAGTGTCATGAGGTCCCCCAAGGATATGTCGAGCGGCACGATAGCCCAATTCTTGGGCATGAGAGCCACGCACTGAACGTTCGCCATGCGTGCAAAGACAAGTTCTGCACCTGTGTTGCGTAGCGGCTTGCCGCAGATGGCGCGGCTCTGCCGACATGGACCGACCTACCGCCGCGCTACCGTCTTACCAACGTCAACCGTTCTTGATCTTCGCCAAGTCAGCCTGGAAGCGCGCGACCGCGTCTTCGGGTTCTGCAAGCGGCGTTTCCGCGATCAGGCCGTTCGCAAACGCGACAATCTCCGGTGAGAGCGAAGCCGCGCTTTGTGCCCACAGCGCGCGAAAAACCGGCTGCCGGAGCCATAATGTCAAAGTTAGCTTGGCGTAGTCCATGTTGGCGTCATCGAGCAAACCTTGGCGGTGCTGAAGGTAGGCGTCCTGCGTGCCGATGATGGACAGACGAAACGCGAGGCGGAGCTTGCCCAACTCACTTGCCGTAAAGTTCGTCTCGCCTGCGAATACCCTTTGCATCAGTTCTTGCGTAGGCGCGTCGACTTGGTGACGCAGATTGTCAGTTGTCCGCGTCACGAACCCCTGGTTCAGGCTGGCGCGCTGGTTCTTCTCGGTCTGCTTTACTTGCTCGTTGATCTGACGGAGCTGGAAGTAAAGGAAGATGAGTGATGCCAGCACGGCCAGGCCGCTGATGATGCCGCTGATGGATGCAAGATCTGAAAGTGTCATGGCGGTCGCCTCTGGAGAGAAAACGGCAGTCGTGATGCGCTCTCGCTATGTCGAGTGGATCTTAGGGGGAAATCGCGGCGTCCACCCAGACCTTGAACGCCGCATGCGTGTTCGGCCGCGCGACCTTCCACCTCTCCCAGAATGGGTGAGACCCGGGACGGCGCAGGACTACTGCGATACCCGCTCTCAGATCGGCAAACTGATCGTTGCCGAGCAGGCCCTCTTGATGCTGCTCGAATACTTCCGACCAGCCGGCAATAGCCGCCTGGAAGAACATCTGCGTCTGCGCCTGCTTGACTAAATCAGGTGTCGGCGGTGCGCCAGTTGTGACCTCAAGCATAGCCGTGACCCGATCAGTCTCTGAGAAAGCGCCGAGAAACTCGGACTGGCGCGATGCGCGCCCCTGCGAAATCAGAGCTCGCGTGTGCTTTGCGGCCTGATGTGTTTGTATGCCGAGATAAATCAGCGACATTGCGACGGCGAGGCTGCTGATAACGCTGCCGATGGCGGCAAGGTCTGAAAGTGACATGTGATGCCCCCCGAGTTGAGTTCAGGGCAGACGATAGCCGATTTCGTATGGCTGGAGACTATCCTGGCCGAAGGGCGAGCGCCCGCTTTGGGTCGGAAGCGGACGTTCGAGCTGGGATAGTTCCACGGGCTGCTCGCGAACATTTGGCAGACTTTCGGTCCGACCGTAGCGGTTTGGTGTTCGACTAATCCGGGCAGGATGCCGAGCAGCGGTTCTGTGGGAGGGTGCCTTGGCTGTTCGGGCTGCCGCAGTCCTGCTTGGTTTGCGCCGCGTCTGCGCCGGTTCGACAAGAGAAAGTTTAATGTTTAGAAATCCCAAAACTGGAGGATGACCGATGACGACCGAGCGCGCCGTTTTGGCTGGAGGCTGTTTTTGGGGAATGCAGGAACTCATTCGCCGGTACGAAGGCGTATTGGCCACTCGGGTTGGCTACACAGGCGGCGATGTGCCCAACGCGACCTATCGCAATCACGGGTCACACGCTGAGGCCATAGAGATCGTTTTCAACCCCGATAAGACAAGCTTCCGGGAAATGCTGGAATTCTTTTTCCAGATTCATGACCCGACCACGCGAAATCGGCAAGGCAACGACGTCGGCGCGAGCTACCGATCGGCAATCTTCTATACCAGCGACGAACAGAAGCAGATTGCCGAAGATACGATCGCAGACGTCGACGCATCGGGCCTATGGCCGGACAATGTCGTGACCGAGATCAAACCTGCCGGTGATTTCTGGCAGGCCGAGCCCGAGCACCAGGACTATCTCGAACGATATCCCTCAGGCTACACCTGCCACTTCGTGCGGCCAGGCTGGAGACTCCCCGTTCGGGCCGCCATGTCGAAGCGTGACTGAGTATACCACCACCGAGCCCGACGGCGTCACCTAGCGTCGAGCGCGACAACCTCGAGTAAAGGCCGATCGCCAGCGGCGGGACCTTGTCCTTGCGAGGGATGCGCCCTTCGGAAATGATCAGCGCCCCGTGACCAGAAAGGCGCCGCCAGAATGCCTACTCAGCCAGTCTGCCTTGTAACCGGTGTCGGCCCCGGGACGGGGTCGGCGATCGTCCGCCGCTTTGCTGCCGAAGGCTATCGCGTCGCGATGCTGGCGCGCAGCGCCGGGAGGCTGGCCGCTCTGGCCGCGGAAGTTCCCGGCGCAGTCGGCTTTGAGTGTGACGTCACAGATACGACCGCGCTGTCCCACGCCGTTGCATCGATAAATGCGACTTTCGGGCCCCCTTCGACAGTCATCCACAATGCCGTCGGAGGCGCCTTTGGTGATTTCCTCTCGATCGACCCAGCCGTGCTGGAACGGAATTTTCAGGTCAATGTGATGGCGTTACTGCATCTGGCGCGATTGACGACGCCGGCCATGATCGCTGCCGGAGCGGGCGTGCTGATCGCCACCGGAAATACCTCGGCCTATCGCGGCAAAGCAAATTTTGCCGGCTTTGCGCCCAGCAAGGCGGCGCAGCGGATATTGCTTGAGAGTATCGCCCGCCAGGTTGGGCCGCAGGGCATACACGCCGCATATGTCGCGATCGATGCCGTCATAGATGTGCCTTGGGCACGTGAGCGGATGCCCGACAAGCCTGATGATTTTTTCTGCAAGCCCACCGACATCGCTGACGAAATCTTTCGCATAGCCCAACAACCACGTTCGGCGTGGTCGTTCAGTGTCGAGATCCGGCCGTCTGGCGAATCCTGGTAGGCCTGACGCCGGCCGGCGAAAACTCTTGTCGGTGATCTAACCTCGCGATTTGAGCCTCATTTTGGCGCTTCACTCCTTCCCCGGCGCGCGTGGCTCCGAGCAGCCGGGCGATACACTATGTCGGGCACCGAATCGGCGGATAATGTGTCTCGGTGTCTCAAGGTCCGTCCATGGATATCGAATTTCACTACCACCTGACCTACCTCATCGCTGCGCGGGCGGGATTCAGTCCGGCTGACGCGGCGATCGTTGCGACGGCTGCCCAGGAAGTAGACGACAACCACATACTGATTCGGGTGAGTGCCGGCACGCCGGCTGCCTACGACAGCGTCTTATCGCAGACAATGAACATCTTGCGGCCGCACCATGCGGCGCAGGTGTACCCGATATTTCACTTTATACCCGGCGAGCCGGACGCGCCCTCCGCCCGACGCAAAGACGGGCGCCGGAGCCCCTGGACGACCACTCCGAACAGTCCACTCGCAAACGAGATGCTGGATACGGCACTGCGCTCCGGAAACCTCTACAGGATTGGCGCGAGCACGCATGCCTATGTTGACACCTGGGCGCACCAGAATTTCCTTGGCCGCGAAGACGAACTCAATGACATGCCGTGCGTCGAAGGAGAGGGCGTGCTGGACCTTGCCGAGCGCGAGACCACAATCTTGAAAATCGGTCACGCCCTGGCTGGTCATAAGCCGGACATACCGGATCTGATCTGGAGCGATGGACGTCTCGTGAATGAAACGGTCGTAAACGCCGAGCGGTTTCTCGATGCGGCAGAGCATTTATTCAAAAAACTTGACGGATACAAAAGGCCGGGGCGAGCGGGACCGGAAGTCGACCATGACGCCGCCTCGTTGGTGGCCGATCTTCGAGTCGACATAGGGACTCCTTCTGCCACAAGCGCGCCTCCCGTCACGCGTATCGAGCGATACAAGGCACGAGCCCTTTCGTCAGCGTACGGGTCAGTCGCGATGCCGCTGTATGAGGAGGGCAACTGGGCAAATGAGGCGTTTGTAGAACAGAGGGCCGATTTGACAACGAGGCTCGCCGTTTATGTAGCCGAGCACGCAGGACTCGTTGGGGATGTGCTCAACTTCGGAACTAGGATGCCATGCACATGGAAAGACCCAGCCGTGTGTCACGAGACGAACTGGTTTCGCTTTCAGGAGGGAGTGAAATCGCACCTCGCCGAGTGCTGGGAAGTACTCGCTCGGAGACTCCCGGAGATTATGTCCTGACGTATCACTCGTCCGGGGACATCTTCATTGCGTATCCTGTGCCTGCTGTGGCGAGCCTAGCCCGCGACAGCGCGCTCCGTCACCCCTCGCGCTGGCGTCCGCCGCGCCATCGGCTATCGTGACGCTGCGACAGCGAGCAGTCTGCCCATGTGGAGCGCAAAATGAGCGAGAGCTTCGAAGAACTCGGCCACGCGACGATTACGAGCAGTCGCAGCTACAGTTACAAATCCAGGCACGTTGACCAGACGTTCCAGATCGATGTGGCGCGGCCGAACCGGCGCGTTGCCGAAGGACACAAGCTACCCGTCGTCTATGTGCTCGACGGCAATGGCTGTTTCGGACTCGCGGCGCAGACGGCGCGAATGTTGCAGGATGGCGGGATGACGCCGTCGCTCATCGTCGGCATCGGCTATCGCTTCGACCGCGCACGGCCCTTGCGCGGCCAATATTTCGAGACGCGCACGCGCGACTACACGCCGAGCGCTGACGCCGCCTGGCTGGAGATGAGCAAAATGGAACTCGCCAAACAGGGCACGGACGTGTCGACGGTGACGGGCGGTGCGCCTTCATTCCTGCGCTTCATCGAGGAAGAGCTGAAACCCTTCATCGCGGCGCACTATCCGGTCGACGAGAAGGACCAGACGCTGACCGGCATGTCGCTCGGCGGGCTCTTCACGCTCTATGCATTCTTTGAGGCGCCGCAGAATTTCGCGCGCTACGGCGCGTTCAGCACTTCGTTGTGGTGGGACAAGCGCGTGCTGTTCCAGAACGAAGCCGCGCTCGCCGCACGCGTGAATGACGTTTCGGCGAAGTTGTTCCTCTCGGTCGGCGCCAGGGAGGAAGAAGAAGGCGCGGTCTACGGCATGGTGAGCAATCTGGCGGAGATGAAGCGAACGCTCGAGGCGCGGGACTATCCGAATCTTGATCTGTCGCACACCGTTTTCACCGAGGAGACGCACATGTCGGTCTATCCGGCCTCCTTCAGCCGGGGACTGCGCGCCTTGTTCCCAAAATCGTCCTAATGCGCCGCGTATTGCGCGAGGCCGCACTGCTCATAGTGCGACTTGAGGCAGGCATCCGCCATCGCGTCGGCGTCCTTAATCTCGCGCGCCGCCATCAGGGCCGCGCAACATGTCGCGGCTGGTCTTGGCGACGGTTGCGACGTGCGCGGGCGACTGCGCCGCCAGATCGAACCACATATAGGAAAAGGTGAATGTCCGCATTGGGTCGCAAGCGGTCATTCACTTGCGGTAGGGCCAAATGGTTTGCCGGACGACACAAGAAGAGAACTGACACCGACTGAAGCTGCAGAGCTGCATGGGCGTCCTCGACTTTGGAGGCTATATTGCGCCATAGGAATTGAAACTTTCGGGTTGGGCTGACAGCCTCGGCCGAATCTAACGACTAGGGTCAGAGAGTTCGATGACGCAAGACAGCAGCAACTATTGGAAAAAATCCCGGGTCGAGCTGCGCGCAGCCGGGTTCGATCCGGATCGCGCCGCGCAGACTAGCGCCGTCGTCACGATTGCTAGCGCCTGGACAAACGCCCATCGCTGCAACAACCGTGTGCGCAGCATCGGAGACCTGCTGGTTGAGCTGATCGCCGAGCGTGGCGGCCAGGGCCTCATCGTTGGTGCGCCTGCAGTGTCGGACGCGCTGACTCAGGGAACGCCGACGGCGGGCTACAGCCTGGTTTCGCGAGATGTCGTCGCTGATTGTTTCGAGATCGGACATTATGCGCATCATGGCGACGCCATGATCGTGATCTCCGGCTGCGACAAGACCGGCGCTGCCGCCCTGATGCCACTTGCGCGGACCAATGCCTTTGGACTTGTGCTTTATCCGGGCACCAGTTCTCCTGGCCGTGTCGCCTCAGGTCCTTTGGCCGTCAAGGGCAACAATCTGACGATCCTGGACTACGCGGAAGCTCGCGCCGCTAAAGAGGCAGGCCGGATTTCCGAATCCGAGCTACTTGACATCGAACGCAGCGTGATGCCGGGGAGCGGTACCTGCGGCGCGATGTTCACGGCGAACACGATGAGCACAATCGCCGAAGCTATCGGCATGATGCTGCCGCGCGGCGCCTCGCACCCGGCTGACTATGGGGCCGGCAGCGACCTCCACGCCGACGTCCGGGCTCAGGCACGCGCCTCAGTCGATGCTCTCTATCGGCTGATCGAAGCTGGCGTCAGGCCGCGTGATATCATGACAGAGCACGCTTTCGAAAACGCTATCGCAACCGTCTACGCGATGGGCGGCTCGACCAACATGTACCTGCACTTGCTCGCGATTGCTCGGGAGGCCCAGGTACCGATCGCCATCGAAACTATTCAGGAGGTCGGTGAGCGGATACCGCTGCTGGCCAACCTGCAGCCGCATGGTCCTTACGCCATGGGCAGCCTGCACGCGATCGGCGGAGTGCCCTTGGTAATGAAGGAACTCTTGAGAAACGGCCTGTTGCACGGCGATGTCATGACGGTCAACGGGAAGACGCTGGCGGAAAACCTCGAAGCGGTGCCCACGTTGGATGAGGTCAGCGAGCAGGACATCGTATTGCCGGTGGCCAGGCCGATTGCACCGCCGAACCGTCACATCAGCCTCCTGAAGGGCAATCTCGCGCCGGAGAGCTGCTTGCTCAAACTCTCGGGCAAGACGCTGCAGAAGGGTGAGTTCCGCGGCATCGCGCGCGTCTTTGACTCGGAAGCCGACGCGATGAAGGCAATCCGTGCTGGAACGATTGTGCCGGGGAATGTTGTGGTTGTGCGAAATGTTGGACCGGTGGGTGGACCAGGCATGCCGGAGATGGTGTCGCTGACGGTCCAGCTGCAGGGCCGGGGCCTCGCGGAGAATGTCGCACTTATTACCGACGGTCGTTTTTCGGGGGTTTCGCACGGAATCTTGATTGGGCATATCTCGCCGGAGGCCGCGCGCGGGGGTCCCATCGCCGCGGTGAGGGAAGGTGACCTGATCGTCATCGATCCCGGCTCCCGAACGCTGACGCTCGAAGTTCCAAGTGACGAGATCGCGCGGCGCCTGTCCGCGTGGCGAGCGCCTGAACGCGGCGAAAAAGCGCGACTGGGTTCGGTGCACGACAAATATGTGAGGCTGGTTTCCTCAGCGCACTACGGGTGCGTGCTCTGATCTGACATCAATCTGATTGGGACCTCACCTTGCGCGCGCGACGCTCATTCCAGTTGGGGACCTGATGACTCGGTATAGCCAACCTGTGAACGATGACTGACTCGAATACTGACAAGGAGACTGGATTGGAAGACACTTTTGTCGCCGTCTGCGACGAGCGAATCAAGTCTCAGCTTGGCCCACTGCACGTCCCAGGCTGCGCACTCGCGTTGATCAAGGATCGCACGGTTTCCGCTTTTCGCGCCTACGGCCTTGCGGATTCCGAGAAGGGTGTTCCGGTCACAACGGAGACACTTTTTAGCCTCCAGTCCGTTTCGAAGAGCTTTGCTGCCTGGGCCGTGATGCGTCTTGTCGAAGCCGGGAAGGTTGATCTGGATACACCGGTGTCCCGTTATATTCGGCGCTGGTCGCTTCCGCCTTCCGACAAATATGATCTCAACCTCATCACGCCGAGGCGCCTGCTTAGCCATCACGCGGGCATCACAAATATTGGCTTTCGTGGTGTTGAGCCAACTCAATCGCGCTACACGGTTGTTGATGCGCTCAACGCAGGACTACCGCCCCCCAACGAAGAGCAAATTCGCTATTACGAGGAGTGGAAGCTTGAGCACGATAAGCCGGTTTGCGTTGACTTTCCGCCAGGTGAGTCATGGCATTATTCGAACGCGGGATTCGGCATTCTTGAACTCATGATTGAGGATTTGACTGGAATCGACTACGCGGATTTTGTTACAGATGAAATTCTCAAGCCGCTCGGGATGGAGGATTCGAGTTTCAAGCATCTTCCGAACAAGCGCTATGCAGTGCCATATTCCAAACGCGGCGATCGATGCATCGACTATGCCTGGCCATCGCGCGCGGCGGCTGGGCTCTATGCAAGTATTGCCGACTTGGCAAAATTCGCCTGCGCAGAGATGGTCGGTCCGAACGGCGAACCACCGGGTCGAGGCGTGCTAAGCCCCGCATCAATCACCACCATGTTTACGGCCCATGGCCTCGCGGACAACGCAGGAGGTACTCAATTTGAAGCAGGACTGGGGCACATCCTCCTCACGTCAGGCGGGCCAATGAATGTTCACCATTCCGGTGGAAGTGTTGGCTGGCGAAGCATTTTTTCGATTTTTCCGGAAACCGGCTCCGGAATTTGCATGTTGATGAATGGTGAAGGCGCAAACGACATGTGGATCCCACTGGTACGCGAGTGGCGAACTGCTCAGCCGGCTGGCTAACCTCGAACAACTTTCTACCGTTACGATCGGACGACTCGGCACAATCTCGGATGTGTCTTCCGGTTCAAACGCTGTCGATCACAAATACATTTGCCCACGCAGCGAGTGCGGATCGGAACTAGGATGTTCCGATGGAGAGAAGGTTCTCAACGGGGCGATATAGCTCTTCGAGATATTTGGCATCTTCGGAATCGATCACAAGGTCGGTCGCTTTGACCAGTTGATCCAATTGCTCGATTCTTGAAATGCCAACGACGGGCGCGGTAATGCCCGGCTTGCCAAGCAACCAGGCGAGAGCAATTTGTGCGGGGGTGTTACCATAACGCTTTGCAACCTCGACTACCCGATCGGCAATCTTGAATACCGCTTCTCCGCGGTAGAGACCTTCTGTCCGCCTGCGATCGCCGCCTTGCGAACGCTGCGTGGAACCGGCGCCAAAGCCACCTTTGTAAGAGCCGGTCAGAATTCCGCGTGCAAGTGGCGACCAGGGCATAAGAGCCACGCCGCTTTGAATGCAATACGGATTCATTTCCCGTTCTTCCTCGCGGTAGACCAGGTTGTAGTGATTTTGCATGGATACGAACTGAGTCCAACCATTCATCTTCGCAGTGAGCTGGAGCTCCGCGAATTGCCAGGCAAACATTGATGAGCCGCCGAGATAGAGTGCCTTCCCGGCTTTGACCACGTCATGGAGGGCTTCCATGGTTTCTTCGATTGGAACGGTTGCGCGTCCGGGTACACCATGCGGATGGCGATGAATGACGAGGTGATCGATATAGTCGAGGCCAAGGCGTTCAAGACAGGCATCTACGCCTTCAATGACATGCTTCCGCGAAAGGCCGCCCTGATTTGCACCGCGACCCATCGGCATTGCGATCTTGGTGGCAAGAACATACTCGTCGCGACGAAGCAACTCGCGCAGAAGTTGACCAACGACGCGTTCCGATGCACCGATGCCGTAAACGTCGGCGCAGTCGAAATAGAATAGGCCGTGATCGATCGCAGCTTTGAACAGCGGACGTGCATCGTCAGGCCCAAGTGTCCAATCACCCTGGTGCCCGCGACCCGGCTCACCGAAGTTCATGGTCCCTAAGCAGAGGCGTGACACCTCAAGTCCACAGTTTTTGCCGAGTTGGACAGTCTGAAGCATTGTGAGGGTGTCCTGCGATGAGCATGTCGACGCTCAGTGTATCCTAGGTGGACGGAACGCTAACGAGCCTGTTGTGCCGTCGCAGAAGCTCCTGAACACGAGCTATCGGAAGTCCCGGGCAAACGTTGCCATCCCGCCCAATCATAGTTTCGTTCGCAAAGATGCTGTTCATAATCGCTTCGTCCATGGCTTCAATTGTCGCTTCGTAGAAGCGGCTCATGGCTTCCTCTCCGAGATAGACAGCATTCAGCATGCCTTTGTGGGTCTCGACGGTCGCGCGGTTGGCAGTGGAAAAAGCGAGAAATAGGTCTCCGGATTCGTTTGAGGCGATGCCGCCAGACCGCGCGATCCCATACGATGCGCGTCGCGCAAGTCGCTTGAGCTGATGCGGCATCATCGGGGCATCTGTTGCGACAATACCGATAATCGATCCCAGTTCGCCATGCCCTTTGTCGACGACAGGCATTTCACGGCCGATGGGAATGCCCGCGATAGTGAGAAGATGTCGCTTGCCAAAATTTGACTGGACTAAAGCGCCGACGGTGTAGGTTTTTCCTTCGTACTCTACACGGCGGGATGACGTACCAGACCCGCCTTTGAACTCATAGCAACGCATCCCGGTACCGCCGCCAACGCTTCCTTCCTCGATAGCGCCGCCGTGTGCGTCGGCGAACGATGCAATTACGTGCTCAGCCTTTACATGGTGGCCATTGATGTCGTTCAAGGTGCCGTCAAACGTTTCCGCCGAGATCGGCAACCAGAAGTCCTGGTCCTTTTTTTCTTCAGGAGTCAGCGTTTCGAACAACCATTTTGCGGTTACATCGCGTGCGAGACCGCAGGAGTGAGTGTTTGTGAGGGTAATAGGACCATCGAAACGTCCGCGCTCTTCAACAAAAGCGGTGCCAGTCATTTCGCCATTTCCACTCATCGAGAAATAGCCCGCATAACAAGCAGCGCCGGGAGCTTTGCGGCCATGCGGAAATATCGCCGTAACGCCCGTGCGGATGGGGCCGCTACCAACAATGAGAGGGCCTTCACCTGACGCTAAAGTGCAATAGCCGACCTCGACGTTTTCCACGTCTGTGATCGCATTGTTTGGGCCGGGCGTGCCGGTAAACGGGACCCCGGCGCCCCGCGCGCGCAGCTTGCCGGCGGGCGTTCGCAGGTGAGACTTATTCATCCGTGATTCATTCCATGGTACGAAGTGCCGCTAGGGCTGTGTCAATCGTATGATCAATTTCGTCTTCGGTCACGGCCGTTGACAGAACAAAGAGGCCCGGAGCGCCCATCAAGACTCCGTGATTCAGCATATAGCGGAAGAATTTGTCTGCCCGAACACCCGCCTGCGCGTTGCTCCGGCGCGACGCGACTAAGTCGCGGTAGGTCTGAGCGTTCGTATCGACGTGGAACAACGATGTCATCGACGTGTTGCCACCAACTGTGCCTGGCACGCGCGCGATCTTGACTGCCTCACGCAGGCCTGCCCGCAGTCGGTCGCCAAGCATCGAGAGTCGGTCAAAGGCGGCTTTGTCGAATAGCTTCATGGCGGCTGCGCCCGCCGCCATTGTCATAGGATTCGCATTGAAGGTGCCACCATGGCTTACCTTTGCGTGGGCGCGCGGATCGAAGAGGCTCATAATGTCTGCTCGCCCGCCCACGGCTCCGACGGGCAGTCCACCGCCAATGATTTTTCCCATAGCGGTCAAATCCGGCTTAACGCCGAGCGCGCCCTGTGCACCGTTGAAACCCAGGCGCATGCTGTAGACTTCATCGAAGATCAGCATTGCGCCGCAGGCCTTGGTTTCCGCGCGCAGCATATCGACAAATTCTGGACTGACTTGCACATATCCCAGACTCGACACGAGCGGGTCGATAATAACTCCGGCGAGATCGGGTGCGTGCTTGCGCAGAATTCGCCGCGTGTTTTCGACGTCGTTCATCGGGATTACGACCGTGTCTGCCGCCGCGCCCGGACCCGAGCCTGCACCAGCTACGCTCGCAGGAGCGTCCGGATCTCCCCACTTGTCAGGTGAAGGGTTGACGCTAACAGCCGCCGTGTCTCCACTGCCGTGATAGGCGCCTTCCACCTTTGCGATCTTGGCGCGTCCCGTGAAGGCGCGTGCCGCCTTGATGGCCAGCATCACGCCTTCAGTGCCAGAGTTGCAGAAACGCACTTGCTCGACTGCAGGCATTCGCGAGGTAATGATTTCTGCAAGTTCGACTTCGGCCTCGGTGGGCAGAGAAATCGACAGCAGCTTCTGCGCCTGCGCGACAATCGCTTCCACGATCTTAGGATGGTTGTGACCGTGGATAAGCGAGGAGTAGTTGTTGATCAGATCGATGCGCTCGACACCGTCCACATCCCATACCCGGCTTCCGGCCGCGCGTTCCGCATAGATCGGATACGGCGAAAAATAGACGGTCGTTCGAGAATTGCCTCCTGGCATGACCTTCAAAGCGCGTTCATAAAGCTTGGCTGACCGGGACCCGGCATCAGGGAAAGCGGATTTCTTTGCGGCGTGTCCAAGCTCTTTTGCTGCTGAGGTCATCGGTCCCATCCCGTAGGTTCAACGCGTTTTCAGGCCATTGCTTCTGCGGCCTGCTGTGTACCGCAAATGTAAACAATGTTTATATTGCGACCCCGTTTTTTCGTCAACGCCGGAAGGGTTCATTTTGCGTCAAGACGGGGTATTGCGGGTGGGCAAGAATATAAGCAGTGTTTATATTGAAGTTGCCGCTGCCGGCGGCGTAGGAGGAAACATGATGGGGCAGTCACCAGCCGAATTCATCGCCAGCAATCTTTTGCCAATCACCCGAATTGCCGGAGAAGACGTTCGCTACAGAATGCAAGATCGCCTCAAACACTATGGTTGTCCCGGCGTCGGGGTCGCGGTGATTGAGGAAGGCGAGCTCGCGTGGGCGGCCGGCTATGGCCATATTGAAGACGGTAAGACGGCATGTGTCGACGCGGATACGATGTTCTCAGGAGCGTCAATCAGCAAGCCTGTGGCGGCCGTGCTCGCGCTTCAGCTCGTCGAGCGGGGCGTCTTCGATCTGGACGTTGACGTGAATCGATACCTTAAGTCGTGGCAGGTGCCCGATAGCGAATTCACTCGCGTGACGCCCGTGACGCTTCGCTGGCTGCTTTGCCACAAGGCAGGCACCACAATTCATGGTTTCGGCCGCTTTGCGCCTGACAAGCCACTTCCCCGCGCGTTGGACATCCTGCGCGGCAAAGTCTCATTCATGAATGGCGAGACTAACGGCGTGCGGGCTGACAAGGTGCCGGGAGGAACAACCCGCTACTCCGGCGGCGGGACGACGATCGTCGAGCAGATGCTGGAGGACGCGACCGGAAAGCGCTTTCACGAGTTGGCGCGCCAAAACGTTTTTGAGCCCCTTAACATGACGCATTCGACTTTCGAGATGCCGCTGCCGGCGCGATATCACGCGACCACTGCAGTCGGTCACGAAGAGGGCAAGGCGCTGCCTGAAAAGTTCGCGTGCGTGCCGTCAATCGCGGCCGGCGCCATCTACTGCACGCCCTCGGATTTCGCGCGATTCATGATCGCTTGCCGCGACGCCTATCTGGGACGCAGAAACGCGATCCTGGGTCACGCTCTCGCCGAGCAAATGATGACGATCCAGGGCGAGCACGGTGAATTCGGGCTTGGCTGGGAAATATTGGGGACCGGTTCAAATCGTCGCTTTGGCCATGGGGGATCTAATGACGGCTATCAGTGCGAATCCACCTGTTATCTGAAGGACGGCAAAGGCGCCGTCGTCATGACCAACGCCGACTCCGGCCTGATCTTCTATTGGGAGGTATTCAACGCCATCGCCGACCTGCACAAATGGGACGGCTTCATGTTGCCTCCCAAACACGTGCAAACGATCCCTCCCTCAGAGTTTGCGCGCTATGTTGGCAACTACGAACTCGTTTCCGGTGTGGATTCACCAGGACTGAATATCTGGGCGGAGGGAGGAAAACTCTACAGCCAGATCATTGGCATGCGTGGCGGACCGCGTGAGATGCTGCTAGACGAGCATGGCAGGTTTTTCAATCGGACCGGCCCCTACGAGACCGCCGTTGTCTATGACGCGAGCAATGTGGCCAAAGAATTGGTCGTTCTGCGCGACGGCAAGAGCGAGATTCTGCGTGCGCGTCGGCGTACCTGACGATCGGAGTCTAAAATGCACCTCGCGCGTCTTCCCCGTGTACATCTTGCGCATCTGCCGACACCGCTGGAGCCGATGGAACGGCTCTCAAAGCATCTGGGAGGCCCCAAACTGTGGATCAAGCGCGACGATTGCACTGGCCTTTCCACTGGCGGCAACAAGACGCGCAAGCTTGAATTCTTGATGGGCGAAGCTGTAAGAGACGGCGCCGATACGATCATTACACAGGGTGCGACCCAGTCGAATCACGCACGCCAGACCGCGGCAGCCGCTGCAAGGCTCGGTATGGAGTGTCGCATTCTTCTTGAGAACCGCACAGGCTTTGAGTCCAGTGCCTACTCGCTGAGCGGAAACGTTCTGCTCGATCAACTCCACGGTGCCAGC
>Ga0265325_10000244_pt1 | contig 38515 bp, 32 predicted proteins | sample 41420metaG_FD_202090 | JGI IMG/M metagenome (GOLD analysis project Ga0265325, IMG submission 202090) | Rhizosphere microbial communities from Carex aquatilis grown in University of Washington, Seatle, WA, United States - 4-14-20 metaG | ecosystem: Host-associated > Plants > Roots > Rhizosphere... | reverse complement strand
AAGGTACTCAGCCCGCGGAGAGCCGACCGACGGCGCGAGACGCATTCCACAGACGGGATCGCGGACTTCTTCGGCGCTCGCGTCGCGCGGAACAGCCGCCCGTTTCTCGGGCTCGCCGGTCGGCACTTCGAGGGAATGCACGTACGCGACGAGGTCGTCGACCTCTGCGTCTGTGAGGTGCCCTCGGTACGGCGGCATGAGCGGGTTGTAGCCCTCCACGACCTTGCGCGCCGGGTCGAGAATCGACTCGCGCACGTAGGCATCGTCGGCCACCGTGGTTTCCCCGCGACCGATCGCCACAGTCGCTCCGATCAGGCCGTTGAGCTTGGGGGCAACGTGGGGATCGGAGTGGCACGCGCTACACCCCACGGAGCGGAACAGATCGAAGCCGCGCGAGAGGCTCGTCCCGGCCGGTGACTCGCGAAGTTTCGCAACTTCGGCATACCGGGGGGCGCCCTCCGCGTTCGTCTCGAGCTGACTTGCGTCGGCGACGAGTTGGGCGACCGCCGCTTCGTCGAGGCTGCCGTAGAGGCCCCGGACGCGGCCCGCGACATCGACCAGGAAGAACAGCGATGTGTGCAAGAGAGGCTCTTCCGGGTCGGAGCTTCGTTCGAAGGGCACATGCATTGCCCTCGCGAAATCGCCGACTTGCGGCGGCTCAGGGCGCACCAGAAGCCAACGAGGGTCGGCGTCCCAGCGGGCCGCGTAGGCCTTGAGCACTTCCGGCGTGTCGAAGTCCGGGTCGATAGAGAATGAGACGAAGCGAATGCGGAACGAGTGCATTCTCCTCCGCAAGAGCGTCATTTCGGCGGTGATGAGCGGGCAGATGCTCGTGCATCGCGTGAAAACGAAATCCGCGACCCAGACGTGTCCGCGGAGCGTCGCATTGCGAATGACGCGGCCTTCGGCATCCTCGAAGGCAAAGGGGGGCACGTCCCACAGGACGGGCGGCCCTCCTTCCGCAGCTTTGCCGACGGAAGCGCCGGTTGCGCCGATCGGCGGATGCCGAACCGCTCCCCGCACGATCACGATGGCGGCGAGGACGGCGGCGACCGCGAACGACGCGCTGGCCGCCTTGCCCCGCGCACGCATGGCTTCGAACGGGATGCGCCAGCGGGACGAAATCGTCAGCGCCTCCGCGCCCGCCGTCTCAGCGAGCTGAAGGCCAACAAGCCCAGCGCGGCAATCGCCGTAGATTCTCCGCGAGGCGACGCCCCTGTGCTGCCGCAGCCGCTCTTCGAACTCGAGGGAGACTGGGTTTCCGTGTTGCCCCCCGACGAACTGCTGCTGCCCGACCCCGAGACCGCGTTGCTGCCGCTCGAAGCCGGCGAGCCACTGCTGCTGCTCCCGTTCGCGGCGCCCTCCGGCCCTCCCCCCCCACCGCTCGACGAAGCGTTGGTGCTTCCCGCACCGCTCGATCCGCCGGAAGAACTCGAGCTGCTCGACCCGGTCGCGCCGCTGGAAGAGCTCGAGCCCATCCCGCCGCCCCCCGACCCGCTCGCATCGGGGGCTTCGACCGACGAATCGACTTCGCCAGACTTTCCCGGGGCGGAGTCTTCCACCGTGGAATCGACCGCGGACGCGTCGGAGCTGCCCCCGAACGTGATGTCGGCGCAGTGGTGGTAGTAGCAATCGGACACCGGGTGATCGGTCATCATCATGATGACCTGAAGGGTGCACGGACGCGCGCTCGTGCAGGTAGCAGCCGGAGGAATCGTGACTTGGAACGTCTGATTGCCGGTCTGCATCGTCGTCGTCGACGTCGATCCGGCGGGCAGCCCCAAGCCGTCGGCGATGATGGGCTGCGTCGACGACCAGGTCAGATTGCGCATCAGCGCCGGAGTGCAGCTCGTTCCATTGACCGCCACCGGATCGGGCAGGGTGGTAAGGGTTTGGCTCGAACTGGGTCCCTCGGCGAGCGAGACTCGAAACCACCCGGGATGTGCGATCGTGACGGTGACCGAGACGGTGACCGTTCCGCCCTGTTCCACCGTCACCGTGTTGGTCGGCGTTCCTTGCGGATCGCCAAGGGCCAGATCCGCCATGGAGGCGCAGGGGCCCTTCTTCTGAGGGCCTCCGGCCGTATCCTGGGACATCCAACTCGCTGGGGCGTCGATCTTGAAGTGCGCCTCGGCTCGGGCGCCTGTGAAGACGAAGGCGACCGCGAGGCATGCGAAAGCGCCAAAAGATCCGTTGCGCCGTGCGCCGACTGAGAACATCCGAAGCTCCTTGCCGCGCGTTACGCGACTCCGCCACCATCTTAGCTGGCGACGGCGGTTCGCGCGCGCGCGCCGGTGTCCTGCGACGCCGGATTCGGGGCGTAGGGGCTCGCTTTCGACCCGGTCGCAAATTGGCGGCCAACTTGGAATCGAGGGCGCGGCCTGCTCTGCGCTGCCGTACCCGGGTGACCCGCAGCCGGCAGCCGATTTGCGTTTTGCCAAACGAAGTCCTCAAACCGCAAAATGCAGCGGACAAACGCCTGCGCACCAAGGGCCGAGACCTCGGAACGGTTGTTGCTCGACACGCGGCGTGCGACTGAGCATCGCAGCGGAAAGTCTTCCCGGCTTTTCGATCACGCGCGACGGGTCGAGTGGCAACCCCGGGACCTTGCAGGTCCGCGGGAGGCTCGAACTTCCCGAAGCTGCGGCACTTTGGGAGCAAGCGCTAGTGCTCCTCGCCTCTGCGTCCACGCAGCAAGTCGATTTCGACCTCACCGACGTCGAAGCCATCGACGGCGGATCGATGGCTCTCCTCGTTCATCTTCGCAATCGTCTGCGCGCGCGCGGCGCCGGGTCGGAGTTCGTCGGCGCAAGTCCTGGCGTTCAAGAGATTGTTCACCTCTATGAAGGCGACGCGCACCGCCGTCCGCTCGCGAAGCGAAGGCCCGAGGGTGTGCTCGCTCAGGTGGGCCGCGCAACGTGGACCGTCTTCGCTGAAACTCAGTTGGTCTTGGCGTTTCTCGGCCAGATGCTTCTATCGGTGGCCGGAACACTCCGCTCACCGCGCACCGGAAACTGGAAGGAAGTCTTGCCCACCATGGAGCGCGTGGGCGCCGACGCCGTACCCATCGTCGTGCTGATAAACTTTCTCATCGGCTTCGTGATGGCGTATCAGGGCGCCGTCCAGCTCAAGCAATTCGGCGCCAACATCTTCGTTGCCGATTTGGTGGGTCTCTCGGTTACTCGCGAGCTCGGACCGCTGATGACCGCCATCATCCTTTGCGGACGGTCGGGCGCAGCCTTTGCCGCGGAGCTCGGATCCATGGCGGTGTCGGAAGAGGTCGACGCCCTGCGCACGATGGGGCTCGGCCCGATTCGCTATCTCGTTTTGCCGCGCGCCCTCGCTCTATTCCTTGCGATTCCGATCCTCGTTCTCCTCGCCGACGTGGTGGGCATCCTGGGGGGGCTGGTCGTCGGTCTGACGAGCCTCGACCTCACCATCACCGGCTACCTGAGAGAAACCGAAAAATCGGTCTCCCTCTGGGATGTTTATTCGGGAGTCATCAAGAGCGGCGTCTTTGGCGTCGCCATCGCTCTCATTTCGTGTCAGCAAGGCCTTGCGACGACGGGAGGCGCCGAAGGCGTCGGGCGCCGCACCACGTCGGCCGTCGTGACCACCTTCTTCGTACTCGTTCTTCTCGACGCGGCGTTCACCGTCCTATTTCATGGGCTGCACCGATGATTGACGAACCCATGGTCCGCGTCGTCGATCTCACGATGGGTTGGGACGATACGGTTCTCCAAAAGAACGCGAACTTCGAAGTCGCGCGCGGCGACATATTCGCCATTCTCGGCGTGAGCGGGTGTGGAAAATCCACGTTGATGCGGTATCTCGTCGGTCTCGAGACGCCTCTCCATGGAAGCGTCGTCGTCGAGGGCGTCTCCGGAAAGCACCTTGAAGTCGGTCGCCCTCCTTTCGGGGTCGTGTTCCAATCCGGCGCTCTCCTCAACTCGATGACCGTCGGTGAAAACGTCGGTCTGCCGCTGCAAACCTGGACCGACCTCGAGCCCGAGGCGGTCGGCGCCATCGTCAGCGCAAAACTTTGCTTGGTCGGTCTTCGGGGGGTGGACGAGAAACTGCCCTCAGAGTTGTCGGGCGGCATGAAAAAGCGGGCGGCGATCGCGCGCGCCATGGCCTTGGAGCCCAGCCTGCTCTTTCTCGACGAGCCTTCGGCGGGGCTCGACCCGGTCACATCCGTCGAGCTCGACGAGCTGATTCTCGTGCTCAATCGCGTGCTCGGCCTGACCGTCGTCGTCGTCACCCACGAGCTTCCGAGCGTCTTCAAAATAGTCACGCGCTGCATCATGCTCGACAAGGAAAGCCAGAGCATCATCGCGGCCGGCAGCCCGGGCGACCTCCGAGACTCGTGCGCCGACGTCCGTGTTCAGCAGTTCTTCAACCGAACACCGAAAGCGCAGTAAATGCCCGCTCCGACCAATCACTGGAAGCTCGGCCTCTTCGTCGTGGTTGGTGTGGTCGCGGCGCTGGCGAGCATCGTCTCGCTCGGAGCTCGTAGCCTGCAGAAGAAAACTGTCAGCTATCAGTCGTTCTTCGACGAGTCGGTGCAGGGGCTGGACGTCGGCTCGCCGGTCAAATTTCGCGGGGTCACGATCGGCAGCGTATCGGTCATCAACATTGCTCCCGACCACCGCCACGTCGCGATCACCTGCGAGCTGGCGGTCGGCCAACTCAACGACCTGGGGCTCTCGACCGTTCGAGGTGCGAACGCACGCATCGCCGTGCCGCCCGACCTGCGCGTTCAGCTCGGCTCCTCGGGTCTCACGGGTGTCATGTTCATATCCATCGATTTCTTCCGGATCGAGGACAATCCAATCATTCAGTTGCCGTTCCCGGTGCCGGAGAACTACATTCCGTCGGCTCGTTCGACAATCAAAAACCTGGAGGATTCGGTCGTTCAAGCCGTCGACCGCCTCCCCGAGCTGGCCGACCAGATTGTCGTCTTGTTGGCCAAAATCAGCAATTTGCTGGAGGACGTGACCGCCGAGCACATTGCGGACAAGGCAAGTGCAACTTTGCGGCACGTGGACGACGTCCTCGTCGACGTGCAGCGCACCCTGAAGCGCGCCGACGTCGAAAAGCTGTCGCAAGACGCGCAGCGAACGTTGTCCGAATTGAGCGGAACGATGACGCGAGTGAACGGGCTCCTCGCAGACCTCCAAGGAGAGAAAGGGTTGATTGCCAGCGTTGCGCGCGCCTCGGGCGCCGTGGGCGACGTCGCGCACGGCGCGACGGGACTCGGCGAGAATCTCGAACAGACCCTTCGCGACGTACAAAGCGCTGCGGCGGCGGTGCAGAGGCTGGGCGACGCTCTCGATCGAGACTCCGACATGCTCGTCAAGGGCCGCACCAAGGCACTCCGATGAAGTGCCCGATTGCGGTGTGTCTCGCGGCGGCGCTGCTGCCACAAGTGGGCTGCGCATTCTTTTCGAAGAGCGACGCCTTCGTGTCTCGATACTTCAGTCCAGAGAGCGCGGCGGGCCCCGCAGACCGGGCGGCACCGTCGGGACTCGAGCTGAGGCTCGGGCGTGTCGGCTCGGCCGCCTACCTGAAAGACGAAATCGTATTTCGGGACTCGGGGTACGAAGTCGGCTTCTACAACGGGCGGCGGTGGACGGAGAAGCCGGAATTCTACGTTCGACGCGCGCTCGGCCGCGCGCTCTTCGACCGACGCGGCATTCGGCAAATCGCGTACGGCGTCGGGATCACGCTCGACGTCGACGTTCTCGCCTTCGAGGAGGTCCGTGCGCCGGCGCACGTCGGCCGCGTCCAGCTGGACTACTCCTTGGTGGACCACCGCCTCGTTCGATTCTCTCGCTCGATCACGGTGGAGCGCCCGATAGCAGATGCCGCCGGTGACGCCGCCGCCGATGCCATCGTCGCTGCCTTGGCCAGAGCTCTTGCCGATTCAGTCGATATTCTGGCAGATCAAACCGTCGCGGAGCTCCGTACGGAAGGGTCGACGTCCGCGTCGGACCGCCCGGGCGAGCCTTGAACGAGGCGGCCCCGGTGCGCCCGCGCCGTCGAGGTCGGTCCCTCGTCCTTTCGCTGTGGGCCACACTGGCGGCCTCCTTTTCGCCGATCGGAGCGTTGGCCTCCGACCCGCTGAATTCTAGCGACAAGCCGGCTCGAGACGCCAAGGCGCCGGTCGGCTCCAGCACCGAATTCAACGTCTTGCCGGTTGCCGGCGGGACAACCGACATCGGCTTCGGAGGCGGGTTCTTCATCGGCCTCGTCCGCGTGCGAAGAGGCTACGACCCGTACGAGTGGAATATCGAGTCCGATGGGCTCGTGACGTTCAAGAGCCGCCAAGGGGGAGGGCTCGTTCTTCCGTATCAAGACATTTCCGTGACTCTGACCGTCCCTCGTTTTCTCGATGCCCCGCTGCATCTCGAGATCCGCCCCTCGTACAGCTACGAGTCGACGCTCAACTATTACGGTATCGGCAACGCTTCCTCCGCGGCGACGCCCGTCGGCTCCATGTTCTCCTACCACGAGTACACTCGGATCCATCCCGAGATGTCATTCAAGTTGAGCGGGCGCATCGCCGACCACGTGGCTTGGCGGATTGGCCTTCGCTACGTTCAGACGTGGGTGAACGTCAACGAAAATTCGCGCCTCGCGGCCGACTTGCGCTCCGGAAGCCCCGACGTCAAGGCTCTGCTGGGTTCGACCCGTCCGAATGCCGTCATGGCTTTTCAGTATGGACTACAATTCGATAATCGCGACAACGAGGTGTCGACGCACTCGGGTTCATACGAGTCGGTCGATGCGAGGCTCGTCCCGGGCGGCGTCGATCCGTTGCCCTACCGATACGGGCGGGCCATGGCGACGACCCGGGTTTTCATTCCCATATGGAAGCCTCGCATCACGCTTGCGCTGCGGGCGGTCGGCGACTGGCTCATCGGCACTCCACCGTTTTACGAACTCTCCACATTCGACTCGACCTACGCGATAGGTGGTCAGAACGGCGTTCGAGGCGTCCCGGCGCAGCGTTATTACGGGAAGGTCAAAGCGTTCGGAAACGTCGAGCTCCGTACGCAGATCGCCTCGTTTCGCGCGCTGGGGAAGCCTTTCATCTTCGGGATGGTCGCCTTTCTCGACGGCGGGCGGGTCTGGACCGACATCAAGCCCCACCCGGAACTCGACGGGACGGGGTTGGGCCTGAAGTACGGCGTCGGCGGGGGGCTGCGCCTTCAGTCGGGGACGGCATTCGTGCTCCGTGCCGACGTTGCTTGGTCGCCCGACGCGACTCCGGTCGGGGGTTACTTCTCGGCTGGCGAGATGTTTTGACGCGTTACTTCATTGGGCGGCCAGCGGCGTCCCGTATCATCGCTTGCCCGCGATCGCGGTAATCTCGTCGGGAATTCGTTCCTGCGGAGAATGCGAGTGTCCCGTCGCCCACCGGTACCGAATGCCCAGCTCTGTGTAGTCTGCTCCGGCCAGGCCTATCGAATCTGGGCTTACGATCGGAGCTACAAGGGTTGCGATCGCCTGAAAGTGATCGTCGATGTCGAATGTCGCGACCAGGCCCGCGCGGACGACTTGCGTCTTGCGATCCGGAATTTCCAGCACCTCTCCGACCAGCGCGACCTGCGCGTTCTTCTCCGGGAGGAATCGCAGTGCGTATCCGGCCCGTGCTCGATACACGGGAGGGGGCCGCACGATGACTCGGAGGTTCTCATCGTAGACGTCGTACCCCGTCGGCACGGATTGGATCGCCGATGCCGTGGCGAGCAGAAGAATGCTGCCTGGCCCGAGGGGAATGGCTCCGGCGAGCTCCGCCTCGAAATCGAGGTAGTTCGTCGCGTGTCCCGTGATCTCGGCCAAATCGACGAGGGTGTACGAGTCCTGCTGCTTGAGAAACTGGTGCAAGAACGCGTGAACTGCGCGCGCGCCAGCACGAATGTCGAACCAAGGGAGCTGCAGGCGTAAGCCGGAATAGCCGCCTGCGTAATCCGGTGTCGCCAGGGGCGCTACGTCGATACCGGCCCAAAGCGCAAACGGCTTGCCGTAGCCGAACGAAAGGCGCGGCTTGAAGTAGAGGTACCCGGCGTCGATTCGCAGCGAGACGAACGGGCGGGCTTCCTCGGTCGTCCAGTGGGAGGGATGGCATCGCGGGCATTGGATCCAGGCCTCGTGCGTATCCGGCGCCGGAGCGGGGACATCGCCGCGCGCGATGCCCGTGGCAGCCGAAGCGGCCATGATGCCCGCGATGGCCAGCGCCCGCCCCGTCATCAGAAGGTCCCCACGACCTGGGCGCCGGTCAACCCCGGCAGAAGGTTCATTCGGAAGGCCGACTTCCCCGCGTCCGACGCCCGCTTGTAATGATGGAGGAGCGGAACACCAAGGCCGACCGTCGTGCCCACGAGGGCGCCGACCAGGACGTCGGAGAAATAGTGCGCGTCTCCGACGATGCGGAGCGTTCCAATCGCCGCCGCCGCGACGAAACCCGTGGCGCACGCGACGTGGTCAGCGGAACTCTCGAAGAGATCGAGCTCTTCGTGATGCGCGCAGATGAGCGCCGCCGCCGTGAAGCTTACGGCGGCGTGGCCGCTGAAAAAGGTCCGGTAGCGCGTGTCGAACGCGCAGTCAGTCGAGTTGCTCGGAACGCTCTTGCCGCAGTCTTGTCCATAAGGACGCTCGCGCCCCGATAGAATGTTCGCGGTTCCCTCTATGGCGCCCGTGATTGCGAACGCCTCGGCATCGATCAGCGCCATTTGCAGCGCAACATCGTCGCTTCCCCGATACCAGTAAGCGACGATAATCGAGTCGACCAGAATCGGATACGTCGTCATCAGCGCAAGGCCCACGTCGGTTGCGCTGCGGACCTCCAGGCGCGCGTCAAGCGTCGGCAGGCGAAGCGCCGACCGCACCTGGTCGTCGACGAAGAACCCACCCTTCCATCCTGTGTTCAGCGGATGCATGACGTTCGTCGCGAGAGCGATGCTCGCGGCCACGCCTGTCATGACCATCTCCGGGGTATCCATCCGGTCGAACTTCGGGTCCCAGTACAGCCGCTTGCCGGGATAGCGACGAGGTGGGGCCGTCTCGTTCTCGGCCGACTCAGCCGTGGAGGATTGGGCGGTATCCGCGAGAGCGCGGGTCGGTGGCCAACAGAGCGGCGCAACGATGGAAGCGACCCCCAACGCGGGCAGCAACCAGGCCCGACCACGCTCTCGGCTAGGAATCACTCCACGTCAGATGCCGCGGCGACCGCTATGTGACCGAAAAGCCCGGATGCATCGTCCGCGCCGGTTGCGAAATCCTCCCGTGGATCGGACCGCGCGCCCCGCGCTTGGTCTGTCGCCCAAAGCCAGCCGTTCGTTGCGGTCCTGTTTCAAACCGCGCTTTCCCCCGGGTCAGGCTCGCCCCTCTCATCCGCCGACGCAGAAAGTGAACACCACCTGATCGGTGGTCGAGCCGGCCTGCGCGGTCGGGGTGATCTGCCAGAGGCCTGGCATGAAAAGATAGAGCTTGATCGTATACGTTCCGTCGCCGTTCGACGCCGACGTGGGTACGATCGACGAGGGGTGACCGTGGAGTGGCATCCACGTCTTAATCTGGGGAAATGTCGCGTTGGTCACGGGGGCGCCCGTGCTGTCAGTCAGTTTGACGACCCAGGTATTGTAGTCGAGCCCCGGCGGCGCCGGGTCGGCGCTCACGACTCGAAACGTGAGGGCCCCTCCGCTGCCCACCTTCGTGAGTCCGGGTTGAATCGAATCCGGGTTGTATTGCGGATCGCAGACCGGCGCAGCGTCGGCACTCGGTGCGGCTGCTTCGCTGCTCGGCGCGCCGACTCCCGCATCGTCGTCGGGCTGCATACCCCCTCTATCGGATTCGCCAGAAGCGGCCTCGCCAGTGGCGCCCCCATCGGCTCCCTGGCTGGGGCAGTCGTTGTCTTCGGCAGCCGCAGGCGCGCGCACTTTCGTCGCGCCCACGTTGAACCCGTTCGTCCCCACGCAGCTTGCGAGCGTTTGGTCGAATTCGTCGACATACCGAAGCGCCGATGCAGCGGCGGTCGCGGGCGTCCACTCCAGCGCAGGCCCGACCCCGCCGTCGGCGCCGAGAAACGACACGTCGAACGTAGGCATGCTCCGGGCGACGCTGGGGTCCAGATCGCCGCTGTCGACGAGATTCTCCAGCACATCGACGCCCACCGGTTGGAGCCGCATGCGCAGCGTCACTCGATCGGGCATTTGAGGCAGAGTCGCGTTGCGAGGGTACGTCTGCACGACGTGGGTGTTGTAGAATCTGGGGTCCAGTTGATCGAACGTGGCGAGCGCGGGGATCTCGTTACCTATCGAGGTTGCCGCCTGCCAAAACATATCGACGGCGTTGCCCTGCGGATCGAACATTTGATCGCGCAGAAGCCAAAAATCCGGGTCATTCTGCACGGCCACCGCAGACGTGCCGTCGGGCACGACACCGCTCTGATAGATCACGTCGCCGCCGCTATAGGCGATGACTTCGGCCCATGCGCGCCGATCTTGCGCGGCGCCGCTCGGCCAGTCGTGACCCAAGAAGACCGGATCGAGGATTACCCGAATGCCGCCCGCTTGGGTGACGCAGAGCCCACCTTGGAGCGAGCTCGCCAAGAACTGCTGCACCGCGACCTTCTCGGCGCCCCCGTCGGTGAGGCTGGGCCCGAGCGCGACGTCGACCCCTGGAAAATCGTGACTGTGGTATTTGCGTAAGGGCGCATTGGGTACTTGGGCGATGGCGCCGCTACTCTCGACCATGTGGCACTGGACACACGTTTGCCCTCCATTCGGGACGGGCGCCGCAAATGCGGAATGCGACCATTCGCACGAAGTGCGCTCGATGAACGCGTTGGTGTCCGCGACGACGATGTCGTGGCATGCGCCGCAAGCCCTCGCGCTGTCGAGCTGATCGCGGTCGTGCAGGGCCGAATAGGTTCCCACGTGCGCCGCGTTGGGAACGGGGTTGGCGTACTCCCCGCGCATCGCCAGATCCCCCGACAGAGTGAGCGCGGCATTGTGAGTCCCGTCGACCGAGGCCACGCTGTGGCAGAAAAAACAGGTTACCCCTTTGTACTTTGGGGACAGGGTCGCCAGGTTCAATCCGTCGGTCGTCTGCCCGTCCTGCACGGCCATCGGCGCGTGGCACTTCACGCAGAAGCTTCCGAGCTGGCCGTTGGTCTCGCGCTGGCCGCGCTGGTTCATCGCGAGGAAAACTGGGTCGTCGCTCGCGTAGGCATGCATGCTGCGCGACCAATCGTCGTAATGGCTCGGATGGCAACCCTGGCACGCTTGCGGATCGAGCATCGCATCGCGTGACAAGGTCGATCTCGCCGAGGCGGCGCTCGCGTCGGGCGCAGTCTCGGAAATGGTCTCATGGTGGCTGCCGCACGCCGCCAGAAGCGCACCGAGGATCACGCTGGCGCACCGACGCATAGGACCCACCGCGATCGAGCCGGAATTGTCGGTCGAACGCGGGGTGCGAGACAGCGTGGACCGAAAGGGGGCTCTCATGGATTCTTCTCCCATGAGCATACGGCGCCGGCACCCGGCGCGCCCGCGCCGGCTCACGATCCAACGGGCATTTCGGTGCGGTCGCCGGACTCAAGGGACCGTGATGTGGAACGCGGCGTGTCCGTGCGGCGAGTCGTCGAGCACGTCTGCGCACTCTTCGTGAAAGTGGAAACGCACCGTCCATTGTCCCGGCTGGTCGAAGATCACCTGGCCCGTGTAGGTTCCCGGAGGGCTCTCGATTGTTCCCGGAAAGCCGGGGCTCGGGCTCGGATGCGTCGACATGTCGTCGCAGAACGACGCGGAGTCCCAGTTGCCTGGGGTCGTCGTGAATGCCTCGATGTTGGTGTTCGCGCCGACGAGCGGTGCGCCGGGGGTCCCGTCGGCCGTTCTAAGCGTTGCCACGACGGTGAAGACCACTCCGGGCCCGCCCGAGCAGATTGAAGTCGACGTCCAAGTCACATGGTACTTGCAGTCGTCGTCATCTGCCGTCAGGCCATAGTTGGTGTAGTTGTAGGGGCAGCTGTCCCCGCCATCGTCGCCGGGCGCGCTACCGTCGGTGTAGCAACTCGCCTGGCTCGTCGGCTGCGCCGTGAAGCCCCCATCCGGCAGGGCACAATGGTCGTCCGGGGGGCCCATCGTTGCCCCTCCCGCGCTCGTGCAGGTCGATGGCGTGTACGGGCCTGCATCGTGCGCCGGAGCGTCGGTGGGAGATGTGTCACTGACGGCGGAGTCGGCCGCGTCGGCCCCCGCCTCGCTCGCTGCCGAACCGCTGCTCGATCCGGAGCCGCTGGACGAGCCTCCGGTGGCGTCCGATCCGCTGTCCGGCTTCGAGCCGCCCGAGTTGTCATCCGATGAGCATGCCGTGACGGCAACCATCGCGAAGATGGCCAAAGCCGCGCCTGTAGAAGTCCAGCGCCGAACAGGCGATCCTTTTCGAAGCATGATTGGAGTCTCCACGTTGATAGTTGAAGAATCTGCCGAAAGAACCAGACACCGCCTAGCCCACCCCACTTCGACTCGCGAGTTTCAGTTGTTCGGTGCCGAGCACACCAGCCAGCCAAGAACCGCTTGACGCTCCTCCGGCGTGAGCGCGCCGGCATCCGGTGGCGGCATCAGGCAGCCGTACACGCTATTGAGCACGGAGCCAAAGGCCTTGCGCACGCCCTCGTACGTCGAAAAGTCGAATGCCGCCTGCTCGACGCCCCCTACGCCGTGGCACGCGTTGCATCTCTGGGCGATGATCGGTTGCACGACGTTCATCCAGCTCGGCACGGGCGATTCGCAGCCCGCGGGCAAGTCTCGCGGGCACGCTCCCTCTGCGACGTCGGAAGCCATGCCCGCGCCGGCTCCCGCATCCAGCGCGGTGGCGTCCGCACCCGCCTCCGGGCCATCCGCGGTGCTTGGCGCTGCGTCCGGCAGCGCGGGCATGCCTTCCACCTCGACGCCACCGTCGGGAGGTTTGGGCGCCCCATCGGTCTCACGATGCGAAGACGGGCTACCCGGGCCGCAGTCCGAACAAGCCATCAGGACGCACACCCACGCCGTACAGGCGCGAGCCGGGAGGAGCAGGCGGCGGAGGTCGTTCACAGAGTCGTCCGACAACCATGAAATCGCGAAGACTTCGTTGCAAGCCTCGACGAACGGAAGCGGCACGCTCGCTGGATCTTGCATGCCCGTCATCGGTGCCGCACCATCGCAAGGGGCTCTCGTCGCGGGAATGTGGCAAATTGTCGCGGACAATCTCGACGGCTCGAATGCGAGCGGCTTATTTTCGGAGCGAGCGGCCGGGTCCCATCCGGTCCGAGAGATGCTGCTCTTGCCCGCAATGGAAATGACCGAGAACGCCGGCGGGACGGAGGCAGTCGCCATTACTCCCGCACGTTGGTGACAATTCCAAGCTGCGAGCGCGGTGGCACGAAGCATGCGACGGCAAGAGGCATGAAGGTCTCCAGGCTGACGGACGAAGAAGTGCGAACACGACTGCACAAGCTGCCCGGCTGGGCGCTCAAAGACGGCAAGCTGCACCGCGAGTACAAGTTCGACGGCTTCGCAGAGGCGTTCGGTTTCATGTCTACTTGTGCGCTCGTCGCCCAGAAGCAGGATCATCACCCCGAATGGTCCAACGTCTTCGATCGAGTCGTCGTCGATTTGACCACGCACGATGCGGGCGGCATCAGCGCGAGTGACTTCGCGCTCGCAGCGGAGATGGAGAAAGCAGCCAATCGCTCGGCGAGACCGACGCCGTCATGAGCAGCGAAATTCTTCACGAAGCGCCTGAACTCCTCTCCGATGACACCAAGAACATGCACCGCGCGATTGCCTCGCTTCGCGAAGAGCTCGACGCGGTGGACTGGTACCAGCAGCGCGCCGATGCCTGCACGGACGACGAGCTTCGCGCCGTGCTCGTCCACAACAAGAACGAGGAAATCGAGCACGCGATGATGGTGCTCGAATGGATCCGACGGCACAGCAACGTCCTCGACACCAACGCGAAGACCTACCTTTACTCGAGCGGCCCCATCACGGCGGTCGAAAGAAGGACGACCGGTGGGGCGGAAGGTCTGGGTGGTGGGGACGAGGCCCGCGCGGAAGGCTCGCAGTCCCTCGGCATCGGCAGCCTCAAGGCGGGTGCGTAATGGATCTCCTCAAGCGAAGCCTCGCCCCGATTCTGCCGGAAGCGTGGCGCCAGCTCGACGAAGAAGCGCGCCGTGTCCTGAAGCTCCACTTGGCGGCACGCAAACTCGTCGACTTCTCCGGACCTCACGGTTGGAAGCTCGGCGGCGTCAACACGGGACGTCTCGAGTCCATCCAGAAAGACCCTGGCAAGGAAGTCCACCACGCCGTACGCCAAGTCCAGCCTCTCATCGAGCTTCGCGCGCCGTTCGTGATGAAGGTGTTGGAGCTAGACTACGCGGCGCGCGGGGCGACCGATCTCGACTTCGACCCGGTCATCGCTGCCGCCGAGCGCGTGGCCTACGCCGAAGACAGCGCGATTTTCGGAGGATTCAGACAGGCCCATATCCGGGGAATCGTCGAGGCGAGCGCACACGCTCCGATCCAGGTCGCCGCGAACCTCGACTGGCCCCGCGCGGTCGTCCAGGCCAAAGAAACGCTCCGCACCGCGGGCATGAACGGACCGTACGCCCTCGCGCTCGGTCCCAAGGCGTACGACGAGATCACGGCCGACAGCGAAGAAGGGTACCCGCTTCGCCAGCGCATCGAGGCAAACCTCGACGGTCCACTCGTGTGGGCGCCCGCGCTCGAAGCAGGCGCGCTGCTCCTCACCACCCGAGGCGGCGACTACGAGCTCACCGTAGGGCAGGACTTGTCGATTGGCTACTCCGTCCACGATCGCGACAATGTAGAGCTTTACTTGACCGAGTCTTTTACGTTCCGCGTGCTCGAAGACAAAGCGGCGATTGCGCTGCGACGGGAGTAGCCGCGGGCGGCAGCGGGCTGCTTCGCAAGTGGCGAAGCGTCAGGGGCGTCGCCTATGGGGTACGCGCCTCGGGTCGCGTCGCTTGACGGGCTGGACGATGGGCTTGCAAATTACCAACGGCCAGTTTGGCCAAACGCAAACGTGAGGACACGCGAACCGGTCGAACGCGATCGGCGGTCCACGACGCCTCGCAAATGCCCTCAAGGCGCCACGGTACACAAAGTGCTTGCCCAGCGCACCGCGATCCCGTCCTGCACGCGGGGGCGGTCGACCGAGGGTCTCTGAGAACGAAGGGGGAATCAGAAATGCTCCGAAGATCAGTCAGCTCTTTTCCGCCCGCCGCAGAGCTGGAGTCCAAGCTCAGGCTATCCGAGCGGTGGTTCGAGATAGCCCTGCGGTCCATTGGCGATGCCGTCATCGCAACCGACGTGCACGGCGCAGTCACCTTCATGAATCAGGTCGCTGAAGCGCTCACCGGCTACGTCGGCGACGACGCCCTCGGAAGCACGATCGACGACGTACTCCGCCTCGTCGGTCCAGCGGGGAAGCATGTCGAAAATCCGCTTTGGACCGCGCTCTGCACGAAAGGCCATGTTCAGCTGCCGGTCAATACGTCTCTCGTCGACCGAAACGGCTCCAGTTTATTCATCGAAGATAGCATATCGTCAATCGTGGACGACGACGGCGAGATTGTCGGCGCGGTCATCGTCTTTCGAGATGTGAGCGAACGTCGAAAGCTGGAACAGCGGTTGGCACAGACGGAGCGGCTTGCTTCGATTGGAATGATGGTTGCGGGCGTGGGCCACGAAATCAATAACCCTCTTTCCTACGTCATTGCCAATGTCGCGTTCTCGGTGGAGGAGCTGACAAAAGTGCTCGACGAACTTCGCGCATTCGGGCAGGGGTCGGCCGATTGGCCGACGGTGCAGTGGACCATCGAACGGCTCGACTCGATTGCCCTTGCCCTTCGTGACGCGAGCGTCGGCAACGAGAAGATGAGGACGCTCGTCGACGATCTGAGGCCGTTCTCGCGGTCGGACACCGCTTCCACCGAGATCTTCGACCTGCCCGATGTCATCGAATCCGCCATCAAGATGACCGCGAGCACGATTCGGCACCATGCTCGACTCCGCAAGGAGTACGGGACGACCCCCTTCGTGGAAGGGCGCCCCGGGCAACTCACCCAGGTTCTCACGAACCTCATCGTGAACGCCGCGCAAGCCATCGGCGAAGGCCGGGCCGAGCTCAATGAAATCCGGATCCGGACGACGGTTGATGCCTGCGGACGCGCCATCATCGAAGTCCAGGATTCCGGCCCGGGGATCCCAGCAGACATTCTTCCTCGCATTTTCGACGCTTTCTTCACCACCAAGCCCGTCGGCGACGGGACGGGGCTAGGCCTCGCCATCTGCCACAACGTCATCGCGTCGTGGGGCGGTGAGATCACCGTCGAGAGCGCTGTCGGCAAAGGGTCGACGTTTCGAGTGGCCTTGCCTGCGGCTCGAGCCAGCGGCATTCACAAGAAAGTGACCGAGCGACCGTCTCAGCCTCCGTCGCGTCTCGGCAAAGTGCTCGTCGTCGACGACGAACGGGCCATCGGGGAAGCAATCGCCCGGATGCTCGGATCCGAACACGACGTCGTCGTCGAAACCGACGCGAGTCGGGCGCTCGTTCGAATCGCCCGAGGCGAGCTTTACGACGTCATCTTCTGCGACCTGATGATGCCCAATCTGTCGGGGATGGATTTTCATCAATCACTTCTGTCGTCCTCTCCGGAGACGGCTCGTCGCATCGTCTTCATGACAGGAGGTGCATTCTCGGAACGTTCCCGTGCGTTCCTCGACGACGTGGCAAACGTCTCGATCGAAAAACCATTCAGATTGAATTCGATTCGGACAATAGCGAACGACTACGCGAACAGGGCAGCAGCACGTGACGGCGGAGTGGACGCGGGTCAGTGGGCTCCCGATCCGTCGAAAGCGTCCGAAGCGACATCGATATCTGCTCGATGACATCGGTGTGTCGCGGTGCCTCGACCAGGTCCGTGACAATCTGGGCTCATGAGCTCAGCGTGCGAGCACCAACAAGACGAGAGCCAGGAGAACTAGCTCCGCCGGGCCGACGTTTCGCATAGCTCACAGTACCGTGGTCCATCGCCTTGTGTACAAGCCCATCTGGCCTCCTTCCGTCGCGGAAACGGAGTCGCCCCCTGCGCCCATGGTAAGTGGTAGAAGGGGGGACCAGCTTGAATCCGCAAGCCCCGACCCAATTGGCGCCCCGGATGGGCGTTGAGAAGGTGAGAGGAAATGGAGGTCGACGGCGATGAAGGACGAAGCGAAGAGCCAGTTGAAGAAGATCATCGGCGACTACGACGAGAAGCTCGCTGAGGCCGCGCGCGTGGACGCGGCGATTCGCGCTGCCCATGCGTCGTTCCCGGAGCGCTTCGTGATGCTGAAGACGAAGACCATTCAGCCCGCCCTCCAGGAGATCGCCGACATATTGAACGAGCGAGGACACAAGGCCTCGGTGCGCGAGCAGGAGGAGTCGTCGAGCGCCGAGGGTGGCATCAGGTCCGCGGGCATCTCGCTACGTATCGTCCCGAAGCCGTTTGCTCACAAGTCGGCCGAGACGAACCCGATCGCCATCGAGATCACGTTCTCGGCAAACCGCAGCGAGCGAAAGGTCGCCGTGTCGTCGAGCAACACGATGATAAACCAGGCGGGAAACGTGGGGAAACGCGGCGAGTACGAGCTCGAGGCGGTGACCGTGGATGTCGTCGCGAGCCACGTTATCCAGACGCTGAACGATGCGTTCGGGGGGTCGCGGTAGTCTCGAAGCGGCGAGCGAAACCAGTTCGGCACTGCGCTGTCATAGGGTGCAATTGACAAATCCCGCCGCGTAGACGAAAAGCGGACGCAGTCGTGCTGGGGTACCGCGGCAGAAGTGTTCCCCGCAAGGGAACACGTCGCGAGTTTCAGTGCGTGGAGGGTGCGTCATCATGAGTCAGTCGTTCCGCATTCGTTCCCGTTGGGGGCTTTTCAGCGTATTGGGATTGAGCGCGATTGCCGTCTCGGCGTGGAGCGCTCCTGGCGTCGCCAGCGGCGGACACACCTCCTATCGCTTCGACAACGTCAAGATCGTCGCCGGGGGGTTCATCACCGGAATCGTCGCTCACCCGAGGTTGCCGGGGGTCATGTTCGTCCGCACCGATATCGGGGGCGCGTACCGCTACGAAGCTGCCTCGAAGCACTGGACTTCCCTGACCGACCTGTTCGACCAAAATGACTGGAACCTAGAGGGGACCGAGAGCATCGCGGTCGACCCGGTCGACCCCTATCGCGTGTATCTCGCCCAGGGGACGTACACCGAAACCTGGTCCGGCGACGGGGCCATTCTCCGATCCGGTGACCTCGGCCGATCGTTCGAGCGCGTCGCTCTGCCCATTCAACTCGGCGCCAACGAGCCGGGTCGATATTCCGGCGAACGTTTGGCGGTCGATCCCCAGCATCACAATGTGCTTTATTTCGGCTCTCGCAAGAACGGCCTCTGGCAGAGCACGGACTTTGCGTCGACTTGGAGCCAGGTGACCACGTTTCCCGTGACCGGCCCGACGAGCGGCGTCGGCATCATCTCCGTCTTATTTCAGCCGACGAGTGAGCATCCGAAACGAGAGACGATTTACGTCGGCGTTTCGGACCCGACGGCCGGCCTTTACGCGAGCTCCGACGGCGGAGCGACCTGGCAGCCCGTCGCTGGACAGCCGACGGGCCTTTATCCCACGAACGAGGCGCTGGGGCCCGACGGAACGCTTTACATCACGTACGGCGACGGCACCGGGGCCGACGGCATGGGCGGGCAGCGCATCGGCAACGGCGCGGTTTGGAAGTACCGTACGGCAAGCGGCGCGTGGACCAACGTCACGCCGCCCGGGCCGTGGGGAAATACTTCGCTCTGGTACGGCTTCGGCGCCGTGGCGGTGGATCGAGAGAACCCGAATACGGTCATGGTCTCGACCCTCGACCGCTGGTGGCCCGGAGACGAGGTGTATCGAAGCCTCGACAGCGGCGCGACATGGACGCCGCTCGGCTCGGAGCCCGACACCGGCGTCAACTATGCTGTTCGGGACGATTCGGAGTCGCCTTATCTGACGGGTCTGACGGTCGCCTCGGGTTGCACCGCCTCGTCGTGCGACCCCACCCTCGCTTCTTTCGGATGGTGGATCGGCGCGCTGGCCATCGATCCCTTCGATTCGAACCATGTTCTCTACGGTACCGGCGCGACACTGTGGGCGTCGACCGACGTCTCGAACGTCGACTCCAAGTTACCGACGCACTGGACGGTGGGCGCCGACGGCATCGAAGAAACGGCGGTGCTCGCCCTGGTCAGTCCACCGAGCGGGGCTCCTCTCATCAGCGGAGTGGGCGACATCGGCGGGTTTCGACACGACGATTTGAAGGTGTCGCCTGCGGCGGGGATGAGCCAGCCGATCATCAGCGCGATTTCGATCGATTTTGCCCAGAACGTTCCGTCGTTCATCGCCCGAATCGGCTGGGCGACGCCCGAGGGGGCCTATTCCACCGATGGCGGGGTCACCTGGACGGCCTTCGGGAGCACGCCGCCCGGAGGCCCGCGGACGATTGCTATTTCTTCGGACGGATCACGCCTCGTGCTCGCACCCAACACCGGTACGCCCTTTTACTCGACGGACCGCGGGACCACCTGGACCGCAGCGGTCGGCGCGCCGGCGAACGCGCCGGTCTTCGCAGACCGTGTGAATGCGCTGGCGTTTTACGCGTTGGATTCCACCACGGGCACCCTCTACGTCAGCCGAGACGGTGGCGCGACGTTTTCCCCTGCCGCAAGCGGCCTCTCGAGCGGCTCGCTATCGATCTCGCCAGCCGCGGCGGGCGACCTCTGGCTGGGCACGACCAGCGGGTTGTTCCACTCCACGGACATCGGCGCGAGCTTCGCCCGAGTGGGCAGCGCGCAGCAAGTCTTTGCCCTCGGATTCGGGAAAGCGCGGCACCGCGACGGATATCCGACCTTGTACATGTCGGGCCAGGTCGATAACGTCCTCGGCCTCTTTCGTTCGACCGACAAGGGCTCGAAGTGGATACGCATCAACGATGACGGGCACCAGTGGGGCGCCATCGGTCCGGTGACGGGCGACCCGCGCGTCTTCGGGCGCGTATACGTCGGAACGAACGGCCGCGGCATCATCTATGGCGACGCGCCGAACGAGGAAGAGAGAGACGATGAAGACGGGCGACCCCGCGCGATCGAGGAAGGCGATCGCGGTCATGAGTCCGGAGGCGGTTAGCAGGGGGCGTAGAGCAGGCGCGCCCTCGGAGCCTTGTCTGTGCCACAGCGTGCCGGCGCCGGACAGCGGTGTCCTGGTCCCTCTCCGGCTTCATCAACCGACGGCGGTTGGTTCCGCCGCCGACGGAGGGAGGGCGCGCCCGCGACTCGTTCATGGTACGCGAGCGCATCAAGGCACGGACCTTGCGCAGTCCACGGTCATGAGCCGATTTTCCATCATCTGGCCCGCGGCCCTACTCAGCATGGCCTGCAGTGGTCGCGTCGAGGACCGGAACCCGGTGCTGGCGGACTCGGATTCGTCGGCTGCGCCACCCTCTCCCATTCCGAGCGTCGCATCGGGTGACGCTGGCTCCGGCGAAGTCGACGTGGAAGCCGGCCATTCACCCTCCGCCCCGGCAGGCGACTCAGCCTCAGACGGCGCCTACGCAGCCGCCGTCGATTCGTCGACCGTCATCGGGGTGGACGCGGCGCTTCAGCCGCTCGACGCCGCAGCGAGCGACTCGGTCTCGGGCGACGGCACAGCGGCAGCCGTCGATTCGTCGCCCGCCGTCTTGATGGACGCGGCCATTCAGCGCCTCGACGCCGCCGCGTGCGGGCTGTCCTCCGCAGTCGCCGCACGTTGGATCGCCTTTGATTCGGATCGCGCCGCTTACAACCGGGATATCTATTTGGTGCGCGCAGATGGGTCGCAGGTCGTTCGCGTCACGTCGGATCCTACGACCGAAAAGACCCCGGCATTCTCGAACAGCGGTGCTGCCCTCGCGTTCGCGTCCGATCGGAGCGGCTCGATGCAAATTTACACAATGAATCTCGCCACGCATGCCGTGCAGCAGCTCACGTCGCTTCCGGCCGGGGCCGACGAACCGAGCTGGTCGATGGACGACAGTCGGATCGTCTTCCACAGCGGCGCATCCGTCTACATCATGGATTCGGACGGAACCAATGCGCAAATCGTCGGGACCGGGCTAGACGATTTCAACGCATACAAGTATCCCGCCATGACCCCCGACGGCGCACACGTCGTCTTCGATCGGAACAACGAAATCGACGCGCTGAACATCGATGGAACAGGGTTTCGTTACGTCGTATCGAACACGACCACGACCATCGAGACTCCCTCTGTGTCTCCCGACGGTATCAACGTCGCGTTCGCCACGGTCGTATCTTCGCTAGTCGAGCAGATCGCGGTGGGCCCGTTCGCCGGGACAACGGAAGCTTTCACGGCCCAAACCGTGACTCCCGTGGCGAGCGGATCGGCACGTCGACCGGCGTGGGGACCCGAGAATGTCATTGCCTTTGAGCACGGCGCTCCTGGGGGCGGCTGGCAGATATCCACGGCGAGCATTGCGCTCAGCACGGGACCTGGGTCGACCCCGTGCGACGTCGTAGGACCGCCTGGCGACAGTCGCAACCCCAGCTGGGCGCCCGCCGGATTTCAACCGCAATAGTGGGGGGCGTCCGCCTACATCACGACGTGCAGCTTGTGGCCCGGGCGCGGCGGGTGGTTCCCGGCGTGCAAGTGGGCCTGGATGCGGATGGCCTGTTGATCGCCGTGCGCGGCCTCCTGGGCCGTCTGCGCGGGCGACTCGGTAGCCTCAGCGGAGGCGGAGGCCAGGGCGTTCGCTACGAGGCTTGCGCCTGCGGGCGGGACGGCCGCCTTGGGCGTGGCCTCTGGGGCGGGGCTGCGGTTGACGGACGGCTGGGAAACGGCAGGACCGATGACGGCTGCGATGGACATGACGAGGACCCCCTCAGAGGGCAGCCAGGCGGCGCTCGTTCCGCAACTGGTGACCCCTGCCTTCAAGGGAACGGTCGCGCGCGGAAAAGAGCGACTGAAATCCGCACGACGCGCGGCCTCTTCCCTCGCGGCCCGATGCACCCTGCTCAGTTCCCTGCTCAGTGAACGAACGCGGACGACGCGGCAATGCCGGTTTGGACCAGGCCTGCGAACAGCACAGGGCCCACCGGCCGGCTGAAGTAATAGCCTTGCGCCTCGTCGCAATCGAGCGCCTGAAGAAAGTGCGCTTGTTCCGGCGTTTCTACGCCCTCGGCCACCACCCGAAGCTTGAGGCTCCGGGCCATGCCGATGACCGCGGTCACGATACTGGCGTCGTCCGCCGCGGTGGTGATGTGGCCAACGAACGACTGATCGATCTTGAGGGCGTCGATCGGGAACCTTCGCAGGTAGCTCAAACTCGAGTACCCCGTGCCGAAGTCGTCGACCGCGATCTGGACGCCCGTCGCACGCAACGCGTGGAGGACGACCGCCGCCGAATCGGTGTGTTTCATCAGAACGCTCTCGGTCACTTCGAGCTCGAGCGACGTCGGATCCAGGCCCGTGTCGGCGAGGATCTCGAACAACCCATCCAGAAAGTCCTCGTGCCGAAACTCTTTCGAAGAAACGTTCACTGCCATGGTGCCCGCCGACAGGCCCGCATCGGCCCAGGCGCGCGCCTGCTCGCAAGCTTCGCGAAGGACCCAGCGGCCGATTTGCAGAATGAGGCCCGAGTCTTCCGCGACCGGAATGAAGTCCGCAGGCGGGACCCGTCCGAGCGTCGGGTGCGTCCAACGCAAAAGCGCCTCCGCGCCCGAGATCGCCCCGGTCTTGAAGTCGATTTTCGGCTGATAGACCAGCGCGAATTCCGAGCGTTCGACGGCGCGCCGCAAGCCCTCTTCGACGGCTTGGCGCTTCACTGCCCGGAGGTTCATCTCGGGTGTGAAGAACTGGTAGCTCTGGCGGCCATTCTCTTTCGCTTGGTACATCGCGGTATCCGCGTTCCGGATCAACGTCTCGGCGTCCAATCCGTCGTCGGGATACACGCTCAGGCCGATGCTCGTCGTGACGTGAAGTTCGTGCTGGGCGACGCCATGAGGCTCGGCCACCGCTTGGAGCATTCGAGACGCGGCAATCGCGGCGTCTTCGGCCTTTTCCATCTCCGAAAGTAGAACCACGAACTCGTCCCCGCCTTGGCGGCTCACCGTGTCCGAACTGCGAGCGCAAGCCAAGAGGCGCCCCGCGATGGATTGAAGAAGCCTGTCGCCGACCGAATGCCCGAGCGAATCGTTGATGTGTTTGAAGCCGTCCAGATCCAAGAACAGAACGGCGGCCTGTTTCGAGTGCCGCTGCGCAAGCGCAATGGCCTGAGTGACCCGGTCGGTCAGGAGGGCTCGATTGGGCAGCCCGGTCAGAAAGTCGTGCTCGGCCGCGTGGATCGCCTGAAGCGACAGGGCGCGGGTGGCGCCGACGTCCCGGAACACGACTACGGCTCCGGTCGGTCGCCGTTGCCGATCGTGGATCGTGGCGACGGAGTCTTCCACGGCAATTTCGAATCCGTCGCGCCGAACGAGGATTCGGTTGGAGGGCGGCGGCGGGGCCGAGCTCTTGCCTCGGGCCCTCGAAGTCGGGGGAGCGATGGTTTTGCGACTTTCGGCGTTCACCATGTGGAACACCTCGGCCACGGGCCGATCGATGGCCTCGCTGCGGGACCATCCGGTCATCGTTTCGGCAACGCCATTCAAAAACGTGACGTTGCCCGAGGCATCTGTGCAGATGACGGCATCTGCGATGGAATTCAGGGTGACCTCGGCGCGCTCTTTCTCCACGAAGAGCGCTTCCTCCATCATCTTGCGCTCGATCGCGTAGCGAACGGTCCGCATGAGGGTACGGAGCTCGAGCGCGCCCTTGAAGAGGTAATCTTGCGCGCCCTCGCGCAAGGCTTGAATGGCGAGAGACTCGTCATCCGTTCCTGTCAACACGACGAGTGGAATCCGGGGCGCAGCCGACCGGGCTCGCCGTACCGCGTCGAGTCCTTGGGAGTCGGGCAATCCGAGGTCGAGCAGGATCACGTCGACCGCTCGCTCCGCGAGATGGCTCTCGGCGTCTCTCATGCAGGTCACGTGGGCCCATTCGATTTGATGCGTGCGCTGCTCGCGGAACATCTCCCGAAGCAGTCGGGCATCTCCCAGGTTGTCTTCGACGACGAGCACCTTTTTCGTGGATGTATGGCTCATGGCTCAATCGTGAGGCGGCAGCTTCGCTCGGTTGAGCCAGAAGTCATTGATGCTCTTGACGACGCTCTCGAAGGCGTCCAACTGCACCGGCTTGCTGAGGAAACAGTTCGCCTGAAGCCGGTAGCTCGTCAAGACGTCGGCTTCGGCCTCCGACGTCGTGAGGATGATCGTGGGTATCGTCTTCAGGTGTTCGTCTGCCTTGATAGCGGCCAAGACCTCACGGCCATCCATCTTGGGAAGGTTCAAATCGAGCAAGATGAGGTCTGGGCGAGGAGCCCGCACGTGGATCCCCTCGCGACGCAGAAAGGCAAGCGCGTCCACGCCATCGGATGCGACGTGCAAGTGGATCGCTCGGTTGGAGTCGCGCAGGACTTCCCGCGTCAAGCGGACATCGCCGAGGCTGTCCTCGACCATCAGAACCTCGATGGGCGCACCCTCGTGGACGGTGTGCCTCACGATTTGTCCTCACTTCTCGCCAGGTCAAAACGAAAGGTCGAACCCAGGCCGAGTTGGGACTCGACCGAGATAATCCCCCCGTGCCGCTCGACAATCTTTTTGCAGATGGCCAGGCCGATGCCCGTGCCTTCGAACTCTTCGCGTTTGTGGAGCCGCTGAAACATGCCGAAGATCCTCTCGAAGTATTGCGGCTCGATGCCGAGCCCGTTGTCCTTGATGGAGAATGACCACTTCGCCTCGCCATTCGGAGTCGACGAGACATGCACGCTCGGAACGCCGGGGCCTTGGTACTTGATGGCGTTACCGACGAGGTTTTGAAAGAGTTGGACCAGCTGTCCTTCGTCCGCCAGAACCCCGGGGAGGGGATCGTGGGTCACCCGCGCGCCGCTGCTTTCGATCGCGCCGCGCAGGTTCGTCAGCGCCAGTTCCAGCGCATCGTTGCTCGAGACTTCAATCAAATCGGCCCTCTTCGTTCCGGCGCGCGAATACGTCAGAAGATCCTGGATGAGCTGCTGCATGCGGTTGGCCCCGTCCACGGCAAACGCGATGAACTCGTCGGCATCGGCGTCGAGTCGGCCCTTGTACCGTCGCGCCAGAAGCTGCGTGTAGCTGGCCACCATTCGCAGGGGCTCTTGAAGGTCGTGAGACGCAAGGTAGGCAAATCGCTCCAAATCCTCGTTCGAGCGCTTTAGGTCATCGAGCGTCCGTAGAAGCTGCGCCTTGGCCGCTCGGCGCGCGGTGACGTCCCGGATCGCCACCGTCACGAGAACGCCCTCGGCGCTCCGTAGAACGCTGATCGTGATGTCGACGGGCAGGTCGCTTCCGTCTCTTCGCCGCCCTGTAAACTCTCCCCCGGCCGTGATCTCCAGCATCTCGGAATTCGATTCCGACTGCAGTGCCTGCGCGATCCGCCGTTCGATGTCGGAAAAGATGGTCGACACTTCGGGGATGATGGTCTCGAGCTTGCGCCCGACGAGTTCTTCGCGGCGATATACGAATTGCTTTTCGGCTTGAGCGTTCACTAGCACGATGTCTCCCAGCCGATTCACGAGCACCATTGCGTCGGGCGCCGCTTCGAGCAGCCCGCGATAGCGGCCCTCCATTTGTGCGAGGTGCTTTTCCTGCTCTTTGCGTACGCTGATGTCCCGGATCGCGGCGGTCACCAGGAGCCCGTCGGAGCCCTCCAATGGAATGAGGCTGATTTCGACAGGGAATTCGGTTCCGTTCTCGCGAAGCGCGTGGAGTTCCAAGCCGGCCCCCATTGCCCGCGGCAGCGCGTGGGCGAAGAACCCCGTGCGATGTCCGCGATGTTTGTTTCGAAAACGCGCGGGGATCAAGACTTCGATGCTCTGCCCCAAAAGCTGCTCTCGCCGGTAGCCAAATAGCTTTTGGACTTGGTTATTGAAGACGACGATCTCACCGCGCTCGTTGACGACGACCATCGCGTCGGGCGCCGCCTCGAGCAGCCCGCGGTAGCGGCCCTCCATCTGCGCCAGGTGCTTCTCGGCCTTTTTTCGCAGGCCGATGTCTCGGATGGCCGCGGTCACGAGAATGCCGTCGGGGCTCTCGAGGGGGCTCAACATCAGCTCGATCGGAAATGAGCTTCCGTCCTTGCGCCGCCCGGCGAGCTCGATTCCCGCTCCAATCTGTTGGGCGAGGGCCTCGGCCGCGGTGCGAGTTTCGTCGGCGATGAGACGCTCGGCAAAGCCTTCCGGAATGAGGTTGCTCACGGGCTGGCCGACGAGCTCGTCGCGGCGATAGCCGAAGACCCGCTCGGCCTGAAGGTTCAAAAGAACGATGTCGCCGCGCTCGTTGACGACGACCATCGCGTCGGGCGCCGCCTCGAGCAGCCCGCGGTAGCGTCCCTCCATCTGCGCGAAGTTGTGCGCCTTCATGTGGGCAGCGTCGACGCGCTGCTTTCGGTCCGTAATGTCCCGGTAAACGGCCACTGCCGCGACCACTTCGCCCCGCGCCCCGAGGACCGGGCGCCCGCAGGCTTCGACCCACCTGGTCTCACTTGCGTAAGAACGAACGAGCGCGAACTCCAAACCGTCGGTCGGCTCCCCTCGTAATCCTCGCGCGATAGCGCCGTCCTCAGATGGAAGCGGCGAGCCGTCGGGCAGCGTTGCACGGTGCAGCGCCGCCCAATTCGCGGGAAGAGGCCGACCCACGTCGGCCCCGTACGCAAACAGCCGACGCGCGGCTGCATTGACGACCAAGAATTTGCCTGCTGCGTCGACCGCGAGGACGCTGTCCCCGAGGGTCTCGACGAGAGCCTCGCCAAATGAGCATCGCGCTCGCGAAGCGTCCAAAGCGAGCCGCAGCTCGATCTCCGAGACGACGCACTCCGTAAGGTCGCCCAGCGAACGAACCTCCTCGTCCGACCACGCGCGCGGCTGAACGTCTACGACCGAGACGGCGCCGATGGCCTCGCCGCCCAGAACGATCGGAATGCCGACGTAGGCCATCACGCCGGGGTCGTAAACCGCCTGGTTGTGGCGGACGAGAGGATGCTCGCGCGCGTCGTTGACGACGAACGAAGCGCGGTTGCGCACGGCATAGTGGCAGAACGAGCGAGTCAACGGCACTTCGCGCCGCGAAGCCCATGGCTCGCCCAGGCCATGGGTGCTCAGGAAGAACTCTCTGCTTTCATCGACCAGCCCTACGAGTGCGCACGGCGCCTTGAGGAGGCGGGCAGCGAGACGCGTGAAGCGATCGAACGTAGGGTCTGGAGGCGAATCCAGAAGACCCGTCGACCTCAAGACACGCAAGCGCGCGTCCTCTCGTTCGAACATGCTTCCCCCCCCGGGGGTTACTCAGGTCATGAAGCAGCCGCCGGCGCGGAAGCGGTCCCTCCGGGCCTCGCCGCCGAATTGCAGAGAGGTCGAGACCTGGATCTTCGGCCCCCCGACGGATACGGCCAAGGCATCGCCAAAGAAAAGGGAGTGGAGCCGGCTGCTTGCCTCCGACGATGACGCCGATGTAGTTCCGGCTCCGAGCTGAAGCGTGGTCCTAAGCTGCGGCGCGCCTTACGTTGCGACCACAGCGCTTGCGATGGGCAGAGCCGTCTCGCGGCTCGTGGAAGGTCGGTGTGAGAATCGATGTTTGGACTCCTGAACCGGATGTTCGCCTCGCCGGGCTTCATGCCCCACGGGCACTGTTACCTCTGGCTGAGCGGCCTCATGTGGCTTCACGTGCTGTCCGACGCGGTCATTGCGGCGTCGTACATGTCGATTCCCCTGACGCTCGGGTACCTCGTACGGCGCCGCCGCGACCTGCCTTTCACGAAGCTCTTTTGGGCGTTTGCAACGTTCATCGTGACGTGCGGGATGACGCACCTCCTCGAGATCTGGACGCTCTGGACGCCCCTCTACTGGCTCTCCGGGGGGGTCAAGGCTCTCACGGCCGTGGCGTCGCTCGCCACGGCCGTGATGCTCGTCGCACTCCTCCCGCGCGCTCTCGCGCTCCCGGGTCCGGCCAAGTTGCGGGGTGCACTGGATGAACTGCGACGGGTCGAGAACCGACTGCGGGCCGCGACCGACGGGATGATCGAGAGCTTCATCATCCTCGAGTGCGTGCGAGGCTTGGAAGGCGGGATCGTCGACTTTCGCATCGTCGAGGCGAATCCGCCGATGCTGGCAGATCTGGGGATGAGTCGTGCGAACGCCATCGGCGCGAGCCTCATCGGGCTCCCGCATGCTTCACACTTCCGCTTCGACCGTCTCGTGCACGTCGCCGAGAGCCGCGAGCGGATCGAAGAGGAGATATCGATTGAGCTCGCCTCGGAACCCGAGCTCCGGTGGTTTCACCGTCAGGTCGTGCCCCTCGAAGACGGGGTCGCGGTGACGACGCGCGACATCACCGAAAGAAGGGTGGCCGACGACAACCTGGCTCGCCTCGCGTCAATCGTGGAATCGACCCACGACGCGATCGTCGGAAAGAGTCCAGACGGCATCATCGAGAGCTGGAACCGCGGCGCGCAGCGGCTCTATGGCTACACGGCGGCCGAGGTCATCGGCAAGCATGTCGACCTCATCGTGCCTGCGGACCGAGCGGCCGAGGACCGCGAGCTCCTCGCTGCCGTGGGGCGCGGCAAGCGACTCGACGTGCTCGACACGATCCGGGTTGGAAAGGACGGTGAGCGGCGCGAGGTCTCGCTGACGGCGTCCCCCATCCGCAACCGGCTCGGGGAGCTGGTTGGCATCTCGACCATCACGCGGGACATCTCGGGGCAAAAAAGGAGCGAGCGTCTCGCGTTGGCGGAGCTGCTGCTCAAAGAGGTCCATCACCGCGTGAAGAACAACCTCCAGGTCGTCTCGAGCATCCTCAAGCTCCACGCCGAGCAAATGGTCGACCCCGCCGCGCAGGCTGCCTTCCGGGACAGCCAGGAGCGCGTACGCGCGATCGCGCTGCTGCACGAGCGCTTGCACCTGTCCAAGAATCCGGGCGACGTCGAAATCGGCGAGTACGCAGAGTCGCTCGTACCGACTCTGCTGCGGGCTTATGGCCGCGCCGACGTGCGCACCGAGGTCAAGGCCGGCGGGATAGCGCTCCCCGTGGACACCGCTGTGCCCTTCGGGCTGATTCTGAACGAGCTCGTGGCCAACGCGCTCAAGCACGCCTTTGCCGGCGATGCGCCGACTTCGCCGCGGATCGACATCGTCCTCGAGGTTGTCGAGGGGGACTACCTACTGACCGTGCGTGACAACGGGCCGGGCTTCCGCTCGGGCTTCGATCTGGCCGGCTCCAACCGGCTCGGAATGCATATCGTCAAGACACTCACGCGTCAGCTCGGCGGCACCCTGACCCTCGCTTCCGCCGGAGGCGCCGAGTGCCGTCTTCGATTCCCCCGACCCGCCGAAAGGGGCGCTTCATGACGAGGATCTTGGTGGTCGAAGACGAAGCACTCATCGCCGATGACATCCAGCGAACGCTGACCCGTTTCGGGTACGACGTTCCGACGCCAGTCGCCACAGCGGCCGAGGCGCTCGAAGCTGTCGCGAACATGGGGCCGGACCTGGTCCTGATCGACATCAAGCTGCGCGGCCAGCGTGATGGCATCGACGCCGGAGGCGAGATTCGATCGCGTTTTGGGCGGCCGATAATTTACCTCACGTCGCAGTCCGATGATGCGACGCTTGCTCGCGCCAAGGAGACGAGTCCGCACGGCTACATCCTCAAGCCGTTCAACGAGCGCGAGCTACGGATCGCGGTCGAAGTCGCCCTGCACAATCACGAGCTCGAGTCGCGCCTTGCCGTGCGGGAGCGCTGGTTCTCGACGACCCTGCGGAGCATCGGCGACGCTGTGATCGCGACCGACCGGGACGAAATCATCACGTTCATGAACGTCGTCGCGGAACGACTGACTGGATGGGGCGCGGAAGCCATCGGGCGGCCCCTCGGCGAGGTGTTCAACGTCCGCGACAAGGCGGACAACCCCGTCCAGAAGCCGCTCCGAGTCGCGGGTGGGACGGCGTTCGTCGTTGAGGTCGCAGCGGATCGACGACTCGTCATCCGGACCGGCGCACAGATCCCGATCGACGAGAGCGTCGCCCCCATCATCGACGACAGCGGCGCCTTTCTGGGCGGGGTGGTGGTGTTTCGCGACATCACGGAGCGTCGAAGGCTCGAGCAACGGATCGCGCACAGCGAGCGCCTCGCCGCCATCGGCACGATGGCGGTGAGCATGGCCCACGAAATCAACAACCCGCTCACGTACGTCACGGCGAATCTGTCGGTCTCGCTCGAGGTCCTCGCCCGGGCGACCAACGACGCACGAGACCTGGTGGCGACCGCCGTCGACTGCAGACCAGGCGATCGACTCCTGGGCGGCATCTCGGAGGTGATCGAGGCACTCAAGGACGCTGCGCAGGGCGCGGAGCGCGTGCGGCGCACCGTCCTTGATCTCCGGAAGATGGGTCGTGCGGACGACGTTTCACGCAGGGTGCTCGACCTTCCCGAGGTCCTCGAGCTTAGCCTGAAGATGACCGCTCACGCGACCCGTCATTACGCACGCACGCGGAAAGCGCTCGGGATCACGCCCTTCGTTCTCGCGGACGAGAGTGAGCTCGGACAGGTCTTTACCAACCTCCTCGTCAACGCAGCGCAGGCGATCGGCGAAGGGCGCGCAGCCTCGAACGAGATCGTGGTCACGACCTTCACGGACCCCGCTGGCCGCGCGGTCGTACAGTTCACCGACACGGGGCCAGGGATTCCCAGCGATGTGCTTCCGCGGATCTTCGACCCCTTCTTCACCACCAAGGCGTCGGGAGCCGGTACGGGCCTCGGCCTGTCGATTTGCCACAACATCGTCACGGCACTTGGAGGCGAGATCACGGCATCGAACTCCGCGGCGGGCGGCGCCGTGTTCACGGTGGCCCTTCCCCCGGCGCAAGCCCCGCCCCCGTCAGTGGCAGGCGGCGCAGCCGAAGCCGCTGCGGAACGGCGCGGAAAGTTGCTCGTCATCGATGACGAGCGAGCCGTGGCCATGGCGCTTTCGCGTGGACTGCAAAGGGCCCACGACGTGCGCGTCCTGACCGACGGGCGCGAGGCGGTCGAGCTTATCTCTGGGGGTGAGCGCTTCGACGTCATTTTCTGCGACATCATGATGCCCAACTTCAGCGGGATGGACGTTCACGAGGCCCTCTCGCGTTCGTGCCCGGAACAAGCGCGGCGCATCGTCTTCATGACTGGAGGGGCCTTCAGCGAGCGCGCGGTGCGCTTTCTCGAGGGGCTGGGGAACGTCCAAGTTGCGAAGCCCTTCGAGTTCGAGACCGTCCGGGCCATCGTGCACGACTTCGTGAAAGACTGACAGGCGCGTCTATCGTCCGCCGCGTCCCCTTGAACACGGTCAGGGTGCACGACGCGTGGGGCGCGTGTCACCCGAACGGACGATTGCCCCCGCCTCCGACCTGGGCCATCACGAAGAAGTCTCGATGCAGATCCGCAAGTATCGGCTGGAGCCATCCGCGTTTGCGTCCACGACCAAGCGTCGGCTCGGGCGTCATTTGGCGTGGCAGATCCCGCTCACCGTGGGCCTGACGTTCGTGTTCATCCTCTTGTCGTCCCGCGCCCAGCGACTCGAGGTCGCCTGGTGGTGGTTCCCGGTGGCGCTGCTCGCCGTGCCGTGCCTCATCCTTGCGCCCATCCCTCGAGCGATGAAGCGAGCGCGCAAAGCGTGGGACGAGTTCGAGCTGACCGTGAGCGACAACGTTCTCCACCTCCGGCTCGGGGGCGTTCCTCCCGTCGAAGTCTTGCGCCCCGAGGTGAAGCGGGTCGTGGAGAGAAAGGGGTTTGGACTGCTCGTGTCCTCTCCCGAGCCGGGGCGCCAGATCTTCATTCCGGAGCACCTCCGCGGCTTCGAGGAAGTCCGAGAACATCTGCGAAGCTGGCGAGAGCTCGAGCCACCGTCGCTCGCGCTCGATCGATTCCTCGGCATTCTCCGGACCGTGATCCTCCTCGGCTCATGGGTGGCTTCCGCGGCCATTCCCGACATTCGCTTCGCGCTGGCGGCCGGTGTCGTGCTGCTTGCCACCGTCGCGCTCTTGATGCGCCGGGTGCTCCAGCAGAAGGCGGTCGACAACCGATTCAAGGCCAAGCATCTCATGGTCTTCGGTATGTTCGCGTTCGTCCCCGCGTACCGCCTGGCGTTCTACCTCCTCTTTCCGTCCTAACGGCGCGCGTGAATCCACCCCATGAACGCTCATCCGCCATCCCCCGAAGACCTGAGGCTCGAGCTGAGACAGGTGCGTGCCGCGAGTGGCCCCCCTGGCGAACCGCAGCCCAGCGTGGCCCGTTTCGTGGCACGGCAGGGCTTGATCTTCCTCTTGGTGATCGAAGTGGTCTTCGTGCTCTCCGCAGCGCTATTTTACTATCTCCGCTAGGGCGGATGGGCGAATCGATGCCGTCGAAACGCGGCCCTCCGCCAAAAGTCTACTTGCCGATGCCCTTGCCGGTGAGCCACGTGAACATCGCCGACTCTGCGTCCGGCCAGGCGGTTGCGGGCGTCGCGAAGCCGTGACCTGCGCCCGCAACCAAGTGGATAGTGACGTCCATATCGCCCGCCGCCATCAAGTTCGCGACCAGCTTCTGGCTATCGGCGACCGGCGCCGTGGTGTCGTTGGCCCCTTGGACGACGATGAGCGGCGGGACACCTTTTTGCACATAGGTCATCGGGTTGACTTCTTTGGCGATCGCCGCACGGTTTGGCAGCGTCGCCGGGATCCAACCCGCGGCGACGGCGTTGATCTCGGCTTCGATGTCGGCGGGACCATAGCCGTCGACGATGGCGGCGATTGTGAAGTCCGTCGGCGACGTTGGTCCGAGCATCGCCGCGGGGGTGGTCATCCCGACCATCAGCGCCAGATGCCCGCCCGCTGAGGCCCCAGTGACCACGTATTTGGTCTTGTCGCCGTGGAAGTAGTCCATGTAATCCCAACACCACTTGGCGGCGAGGAGCGCGTCTTGAACTGCGGCGGGAGCCGGAGCGCCTGCGGCTGTATTGTCGTTCACGCGGTATTCGGCGTTACACACCATGAAACCGTGTGCCAAAAATCGATCGAAGAAGGTCGACATATGGTCCTTCCCCGATGGATAGTTGTTGGTATACGAGTGGATCCACGCTCCACCGTGGAACATGAGCACCACGGGCAGGACCTGCGTGCCCTTGGGGCCCGCACCGGTCGGGTAAATCACGTCGATGCGCTGCGAAGTCTCGGGGCCGTACGGAAAGTTCGCGCCCACGGTGTAGCCCGGGCCAGGGTTGGAGACGGGGACCACCGATGCGGTGTCCGAGACCGGCGGGGCGAGCGGGCCGGTGCTGGGCGTGCCCGCGTCAATCGTCGTGGCGCCCGACGAGCCCCCGGAGGACGAGCCCGCGCCGCTCGAACTTCCGGCAACGCCGCTCGACCCGCCCGACGATCCGGACGGGCCCCCGGAACTGCTGCTCCCCGACGCTGGGCCCGCTCCCCCCGAGCTACTGGAGGTCGAGCCCGCGGCGCCGGCGCCGCTGGATCCGGAGCCTGCCGCGCCGGAGCTACCGGACCCCGAGCCCGTGGCGCCAGAGCTGCTCGAACCGGAGGCGGAGGCACCGGAGCTGCCCGACTCGGATCCCGCGGCCCCGGAGCTGCCCGCCCCGCCGGAACCCCCGTTTTCGGCCGAGCTCGGACCTGGGTGGGAGACCGCCGTGTTCGGGCTCGAGCAGCCGGCGACAAGAAGAAAAATGGCGCCGACCGTACCCAAGCGAGCGCTCCGGCGGTGCCGCGCTTCCGTCACGCACGCGACAATGAAGCCCATTCGTTCGTCGGTCAGAACTCGCATGAATGCCTCGGGTCGCGACAAGCTGTCTGCGCATTGAAACTACTGGACGGGTAGTAGACCGTCCAGACTTCAAGCCCGCGCGGCGCTCCGGCGCGATCGTGGGCGCGGCAGAGAGGTTCACTCGCGCGGTAGTTATGTTCCCTCGCGGGAAAACGAAGCTCAGTATCTCGAGAGTGAAGGGTCAGTTGCTGGAAAGTGGGGGGGCTCCCGATCGTTCACGGAAGGGCTCGGTCGTTCAAGACCTCACTCCCGCGTGGACGAGGCTCACTCCAGCGAGAACGAAGCTCGGTCTCGCGTGAACGAGGCTCACTGATAGGAGAACGAAGCTCACTGATAGGAGAACGAAGCTCACTGATAGGAGAACGAAGCTCACTGCTGCGAGAACGAAGTTCACGCACGGATGAACGAAAGTCACTGCTGCGGAGAACGAAGCTCACTCACGCCGAGACGCGGACACTTCCCCCACCGGTGACCGTGGGGCCCTCCTCATTCTCCGGCCCCCCGGGCGCCATTTGGATTCTTCTTTCCCGCAATCCGAGGCAGCCTCGATCTCAATATTATAGAAATAACTTGTGACACTGTTTGCGCATGCCGCTGATTTACGCCCCCGACGTTTTGAATGCTGCAGCAAAGGTCGTAGCATCTGATCAGGATGGCAATGCGCATCGAGCCGGCAGATCTCTCCTTGAGCGCCAGGCCGCTCCGAGTTGGCCGCCGCTGGCTGACCATCGGTGTCGCTGCGGCCCTCGTCGTCGCAGCGCCTCGCCGCGCCCTGTCCGACGAAGATGGCGTGGTCCCGGTCACGGCCAAGTTGGTCGAGATACCTTCCAAGTTTCCACCCGACGATCTCTACGACTACGCGTATGTCATGCGCTATGAGGTCATCGGTGGGCCGCTCGACAAGTCTTCGATTCTCGTGGCTCATTACAAACGGCGCCAAGCGCGCGCGAAGATCAAAGACAAGATGAAGGAATACGTCGGTGGCAAGCTCCGCAGCTTCACGGTCGGCGACGTCCACAAGATGAGACTGTCGCCGGACTTGAAGAAAATCTGGAAAGGTCCGCTGGTCGACGAGTTCGCGGCAACCGATCGAAAGAGCGTCCGCTACTGGTGCCTCGAAGTGGACCCTGCCTGAGGCGAGAATGCGATTCAGCCGTTCCATGCCGGGTAGGTTCGACCTTCGCCGCTGCGTTTCGTGGGGGTTGGCCGGCATTCTCGTGGGGCTTCTCGGCTATCCGCCGATCGAAGCGAACCTCGCCGCGCGACGGGCCGCCGCGCGACTCGCAACTCTGGAATCGAATCCGGATCGTTTGACCGGCGACGGCGAATGGACGAATGCGAGCTTGTCGCTGCGTGTGCAGCACCTGGGCCCTCTTCTCGCGAGCTGGGAGACGATAGGCGGGTGCGGCGCGGGCGGCACGGGCGGTAGCGTGGGCGTCAAATGGATTGGGCACAACACGACGGGCGGCCTTTTTCACTCGCAGCTCATGCTCGACTATTTGTCTTACAACAATGGCTACAACCTCATCGCCCTCGCGCAGATCGACCGCGACATCGATCAGAAGCAAAAGTGGAACGTGGGCGTCGTCGTGCCCGTTCTGTTCAAATATTATAGCAATTATCTGCAGCTCAGGCCTCCAGTCAGCATTTCGAACTCCGGCTTGGGCGACATCAACGCATACCTCACGCGCCGCCTCGGCCCCATCAACGCAACGGCGATCACTGCGTCGGTCGGATTTCCCACGGGCACGCATGACGCGCAGTACAAACTCGAATACCTGACTCAAGACAAGCAGCTCGGCCTCGGCAAGTTCACGGGCTCGTTGATGATCGACCACACGCTCGACGAGAGCTGGGGCCTCATCGTCCTCGGCGCGCTCGGGGCGTACCGCGGAGGAACGAACGAACTTGGCAGCTACCGAGCTCCGACGGGCAGCCTGTACGCCTATGCCGGGTACTTCTTGGGGCCCTTCGTCCCCGCGCTCGGCGTTACGGCAACGGGCTTCACCGACAAGGACCAAGACCGAGGGATCCCTCAAGATTTGCCGCTCTTTCTCATGGCGGGCAACGCGTCCATCGAATGGTCCACCGATTGGGTCGCCGTACTTCTGGGCGCGTCGTTTCCCTTTTCGACGGACCTTCAACTCCAGCCCTGGCTCGTCGCCCTCGGCGTATCGGTATCGCCGTTCTAAAGGCCTGGATGAGCCCATCGTCCCTCCTCCGCATGGCATGGCGCTCGGCCCGATCGCACGCGACCGCCGCGGCACTTTTCACAGGGGCATTCAGCTCCGGCCTCGCCCCGGCGACGGACGGCGACCTGTGGTGGCACCTCGCGGCGGGACGGGAGATCCTCCGGACCCGATCTCTCGTTTCTGTCGATCCCTTCTCCGTCAGCGCCGGAGGGCGCCCATGGGTCGACGTGCATTGGCTCTTTCAGCTCGCCGCGTACGCCGTGTTTTGCGTCGGGGGGTTGACCGCGCTGGTCGTTGCGAAGTGCTTGCTCGTCGCCATCGGCGCGCTCTTGCTTTTGGGAGCCGTAAACCGGGAGGCAGGGCCCAGGGCGGCACAGTCGTTCGCGGCGGTGTTTCTCGGCGCGCTCTTCGCGGCGCGTTCACTCCTGCTGCTGCGACCTGTGTTGGTGACGCTCGTCTTGCTCGCTCTCTTCTTCGTGCAGCTCGAGCGCCATCGACGAGAACGGCGATGGTCGGCGCTCCTTGCGCTCCCGCTGCTCCAGCTGGTGTGGGCGAATTGTCAGGGCCTCTTCGCGTTGGGACCTGCGCTCGTCGGGGCGTACCTGTTCGGTAGCTGGGCAGCTCGTTCCGATACACCGTCGCTGACGGGTTCCCCGAACGGTCGCGCGACCGATGCCCATTCGCACTCGCATCGCAACGAGGGTGCGGCGCTCGCCCTCACTTTGTTCCTGTGCGCGCTCGCATGCTGTGCGACGCCGTACGGCCTCCGCGCCGTGCTCCTGCCTTTCGAGCTATTCGGCCGCCTTTTGCCGGGTCATGAAAACGTCTATGCCGCAAACGTAGTCGAGAACGCCCCCCCGCTCGCGCCCGCGATGGCGGGACCATTTTGGCACCTCAAGTGGTTCTTCGGATTTTTGATCGCGAGCTTCGCCCTCGCCGGGCGACGACTCATCCTGACACACGCGATCCTCGTGGCAGCGCTCGTCTTGCTCGCGATTCTGGGCAATCGCAACGTGCTCTTACTCTACTGGATCGCCACTCCCATCGCCGTGATGAACGCGTGGCGCGGGGCGCGGAGGCTGGTCGCGCCCGTTCGGGGGCGGCGCGTCACGAGGACGCTGGCGCGTTGGGCGCCGGGAGCGGCTTGCGTCGGGCTCCTGGTCCTCTTGTTCGGAACGGCTTGGAACGAGCCGGCGCTTGCTAGCCCTGCCCCCTTCCGCGCTCCGTCCGAGAGCGCGCGCATTCTCCGAGACCGTCCCGGAACGGGAACGATATTCGCGGCCGACGAATACGGCGGGTACCTCATTTGGAGCCTTTACCCCCGATACCGTCCTTACATGGATACGCGCCTGGTGCTGCGCACGGCGGCCGAGTTTGCAGAGTACCTCGATGTAACCGACCACCCCGATCGGTTCGACGCATTCCAGAAGGCGCACTCGTTCGACTACGTGATCCTGCCGGTGACCTATCCCGATCGATATCTCGGTCTCATTGCGCACCTCGACGCCAGCCCTCAGTGGAAGCTCGTGTTCACGGACGGGGCGGAGACCCTCTTCGCCAAACGCGACGACGCAGGACTGGACCGTTTCGACGTCGGATCGCGGGCAGACATCGACCGCGTTCTAGGCGCGCTCGAAGGGCAGTTCCGCGGCTCGACCCGCCTGCGCGACGCTGCGCGCGTCGGCCTGGCCACCCTCGAGATTACCCTTCGCCAATTCAGCGAGGCGGAGCGGGTCTTGGCGCCGGTTTCGTCGCCGGAAGGCCGGGCCCTTCGGGCGCGGAGTCGCTTCGCGGCCGGGGATTTGCTCGGTGCCAGGGGTCTCGGCGAAAGGGCCCTGAAGGACGACCCGAGCGACGTCCAGAGTTTGAATCTGTTGGCTCTCGTGTCGCTGCGTCTCGGCGAGCCGGCCTCCGCGCTGACTTACCTGCGCCGTTCCCTGGCAGCCGATCCGTTCGATGTGGAAGCGGAGAGAATCCTCTCCAGTTTGGAGGAACATGCCGACGCCTACTCAGAATGACCGTGCGAACCGCCCAATCACCGGGGCTCGCGCTGCGATCCGTCGTCCGATCGTTCGCGCTTACCTAGCGGGGCTCGTCGCCGTGACCGGCTGCGGTGTCACGGAATACAAGGACGCCCCCCCCCAACCCAGTCAACCCGCGAACACGGTTTCGGGCTCGAGCTCCGGCTCGGGCGCCGTCTCGGGCTCGAGCTCCGGCTCGGGCGCCGTCTCGGGCTCGAGCGGCTCCCAGCCTGCCCCCACATCCAC
>Ga0265325_10000239_pt1 | contig 39004 bp, 33 predicted proteins | sample 41420metaG_FD_202090 | JGI IMG/M metagenome (GOLD analysis project Ga0265325, IMG submission 202090) | Rhizosphere microbial communities from Carex aquatilis grown in University of Washington, Seatle, WA, United States - 4-14-20 metaG | ecosystem: Host-associated > Plants > Roots > Rhizosphere... | reverse complement strand
GCGTTGGCCTCAAGGGCTTCGCCGCCCGCCGTCTTTTTGGCAACGCTCGGGTTCGCCGTGCCCGCCAGGACGGCCATCGTTCTCGGCGAAAGAACCTCGGCATGTTGTCGCGCCAGAGGGTAGCGCCTCCAAATCAGGTAATCGGCAATCACGCCGGCGGCGACATACGGATCCAGGAGGGCGAGTGGAAGTACATCGCCCGTGAAGACAAGCGAACCGGCCACGCTCTTGCTCCGTCCGCTCTCACGGCGGTAGCCGGGGACCTGCGGAATCTCCATCAGCTGTAAGTGGATCGCCGGATGCTTCCGCGCGTAGAGCTCAAGCTGGTATGCGGTTTGCCGGGGCATGGTGATTCCGGCGTCCGGAAGAATGCGGCGCTTGAACGCGCCCGGGAAATAGAAGCTCAGAATGCCAGAGACAAAATCGGCGCAATTCCTGTAGAGGAAGTTGAAATGTGAAGTGTTCAGGCTGTCGTTCATGCGGGCAATCACGGCGTCGTCTTGTTCCGGAGTGGTTTCAAACCTGAACGCGTAGATGCGGCGTTCATAAGCCATTCCCACGAGTTGATTCCACCCCGGCATCAGGCGTCCGCCCTTTGGCACATCGCTGCCCAGAACCGTCAGGCGGGTATCGTGGTAGTTCTGACGAAGTTCTGCCACCGTTTTATGGTCCACTCGCGAGGGAACCGCCAGAGGGTCTTCAACCGCATAGAGGTGAGGGAGGAGCGGTATGGCCAGCCAATCGCAGCCTTTAATTCCTTCGTACCGTGAGATCACTGTGCCCAGTTCGCCAGGGCCGCAACGCCGGAGCCGCGTTGGAGTATCGGCACAGATGCGCGCGAAATACAGAGCGACGTGCCCCGACGGCGACAGAACACTGGAGAAACCGGCCGCATCCTCCAGAAGCACGGCAGCCTGCGCCGATCCGCGAGGACACAATCCTGCGGCCAGCACGCAGAAACTCATCCAAAACCAGAAGAATACGCGGGGAAAACGCATCGCAGCATCGACCTCCCGGTGCTGGGGTCTTCACTGAATGTCGGGGGGGCTCAAGTCACTTTCTTTATAAGATAAGACACCGCCCGGCTCAAGAGGTTGCGGCGCAGGCTGAGCCGCGCTGGTGGAATTCTTCAGGGGCGCCATGTCCTCCGGCTTGACGATCTGGGCCTGCTTAAGCGGAAGCGGATACCGGCCCCACGTCAAAGAATCCGCGACCACGCCTGCGGCCACAATCGGATTGATCACGGCGATCGGAATCACATAGCCGCTTACTGTCAGCGACTGAGCCATGCTCTGCCCCGGCTTGCTCGGTTGCCTGTAGCCCGGAACCTGTGGAATCTCCAACACTGTCAAATCGATCTCCGGGTGCCGGCGTGCGTAGCGCACAAGTTCGTATGCCACCTGCCTGGGGGTCACGATCCCTGCGTCGGGAAGAATGTGCCGCCTGAATGTGTGCGGGAAATAAAAATTCAGAACCTGATTTGAGAAATCGGCGCAATTCTTGAACAGGATGTTGAAATGGGAGCGATTCGCCGTCGTGTTCATCCGCGCGATGAACGCATCGTCCTGTGCCTCCGTCGTTTCAAACCGGAATGCGTAAATCCGCCGCTCATAGGCCGCGCCCACCAACTGGTTCCACCCTCTTTGGATTCGGTTGCCCTCAGGCACATCTTCGCCCAGGCTCAGCAGGTGCGTTTCATGATACCGGCTGCGCATCTCATGCACCGTCTCATGACTCACTCGCGCGGGAGCCAGGGAGCCGTTGTCAACCGAATAGAGGTAAGGAATCAACGGCATGGCCAGCCAATCGTAGCCCGCGATTCCTTTGTACCGGGAGATCACTACACCGGCTTCACCCGGCGCGCAACGGCGCAGCTGCGTGGGCGTCTCCGCACAAATCCGCACAAAGTAAACAGCCTCATGGCCTGTCGGATCCAGCGAGCGAGAGAAGCCGTCCGCATCCTCCATGAATAGAGCCGCTTGAGCGCGGGCGTGAGCGCACATCCCGGCCGCAAGGGCCAAACTCATCAGGTACAGCTTGAATTGGCGGTGAATGCGCATGGCTTGCCGGAGCCTCCGACCTAAGGGTTAGATTCATCCTTCCGCCGATAGGTCACTCAGATAAACATCGATTTTCCGTCTGCGCCGACCGCGAATCTGGTGGCGTGGCGCCACAAGGCCTGTACATCCGGCGGCCCAATGCGCTAACGTTGGCGCGGTATGAAATCTCTTCGGTTGCACTCTCTTCTCTCGTCTTTCTCTCTCACTTCCATCATTCTCCTCGCCGCCAGCATTTCGGCCCAGGCTCCGGCGCCCGATTCGCCCGCCATTGAGGCTCAGGCTCACGCCATGATCTTGAAGCTCACGCTGGAGCAGAAGATTGAGCTGCTTGGCGGCGTCGACAAGATGTTCACGCGTCCCATGCCCGTCATCGGGCTGCCGCGTTTCAAAATGTCCGATGCCTCTCTTGGCGTGCGCACTTGGGGACCGACGACCGCCTATGCAGGCGGCGCCGCTTTGGCGGCCACATGGGACACTGATTTTGCTCGCAAGCTTGGCGAAAGTTTGGGCCGCGACGCCCGCGCTCGCAGCGTCAACTTCCTGCTCGGGCCCGGCGTCAACATTGCGCGCTCGCCCTTAAGCGGGCGCAACTTCGAGTACCTTTCAGAAGATCCGTTTCTGAACGCTGCTCTCGTGGCCCCCTTCATTGAAGGCGTGCAGTCCGTGGGTGTCGCCGCCACCGTCAAGCATTTCGCGCTCAACGATCAGGAATTCAATCGCCACAATGCCAGCGCAGACATCGACGAGCGCACCATGCGCGAGATTTATCTGCCCGCATTTGAAGCTGCCGTTACCAAAGCCCACGTCGACGCGGTGATGGATTCCTACAACCTGGTCAACGGCGTCCACGCTACGCAGAACAACTTCCTCAATCTCAAAGTGCTCAAGGTTGATTGGGGCTTCCAGGGCGTTCTAATGTCTGATTGGGACGCGACTTACGACGGCGTCGCCTCGGTCAACAACGGACTCGATCTCGAAATGCCCAGCCCCAAATTCATGAATGCGATGAATCTCATCTCCGCCGTTCAGAATGGCCAGGTGAATGAGGCCGCCGTTGACGATCATCTTCTGCGCCTTTTCCGCACTGAACTGCGCTACGGCTGGACAGATCGTCCGCAATTCGATCCCGCCGATTCCACCTATTCAATCGCTGATCGCGCGGTTGCGCTTGAAGGCGCTCTCGAAAGCATTACCCTCCTCCAAAACAAGGGAAATCTTCTGCCACTCGATCCCGCGAAAATCAAGAACATCGCCATCATCGGCCCCGATGCTTATCCGGCGGTTACCGGCGGCGGAGGCTCGTCAGAGGCTCACGCCTTCGAGCCGGTCAGCATCCTCACCGGTATCACCAACCTTCTCAGTCCCGACGCGCATGTTTTCTACAGCGTCGGCATGCCCGATTCGCCCGACCAGATGAAGGCAATCGCAAATGCTGACGTGGTTGTTGTTTCCGTGGGCTTCGATGCCAAGACGGAGCACGAAGGCGCCGACCGCACCTTCACGCTGCCTCCGGGCCAGGATGCGCTCATCGAGCAGGTTGTCGCAGCCAATCCCCGCACCATCGTCACGCTCACCGGCGGAGGCGGCATGGACACGAGCCGCTGGCTCGATAAAGTTCCCGTCCTGCTCCACACCTGGTACCCCGGCCAGGAGGGCGGCACAGCCGTCGCGCAGATTCTTTTCGGTCAGCACGATCCCGAGGGCAAACTCCCCGTCAGCTTCGATCGCAGCTGGGACGAAAACCCCTCAGCGAAGTGGTACTACGGAGATCCCAGGGACAATACCACGCTCCACACCATCGGCGCCGACGGCAAGCCGCTCGACTACACGATTGAGCACATCAAATATGGCGACAAGCTGATGGTCGGCTATCGCTACTGGACCACCACCGGCAAGCATCCGCTGTTTCCCTTCGGTTTCGGCCTCAGCTACACCACGTTCAAGTTCGCGAATCTTAAAGTGCCCGCCTCAGCCAAGTCGGGTTCCACGGTCGACGTCAGTTTCGACGTCACCAATACCGGCAGCGTCGCGGGCGCAGAAGTTGCGCAGCTCTACGTCTCCGACCCATCCGCGCAGGCGGATCGCCCCGAGCGCGAGTTAAAAGGGTTCGCCAAGGTTCGCCTCGGTCCCGGCGAGACGAAGAACACGACCATCAGCCTCGACGCACGCGCCTTCAGCTACTGGGATCAACCCGCCCAAAAGTGGATTATCGATCCCGGCAAATTCGTGATTCGGGTCGGCGATTCCAGTGAGAATACACCGCTCAACGCCGATATTGACCTTCACTGATTTATCGTTCGTTCCAATTCTTCCAGCCTTTGAGGAGAACCAACTCATGTTGAACCGTTGCTGTCGTCTTGCTGTTCTCTTTGTTGCCGTTCCAGTTTTGTCTCTTGCGCAAACCGCGCCACACCCGTTGTGGGTTGGCACCTGGGCTACGGCTCCCATGCTTGCTGATGGTGGCTTCAACGTCCGTCCGCTCACCGGTGTCACGCTCCGCGAGATCGTCCACATCTCCGCCGGCGGCGCAGAGATTCGCGTTCGCTTTACCAATGCTTATGGGACCGATCCGCTGATCGTCAGCAATGCGCACGTGGACCTGAGCGCCGGCAACGCGGCAATTCAACCCGGAACCGATCACGCCGTCACCTTCGGCGGAGCGACTTCGGTCAGCATCCCGCCCGGCGCCGAGCTTTTCTCCGATCCCATTGCGTTTGCCGTGCAGCCGCTCTCCGACCTAGTCGTCAGCTTCTATCTTCCGTCGCAGGTGATGCGTGCCGAGACCTTCCACTCCTTCGCAGATCAGGACAACTTCATCGCTAACGGTGATGCATCCACCTCGGCGGACCTTCCCGACGCATCGAAGGTATCTTCCTGGTACTTCCTTGATGGCATTGATGTGCAGGCCGTCGACGGCTCGCAAGCTATCGTCACGCTCGGTGACTCCATCACTGACGGCGCTCTCTCCTCGCACAACGCCAATCTTCGCTGGCCCGACCTTCTGGCGGCGCGGCTCAATGCCGATCCCAACCTGAAGAATGTTTCCGTCCTCAACGTCGGCATCGGCGGCAACCGCGTGCTGAATGAAGTGGCAGGCCCCAGCGCCCTGTCGCGCGTCGATCGCGATGTGCTCTCGCAAAGCGGCGTTCGCTACGTCATCGTGCTTGAGAGCATCAACGACATCGGCCGGCTTGCCCACCTCGGAACGCCGTACGACGACATCACGGCCGCACAGTTGGAGATGGCGCTCAAGCAAATTGCCGATGACGCGCACGAGCACGGCATCAAGGCCATCGGAGCAACGCTCACACCGTATGGCGGTGCGGGCTATTACTCCGACAAGGGCGAGCAAATTCGCGAAGCGGTGAACGATTGGATTCGCACGAGCGGCACATTCGACGGCGTGATCGATTTCGACAAGGCGACGCAGGATCCGGCGAATCCGACGCACTTTAATCCGGCGTACGACTCAGGCGATCATCTGCACCCCAAAGACGCGGGATACAAGGCGATGGCTGACAGCATCGATCTCACGCTCTTCGGCAAGTAAGCGATTGACTCTATAAATCGAGGAAACCGCGCAGCGCCTGGTTAACCGCCTGCATCACACTCGCGTTTACGTGTCCCATCCGCGGCCCGATTTTGCCGCGCGGCACTGTCGTCGCCTTGTCTACCATGATCTGCGACATTGAGCGCAATCCGGTTTCCCTGCTTGCGTTTACCGTCACGCGGAAGAGGGGCGCATCGTGTAACTCGCTGGTGAGTGGCAGCACAATCACTGAGGGATGCAGATCAAAACCATCAGCCTGCACAACAAGCGCTGGGCGCGGCTTGCCGTAGTCTCCCGAAACAGCGACCGTCACCAAATCACCGCGCTTCATTTGCGCCGCTTCTCCGAGCTCACGTCCTGAATCCAGCGCATGACCTCTGCCTCATCCTTTGAGGCGGCGATGAGTTGCGATTGGCGGCGTGCTTCAACGGCAAAGCGTCGCCGCCGCGCCTCCTCAACATAGCTGCGCATCAATGCGCGCAAAACCTCGGCAGCCGGCCGCTCCTCGGCTTCAACAGCAGACACAAACTCCGCCTTGAGCGCAGCATCCACGCGCAGATTAAGAGTGGCTTCCTTTCCGCGGTCTTCGGTCACCGGCATGGTGTCAGCTCCATGTCAGATTGTAACATACATATTGTAACTACATAACAACATTACACACTAGCATTACATAAACCTGCGTTACACTGCCGTCTAAGCGGTGAAGCATGGACCCGCGCCAGGCAAGTTCAAAGCTAGAGGCTGAGGGCTGGCAGCTATAAGCTGTTTCTATGAAGCGCGTTCTTCTCTCCTGGAGCAGCGGCAAAGACAGCGCATGGACCCTGCATGTCCTGCGCCGCGACCCTTCTATCGAAATCTGCGGCCTGCTGACCACGCTCAATTCGGAATTCGACCGCGTCGCCATGCACGGCGTGCGCCGCGCGGTCCTTGAAGCCCAGGCTGCGGCCGCCAGGCTCCCGCTCTGGGTCGTTCCGCTTCCGTGGCCTTGTCCGAACGAAATCTACGAACAGCGCATGGCCGAGACCTGCGCGCGAGCCGTCCGCGAGAAAATCGACGCCGTAGCCTTCGGTGATCTTTTTCTTGAAGACGTCCGGGAGTATCGCATCAAGCAACTCGCTCCCACAGGCCTCGAGCCGCTCTTCCCGCTCTGGCAGATCCCGACCGACAATCTGGCGCGCGAAATGATTGCCGGCGGCCTGCGCGCGCGCCTCTCCTGTGTGGACACAAAGCAACTCCCCACCAGCTTTGCCGGCCGCGAATTCGATCTGAGCTTGTTACGCGATCTTCCGCCCGAAGCCGATCCCTGCGGCGAACGCGGCGAGTTCCACACCTGTGTCTACGCGGGACCGATGTTCTCGGCCCCGCTGCCTGTCGAAACAGGAGAGATCGTGACGCGCGACGGATTCACCTTTGCCGACTTCACGGTGCCAGCCGCCGAAGCAGTAACCGCTTAGTTTCGCAACCCGCGCAGCGCCGGATATAACTTCCTCCACCGCGCGTAGCCCGCCTTGTATGCAGCCACATCCGAGGCTTCGGGCTCAATCCTCTGCGCCACCTTGATCGCCACACCGCAGGCCTCGTCAAGATTCTTCCAATGCCCCGCGCCCACTCCGGCCATCAGTGCGCAACCAAACGCACCACCCTCTTCGGCCACAAGAATCTCTACCGCCTGGCCGTATATGCCGGCCTGAATCTTGCGCCACAGCGCCCCGCGCGCGCCGCCCCCACCCAGGCGAATGGCGCTAACCGGAATGCCCAGCTCATGGAAGAGCGTGAATGTGTCCTGAAGCGAATAGGCCACGCCCTCCTGCACCGCGCGCACAAAATGCGCCCCGGTATGCTGCACACCGATGCCTGCAAACGCAGCGCGGACCTCTGGGTCGAGATGCGGCGTGCGCTCGCCCAGCAAATATGGCGCCCACTCCAATCCGTCGGAGCACGGCGGAACCTTTTCGGCACCGTCGCTTAGCGCGTCGTAACTTTGCTCAGCGAAAAACGCTCCGCGCAGCCAATTCAAGCTCAAGCCCGCACTCTGCGTCACGCCCATCACGTGCCACAGGCCGGGCACCGCGTGGCAAAATGTGTGCAGCCGGCCCTTCGGATCTTTTGTTGGCGCCGCAGTCGCGGCGAAAACGACTCCGGATGTCCCGATCGTCGCCGACACGCTGCCCGGCTGCAGAATTCCCATGCCCACCGCGCCCGCGCCCTGGTCGCCCGCACCCGCCGCCACCGGCGTACCGGCTTTCAATCCCGTCAGCCCCGCAGCCTTGTCGCTAATGCGCGCGCAAATCTCCGGCGATTCATAGAGCTTGGGCAGCCAGCTCATGTCGATTCCCGACACCTCGGCCATTTCGCGCGACCAGCGCCGGTGCGTCACATCCAGCAACAGCGTTCCGCTCGCCTCCTGCACATCAATGGCAAACTCGCCCGTCAGCCGATAGCGCACGTAGTCCTTCGGGCACATCACGTGGCGGATCTTTGCGAAGATCTCCGGCTGGTGCGTCTTCACCCACAGCAGCTTGGTCAGCGTAAAGTTGGGCAGCGCGGGATTGCAGGTGAGCTCGATCAGCCGCTCGTAGCCGATCTTTTCCGTCAGCCAGTCGCACTCGGGTTGCGTGCGCGTATCGCACCAGATCAAGGCCGGCCGCAACACCGCGCCTGCCTCGTCGAGCATGACGGCGCCATGCATCTGACCGGTGAGCGCGATGGCTTCAATCGGCTCATGCAGCTCCGCCGTCGCCGCCAGCGCTCCGCGGATCGCATCCTGCGCCGCGCGCCACCAATCTTCGGGGTCCTGCTCCGCCCACCCCGGATGCTCTGCGCGAAACGGCGCGTGCTCGCTCGAGGCCGATCCCATCAGTTTGCCGGCTTCGTCCACTATGACCGCGCGCGTTCCGCCGGTTCCAACATCCATGCCCAGAAACCACATCGTCCTTCTCCTCGGTGCAATTCGATTTTCGATAGACCCCGCAGCATAGCAGTTTGGCCGCTTTACGGCAAAGCAACGCCTTATCGCCATCCCCGTGCCCCGTTCGGGTAACTGACAAGTCTCACGAAGCCGGAATACGATGCCCGAATACTCCCGGAGGCGCAATGACCACATCGAGTTTCATCACTTTGAAATCTCTGCCTGTCGCGGCCGCTGCAACCTTCGTTCTTCTCGCGCAGCTCGCCTTTGCCGGCTCTCCCCTCAAGGGCATTGACGTAAAGCTGGGCAAGAATCCCGGCGGTGGCTGTGCGGCGCGAACCACCGATGCCGGCGGCAAAGCCGACTTCGGAGTCTGGCCCAAAGGCAATTACACGCTCAGCTTCTTCAAGTCGCAAACGGCAACGGAAGCCAGCAGCGGAAAGGCCACCGGCCGCATTGAAGCTCCGCCCACCGGACAGGGAACTCAGCCGTCTGTGAAGCTTCACGTTGTTATCACCGGAGCGACAGGCGGCAAGGTCGAGCGCGATTTCGACGCAGGCCAGGCAACGGAGCGCGCTGTTCCGCTCGAGTTCACGCTCGATGGCAAACAATCGCTCATTGTTCTCGTCACCGCCACAGAATAGATGGCGCCGCCCATGGCGAGCTGAATGTCGATCTGCCCTTCATCGCCCGCCGTACAATCGGTCTGAGCGCGAGTGTCTTTGGCGCGCTCGATGAGGTTGATTCCTGCCAGTGCAGAGCGCCGTGCAGTCTCTTCCGTTCGACCCGGCAGACGCCAAGGCCGCGCTGATCCAACTGCCGCAGTCGCCGGCGGTCTTCGCGCTTTACGCAGCGGACTCCCACGCTGAGCCGTACATCGGCCGCACACCTAACCTTCGCTCAAGGCTTGAGCGCCTCTTGCAGCCCTCTCAAAAGCATCCGCGCCGGCTGCAACTCGCCGGCCTGGTTCGCCGCATCGATTGGAAGCTGACCGGCTCGGAGTTTGAATCTCTGCTCGCGCAGTTTTCTCTTCTGGAGACGATTTTCGGCGCAAAGGCGATCGAGCGAATGCACCTGCGCCATCCCGCCTTCGTCCGTTTTCTCGGCAGCAATCCATATCCGCGCATCACCGTTACGCAGCGTCCAAGCCTGCGCCAAGCCGATTGGGCCTATGGGCCGTTCCCTTCGCGCGCCGCCGCCGAGCGATTTGCAGAAGAGATGCTCAAGCTATTTCTCCTCCGGCGCTGCACCTTTGAGCTCGAGCCCGATCCCAGCTATCCCGGTTGTGTCTATTCCGAGATGAAGATGTGTCTCGCGCCCTGCTTCAAGGGTTGCTCGGACGAGCGCTACGCCGAGGAGTCCGTGGCGGTGGAGCGATTTCTCGCGACGCGCGGCGAGAGCCGTCTCGTCACGCTCCGCGCTGAGCGCGACCAGGCCTCGGCCGATCTCGCCTTTGAATCCGCTGCCGCGCTTCACGCGCAAGTGCAGCGGGTGGAATCCGTCCGCGCGCTTGCCGCCGAGATGGTTCGTCCTCTCAGCCGTTTACGTGCGGTGATTCTGCAAGCCTCGGCAAATCCTGATGAAGTCGCAATCTTTTTGTTTGATGGTGGCCGTTTGCGCGGTCCGGCAACCTTTTCGACTTTGGGAATGCGAATCCAGAACGAGCAGTCCGGTTCGACTTCGCTCTTCGCGCAGCCGCTGGCGCTTGAGCCGATTCCGGAGGAACCAGAGATCATAGAGCAGAGAACAGAGATCAACCAGCATTCTGCCGAGCACGAAGTGTCAGGGCACGACTTTAGTCGTGCCATCACGGATCGACAAAAGGAAGGGGCTTTAGCCCCTGAAGGCTCCGCGCCGCCGCCGCAGGAGCCGGCAATCTCCGCCGCGCCCAAGCTTGCTCGCAGTGTTCTCGAATCCCGCCTCGAAGATGCGCTGGCAGATCTTTCCGCTCCAGCGGCCCCGCCCATCGCCACCGTTCGCCAGGCCCATCTCGCGCTGCTCAAACGCTGGTACTACCGCCCTGAAGCAAAGCGCACCGGGGAAATCTTCTTTCCCGATACTGATGATCGCTGGCCCATCAAGGCTATTCTTCGCGGCATAGGCCGCGTCGCCGCAAAATCGATTCTTCCGCCGCCGCAGAGCTGATCCACTCGAAAACAAATCCTTGGTCGTGCGTGACCCGCACGGACTATCATTCGTTCAAGTCAATTTCAGGATTCGTCGATCCTTATGCAAAATCACCACGTGCGAAACTGGCTGCTCGTCTTGTTGATGGCCTTGCCCTGCGCCCTTTCAGCGCAGATCATCCAGGTGCCCTTCGACCAGTGCGTCTACCGGCTTGGCGACAATCCGGCCTGGGCCGCCGTCAACGTCGATCCTGCCGGCTGGAAACCCTACAACGACTACCGCTTGACCGGCGATGCGTATGTCGTATGGGTGCGTTGCCGCGCCAGCTTTGACACCAAAGGAATTCAACAACCCGTGCTGGTCGTGGGTAACGATGGACCAGAGGAAACCCAACTCTTCGTCGACGGACAATCTGCAACACACTTTAACGGGGAGAGCAGACCAATCTGGAGTTACCCTACTGCGCCAACAGCCGAGAGTACGCGTACGTTCGCCGTTCGGGCCGCCCAGACGCTTCTCCTGCCTGGCAATTCGCCGGGCAGGCCCGTCTATCTGGTCTTCGGCGATGCCACGTACATTCTGGAGAAGTCTGCGACCAACCAGGGCAACAATTTGAGAGATTTTGTGCCGATCTACTCCGGTTATCTCGTGATCGGCGCTGCGGGCCTCTTTCTTCTCGGACTTCATCTCTTTGACCACACGCAAAAAGCTGCATTCTGGCTTGGTATTTACTGCTGCTGCGTATGCACAACTCGCCTCAACATCATGCTTTCCCACCTTTTTAACGGCGGCCTCGCCTTACCGATGGATTGTGTGCTGTTTGGCCTCTCGATGTTTGAGTCTTGGGCGCTCGTTCGGGTGAATTTTGCTTTGGCGCAACGGCGGGTTCCGGCCATCTACTGGATCGTCTTCGCTGCGTGGGTCTTTCTCTTCATCGGCTCGGTCTTGCCGGTTTTCCTTCCTGCACCATTAGCTCTGCCGGTTTCGCTTTTCGTGCAGGTCACATGCTTCAAGCCCATCTGGTGCATCTGGACCTTCGCGTGCACGGCTCCATTCGTTGCCTTCTGGCCATGGACGCGACTCATGAGCCGCATGCGCGTCGTCGCCGCTCTAGCCGCCATCTGGGCTCTCATCGAGGGCTGGTTCCAGTTCCAGCAAGTCATCCTCGGCCGCGACACATGGTCAGGCCAGGCGCAGGGCTGGATGTCGCTCGCCGTCGGCGCCTTGGTGATCGCACTGTTCGGCTATATCTTCCATGAGCAGCGCATCGCCGCCGACGAACGCGCCGAGATGCGCGGTGAGCTCACAGCCGCCCGCCAGGTGCAACATCTTCTCGTCCCAGACAAAATGCAGGTCACGCCCGGCGTCACCGTCAGCTCGGCTTTCCTCCCGGCTCACGAAGTGGGCGGGGATTTCTATCTTTGCCGCGCTCTGCCGAACGGTGCGCAGCGCGTGCTTCTTGGCGACGTCAGCGGCAAAGGTGTGGCCGCCGCGCTCACCTCGGCGTTGCTGCTCGGCGCTGCCGATCGTTGCGACGATCTGCGTCCGGCCGCGGTGCTCAAGGAGTTGAACGCGGCTCTCCGCAACAGCGGCATCGAAGGCTTTACCACCTGCCTCTGCGCCGATCTCTCCTCTGCGGGAGTCCTGCTCATCGCCAACGCCGGCCAACTGCCGCCCTATCGCAACGGCCAGGAGATCGAGATTCCCGCCGGTCTTCCTCTCGGCGTCGAGGCATCCGCCGACTACGCTGAATCGTCTCTCCAGCTCGCGCCGGGCGACAAGCTCACGTTCTTGTCCGACGGTGTTGTCGAGGCCCGCAATGCCGTGGGCGAGCTCTTCGGCTTTGATCGCACACGCCAGCTCAGCTCGCGCGCCGCCCAGCAGATCGCCGATGCGGCCGTGCAGTTTGGCCAGCAGGACGACATCACCGTGCTCACGCTGTCGCTCGCAGCGCATCCCGCATCCGCGTAGCCATGAAGACACTGTCCAATCCATAATTCATCGATGCCAGTACATATCCAATCGGGATTAACGGACGACAATGACTTCATAAAGCTCGTGCGCACCATAGTTAACGGCGTCTTAACGCGGCAATCTCCTGATCAAGTGTGGATTATTCACATCAACAACTGGTTCGATCATAAGTGGCTGCGGTTTTCGGGATATGGTGGCGAAGCCAGCTGGATGTTTTCCGGATCTCCCGGCCCAGCCCGCTTGGATTCTCTAGCCAGCAGGTTTGACCGCGTGAAGGGGGCCTTCTTCAAAACAAAGACAACTTTCCCGCCGTTCACTCCTGAAAGAGTTTTGGGTCAGTGGTCCTTCGAAAAATCCGGCGACGAATACGTGGAGTTTGCGCTGCCCAGAGTTCCGCACGAAGCCGCCAAATCGCACTCGGAAACAAACCTGAATCGGCGCTTGACGCATTTCAGTCAATCCGCGGTATTTGTTTGGTACAGCGCGAACACGCTCGCAAACGGACGCGGAAGTCTAATGGTGTACAGCGTCAGTGGCACAACCGACGATTGCTGGTTTGCTTCCTTCCACCGCAACCTCACCTGGAGCCTCGCCAAAACAAAGAGCATCAGCCGCGAGAAGGTGCTTCTCCTCATTAATCCCGATGTTTCCCCATAGTCCGGCTGATAAACTGTCCCCGCAAGGAGTTGCGCGCTTCCATGGTCGAGCTGCTGCCATCTATTCTGTCCGCCGACTTTGCCCATCTGGCCGACCAGGTTGCCGCAGCCGAGCGCGGCGGAGGCACCGCCATCCACGTCGACATCATGGACGGCCACTTTGTTCCGAACATCACGATCGGCCCGCCCGTGGTCGCCAGCCTGCGCAAGTTCACTCGCCTGCCGCTCGATTGCCACCTGATGATCGAGAACCCCAACGATTTCATCGCCGCCTTCGCCGACGCGGGCGCAAACTGGTGCAGCGTTCACTACGAAGCATGCACCCACCTGCACCGCTCGCTGGAAATGATTCTTCACCACGGCATGAAACCCGGAGTGGTCCTCAATCCAGCTACGCGCGTGGATCTCCTCATCGATATCCTGCCCATGGTTCACCACGTGCTCATCATGAGCGTGAATCCCGGCTTCGGCGGCCAGGAGTTTATCCCCTTTTCCCTGAATAAGATCCGCCGTCTTGTCGAGCTCCGCAGCGACCTCGATCTCGACTTCAGAATTGAAGTCGATGGCGGCGTGGCTCACGAGACCATTGCCGCTGTCGTCCAAGCTGGAGCCGAGTTGCTCGTCGCCGGTAACGCAGTCTTTGGCGCCGGCGAACCGGAGCGCGACGCCCGTGCCCTGCTGGCTGCGGCTCGCGAGGCCGACGACCGGATCATTGCCAGCAGCATTGCGGCCGGAAAGAGTAAAATTCACTAAAAGCGCATGCAAGCTGCGGATGGCCCACCCCAGGGTCCTCCTCCCAAGAGGTGGTATGAACCGGTTGTCTCTCAATGTTGTCACGATGGCTCTTCTGGCGTTGTTTTCGAGCGGATTTGTAGCCGAAGCCCAGGATCAGAGCTCCGCTCAGAACAAGAATTCCGCCCAGAGCCAGGATGACGTCCAGCACCCGAAGTTCAAAAGGCAGAAAAAACAGAAGAAGCCCTACGACTTGAACGCCAACCCGCTGGCCGGCGTGCAATCCAAGCAGCCCGACAAGGAACTGTACGACAAGGCCATGGTCGCCATGAAGAAGGGCCGCTATGACGTTGCCCGCCTTGACCTGCAGACCATGCTCAACACCTATCCCGAGTCGGAATACCGCATGCGCGCCAAGCTGTCGGTCGGCGACACCTGGTTCAAAGAAGGCGGTTCCGCGGCCCTCACACAGGCCGAGGCTGAGTACGAGGACTTCATCACCTTCTTCCCCAACGTCCCGGAGGCCGCCGAAGCCAAGATGAAGGTGGCCGACATCTACTACGAGCAGATGGAAAAGCCCGACCGCGACTTTACCAACGCCCAGCAATCGGAGCGGGAGTATCGGGAAATGATCAACATGTTCCCCGATTCAACTCTCATCCCACGCGCCAAGCAGAGGCTGCGCGACGTGCAGGAGGTTCTGGCTGAGCGCGAATTTCAGATCGGCAGTTACTACGAAACCCGCGCTGACTATATCGCCGCGATCGCACGCCTCGATACAGTGGCTGACTCTTATCCGCTTTATTCCAAGAGCGACCAGGTGCTCATCAATATTGGCGACGCCTACGCCGGCGAGGCCAACAACATCGAAATGGCTCAGGGCCTGAATGGCGCGGTGAAAGAGCGCATGCGCTCCGCCTATCAGGACAAGGCCGCAGCGGCCTACGCCAAGGTCATCACGCGCTATCCTATGGCCCCGCATGTTGAGGACGCTCGCGACCGCCTCGTCGCCATGAACCGCACCGTTCCCGAGCCCACGCAGGCGGCGATTGCAGAAAGCGACGCTGAGGAACGCAGCCGCCAGCCCCTCCACTTTACTGACAACGTGATCGGCATCATCAAGCGCGGTCCCACGGTCGTTGAGGCTGTGCACGTCGGCGAGCCGACTCTCGACGATCCCAAGCGCACACTCGCGCCCGAAGTTACTGAACAGAATAAGACCGTTTTTATGGACGCGATGAATCAGGGCAAGCCGTCGGCGCCTGCCGCGGCCGTCACGCCCACAGGCCCCAACGAGCCGCCACGCAGCGATCAGCCATCCACCGCGCCTTTGCAGATGGAAGCGCCCGCTGGAGGCACCGGAGTTGGTGTTGAGGTGGTTAACGCGCCCAGTAACTCGGCCGCTGCCGATCCGAATGCTCTCGTCAAGCCGGTCGGCCCCACCAGCACCGTTTTGCCGGCCGCTGAAAAGCCCGCAGAAGCGCCCCTCCAGGTCAATGACATCAAGCCTGGCGAGAACCCCGCTCAGCCGACAACCGCGACCAACGACCGCGGCAAACCCAAGAAGCCCAAGGCCGACCTGAGTGACGAGTCCTCGAGCAAGAAGAAAAAGAAGAAGGGTCTGGGCAAGCTGAACCCGTTCTGATCGCCAGACCATTCAAAGTGACCGGGCCGCAGCCTTTTCCGCTGCGGCCCTCACTATTTGGAGTCCCCGCTTCCGCGCTTTTCGCTCGAATCATCGCTAGGCACTCCTTCTGCTAACCTGAGGGGTAGTCCCCTCGCGCAAACGCCTTTCGTCATGGGAGTTGGAGCGCATTCCTGAGGGGTCACCGATCGAAGAAAAATGTCCCACGACCTGCCCAAAGCTTACGACCCCGCGGCCATTGAAGATCACTGGGCCGCCTACTGGGTCAGCGAAAAACTCTTCGAGCAACCGGTTCCCACAACACCCGTCCAAAACCAAGGCCCGGCCGGCCAGGCCTTTGTTGTTCTGCTGCCACCGCCCAACGTTACCGGCTACCTCCACATGGGCCACATGCTGGAGCACACTGAGATCGACATTCTCGTCCGCTGGCGGCGCATGCTCGGGCGAAGGGTCTTGTGGGTCCCAGGGACCGACCACGCCGGCATCGCCACGCAAATGCTGGTTGAGCGCCAACTGACTGCGGAAGGCACTTCACGTCAGAATCTCGGCCGCGAAGTTTTCGTCGAGCGTGTCTGGCAATGGAAGAAGCACTACGGCGGAGCCATCCTGGACCAGATGAAGCGCCTTGGCGTCTCCGTCGACTGGAGCCGCGAATACTTCACCATGGACGAGCGGCTCTCGATTGCCGTGCGCGAGGCCTTCGTCCGCCTCTACCATCAGGGCCTCATCTACCGCGGCGCGTACATCGTCAACTGGTGCCCCGGCTGCCAAACCGCCATCAGCGATCTTGAAGTCATTCACTCCGAGCACAAGGGCCACCTGTGGGAGATCAAGTATCCCGTCCTCGGCGCGGATGGCAAAGACTCTGGCGAATTCCTCACCGTTGCCACCACGCGCCCTGAAACTATGCTCGGAGATACCGCCGTCGCCATTCATCCCGAGGACGAGCGCTACCTCCATCTCCACGGCAAAAAGCTGCGCCTGCCGCTTCTGAATCGCGAAATTCCCATCGTGCTCGATGAGTGGGTCAGCCGCGATTTCGGCACCGGCGCAGTAAAAGTCACGCCCGCGCACGATCCCAATGACTTCGCGCTCGGCGAGCGCCATCATCTGCCTTCGATCAACGTGATGGATGACCGCGCCCAAATCAACGCCGAGGGAGGACCGTACGCCGGCCTCGACCGCTACGTCGCGCGCAAGCACATCGTCCACGACCTGGAAGAGCAGGGGCTTTTAGCAGCCGTAAAGGACTACACCAACAACGTTGGTCACTGCGACCGATGCAAAACCGTCGTTGAGCCGCGCCTCTCCACGCAGTGGTTCATCGCGGTCAAGAAGCAGCCGAATGCAGGCGGCGCATCCATTGCCGAACTGGCCATCGCCGCCGTCAAGGCGGACGCCGGCGGAAAAAAGGCCATCCGCATCACGCCGGAGAATTACGAGAAGATTTACCTCGAGTGGATGACCAACATCCATGACTGGTGCATTTCGCGCCAGCTCTGGTGGGGCCACCGCATCCCCGCGTGGCACTGCTCGGCCTGCCACAAAATCACGGTACCCCAGCCAGGCCAAAAGGATCCGACGGCCTGCGCGCATTGCGGGGCTGGAACGCTCACGCAGGAAACCGACGTTCTCGACACATGGTTCTCCTCAGGCCTTCTGCCTGTCTCCGTCTTTGGCTGGCCCAACATCACGCCTCAAACGCTGGCCGAGTTTGCCGCCTTCTACCCGACCAGCGTTCTCATCTGCGGCTTCGATATTCTCTTTTTCTGGGTCGCGCGCATGATCATGTTCGGCTGCTGGTTCTCGCGCGATCTACCCTTGCCCGATGGGAACCAACGCACGCTGGCTGAATCGGTGCCCTTCCGAGAGGTTTATATCCACGGACTCATTCGCGACGCCAACCGCGAAAAGATGTCCAAGACCAAGGGCAACGTCGTCGACCCCATCGAGATCGTGAAACAGTATGGAACCGACGCCGTCCGATTCACGCTGGCGTCCATGGCCTCGCCCGGCGCCGACATCGCCTTTAACATCGCCCGTACCGAGGGCTATCGCGCCTTCGCCAACAAAATCTGGAACGCCGCGCGCTTCATCTTCATGAACGTCGACCGCGCCGCGGAGATCGGAATCAAGGTTGATCCCGCTGTTTTGGGTTCCATGCCCTCGGCTGCCAATGATACCCCGCTCGAAGCCCGCTGGATCGTAGCTGAGCTTCACGCAACCGCGGCCAAGGTTAACGAGTCGCTCGAAAACTACCGCTTCGATGAAGCGGCAAGCATCGTTTATCAATTCTTCTGGGGAAGTTTCTGCGATTGGTATCTTGAAATCGTAAAGCTGCGCCTCGATCTCTCCGAAACCGCCGACAAGGCGCAGACAAAGGCTGCTCTCACCACGCTCGTTCAAGTGTTCGAGGTTGCTCTCCGTCTCCTCTCGCCCTTCATGCCCTTCATCACCGAGGAGATTTGGCACGCAGTCTACGATGGCAGACCGCCAAGGAAGTCGATCGCACTCGCGTATTTCCCAAATCCTGGCAAGCCTGCCGAAGCTCACGCGCCCGTGATCGCGGAAATGGCGCTTTTGCAGGAACTCATTACCGAAGTCCGTGCCATCCGCAAGGAAATCGGAGTCGAAGAAAAGGCCGTCATTCCGATCGAGCTTCGTGCCGACCCGGCTTCCCGGAAAGTCGCCGAGGAGAACCGCGACATTATCGAGAAACTTGCCCGCGTGAGCGAGGTCCGTTTTGTCGACCAAATCTCCGTCGGCCTGTCTAAGCACTCAACCTCGGCATTCGACGTCGCCATCATCTACGAAAAGACCATCGACGTCCCCGCCGAACGCGAGCGCTTGACAAAGGATATCGCCAGGTATGAAAAAGGCTTGGCAGCAGCAGAGCGTCAATTGGGCAACGAAGGCTTTTTGGCCAAGGCCCCAGGGCATGTGGTTGAAGGCCTCAAAAAGCAGGAAGCCGAAACTCGCCTCCTGCTGGAAAAAGCCCAGGCCGCGCTCAATGCGCTGCCGAAGAACTGACCTCGGGCAACTGAGAACTGCGAACGAAGAACCACGAACTGTTTTCCGCAGGAAAGCTATGGATTGGAAGAGCCACCGCGTCGATGTGTTACTGGAGCAGGCCCTGCTTGAGGACCAGGCTCCCCGCGACGTCACGAGCCACATCACTATCGATGCCAGTTTCCTCGCCACAGGCTCCATCATCGCCCGCGAAGAGATGGTTGTCGCCGGCCTCGGCGCGATTCCGCGCTTTTTTGAGATTTACGCCCGACTCGACCAAAGCCCTGAGGCGCAAACCCGCTTTGAAGTTATCAGCCACCCCGAGATCTTTGACGGCGTGCGCGTCCACGCCGGCCAGGTGCTGGCCGTCATTCGTCACAACGCGCGCGTTCTGCTCAGTTGCGAGCGCGTCATTCTCAACCTGCTGCAGCACATGAGCGGTATCGCCACGCTCACACGCAAATTCGCCGATGCCATTCAGGGCACGCACGCCCGCATCCTCGACACGCGCAAGACCGTCCCCGGACTGCGGGCAGTCGATAAGTACGCAGTGCTCTGCGGCGGCGGCACCAATCATCGCATCGACCTCGCCTCCGGCATTCTGGTCAAGAACAATCACATCGCGCTCGGCGGCGGCATGGCGGCGGTGCTTGCCCGCGCGCTTGCTCGGCGCAGGCCTCCCCAGCGCGTGCAGGTAGAGGTCCGAACCGCGCAGGAGCTTGACGACGCCCTCGCTCATGGCGCCGAGGCCATTCTTCTCGACCACATGACGCCCGCTGAAGTCCGCCGCTCTGTCGAGCGCATTAAAGCTGCAACCGCCGGGGAACCCGGCCGCTGGATTCCCACTGAAGCTTCCGGCGGAATCGTGCTCGACACGGTTCGCGCCTACGCCGAAACTGGCGTCGACTTTATCAGTGTTGGCGCGCTCACCAACTCCGCCCGTGCCGCCAACATCTCCATGATCATCGCGGCAGAGCGCTGAGCGGGTTGATGTACGATCTCGCGGCCCTCGACTCTGACCTCGCCGGCACCCTCTTCGCTGGGTGCCCCAGGTCTCGCTTTTGAGACCTGGGATAGCACGGTTTACGACACCCGAACGCACGATCTCAGGGAACTGATGTACGATCTCACCGCCCTCGACTCTGACCTCGCCGGCACCCTTTTCGCCGGCAAGCTGCACTTTGCACGCGTCACCGGATCCACCAACGCCGACGCCGTCGCCGCAGCGCGCGACGGCGCGCCGCACGGCTCCGTCTTTTTCGCCGATGAGCAGACGGCCGGGCGTGGTCGCGGCGATCATGGCTGGGTCTCTGCTGCTGGCGAAGGGCTCTACGTGAGCGTCCTATTCCGTCCGCAGATTCCCGTCTCACACCTGCCACTTTTGCCGTTGGGCGCCGGCCTCGCCGCCGCCGAGGCTATTCGCGCCGTCTCCGGATTAAGCGTAGATCTTCGCTGGCCCAACGATCTCCTCATCGGCCCGCGCAAAACCGGCGGCATTCTTGTCGAAGCGAATCTCCAAACCAAGGGTCTGCTCCATGCAATGGCAGTGGCAGTGGTGGGGATTGGAATCAATGCGCACCAGCGCGCCTTTCCACCCGGACTTGCCACGCCCGCAACTTCAATCGATCTTGAAGCAGGCAGAATCATTTCGCGCCAAACCCTCCTCGTCGCCCTGCTAAAATCTTTGGAGCGTGAGGCTTCCGCGCTCGCTGATGAAGCGGCGGCCAAAGAGATTCCCGCGCGCGTGGAGCAGGCTTCCACGTGGATTCGTGACCGCAAAGTTGAGGTGCACGGCCCGCAAGCGTGCTCAGGTGTCACGGCCGGTCTCGACGAACATGGATTTCTGCGGGTCGCAACCGCCGATGGGTTTGTCACCGTGCAAACCGGTGGCCTGCGCGCAAAAGACTAGCTGCTAGCTTCTAGCCACTAGCTTCTAGCCATTGCCAAATGAACTGCGACTTCGGTTCCCGCACGAAGAGCTAGAGGCTAGAAGCTGGAAGCTAGGAGCTGTATTTCAATGCTGCTCGCTCTCGATGTCGGCAACACGAATACGACCCTCGGCCTTTACAAGCTCGACGGCACTAAGCCCGAGCTCGCCGCCAACTGGCGCGTGACCACACATCGCGCGCAAACCGTCGACGAGTACGGCGTCTTCTTCGTCAACCTTTTTGAGATGCACGGCATGGCGCCCAGCCAGGTCACCGACATCATCATCGCTTCGGTTGTTCCCCCAGTCGACTCCACCCTGCGCCAGGTTTGCGAATCCTACTTCAACATTGAGCCGCTCTTCGTCGAGCCCGGCATCAAGACCGGCATGACGCTGCTGATCGACCACCCCACCGAGCTTGGCGCCGATCGCATTGCCGACTGCATTGCCGCGTACGAGAAGTATGGCGGACCCTGCATCGTTGTCGATTTCGGAACCGCCACCAAATTTGAAGTGATCTCCGCTCGCGGCGAGTATCTTGGCGGCGCCATCGCGCCTGGACTCGGCCTAAGCGCCGACGCGCTCTTCAATCGCGCCGCGCGCCTCAGCCGCGTCGACATCAAGCGTCCCGCAAAAGTCATCGGCACCAATACCGTCGGCCACTTGCAGAGCGGTCTCTACTTCGGCTACATCGGCCTCGTCGACGGCATTCTCGAGCGCATTCTCGCCGAGCTTGGCGCCGACCCTGCTAAGCCGCCCCGCATCGTCGCCAGCGGAGGCCTCGCGCGCATGATCGCTCCAGACTCGCGTTACATCCAGGAGATCGACGATCTGCTCACGCTCGATGGTCTGCGCATCCTCTTCGAGCGCAATCGCGCCATCCGTCCGCGCGGCCGCGTGCGCTAAACATCCCTTTTGTTAAGCCGTCCAATTAAAGAATGCTTCCGTGCTGGCTCTCGCCCGAGTCAGGGGTGCCCCAGGTCTCGCTTTTGAGACCTGGGAAAGCACGCAATCCACAGACATTAGGTGCCCCATCCAAGCTCTGCTTGGGTGGGACAGCACGATCTCCTCACAACCCTGACAAAACTTCCTGCGGCGCCGGCACATGCTGCCGCAAACTTTCCGCCGTCAACTCATCGGCTTTGCGCAGGCTCGGGAAAATCACCGCCCATAATCCCGCGACAGCCAGCGCGCCGATTCCGCCGATCACCGTGGCCCGCACCGCGCCCCACCACTGCGCCGTCAATCCGCTCTCGAATTCGCCGAGCTCATTCGACGCGCCGATAAACAGCGAGTTCACCGCGCTAACACGCCCCCGCATCTCCGGCGGCGTGGCCAGTTGCAGCAGCGATCCGCGAATGATCACGCTGATCGTGTCTGCCGCGCCCGCAAGGGCCAGCGACGCCAGCGAAAGCCACAGCGTATGCGACAAGCCGAATACAACCGTCGCCGCGCCGAAGATTGCCACGCAGATAAACAGCCATCTCCCCGCGTGACGATGCAGCGGAAACCGCGCCATGAACAGCGACATGGTGACCGCGCCCACCGCCGGAGCCGCGCGCAGCATGCCCAGCCCGCGCGGACCCTGGTGCAGAATCTCGTGCGCAAAAATCGGCATCAGCGCCACCGCCCCGCCCAGCAGCACCACAAACAGATCCAGCGAAAACGATCCCAGCAGCATCCGCGCCCGCCGCACGTACTGGAACCCCGCCAGCAATACCTTCATTGAAAGATCGCGATGCTCCATTCGTCCCGGCCGCACGTGCAACGATGCCACCAGCACCAGGAACCACATCACCGTTCCCAGCGTGAATACGTACACAATCCCCGCGCCCTCCAGCCGCGAGTTCGCCAGAGAGCCCATCAGCGGCAACGTGAACAGCAATCCGCCCAGCGCCGGGCCGGTGATGTTCGCCAGTTGAAAAATGGCCCCGCCCCACGTCACCGCGTTCACAAAATGCCTCTCCGGCACAAGGTGCGGAATCAACGCCGAGCTCGCCGGTGATGAAAACGCGCGGCCCGTGCCGACGAAAAACAGCACGGTGTAGATGGCAAAAATGTTCTGCGTGTTGTTGCGCGCCAGCTCAATCAGCGCGCCCGTGCAAAACACCTGGAGCGCGTAGCACGTCAGGATCACGTGCCTTCGGTCGAAGCGGTCGGCCACGTGGCCCGCCGGCAGCAGAAAAATCAGTCCCGGCAAAAACAGTGCCAGCCCTGTGTATCCCAGGTCGATGGCGCGATGCGTGATCGAGTACACCTGCCACGCCACCGCAACAGACTGCGCCTCCGCGCCCAGGATCACGGCCACGCGCGCCAGTTGGTACCGCCTGAAGTCGCGGAAGGCAAAGGCCTCCAGGCCGCGCCGCGGCTGTGGGGAAACAGGCTCCATCGTCTGCTCTCAGGGTATAACGCCGCGCGGGCTGTGGCTTCGGAAACGCGCGCGCCTTACTCCGCTGCGACATGAAACAATGAATCCGTAAACGCCATGACCGAAGAAATCATCTCTCCAACCGAACCCACTCCAATCGAGCCCGAACAAAACCAAAGCCTCGACGCTCAACCCGAGCCTGTCGAAGAGTCCTCTTTTGCCGATGCGCTCCAGGCATTCGAGCGTTCGCACACTCATCGCGCCGAAGCCAGGCAACTTCAAGGCACGGTTGTTTCGCTCACCCCCGATCAGGTTGTCCTCGACGTTGGCTACAAAATCGAGGGCGTTCTGTCCCGCTCCTCATTCCCCGACAATGCCGAGGGCATCAAAGCCGGCGACAGCTTTCCCGTCTCCATCACCGGCCGCAACGAAGAAGGCTACTACGAGCTCTCGCGCCATCGCGTCGCGCAGCCCCGCGACTGGTCTGCCCTCGAGCGCGCCTTCGCTGAAAAAATCGCCGTCGCCGGCACCGTCACTGCGGTGATCAAGGGCGGCCTGAGTGTTGACGTCGGAGTCCGCGCCTTCATGCCCGCCAGCCGCAGCGGCACGCGCGACGCCGCCGAGCTCGAAGCCCTCGTCGGCACTGAGATCACCTGCCGCATCACCAAGCTCGACGTCGCCGATGAAGACGTGGTGGTGGATCGGCGAGTCGTTCTTGAAGAAGAAGCCCGCGAGGGCGTTGCCGGTCGTCGCGCCGCGCTCAAACCCGGCGACACCGTCAATGGAACGGTCCGCACGATCATGCCCTACGGCGCGTTTGTTGAAATCGAGCCCGGCCTCGACGGTCTCCTCCACATCAGCGACATCTCCCGCGCCCGCGTTGCAAAACCTGAAGACGTTCTCACGGTCGGCGAACAACTGACACTTCGCGTTCTGAAGATCGATCCCGAGACCAACAAGATATCGCTTGGCCTCAAGCAGCTCCAGCCCGAACCGTGGGAGACCGCGGCCGAACGCTTCGTGCCCGGTCAGAGAATCGCCGGCGATGTTACGCGCCTCACCGATTTCGGCGCATTTGTTGAGCTTGAGCCCGGCCTCGAAGGCCTCATTCACATTTCGGAGATGTCGTGGGCCAAAAAAGTTCGTCACCCTTCAGACCTGCTCAAGCAGGGCGACCGCGTCGACGCAGTGGTTCTCTCCGTCAAGCCGCCCGCGGGCACTGAGCAGGGCCGCATCTCTCTTGGACTCAAGCAAACGCTCGCCGATCCGTGGCTCGACGTCGAGCGCAAATTTCCCGTTGGCTCCCAGGTCGAAGGGCCAATCACCAAAATCATGAACTTCGGCGCGTTTGTTCAAATCGCCGAGGGGGTCGACGGCCTTGTCCACGTCAGCGAGATCGTCGCCGATCGCCGCATCAACCATCCTCGCGACGTGGTGCGCGAAGGCCAGGTTGTCAAAGCCGTCATTCTCGCAATCGATTCTGAAAAGCGCCAGATCAAGCTCTCGATGAAGCAGCTCATCCCCACCAGCATCGACGAGTACATCGCCGAGCACAAAGTGGGCGATCAGGTCTCCGGCCGCGTCGTCGAGCTCACAACTTCGGGGGCAACCGTCGAACTCGGCGAAGGCATTCGAGCCGTCTGCCGCGCCAGCTCCACGAGCTCCGCCAGTCCCGCTAACACCGCGAGCCCCGCGGCCTCCGCCGCCCCCGACCTCTCGCAGCTTTCGTCGATGTTGAAGGCTCGCTGGAAAGGCAATGCGCCCTCGCCGTCGGCCGCTCCCGACCCCCTCGCCGAAGGCCAGATCCGCACCTTCAAAATCACGAAGCTTGTTGTGGATTCGAAAAAGATTGAAGTAGAGCTCGCATAGTGCGCGCGCCAAGCTCTACTGCGGCAGTGGTAACTGGTGCACCACCTGGTCGGCCGTTAGTACCAGCAGCTTCTTTTCCTTGCCGGTCACAATGCGCGCCAGCCTTGCAGGCGAGCCCAGCGTAAAGCGCTCGATCTCCTTGCCCGTCCTCTCGTCGACCAGCAGAATTTCGTCCTCGCGGTTCACCGCCGCAATCAGCCCCGACTCCGAATCGGTCGCGAGCGGCCTGCCGAAAAACTCGCCGACCTTCTCACCTGTGCCAAGCCGGTAGATCACCGTGTTGCTATGCTCGCCGTGCACCAGCGCATACTCACCGGAAACCTGCGCAAATCGCTCGTCGTTCCAGCCGCGGCTCAGGTCCACCTCGGGCAGAGCCACTTGTTCCAGCGGCGCGCCAGTCTCCGGCGTCACGGTTTCAATCAGCAATCCCTTCTTGTGGGTAGTCAGCGTTCTTGCCTCCTCCTGGGCCTTTGGATACTTCTTCAGTTCATTTTTCGCCGTATCAGTGCTCAAGTCCCACGCTAGCGCAAGACGGTCCCCGTCCGCGATCCAGCAGACAGGTGTCACGAATGGGTAGTCTCGCGTCCATAGCGGAGTCTGAGCTCCCATCTTTTTCACCTGAAGCGTTGCGTGATAATTGGACGATCCTCCGCTGCCCAAGGGTTTGAACATGGTTGTGAAATCGCCGTATTGACCTTCCTGGTCGTCATACTTACCCAGATCGTTGGTCGCGATGGATGGCAGCGTAATCTCCATCTCCGTTGCGTCCATGTCGTCGTATTTCGGAAGCTGGCCAAACACGTGGTCCTGATCGTCCACCCACATGCTGCGTATCGGCCGCATCAGCTTCACTTGCTTCCCTGTCTCTAAGTCCCACACCACCGAGCGATTGCGCAGCGAAACCACAAGATACTTGCCGTCCTTGGAGAAGGCGCCCGTGCGCGGCCAGGGCAGCGGCCCCAGTGGCAGAGGAATATGCATGCTGTCGGTTGAGCCCAACTGCCCCAGAAATAGCCCGCCCGCGGAGTCTTCAGCCGCGACCTTCTTGTCCCATACGTCAATGGTGGGAAGCTGCCAGCCCGCCAAAACCCTGGATTGAGACGGATCGAAAACACCGGCGGCATAGCCCTTCAACGGGCCAATGATCATGAGCGGGCCTTTTGTGGCTCCGCGTATGCCTTGGTCCCCAATCTGCGACTCGTTCAGGACCCTTCCATCGGGAAAGGTGAGAATGTGCGCCTTGAACAACCCCTTGGATAAAGATGGATCGACTACGTAAATCTGGTCAGGGGCGAGGAATGTCATGCGTGTCTCGCTTAGCTCCTTTAGCTTCCCTCCCAGGGTGATCGGCTTTCGCTCCTCAAGGTCGAACGCCAACGCATGGGAGCCTGCAGCCACCACAAGATATCGGCCACTCGGATCGACCTGAACGTTCGCATTCTCGGCGCCTGAAATGGCGTCCAATACAAAAGAAAACAGCTGATTGAAGTTTCGAAAATCGCCCAACTCGATGAACTTCGGCTTTTCAAAATAGGCATTGCCTGCGTCCACATCGATGAGTTTGAGGCTGAGACGCGGACCGGAGTCCTCGATCATTGCTTTCAGGCAGACAAGCGTCTTGCCGTCCGGAGCTAGCAGCGTCTGCGTGCAGCCGTCGTAGTCCACCACCTCTTTCACGTCCGCGCGCTGGCCTGTCGCCACGCTCCATCGCTCCACGCGCAGGTTGCTGTCGTTGAACACCACGCTTGAGGAGTCGGGCGTAAACCATGCGGCGTTCACATCCGGTGCATCGATCCGGAACAGAACCTTCTGCGCTTCCGTGCTGAACACTGCAATGCTGCCGTCGTCCTGCGCCAATACATACTTTCCGTCGAGGCTGAATCGAACCCGCCACAAGCTCGGCCGTAGCGGAGGATCCAATTGGATTGGCTTGTCGCCTGTTGCGCTTTCGGCCGCACTCTTTACCCGCTCTTCAATAAGGTTGTGCTGCCACGCCAGAAACTCAGCACTGGAGGTCGTCTTGCGGCCCGCACAGCCCGCAGGAAGCTCGCCAATAAGCTTCATTGCTTCGCGGTACCGGCGGCTGTCTTGATGGGTCAAGCCGAAAAAGTCAGAAAGCCAGTTGCCGGTCTTGCCTTGATTCATCGAAATTTGATTGAAAAACGCGGGAAAGCTCTCCGCCGCGTAACTGGCCCTCACCAGCGCAAAGAGCGCCACATGGTCGGCCACAATCTCGTTCAGGGTTTCCTTTCTTTCCGCCTCGTTTTCCTTCGCAGCTGTGCTCAGGAACTGGTGTACCTTGGCAAAAACGTCGGCGCGGTCTCCCACTGAGGTCACGCCCATGCGCACCTTGAACAGGTAGGTCATTTCAATCGCCGTCTGATGCGTCGATAAGTGGCCCAGCTCGTGCGCCAGCACCCCGGCCAGCTCGTCTTCGCTCTTCACTGCGGCAATCAGCTTGCGGCTAATGTAGACCCGCCCTCCGGCGACCGAGAATGCGTTCACTTCGCCCGAGTCGTAGATACGAAAGCGGTAATGGATACCTGTCGCGGGCAGCGTCGCGAGCATTTTCTCGCCGATGCGCGTCAGCTCATCGTCTGCGCCAGGCTGCGCAATGCGCATGTCCGCCTCGAAATACTCGGCCAGCGCATCGCCCAGGTCCTGCTCCTGGCGGTCATTGAATATATTCTGCCCTGTGGTTGTGAAGTCCGGTACGGGCAACTCGCAGGCTGGGCTGGCTACGGTCTGCGCAAGCACGATGTTCGGCGAAAGGCAAACCGCAAGCACCACAAAAAGACTCTTCGCGCGGCTCTTCACAAGGGGTTCCCGGCTCATCTCAAGAATTTGCCGGAAAGGATAGCACAGAACCGGATTGCCGGATGTGACCGGCGCGGCGACCACTGCCTTTAGCCGAGCTGCGAGCCGAAGGCCAGATCCGCACCTTCAAAATCACAAAGCTTGTCGCCGGCGCAAAGAAGTTTGAAGTGGAACGAACGCAGGCAGTCTGTTGAGCGAATCCGCCGGCTTGCTGACTGGCTAACTTGCTGACTTGCTGCTACAGATACACCTCATCCACATAGCACCAGCGCCAATCCTCGCCGCGCTGGGCCGATTGGATCAGCGGATGCTTTGTCTCGTGGAAATGCGCGCGCGCGTGCCGGCCCTTCGACGAGTCGCAGCAGCCAACCTGCCCGCACTCCAGGCACATACGCAGGTGTACCCACGTGTCACCTAATTTGAGGCACTCCTCGCAGCCCTTCGTCTTCGGCCTCACGTCCTTCTTAATCGTCCCCGTGTGTGTGCACTGCGTTGCCATCTTTGACCTCCTTCAAGCCAACAATAACCCAGGGTGCCCCATCCGAAACACGTTCCTTGTATTCAGGATGGGATGTCTCTTCCGCGGACCGCCGCTGCACCCGCTAACTTGCTGACCCGCTAACTCGCTGGCTTGCTGGCTTACTTCGCCCATCCCAATCCATCTGTTCCATTTCCTGTCGCAATCGTCCGCTTCACCGTCCATGTTGCCAGATCGATCTCCGTCACCTGGTTCGCGCCCATGCACGAGACGTACGCCAGCTTGCCATCCGGACTTACAAGCACCTCTTGCGGATTCGCGCCCACCGCGACCGAATGCGCCAGCGTCATCGTCTTCAGGTCGATCACGTCCATTTTGTTTTCGTCGGGAACCGCCACCAGCAGCCAACGCCCATCCACTGTGGGCGCGGCGCCGTAGCCCAGCCCGTCGATCTTCACCCAATTCGCGACTTTGTTCGTCGCCGTGTCGATCACTACCATGCGTGGCTCGGTCTGGTCGGCGGTAAACACCCAGCGATCGTCATTTGAAATCGCAATCCGCTGCACATTGCCCGAGACGGGAATGATCGCGATCGTCTTCCGGGCCTTCACGTCGAGCACGCTCACCGTTCCCGGCCCTACGTTCGCGGTATACCCGCGCAGCCCGTCGTGCGAGAGCGCCAGCATGTGGCTCTCGGCCTGCCCCGTCGGTATCGCGCCCACAATCTTCAGTGTCTTCGGATCGATGATCGTCACCGCTTTGTCCAGCTCGGTGGTCACATAGAGCATCCCGTCCTTTGGCCCCATCACCGCGCAATGCGGCCGCACGCCGTGATCGAATTCGATGTTGCCGACCACTTTCTGCGACGCCACATCGACAACGACGATGTTCTTCCCGTCGGTTCCCGGTTTGCCCACGCCCGAGTTGCCGTAGATGGGCACAAACGCCAGCCGTCCATCCGCCGATCCCGCAACCTCGTGTCCGGTGGTGCCGTTCTCCGCCACGTTCGCAATCACGGTGCCAGCCGCGGGATCCACGATCGCCAGGCTGCGGTCGCCCTTCTGCGCCACCAGCAACCGGCCTGTCTGCGCATGCGCACCGCCAACACTCGGCAGCAGCAGTGCTATCCACCAAAGCCAGGGAAAAAACTTCAAAGAGAACCTCCCTTTGCGACACATTCACATTTGGCCCGATTCGCGATCTATGTAGGGCTTCGTAACTCAGTTGTGCTGCGCCCACGGATCGTACGTGCCCACGCTCCACGAGTGCCCTTCGGGATCGCTGACCGCAAACTCGCGGCTGCCGTAGTCCATGTCTTGCAACGGCCGCACAATCGTTGCGCCAGCCGCCTGCGCCCGCGCGTACACCGCGTCCGCATCGGGCACCACTATATACGTGCTGCTCGTCTCCGCGCCGCCCAGCTCTCCGGGCGCCCTGAATCTGGCGCCGTGCTCGTCGTCCTTCATCGAGCCGAGCATAATCATTCCTCCGCCCAGCGCGAGCTCGGCGTGGTTGATCTCTCCATTCGCTCCTTCATACACGGCATGGCGCGTAAATCCAAGCACGCTGCAGAGCCATTCGATTGCCGCGGGGGCGTCGCGATAGCGAAACGCCGGAATCACACTGCTGCGGATGTCAGCCATGGGGAAGCCTCCGCGCCAAGGTTAGCTCGTATGCGGGTCAACGCGCAATCGGTCTTGTTCGCGGTGTCTCACATTGAAATTGAAGGGGGCGCACTCAAACTGCGTTAATGCGCTCCGTAATGCAAGACAAGCCAGATGGCCCAGATTCCGAATACGGCGGCGAAAGTTGCCGGAATTGCGACGACAACAAAGATCGTTCGCGCCCAGCGTTGATGCGCACGGTTTGCGCCGATGATAGAGACGAGAGCAACAGCGGCGAACAAACAGGCCCGCACAATCGCGGCGCGAGCTTCGGGCACGATCAGCATGATTTTTAGATTTTAGCTCCCGCCCGCCTTGTGCCCCGGCGAATTATCCTTCCCCCATGCCTCTTCCCGCGCGCGACGCCCAGCTCGTTGAGATCGTCGACGCATCGCTCGTCGAAGCCGCCCGCCGCGCCGGAGACCTCCTCGCGTGCCGCATCGGCTGTACGCAGTGCTGCCATGGCGCTTTCGCCATCAATGCTCTCGACACCGAGCGGCTCCGCGAAGGAATGGCTGATCTGCGGATCACGAATCCCGCGCTCGCAGCAGAAATCGTGCTCCGCGCACGCGCCTGGATAGCCGAGCACGGTCCAGCCTTTCCCGGCGATCCTGAGACGGGCGTGCTTGGCACGTCAGATGCGGATCAGGCCCGCTTTGAAGACTTTGCCAACGAAGCTGCTTGTCCGGCGCTTGATCCCGCAACAGGCCGTTGCGACGTCTACCAGTGGCGTCCCATGACCTGCCGCGTCTTCGGCCCGCCCGTCCGCTCAACGGACGAAAACGGCGCAGAGGGCCTTGGCCATTGCGAGTTATGCTTCATCGGCGCGACGCCAGAACAAGTTGCGCCCTGCGAGATGCCTGTCCCGCACGAGCTCGAATCGGAACTGCTCGAAGAGATCGGATCAAACTTCGAAACTGTTGTCGCGTTTGCGCTCATCAAATGAGCCGTCCGCGCGATAAACTGTTCTTTGCCGCCCCTCATGACAACACGCCCCTGCTGGGTTGAGATTCGTACCCGCGCTCTCGAGGAAAACTTCCGTTTCCTCTCCGGCCTCGCATCGCCTCACGCCGAACTGCTTGCCATCGTGAAGGCCAACGCCTACGGCCACTCGCTCGCTCTCTGCGCTCCCGCCATCGTTCGCGCCGGCGCAAAGTGGCTGGGCGTCACGAGCGTTGAAGAAGGCATCGTCGCTCGCGCTCTGTGCCCCGAGGCTCGGGTGCTCATCATTGGCGGCGTCTTCCCCGGGCAGGCCGCGGCCGCCATTCAGTTTCAACTCACGCCCGTCGCGTGGGAGCCTTGGCAGCTCGACGAGCTTCTCGCCGCCGCACGCGCCGCCGGAGCGCAGCAGGGCTCCGTGCCCATCCATCTTGAAATCGACACCGGCATGAGCCGCCAAGGTGTCAGCGCCCATGACCTCAATGCGATCTTCGCCCGCTTCGAGCCCGGCTCGCCGTTGCGCCTCGAGGGCGTCATGACGCATCTTTTTGCCGCCGACGAAGCCGACGAAGCCGCAACAGAGGAGCAGCTCGCGCGCCTCGACGAAGCCATGAGCCGCATCTCCGCCGCGGGCCTCTTCGCCGAGTGGCTCAATGTCGGCGCATCAGCCTCGTTGCTCGCCGGTCAGGCGCGCATCATTTCAGACCTGGCCGCGCGTCACGGCATGAAGGCCATGCTTCGTCCCGGCCTTGCGCTCTACGGTCTTGTCCCGCGCTTCGATCCCGCCTTCACCACGCCCCCCGAACCGCCTTCTCTCACCGCCGCCCGCGTTGCGCTCCAGCCCGTCCTTACTTGGAAAGCCTCGGTCGCCGGCGTCCGCGCAGTTCCGGCCGGTGCAACTGTCGGCTACAACGCAACCTTCGTCGCCACCGAGCCCATGCGCGTCGCGCTCGTCTCCGCCGGATACGGCGACGGCCTCACCCGCTCTCTCGGCAATCGTTTTGAGTTTCTGGTTCGCGGCCAGCGTGCCCCGCTCGTCGGCCGCGTCAGCATGGATCAAATTGTTATTGACGTTACTGAGATCGCCGGCGTCGAGCACGGCGACGAAGTCATCCTTCTCGGCGTGCAAGGCAGCGAATCCGGCAACGAATCCATAACGGCCTTCGACCACGCCGATGCCGCAGGCACAATCCCCTGGGAAGTCTTTACACGCATCGCGCCGCGTGTCCCGCGCATTGCAGTCTAAGACTTCAGCGAGGAAGCCTCAAAGGCCTGCCCTGTCGGTTCTGATAAATCCCCGCGCCGGAGGCGCAATGTTTGTTAGCCCCGCGCTTTAGCGTGGGGTCCAAGCGAAAAATTAAGAGATCAGTCCCGTAGGGACGGCGCCTGTAAATGGGGAACAAGAGTCTCGGAGTTTACCCCGCCACCGTCTCCGGCGCAGCCGCGCACAATCCCGCCGCACATTGCACCGCGTCGATCATCGCCTGGGTTCCGATGCAGGAGTTCAGCAGCATGTGATAAAGCCCGCGCGAGCACCACTCCTGCTGGTAGAACCTGCGGATCACCGCAGCGCGCCGCCGATCGAATGCCGCCAGTTTCTCCTCCGCCTCATGCGCCTTATCCGGAAACGCGCGCGCAAACCAGTCCTTCTTGGCGCTGGCTGTGGCATACACAAAAATATGAAAGCAGCCGGGCTTTCCGGCCAGCACGCACGCAGCCCCGCGGCCCACCAGCACGCAATTGCCTTCGTGAGCCGCATCCAGAATCTCTTTCCTGATCAGCTCCAGCATGTGTTGGGAGTCGAAGATCTTCTCATCCTCGGTGGTCGCCGGCGCGTAAACGGGATCTTTCCAGAACATCTTGCCGTAGCGGTAGTACCACGGGTCCAGCCGCTCGTCGAGCTTCGCCGCCAGCTTCGGATCCACGCCCGCCATGCGCGCCGCGCCCTCCACCAGCTCCGCATCCAGCAGCCGCCAGCCCAGGTGTTTGGCCAGGTGGCGCGCAAACTCTCCGCCGCGCGAACCGTACTCACGCTCTACGGTGATCACCTTCACGGGCGCATGCACCATAGCTCGACTGACCCCCCGGGGGAAAGCACCCCTGCCGAGGAGCATAACGCTACTTGTTCTAAAAAACAAAACAGGCGCGAAAGGTTTCGTCCTCCCGCGCCCATTTGCGATGGCTGTTTTCCTGAGTCCGCTCTACTGCGTGACCGGTTGCTGGGGCAGCGTTTTGTTGCTCTTCAAGTGCGGAGCGTTGGGTGCGGCCGGTGCCCCCGGAGCCTTCCCGGCAGCAGGAGCCGCGGCCGGAAACGCCGATCCCTTCTTGATGTGCAGATCGCCGTTGCTCGTGCTGAGTTGGATATGCGTCGTGCCCGATCCGATCTTCCCGCTCACTGTCTTGTTTTCATCGCCGCTGATGGTCAGCCCGTAGTCGGTCACAACGTCTCCGTTGTGAGTCTGCCCATCCACCGTGGCGGAGGCATCCGGCGGCAGCGTCAGCTCGATGTCGCCTTTGTCGTTCTTGGCCTCCACGTTGTAAGCTCCCGCCGGCGCCACGTTGATGGTTCCGTTACTGCTTTCGACGGAAGTGTCACCATAAATCTCGCTCAGATCGATGTCCTTTGAGCGCGTCGTCACGCGTACCAGGCCCTTGGCGTCGTTCACATGCAGGTTGTCTGAATCGAGCGTCATGTCGCCCGGAAGGCTTGCGATCTGCAGTTCTGTATACGGCGTATGTACGTTGATCTGTGCCGATGCATTCTCGATGTGCGTCTCGCCGTAGAGCTCCCCGTTCAACGAAATCTTCCCCTGAATCTCTGAAAGCGTCACGTCATTGCAATTGCCGCTGGCGGTCACGTCGCCGTCGATCTGGTGGGCCGAGAAGTCATGCTTGTCATTGGAGAAGTGCACGGTCACCGGGCCTGAAATCGCGTCGAGGTGCGTATCGCCGTGCCCGGCGGTCACCTCGATTCCCATGCCCAACCCTGACGCCGTTACGTCTCCTTTGCCCGCGTTCACAGTCACCTTCGCCGTCCGCGGAACCGTCACCGTAAGGTTCACTCGTCCGTGGTCGTTGCCATTCGACTGCACCAGCACCGCCGTCCCGCTCACCGTCACGTGCGCAGCTTCACTGTCGAAGACCTTCTTCGCTTCGGAATCGGAGTCGGCATACGCCATCTCGTGCGCCTGCACCTGCAAGCTCGGCTGGTCGCCCGACGTAATGCTCACGTCCCCGCGAGGATTAAGAATCTGGATCGTCGCATTCGCCGGAATCGCGGTCGTGTCCGCCGCCTGATCAAAGTCATGCTCCGGCAGTCCCCAGAAGTTGAAGAAGTCGTTATTCCCGTTCCAGCCGCCTATCCATGGCCGCATGTGGCTCCATCCCGCGGCGCAAATGCCCAGGAATGCGACCAGAAACAGGATCCCCACAAAGCTGCCGCTGCGGTGGACCGGTGTCGGCCGCCGCATGTCCAGCGCCCACTCTCCCAGCAGCGCAAGTCCTGCCACGATCAGCAGCAGCGGCCACCAGTGCCCGTACCACGAAGAGAAGGAACTGGCGTCGATATGCCCGGTCACCAGCAACAGGGCAATCACGCCCACGCAAATCAGAATCACCGGGCCCACCACGGAAGGCACGCGAGGCCCGTATGCACCCACGTAGTTGGCCTTCAAAGCGTGGCGCTGTGCCCGCCATGCATCGCGTTGCGCCCGCCACGCGGCGCGCTGCTGCTCGCGATAAACGCGCCACTGCATCTTGGGATCGTACGGAGGAGGCGCTCCGCCTCCTGGAGGCATATTCGGAGGTGCGCTGCTCATGACTGCCCTCCATGAATCTCGTCGCCATAGTCATGCGATTCAGTCGGCACAATCGCTGTGCCCGGTGTTGGCTGCGTGCCTTGGCCTGTCGTGTTCTGCCACGGCGCGCCCGGAGGCGGTGGATAGCCTCCTGCCGCCAGCGCCGCACGCTCTGCCAGCAACAACAACCCAATCAGGATCAGGATCAGCGGCCAGCTCTGGCCCCAGCCAAGAATGTCTGCCTGCGCCAGTAACGCCATCACGCCAATCAGCAACAAAACCGCCGGCCCACGCAATCTGCGAATCATGATGTAGCGATTCATTGTTGCCCTCCCTGCGAGCTCCCCTGCGAGTCGGTCTGGGAGTTCTCTTGCGAACTCGCCTTGTTCTCGCTCAGGCGCCTCACGATCAACCACACTCCCAGCCCAATCAACAGAACCGGCCAGGTGAATTCAAGCACGCGCCCTGAGAACCAGTCGAAGCGCCCCAGCAGAAACAGCACACCCAGGGCGATGAGAACGATCGCTCCAATCGGCTCCTTCCGCCGCCAGTACACAGGTGGAACCGGCGGAAGATCCGGCAATGGATAACCCGGCGGCACGTTCGGGCCCTGATACGGGGTCTGGTATGGCGGCTCATACTGCGCCTGATTCGGCGTCGGATACGAACTCGCCGGCCCCGCTCCCACCGGCCCCGCTCCGGCTCCTGGCTGCGCCCCGGCGGGCATTCCCGGGTTCGCCCGTCCGCCGGCGCCGAACAAACTGGTAAGTTCATTCAGCCCCAGGGGATCGGGCAAAGGTTCGCCGTCACGCCTCGCCCTTGCCGTGTGATAGGCCTCGAAAGCCTGATAGAAGATCCACGCGGGAATCATGAGAGCGAAGAAGATGTCCAGATCACCGTGGACCGCACTCGTCATCGAAACCAGCACCGCGAAGACCAGCACATGAACAAGGCCTTTGACGAACTGGCCGTTGTACATCGCGCCCACGCCCGGAATCAGTCCCAGCATTGCTGCCAGCCCGGGGCTGGGTGCTCCCGCCGGCGGCGCTACAAACGCCTGCTGAGCGCCATTCCACGCCATCCAGCACGGCTCGCAGAAGATCTGTCCTCCCGCCCCCGTCTTCACGCACGCCTGGCAGATTGGCTTTCCGCAATTCTGGCAAAAAGCCGTCGCATTTACACCGCTATGGTTTACGCAATCCATACCTTGCTCCCTTCCCGTGCTCTCCTTGCGGAGCTGTCGGATCGCCCTCTGTTGCCGTGCAAGTGAAACGAAGTTTCCACAAAGTCATTCATTTGGCCAGACGCCGGCTGTGCCACTGAATTGTCCGGCGGCTGCTGAGGGTCCAGGCGGCCCCCACCATCGTTCTTCCCGGGATTCTGTTTCGTCTCTCCGGGTGTTGCCGGTTGTCCCTGTTTCTGATCCTGAGTGCCATCCGGCGTTGTGTTCTCATTGCCATTGCCTTGGCTCTGGCTGCGCAGTTGCCGCACTCTCGACTCCACTTCGTATACAAACCGCAAATGGTCGTAGTAACGAACGATGGGCACCGAGGCCATGTTCAACTGGCGCTCCATATATGACCGCACCGCAACCGGCCGCAAATCGGCCAACCGCAGGGTCGACAACCGCACCCCGGTCAGATTCAACGTCAGCGCGATCGAGAAGAACGCCATCGCCGCGGTCATCAAAAGCCCTGGTTGTATCGCTTGCCGCGTCCGGGCCATGAATCCCCGCTGTTGCCACACCGGCGGCACAAATGCAGGAACCGTTCTCGCTCCGGCCAACGCCGGTATCGGCATGCTCGCCGAATGCCCCGGACCCGTGTGCGCCAGAATCTTTTCCAGCAGTCCTGCCGGCACTTCAGGCTCAGGCGACAGGAACTCCAGCCACTCGCGCCCCTTCCGCGCTTCCTCATACAGCGCCGCGCATGCCGCGCAGGTGGCCTTGTGCGCAGCAAACTGCGCCTCGTCCTCGGGCGTCAACAGCCCGTCCAGAGCGTCCGCCAGCAGCGTCTCCCACGCGCCGCAGGCCGGAGAATTCGGAAATTGTGTGCGCTCTGTCATCGCTACATCACCTCCAGCTTGTTACGTTCCAGGAGCCGTGCAAGTTCCGCACGCCCCCGGCTGATGCGCGACTTCACCGTTCCCTCGGGAATCGCCAACACCTGGGCAATCTCTTTATAATCAAGGTCTTGAAGGTCTCTCAGGATTACCGCTTCGCGCAGTTCCACGCTCACCTTCGCCAACGCGCCCTGCACCATGTTGGCCAGTTCCTTGCGCGCTGCGAACTCATGCGGCGAGGGACCCTTTGCCTCCAGCCGGTCGGCCGGCTTCAGCTCTTCCGTCTGGTCCCACCCATCATCCAGTGAGCCGGTTGCCCTTTGGTTGCGCGTCCGCCTGAAGTTGTCCACCAGCAAATTCCGCGTCATCGTGGTAATCCACACAGGCAGGCTGCCGCGAGTGGCGTCAAAACTGCCCAGATTTGAGTAGATCTTCAGGAAAACGTCCTGCGTCAGGTCTTCGGCATCAGCCGGATTCCCTGTGAACCGGTAGCACAGTCCGTACACACGCTTCTGGTGCGTGCGGACCATCTCGGCCCATGCGCCTGAATCTCCATCCATGCAGCGGTGGACGATATTCGCCCAGTCTTGCTCCAGCGGTCTCACCTCCGCGCGCCCTGCGGGCTGCATGCGTCCCCGACCATCGTCACCAAGGGTCCGCCGCACCGCAAGTGCTGGCGTCACAGCCGCGGCACCGGCGGAATACGGCCGAACTTGCTGCCGTTTCCTGGCCGCGTTATGGGCGTCGCAGCGTGCCATTCCGGCACCCCAAACTGCCCCGCTCCAGCTTAATGCACCGACGCACTCCATGGAGTTCGGTACGCAGAGTGGATGGAATTCGTTCCCTGCGCACGCTCTTGCCGATGCCGCAAGGCTGTGTTGCTTCTCACCCTTCGCCAGAAAAAAGCGAAAGATGGGGCACCCTCAGGATGGGGAGAGCCAACGGAGCGGGCCATCCGGCCGGTACCGTCCTGCGGTCCCTTACTCGGGGCCCTTGAACAGGTCGTAGCAAAATGGATAGCCGCCGGGGGAGGTCTTCCCTGGGAACATGGACTTCGAGCCCGTAAAACAGGCCTGGCCTGTTTTCGTATCCAATGCAAGACCAGTGGTAGCACCATCCGGACTGCCCGCGAATGGGACAAACCGCTGGTATGGTCGTTCGCATCCTACGGCTAGTACCAGCAAAGTGGGGGCTAAGAGTTTCACCGCGAATCGCATATTAACCCCGATTTCCAACGGTCATATTCGGCCTGAATGTCGGACCAGAAGTTACTCCGAGTTCCGAACACCCGCGAAAGTCGGTCCGAAAGCCTTGAAGAGATTCGCATCTTCCCATCTGTTACACGATAGAGGGCAGTCATCGGAAGCTCCTCCCAGAATTGTGGTTCTCGAGGGCCAAACGAATTTAGATAGTCCTCCAAAACCGCACCTGGACCTGCTCTACGGATCGCACCTTCCTCATTATGCGCAGACAAGAGGTAATCTCGAAACCGAGATATGATTACCTCTTCATCAATATCTGCCTGATCTAGGAGCGGAGCTAACTGACAGCTGTCACTCGCTCTATCTCCGTCTGCCAAGAGCACGGTATTGCAGGGCAACGTGGGGCTTCTGCATTCTAGGAACTGCCTGTACTCTTCGCTTTCAAATGCCTCGCGGAACGACATTCCTTTTGCTCGTCTGCGCATAACGACTCCCAAATATAGCCTAAAGGATAACTTGAGCGGTGGGCGGGTGGCCCACGTTAAAGTTTCCGGGCTCTTCATTCACCCCATATCCTGTTGGGTTGAGAGCCTAAAAACGTTTGGATCGGCCACCCACCAAGAAAATCGTCCGATCCGCAACGTCGCACCGTAAACTGTGCAACAACGGAGGTCAAACCGTGGAAGATTGGAAGTTCGTAGAGAAGGATCCCTCGGAAGCCCTGGCCAAATTGCACTTCTTCTCCATCAAGAAAAAGCATGCCTCGGGCGAGATTGAAGCGCGCATCACTGTCAAGGAATTCGCATCCGCCAAAACCACCGACATGAAGTTCTTTGCTGTGGCCGATCTTGAGTTGAATCAGAAGACCGCAAAATTCCAGCCCTGCGGCTGGGCCGAGACCCTCATGGGCGCGCTCACCGAGTGCCTCAGGAATCTGCGCAAGTTCGAGTATGAGGGTCCCGAGCTGCCTCACTCAGCTTCCCCAACCTGCGATCCGCCGCAGTCCAGCTGATCTCAAAAACGCCGCCTACTCGACCGAATACCCCTGCCCGAACGCTGGGTCCACTGGGTTTTCGAACATCGATGCATCCCTCGTCACGATTGTGAGCCCCGACGGCGTTACGAAGTACCGCCGCTTGTCCTCCACCGGGTCGTACCCAATCACCGTGCCCTCCGGGATGTGCACGTCGCGGTCAATAATTGCCCTCCGGATCCTGCAGT
>Ga0265325_10000238_pt1 | contig 39199 bp, 43 predicted proteins | sample 41420metaG_FD_202090 | JGI IMG/M metagenome (GOLD analysis project Ga0265325, IMG submission 202090) | Rhizosphere microbial communities from Carex aquatilis grown in University of Washington, Seatle, WA, United States - 4-14-20 metaG | ecosystem: Host-associated > Plants > Roots > Rhizosphere... | reverse complement strand
AAGGCCGACATCGATTTGCTGGTCATCGAAGGATACGACGGACACTAACGGAGCAACTTATGGCCAAGGGTTATTGGATTGCGCGCGTCGAGGTGAAAAACGATGATGGCTATAAGCCCTACGCGGCGGCCAATCCGGCGATCTTCAAGAAGTTCGGCGCCAAGTTCGTCGTTCGCAGCGGGAAATACGAGTGCCCGGAGGGCGAAAGCCGGTCGCGCAATGTGGTGATCGAGTTTCCGGACTATGCCACAGCGGTGGCCTGTTATCGCTCGCCGGAGTACCAGGCCAATCTGAAAATCCGGCAGGCCACTGCCATCACCGATCTGGTCATCGTCGAAGGCTTTGACGGCCCGCAGCCGTAACGGAGAATTGCTATGGCCGATATGCGCTTGGTGGTGGCCGGCGCCGGCGGGCGGATGGGGCGCACGCTGGTCAAGGCGATTGCCGAGAGCAAGGGACTGGTGCTGGCCGGCGCGGTCGATGCGCCGGGCTCGGCGGTGCTCGGTCGCGACAGCGGCGAGCTTGCCGGGCTCGGCGCGAACGGCATCGCGGTGGCGGCCGATCCGGCGCCGCTGCTCGCCAACGCCGACGGATTGATCGACTTCACCATCCCCGCGGCCACGGCGGTGTTCGCCGAGCTCACTGCGCGGCTTGGCCGCGTGCACATCGTCGGTACCACGGGGCTGAAGGATGGCGACGAGAAGCTGGTTGCGGAAGCCGCCAAGAAGGCCGTGATCGTCAAGTCCGGCAACTTCAGCATGGGCGTCAACCTGATCGCGGCGCTGACCAAGCGCGTGGCCAAGACGCTTGACGACAGCTTCGATATCGAAGTCTTCGAGATGCATCACAACAACAAGATCGATGCGCCGTCGGGCACGGCGCTGATGTTCGGCCGCGCCGCCGCCGAAGGCCGCGGCATCGATCTCGCTCAGCACTCGGCGCGCGGCCGCGACGGGGAGACCGGTGCGCGCAAGCCGGGCGACATCGGCTTTGCCTCGCTGCGCGGCGGCAGCGTGGTCGGCGAGCACAGCGTGATCTTCGCCGGGCCGGCCGAGCGGATCGAGCTGACGCATCGCGCCGAGGACCGCATGATCTTTGCGCGCGGCGCGCTGCACGCGGCAGCCTGGGCGCGCGGCCAGAAGCCAGGACTCTACTCGATGGCCGATGTGCTGGGGCTCAAGGATTTTTAGAGCAAGGTCCGGACGGGCTGTGACGTTGCGCACTTCCGCGTGGGGGTGATCCGACCAATATCCCGCGTGGACGCGGGATGCTGCCATGTGTGCTGATGAAAAAATTTCCGAGCAGGCCGGCAAACCCGCCGATGCAAAGGCTGCAGCCGATAGGCCCACCACGGCGGCGGACCTTACCTCATTACCGCCCGCCGCTGATTGGTATTCCGATCCGGAGGTGCTGCGCCGTTTCGGAACGGTGATCGCGCAGGCGGTGTGGCGGCCGTTCGGCTCGAAGTGACCCGCGCGTTCAGGGATCGAGCCGACCGTGCAATTCCTCGAACGGCACCATGACATGCGATCGATAGGCATCGCGCGCCTGCAGACGGTGGTACCAGGCTTCGACGTTGGGAACGGCCGGCCGTTCGATGTCGATGTTGAAGTAGCGGTAGAGATGGGTGCCGATCGGGATATCGGCCAAGCTCAACCGGTCGCCTAACATGAATGGCCGATCCGCGAGCCAACGATCCAGAAGCTGGAAATGCGCGGTGCATTTCTTGATCCGCTCCCGGATCGCGGGCCAGTTCCGTTGCGCGTCCGGCGTTCGATAGAACCCCCAGAACACGCCGATCAGGAAATCCGGCTGCAGCGTGGTCTGCGACCAATCCATCCAGCGTTCAAAGAGCGAGCGTGTCGCCGGATCGTCGCTCCAGAACGTCGATCCCGCCCAGCGCGCGGCGAGGTAGCGCAGGATCGTGTGCGACTCCCAGACGACGGTGCCGTTGTCATCGATCACGGGGACGCGGCCATGCGGGTTCATCACCCGAAATTCCGGCGTATCAAGGCCGCCGAATGGACCGCCGACCTCGATGTGACGATGCTCGACGCCGAGCTCGCCCACCAGCCACATGACCTTTTGCAGGTTGAACGAGCTTCGCCTGCCCCAGATGGTCAGCATCCTGCGGAAGACCTTATTGATTGCCGCGAAGCAGCGACGTGCCGGTCATTTCCTTGGGCTTCGGCAGGTCCATCAGCTCCAGCACCGTCGGCGCGATGTCGGCGAGGCGGCCCTCGTCAACCAGCGCGCGGTTGCGGGCGCCGAACAACAGCAACGGCACCGGATTGGTGGTGTGCGAGGTGTGCGGGCCGCCGGTCTCGGGATCGCGCATCATCTCGCAATTGCCGTGATCGGCGGTGACGAGCAGCGCGCCGCCCTGGCGCTGGATCGCATCGACGATCTTGCCGAGGCCGGTGTCGACGGTTTCCACCGCCTTGATCGCTGCCGGCAGGCTGCCGGTGTGGCCGACCATGTCCGGGTTGGCAAAGTTCAAAACAATCATGTCGTATTTCCCGGAATCGATGGCGGCGACCGCCTTGTCGGTCAGCTCCGGCGCCGACATTTCCGGCTGCAGATCGTAGGTTGCGACCTTGGGCGAGGGCACCATGATGCGGTCTTCGCCCGGATACGGCTCCTCGCGGCCGCCGTTGAGGAAGTAAGTGACGTGCGGATACTTCTCGGTTTCCGCCATGCGGAGCTGGGTGCGGCCGGCTTCCGACACCACCTCGCCCAGGATGTGCGGGAAGCTCTGCGGCGGGAAGATCGAGCCCATCAGCTTGTCGAGATCGGCGCTGTACTCGGCCATGCCGACCGCTGCGGCGAACTTGATCTTGCGCTTGCGTTCGAAGCCGGAAAAATTCGGATCGAGCATGGCGCCGAGGATTTCGCGGACACGATCGGAGCGGAAGTTGAAGCACAGCACGCCGTCGCCGTCCTTGACGCCGCGATAGTCACCGATCGCCGCCGGTATGATGAACTCGTCGAATTGCTTTTTCGAATAAGCGTCGGCGATGGCGGCCTGCGGGTCGGGGAAGCGCGGAGCATCCGCCTCGACGATGGCGTTGTAGGCCTTGACCACGCGCTCCCAGCGCTTGTCGCGGTCCATCGCGTAGTAGCGGCCGATCACGGTTGCGACCGGCACCGACTTCGGCAATGCGGCGACGAATTTCCTGAGGTCGTCGCCGGCCGATTGCGGCGGCGTGTCGCGGCCGTCGGTGATGGCGTGCGCCACGGTCGGCACACCGGCGGTGTCGAGGATTTTGGCCAGCGCCGCGCCGTGGTCCTGGTGCGAGTGCACGCCACCGGGCGACACCAGGCCGATCAGATGGCAGGTGCCTTTGCTTTTCTTCAGCGCTTCGATCAGGCCGGTCAGCGCCGGCGCCTTCTTGATGTCGCCGTTGGCGATGGCGTCGCCGATGCGCGGCAAGTCCTGCGTCACCACGCGCCCGGCGCCGATATTGAGATGGCCGACCTCGGAGTTGCCCATCTGTCCGGGCGGCAGGCCGACGTCGCGGCCCGATGTGTGCAGGAACCCGTGCGGGCCGTTGTTCCACAGCCGGTCGAAAGTCGGCGTCCTGGCCTGGCGGACGGCGTTGTCGGCGGTCTCTTCGCGCCAGCCGAAGCCGTCGAGAATGACCAGCATCACCGGGCGGCGCTGTTGTTTTGGTGCGTTTGCCATCCGGCGTAGATAGCGATTGAACCGGCGAGGAGCAATCGCGGCCTGTTACGCCGCGACGCTCCCGGCCTCCCAGCCGAGCATGGCGCGCTTCCGGGTCAGGCCCCAATGATAGCCGGTGAGCTCGCCGGATTTGCCGATGACGCGATGGCATGGAACGACGAAGCAGATCGGGTTCTTGCCGACGGCGGCGCCGACCGCGCGCGGCGCCTTGGGCTTGCCGATGCTGGACGCGATGTCGGAGTAGGTGGTTGCCCTGCCCATCGGGATGCGCAGCAGGGTTTCCCAGACGCGCACCTCGAAGTCGGTGCCGATCAGGATGACGCGGAGCGGCTGGTCGGCCCGCCACTTGCTCTTGTCGAAGATGCGGGCGCAGAGCGGCGCGGTGCGGGCGCTGTCTTCGACATAATTCGCCTTTGGCCAGCGCGAGCGCATGTCATTGAGTGCGGCGCGTTCCTTGCCGGCATCGGCGAAAGCGAGCCCACACAGGCCGCGATCGGTCGCCATCACCAGCGCGGTGCCGAACACCGACGGGTGGAAGCCGTAGGAGATGGTCAGGCCTTCGCCGCCGGTTTTCCATTCGCCGGGCGACATCGCCTCGTGGGTGACGAACAGGTCGTGCAGGCGGCCCGGCCCGGATAGGCCGACCTCGTAGGAGGCGTCGAGCACGCTCGCGGAGTCGCGCAGCAGCGTGCGCGCGCTGTCGAGCGTCAACGCTTGCAGGAACGCCTTCGGGGTCAGTCCGGCCCAGCGGCGGAACAGATGGTGCAGCTCGGTCGGCGTGACGCCGGCGGCTTCGGCGATCTGCTCGATCTCCGGCTGCGAGCGCCAGTTGCCTTTGATGTGAGCGATGGCGCGCCGGACGACGTCATAATCGGCGGCGGCGGTGCCAAGCGGTGCAAGGTCTGGCAGGTGGATGGCTGAGAGCATGGGTGTCTCCATCGTTGCTCTCCATCTAAGCCGCCGCGATGGGCAAGCCCACCCGATTTCTGACCTCAAACCGTCGCCCGTGTCGGCCCGCGCTTGGCCTCGCCGAGCGCCGCCGCAAGCGCCGCCGCGAAGCTCTCCTTCTCCTTCGGCGACAGGAAGCCGGCGACCGCGAGCCGCCTGCCGCGCGACACCAGAAAAAGCTTCAGCAGCCCGAACTCCTCGTGCTTCTCGCGCAGGAGCTGGGTCCACAGCGGATTGAGCGTCCACTCGCTGACTTGGCCGCGGTGGGTGACGCGGCGCACGCGAAGCTCGGACGGCGTGACGGTGACCTCCTCGAATGCGGCGGCGGCGCGGTAGTTGGCGCGAAACGCCCAGTAGACCAGCAGCACGTCGAGGCCGAGGAAGCCGACCACCGGCCAAGCCCCGAGCAGGTAGAAGAACATGCCGCCGATGAAGCTCACGCCGCCGACCAGGGTCATCACCAGCAGGAAGCCGGTGCTCGACAGCGAGCGATGCGGCGTGATGATCGCCGAAAAAAGCGTGGGCTCGGGCGCGGGGTCGTTGTCTGTGCGGTTCGCTGCCGTCATGCTCCCATCAATATAGGGCAAACATGGCCAAGAAGCAGACCAGGAAGACCGCCACGGCGCTGAAAAAGGCGCGCAAGGGCAAGGCCGCGAAAAAGAAGCCGGTGAAGGCGCAGGTCAACGCCGATCGCAAGGCGCTGCAGGGCACCACCAAGCCGTGGAGCAAGGCCGAGGTCGAAGAAGCCTTCCGCCGGTTCCAGGTGGCGATGCCGGAGCCCAAGGGCGAATTGCATTCGATCAACCCGTACACCCTGCTGGTTGCCGTGGTTCTTTCGGCGCAGGCGACCGACGCCGGCGTCAACAAGGCGACGCCCGCGCTGTTCGCCTTGGCCGATACGCCCGAGAAGATGGTGGCGCTCGGCGAAGGCCGCGTGCGCGAGCTGATCAAGACCATCGGTCTGTTTCGCACCAAGGCGAAGAACGTGATCGGGCTGTCGGAGAAGCTGATCGCCGAACACGGCGCGCAGGTGCCGTCGACGCGCGAGGAGTTGCAGGCGTTGCCCGGCGTCGGCCGCAAGACCGCGAATGTCGTGCTCAACATCGCCTTCGGCCAGCCGACCATGGCGGTCGATACGCATATCTTCCGCATCGGCAACCGCACCGGATTGGCGCCCGGCAAGGACCCGCTGGCGGTGGAGCTGAAGCTGCTCGAGGTTATTCCGGAGAAATACCTGCTGCACGCGCACCACTGGCTGATCCTGCACGGCCGCTACACCTGCCTCGCGCGCAAGCCGTTGTGCGAGAAGTGCATCATCGCCGATCTGTGCAAGTGGCCGGGGAAGACGGTCGCGGCCTAGGCCCGTCGCGGCTCGGCGAAGGCCACGCGCGGCTGCGACAGCTTCTTGTGCATATGCACCATCATCGCCATGGCGAACAGTGGCGTGGCGAGGTTGACGATCGGGATCGAGACGAACAGCGCGATCAATAGGCCGGCTAGAAATATCTGCCCACGATGGGCGCGGCGCATCGCCTTGGCCTCGTCGCGCGGGCGAAAGCGCATCGCCGCCAGCAGGAAATATTCACGCGAGAGCAAGTACGCGTTGGCGAGGAACATGATGATCAGTCCGACGCCGGCCAGGAACAGAAACGGCGTGGCAAAAACGTACACGACCACCGCGAGCACGGCGGTCTGGATGCCTTCGATCAGGGCGAGCCAGAGCGGCAACGCCGCGCCGGGCAGTTCGTCGGGGTAATGCTCGCGCTCGACCTCGTCGGCAATCTCGTCGACGAAGAAGCTGCCGACGAACGCCGTCACCGCCGGCATCAGGAATATCGCGCCGGTGACGATGCCGAGCGTGGCGGCGATCGACAGCATCCAGGCGAGGATTTGCCACAGCGTGTGGCCGCCCGCGGTGGCCTCGGCCCAGGTGGCGCCGGCCGTCGCCATCCAGGAGAACAGCCGGTTGAGCCCGATGCCGATCAGCACAATGAGGATCAGCGCCAGCCCGATGGATTTCAGCAGCACTCGCCGGAACGGCGGCGACAGCATCTGGGAAAGCGCCTTGATGGCGGCGTCGAACATGAATGGCCTCCGCGACCGGGCAGAGGTATGTCCGCGGTTGAGGTTGGGCAAGCCTATTGCAGTGCGAGGGACGTCGAGCCGCCGACGGGCTCGGCATGCTCGCGATCGGGGACGGTCGGCACGGCGTCCTGGGTTTGCGGCAGATGCGCCCAGGCCATGCGGCGGTAGTCGAAGCCGCGCTCGATGGTCGGCTTCACCAACTGGAAATACGGCGAGATGTCGAAGTCGCGCGGCGCGTAAAGCGACGAGTGGCGGATTTCCAGGATGTCGCGCCGCGCCGCCTCGCTCTCCAGATGCCGCACCCTCGGCAGGATCGGATAGCAGACGTGCTCGAAGGCTTGCGCGATCAGCGCCGAGCAGATGATGCGGGTCGGGTGGCCGGACCCCATCGCGATCATGCGCCGCCGCCAGCGTTGCGGCACCGGCAGCGGAAACAGATAGCGCAGCAGATCGAAGATGTTCTTCACATCATAGTCGAAGCCGATGCGCTCGGCCGCGTAGGTACAGACCCGCGCGCAATCGTCGGGGGTCAACCCGATCGGGCGGCAGATGCGGGTGTGGTAGCGCTGGTATTTCGACAGCGGCGCACCGATCACGCCTTCGCCAAGATTGGCCTCGACCAGCACCAGCGGCTCGCCGTCGGCCGTGGTGCGTTCGCCGATCAGGCCGACGTAGAGGGCGGCGTGCGACCACGTCGACTGTGTCAGGTACTTGATGACGCCGGAAACGTGGTTGTTGCCTTCGACCAGCAACACGTCGCCGGGGCGAAGTGTCGCGCGCAACGCCTCAGGATCGCTTGGCGTGAACGGCTCGTAGCCATCCTCCGGCCGGTTGAGATAGCGGGCAATGGTCTGCCCAACCCCTGAAAGCATCCAATTCATGGCGCTCGCGCCTCGGAACGCATTCGCGCGTCGTCTCATTCCGGGGCAATTTAGCAAGCAGTCGTTGCAATTCAGTTCATTGTGAAGCGAGCGGTGCAACGGACCGTTAGCCATGGGACTGGCGGCGTTCCGCCAATCGTGCGAGGTTCGCGTTGAAGATTTTCCCGCGGCAAAAACCGGTCGCAAACCATAGCGCGTAATCTATGAGTGCGTTGTCTCGTCGAGGATTCCTGGCCGGCTCCGCCGCCATGATCGCGCAGCCGGCGCTGGCGCAACGCGGCCGCTCGAGCGAAATCGACTGCATCATCGTCGGCGCCGGCGCAGCCGGCATCGCGGCGGCGCGGCGGTTCGCCACCGCCGGGCGAAGCTTCGTTCTGGTCGAGGCGTCGAACCGGGTCGGCGGCCGGTGCTTTGCCGAAAATTCGAGCTTCGGCGTGGCGTTCGACCGCGGCGCGCATTTCATCTTCAATCCGGACGGCAACCCGCTGACAAAGCTTGCGCCGCATAACGGACTCGATCTCTATCCGGCATCGCTCGCCCAGCGCATCCGCATCGGCCATCGCTACGCGCGCGACGGCGAGCTTGAGGATTTCCTGGCCGCCACGGTGCGCGCCAACCGCGCGATCGCGGAAGCGGTGCGAGGGCGGCCGGATATGGATTGCGCCAAGGCGCTGCCGCAGGATCTCGGCGAGTGGCGGTCTACGGTCGAGTTCGCGCTGGGACCGTATGCCTTCGGCAAGAATCTCGATCAGATTTCCGCGACGGACTTCGGCCGTTCGGTCGATCGCGACAATGGTGCCTACTGCCGGCAGGGCTTCGGCGCGCTTCTCGCGAGACTCGCGCAGGGCGTGCCGGTGCAACTCGACACCGCCGTGAAGGCCGTCGATATCACCAACCGCGGCACCAAGGTCGAAGTCGTGACGACGCGCGGCGCGATCTCCGCCCGCAACATCATCGTCACCGCCTCGACCAACGTGCTGGCGTCAGGCCGCATCAAGTTCGACAACGGCCTGCCCAAACAATATGCCGACGCGTTCGATCATCTCCGGCTCGGCAGCTTCGACCACATTGCCCTGGATTTGCCGGGCAATCCGCTGGGCTTGCAGAACGACGATCTGGTGTTCGAGAAATCCGTCGGGCCGCGAACCGGTGCGCTGCTCGCCAATGTGTCGGGGACATCGCTCTCGGTTGTCGATGTCGGTGGCCGGTTCGGCCGCGATCTGGCGGCGCAGGGCGACAAGGCGATGGTCGAGTTCGCCGTCGAATGGCTGTCCGGACTGTTCGGCACCGAGGTCAAGAAAGCGGTCAAGCGCACCCAGACCACGCAATGGGACAAGGACCCGTGGACGCTCGGCGCGCTTGCCACCGCATCGCCGGGCGCCCAGGCGGCGCGGCGGGTGCTGATGGAGCCGCTGCGCAACCGGGTGTTTTTTGCCGGCGAAGCGGTCCACGACACGCGCTGGGGCACCGTGGGCGGCGCCTGGGAGTCGGGCACGCGCGCGGCCGACGTCGTGGTGCGCCGCCTGCTCGGCCAGCCCGAGGCCAGGCTGCCGGAGACCGAGGGCTCGAACACCGCCGAACGGGTTCAGACGCGCGGCAAGCGCAAGCATTGATGGCTTCGCGGCCGAAGGCGCTGGTGGCGTGGTCTTCGGGCAAGGACGGCGCCTGGGCGCTGCATGAAGTGCGGCGCGCGGGCGATGTCGAGGTGGTTGGCGCGCTGACCACGGTCACCGACACGTTCGGACGCGTCAGCGTTCACGGATTGCGCGAGGAGCTTTTGCTGGCGCAGGTCGACGCGTGCGGCCTGCCGCCTTGGATCGTTCGTATCCCGTATCCCTGCCCGAACGAAGTCTATGAACGCGAGATGGCGGTGGCGATGGCCAAAGCCTTGGCCCAGGGCATCACCCACGTCGTGTTCGGCGATCTGTTCCTGGAGGACGTTCGGCGCTATCGCGAGGAACGCCTCGCGCCGATCGGCATGTCGCCGTTGTTTCCGTTGTGGGGACGGCCGACCGACGGTCTGGCCAGAGAGATGATCGCGGCCGGCGTCGAGGCGCATCTGGTTGCGGTCGATCTGAAGAAGCTTCCGGCGCGGTTTGCGGGGCGACGGTTCGACTCATCGCTGCTCGCCGATCTGCCGGATGGCATCGATCCTTGCGGCGAGAACGGCGAGTTTCATTCGTTCGTCGCAGCAGGTCCGATGCTGCGCCATGCCGTGCCGGTCGCGATCGGCGAGACGGTGGAGCGCGATGGCATGGCCTATGCGGATTTGCGGTTGGCGCACGGCGCCGACATAGCTACGCCAACTGCGCCCTCAGCCAATCGACGATCGTCTGGGTGATGTGATCCGATGGCTGGCCGGGCGTGCGGCCCATGTGATGGCCGTCCGGGTAGATGCGTGCCGATTTCGGGTTGCCGTGCTCCATCAGGAGATAAACGTCGGCGACCGGCGCCTGGTCGTCGAGCTTGCCGTTGACGCCGAGCAGCGGCGCCGACGGCTTGTCCAGCAGGCCCATGGTCAGGAGCGAGAACTTCGGCGCGATGTCGAGGAACTCATCCAGGGTCTTGGTGCCCATGGCGCGGCCGCGGGCGTCCAGCAAGCTCGCCGCGCCGAACAGATAGGTCGCGCCGCCGGTGGTGAAGGCTGGCACCAGCCATTCGCGCTGGAAGCCGTAATGCACGCTGCCGCCATGGAACACCGCGCCCTTGATGCGGTCGGGCACGACGAAGGCGAGCCGCGCCGCCCAGTAGGCGCCGAAGCTGCCGCCCCAGACCGCGACCTTGCCGCCGTCGAGGTCGGCGCGGGTCGGCAGGTGATCGAGCCAGGCGAGATAAGTGCGCTCGGCCAGCGGATCGCTGTAGGACACCGGGTTTTCGCCGCTGCCCGGCATGTCGATGGTCATCGAGGCCATGCCCGCATCCATGATGGTCCTGGCGATGCGGAGACGGTCTTCCTTCCAGCCGTCGACGCCGCCCCAGTGCAGCACCACCGGCGGCTTGGCTATGCCCGGCGGCTTTTGCAGATAGCCGACGAGCTTCTTGCCTTCGAACGGAATCTCGACGACCTCGAGCGGCGGATCGAAATACTTCGCCGCCTTGCTGAAGATGCGCAGCGAATAGTGATAGGCGGCGAGCTTGCCCTTCGACGTGGGCGACGGATAGCGGCCGACCCGGCAGGCGTCGAAGCCGTGCATGTAAAGCTCGATCAGCTTGCTGCGTTCGGCGCCGGCCTTGGCTTCGGCGTCGCCCTTGGCTTCGTAGGCGAGCCCGATCCTGCACCACTCCTCGGCCCAATGATCCTTGTCGAGGTTCTTCAGCGCCGCCATCACCTTTTCGGCGTCCTCGCGTTTGATGTCCTCGAACGGATTGAGCTTGCCGGCGCGCCGCATGAACTCGGCCTTGACCTCGGGGAGCGTGCGCTCGCGCGAACCTTGCGGCTGGTTCTGGATGTTCATGGGCTGCTCCCTGTCTGGGTTGTACTTATCCCCGTCATCCTGAGGTGCGAGCGAAGCGAGCCTCGAAGGATGAGCGGCCTCGGATTCTCGGGCCGTCGCCCTTCGAGGCTCGGCCTTCGGCCGAGCACCTCAGGGTGACGGAGAGAGGACGCGCTACGTCATATCCTTCGCGCTGGTCTTGTCCTCGAAAATCTTGATCTCCGGCGGCGTGCCTTCGAAGCCGAGCTCGGTCCAGCGCGACACCACGCGGTCGTAGGTTTTCTTGTCCAGCTTGGTGCGCGGCGAGAAGTTCTTGATGTGCTTGTAGTCCATGCACGCGTTGATCAGCGCCTTGGAGCCCCACGGCCTGATCTCCGGCGGGTTCTGGCTCGGATCAAGGAACGTGCTCCAGGTCTCGCGCAGGATGTCGATCGATTGCGCCGGCCGCGACCGCGTCGCCATCGCCCACAACACCTGCCCGACGTTGGTCGGGTCGATGTCTTCGTCGACCACGATGACATATTTGCCGAAATAGGCGCCGGCGGTGCACTGCGCGGCGAGCGCCATCACCTGCGGCGCGTGGCCGGCGTACATCTGCTTGATCGAGACCACGGTCATGCCCCAGCCGGCGGCCTCCGGGATCGACCACACCCCCTGGATGCCCGGAATGCCGAGCTTCTGCAGGTCGGCCCAGATGCCGGCGGAGCGCACCGCCGCCCAGAACAGGCCGCACTCGTTCGACGGACCGTCGGCCATCAGCGCGCAGGTCAGCGTCGGATTGTTGCGATAGCGCAGTCTCTCGACGCGCATGAACGGCGTCGCGCCACTCGGCCGGCCGTAATAGCCGGTGAACTCGCCGAACGGCCCTTCGGCGAAGGTGTCGTCCGGATAGAGATGGCCCTCGAGGATGATCTCGGCGTGCGCCGGCAGCGGCAGGCCGGTGAGGTCGGAGGTGAACAGCTCGATCGGCGAGCCTTTGATGCCGGAGTAATACTCGTACTCGCTCTCGGTCTTCGGCAGGCTGGTCGCGCCGACCAGGAACAGGAGCGGGTCGATGCCGTAGGCCGCCGCGATCGGCGCGGGCTTGCCCATCTTCCACCACTTGTCGCGGTCGGCGCCGGCGTCCTTGCCGGGCGAGGTGTAGACGCCGATTTCGCGCGGACCTTTGATCATCATGCGGTAGGTGCCGACATTCACCCGCTTGGTCTCGGGGTCCATGGTGATGACGGCGTCGTTGGTGCCGAGATACATGCCGCCGTCGAGCGGCCACATCCGCTGCGCCGGGAACATGCGGATGTCGATCTTGTCGCCTTCGACGATGTTCTGGCTCGACACCGCCTGCGACGCTGGCACCTCGACCGGCTTCATCTTGCGGCCGAACTTCTGCTGCAGCAGCTCGACCGCCTTGAGCGGGTGATCGACGGTCTCCTCGCCGATCATCAGGCAGAACCGGCTGAGGTTGCAGCCAATCATGTTGTAGAGCGCCTTGTGGCCGGGATGGCCCTTGATGTTCTCGAACAGCAGCGCCGGACTTTTCGTGAGGCCGACCAGATAGGTGATGTGCGCGGCTTCGAGATCGGGGCTGACCTCGGCGGTGATGCGCTTCAATTCGCCCATCGCCTCGGCCTTCTCCAGCCAGACGTCGAGCTCGCTGGCGTTGCGTCGGTCCCGGTGCTGGCTTTGCGGCTGTTCGACGGTGGTGGCACTGCCGCCGGCCGGTGCGCTCATTTCCATAACGCAACTCCTTGAGTGCTTGTTGGTGCGATCCTAGCGAAGGTGGTGGGGCAGGTCACGCAGGCGAGGTCTGTGGCCATGCTCCGCCCTCATCCTGAGGAGCGCACGCAGTGCGCGTCTCGAAGGATGGACGCACGTTCGGTGGCCGCCCTCGTCCTTCGAGACGGCGCTTCGCGCCTCCTCAGGATGAGGGCGGGGAGTGATTACCCGCGCAGCACGCCGCCCTGGCGCTTGCCGACTTCGGCAACGATCCGCGCGCCGAGCGCGTCGATCTCCTGCTCGGTCATGGTCTTGTCGCGCGGCTGGATCGTCACCGCGATGGCGACCGACTTCTTGCCCGGATCGATGCCCTGGCCCTCATAGACGTCGAACACGCTGACGCCCGCGATCAGCTTGCGGTCGACGGCCTGCGCGGTGCGCGCGATGTCGCCGGCCTTCACCGCGCGGTCCACCACGAAAGCGAAATCGCGCGTCACCGGCTGGAACGCCGACAGCTCCAGCATCGCCTTGGCGCGCGTCGCCTTGGCCTTGCCTTCGGGGATTTTCTCCAGAAACACCTCGAAGGCGACCAGCGGGCCGTCGGCATCGAGCGCTTCGAGCGCGCGCGGATGCAATTCGCCGAAATGGCCGAGCACATTCTGCGGGCCGATCTGGATGGTGCCGGAGCGGCCGGGGTGGAACCAGGCCGATGCGCCGGGCACGACCTGCAGCGCCTGCGCGGGCGCGCCTGCGGCTGCCAGAACCGTGAGCGCGTCGCCCTTGGCGTCGTAGGCGTCCGCGCCGCCACTCTTGCGCGACCAGTGCCGGCCGATGCCCCACGCCTTGGCCAAGCCGTGGCGGACGCCGCTCGCCGCCGTGAGCTGATCCCCCGGCTGATCGCCGCGGAAAATTTGGCCGACCTCGAACAGCGCGGTATCGACGAAGCCGCGATCGGCGTTGCGCTGCGCCGCCGCGACCAGCCCGGGAATGAGGCTCGGCCGCATGTCGGAAAGCTCGGCTGCGATCGGGTTGGCTAGCGCCAGCTCCGTCTTGCCGCCGCCGAACAGCTCGGCCTGCGGCTTGGCAATGAACGACCAGGTCACGGCCTCGGTCATGCCGCGCGCGGCCAGCGCGCGCCGCGCCTTGCGGGTGCGCACCTGCAACGAGGTCAGCACCGGCTTTCGCGGCGCATCGCCGCGGTCGAACGGAGTCGACGGAATGCGGTCGACGCCGACGATGCGCACGATCTCCTCGACGATGTCGGCCTTGCCCTCGATGTCGGGACGCCACGACGGCGGTGCGACCTTGACGCGCGCATCCTGTCCGGCGACGGCGAAGCCGAGCTTTTGCAGCACGCGGCGCATTTCGACGAACGGCAGATCGAGGCCGGCGAGGCGCTTGAGTTCGCTGGTCGGGAAGTCGATCGCCTTGTCCGGCGCTTCGGCCTTGCCGGCGACCGTGATCTCCGACGGCGTGCCGCCGCAGAGCTCCAGCACCATCGCGGTGGCAAGCTCCAGACCGGGGATCATGAAGTTCGGATCGACGCCGCGCTCGAAGCGGTAGCGCGCATCGGAGTTGATGCCGAGCTTTCGTCCGGTCTGGGCGATGTTGATCGGCTCCCACAGCGCCGATTCGATCAGCACGTCGGTGGTGTTTTCGTCGCAGCCGGAATGCTCGCCGCCCATGATGCCTGCGAGCGATTCCACGCCGCTGTCGTCTGCGATCACGCACATGGCGTTGTCGAGGGTGTAGGTCTTGCCGTCGAGCGCGAGCACCTGCTCGCCGTTCTGCGCCCGGCGCACGACGAGATTGCCCTTCACCTTTCTGGCGTCGAACACGTGCAGTGGCCGGCCGCGGTCGTAGGTGATGAAGTTGGTTATGTCGACCAGCGCGTTGATCGGGCGGAGCCCGATCGCGGTGAGGCGCTTCTGCAGCCACATCGGCGACGGGCCGTTCTTGACGCCGCGCACGAGGCGCAGCGCGAACGCCGGGCAAAGCGGATGGGTCTGGCCGAAGTCGAGCGTCACCGGCACCGGGCAGAGGAATTCGCCTTTGATCGCTTTCGGCGCGCGCTCCTTGAGCGCGCCGAGATCGGCGGCGGAGAGATCGCGGGCGATGCCGTTGACGCCGGTGCAGTCCGGCCGGTTCGGCGTCAGGTTGATGTCGAGCACTGGATCGTCGAGGCCGGCGTATTGCGCGTAGGGCTTGCCGACCGGCGCGTCGGCGGGCAGGTCGATGATGCCCTCGTGGTCGTCGGAGATTTGCAGCTCGAACTCGGACACCAGCATGCCACGGCTCTCGACGCCGCGGATGGTGCCGACCTGGAGCGTCATGTTCTTGCCGGGGATGAACGCGCCGGGAGGCACGAACACCCCGGTCATGCCGGTGCGCGCGTTCGGCGCGCCGCACACCACCTGGATCGGCTGGCCGTCGCCGGTGTCGACCATGCAGACGCGCAGCCGGTCGGCGTTCGGGTGCTGCTTCGCCTCGACCACCTTGGCGATGACATAGGGCGCGAGCATCTTGCCCTTGTCCTCGACCGACTCGACCTCGAGTCCGATCATCGTGAGCTTTGTCACGATGTCGTCGAGCGAGGCATCGGTGTCGAGATGCTCCTTCAGCCAGGCCAGGGTGAGTTTCATTTATGAGGACCCATCTGACCGGGTCGAGGCGTCAGCGGCGTGATACGAAAGAAGAAGGCTCCTTCAGGCGCCTTCTCAAGCTCTAGCTCGCGGCGAATACCGTCGCGAAGATCATGCAGAAGGTCTGTCGTGTTACTTGTGTTTGCCTCAGTCATTTCCTGCGCTATTTTTTGCGCCATTCTGATTTGCGCGGGGCTACCAAATAGTTGGACATCAGCGATGGCGCTCTCAAGTGCCGGCGCCTTTTCATGAATGCCGACGTCATCTCTGCTGCCTTTGTTAAGATTCTTCCAAGCGTCGATCAGATATTTCAAATTGAACTCACGCTTATTTCGTTGCCGCTCTCTGCGGCTGGTGAGCAGGTGGGTGACGACGGCGACAATAGTGCCACCAAGTAAAGCGCTGAGAAGTGGAGTGACTATCGTTTCCATAGGGACTGTCCTAAGGGCTAAGCCCTCCCGCCAAGGTCGGAAAGTCGAGCGGGCGGAAGCCGTAGTGCGAGAGCCAGCGAACGTCGGCCTCGAAGAAGGCGCGCAGGTCCGGCATGCCGTATTTCAGCATGGCAATGCGGTCGATCCCCATGCCCCAGGCGAAGCCCTGAACTTCATCCGGGTTGAGGCCGCAATTGCGCAGCACATTCGGGTGCACCATGCCGCAGCCGAGAATCTCCAGCCAATCCTCGCCCTCGCCGAAGCGCACCTCGCCCTTGTCGCGCTTGCATTGGATGTCGACCTCGAGCGACGGCTCGGTGAACGGGAAGAACGACGGGCGGAACCGCATCTTCACATTGTCGACCTCGAAGAATGCCTTGCAGAATTCTTCGAGAATCCATTTCAGGTGGCCGAGGTGCGCGCCCTTGTCGATCACCAGCCCCTCGACCTGATGGAACATCGGCGTGTGGGTCTGGTCCGAGTCGCTGCGATAGGTGCGGCCGGGAATGATGACGCGGATCGGCGGCTTCTGGCTCAGCATGGTGCGCACCTGCACCGGCGAGGTGTGGGTGCGCAGCAGCAGCCGCGAGCCGTCGGGCTTCGGCGGGAAGTAGAACGTGTCGTGCATCTCGCGGGCGGGATGGCCCTCGGGGAAGTTGAGCTTGGTGAAGTTGTAGTCGTCGGTCTCGATGTCAGGCCCCTCGGCGACGGCGAAACCCATGTCGGCGAAGATCGCGGTCAGCTCGTCGGTGACCTGGCTGATCGGATGCACGCGGCCGATCTCGGCCGTCGCCTCGCGCACCGGCAAGGTGACGTCGATCGTCTCGGTCGCGAGCTTGGCGTCGAGCACCGCGCCTTTGAACGCGTCGCGCCTGGCGTTGAGCGCTAAGTTGATGCGGTCCTTCAGCCCATTGATGGCCGGCCCTTGGACCTTGCGCTCCTCCGGCGACATGGCGCCGAGCGTCTTGAGAAGCGCAGTCACTGAGCCGTTCTTGCCAAGTGCCGCGACCCGCGCGGCCTCCAGCGCGGTCTCGTCGGCGGCCGCAGCAATGGCGCTCGAAATCTCGGTCTCAAGGACAGCAATATCGGTCATGGCAGACCCATGCGTTGGGCCGTCATCATCCGCGAAAGCGGATGATCCAGTAACCCCTGTGCGAGCGATACTTTAAAACCGGTGGTTACTGGATGCCCGCGTTCGCGGGGCATGACAGGCAGGTGGTTGCCTCAGCCTCAGGCCGCGGCTGGTGGCAGCGCCGCCTTGGCCTTTTCGACGATCGCCTGGAACGCCGCCGGCTCGGCGATGGCAAGGTCGGACAGAACCTTGCGGTCGACCATGACGCCGGACTTGGCGAGACCGTCGATGAACTTCGAGTAGTTCAGGCCGAACGGCCGGACCGCGGCGTTGATGCGCTGGATCCAGAGGGCGCGGAAGGTGCGCTTCTTTCGCTTGCGGTCGCGGAAGGCATACTGATGCGCCTTCTCGACCGCCTGCTTGGCGATGCGGATGGTGTTCTTGCGCCGGCCACGATAGCCCTTGGCAGCCTTGTAGACCTTCTTGTGCTTGGCGTGCGATGTGACGCCGCGCTTGACGCGAGCCATGAGAATTCTCCTGAACGATAATGCCTGACCACGAACGTGATCGGCCGCAAGGCGGCCGCGAAAGCTCAGCCGTTGGGCAGGAAATACTTGACGATGTTGTCGCCGTCGGTCTTGAACATGACGCGAGTGCCGCGGTGCTGGCGGATCTGCTTCTTGGTCCGCTTGATCATGCCGTGGCGCTTGCCGGCCATCGCCGACTTCACCCGGCCGCCGGCCGTGATCTTGAAGCGCTTTTTGGCGCCCGACTTGGTCTTGATCTTGGGCATTTTGCTCTCCTTCGGTTCGGCATCGGACGCGGCCAAAGGCCGGTCCCGCCGGAAAATGCTCGTATGAGCAGTGCTGATTGGATCAGCTTCGCCGCCACGGCAGCCCTTTCAGCCGGGCGACGGAAGGCCGGGTTTATGGCAGAGGATCGTTGAAAACACAACCAAAACGGCCAGCGCCCGCGAGCGGGTCGCGGGCGCTGAATTCGCTGTTTTTCGAGGCGGTTAACGCGGCGCCAGCACCATCACCATCTGGCGGCCTTCGACGCGGGGCTCCGATTCGACCTTGGCGAGCTTGCCGGTGTCGTCCTTGACCCGGTTGAGCAACCTGGTGCCGAGCTCCATGTGGGCCATCTCGCGGCCGCGGAAGCGCAACGTCACCTTGACCTTGTCGCCCTCTTCGAAGAAGCGCTCCATCGAACGCATCTTCACCTGGTAGTCGTGGTCGTCGATCATCGGCCGGAACTTGATTTCCTTGACCTCGACGACCTTCTGCTTCTTGCGGGCCTCGGCCTGCTTTTTCTGTTCCTGGTATTTGTACTTGCCGACATCCAGGATCTTGACGATCGGCGGCGTGGCGTTGGGCGAAATCTCGACCAGGTCCAGCCCGGCTTCCTGAGCCTTGGCCAGCGCCTCTGCGATGGGCATGGTGCCGAGGTTGTGACCGTCCTTGTCGATCAGGTGAACTTCGCGGACGCGGATTTCATCATTGATGCGGGGGCCGTCCTTCTGGACGGGTGCCTGCGCTCTCATCGGGCGACGAATGGGGGCGAACTCCTTGCTGTTACAGGAGCCTTCAGAATCGGGATTGTGCCTTAATAAGTCAACGCTGTTGGCGGCTAAATTTGCCGGATTTCACGTCAGTTTTCCAATCCCGGAGGATTGCAGCGCTTCCCGGCCACAGGCCCTTGCATCCGGCTGCAGCTTGCGGCGAAAAAACAACATCATGAGCGAAAGCGTGCTGCAAACCATAGAGGTTGGGATCGGAACGTCGGCACGCCCGATCGCGGTGCGCATCCGCGACGGAGCCGCGCCGGCCATCTTCTGGCTTGGCGGGTTCAAATCCGACATGGGCGGCACCAAAGCCGCAGCGCTCGATCAATGGGCCGGCGAACACGGCCGCGCCTGCATCCGGTTCGACTATTCCGGGCACGGCGAATCCGGCGGCCGCTTCGAAGACGGCACCATCGGCCGTTGGCTCGAGGAGAGCGGGGCGGTGTTCGAGCGTTTCGCCAAAGGTCCGGCCATCCTGGTCGGCTCATCCATGGGGGGCTGGCTCGCGCTTCTGCTGGGGCAGGAGCTGAAGCGGCGCAACGCCGGCGGCGCGGTCGCGGGCATGGTGTTGATCGCCCCAGCCGTCGATTTCACCGAAGAGCTGATGTGGAAGAAATTCACGCCGGAGGTGAAACGGCAGATCGAGACGGAAGGGCAATGGCTGCGGCCGTCGCAATACGACGAGCAACCCTATCCGATCACCCGCGGCTTGATCGAGGACGGTCGCCAGCACCTGCTGCTCGGCGGATTGATCGAGACCGGATGCCCGGTGCGCATCCTCCAGGGCGTGCAGGACCCGGATGTGCCGTGGCAGCACGCCACCGAGCTGTCGTCGCGGCTGGCCCGCGACGACGTGGTGCTGACGCTGGTGAAGGATGGCGACCACCGCCTGTCGCGGCCCGAGGACATCGAGCGGCTGATCGCGGCGGTGGCGGAGTTTTGAGATAGCCAACTATTCCGGCCAAGGTCGCCGCGACGTGTGTCGGATGTGAAGGACCTCAATCGCCTCTTCGGTAATCCGATAGTATATCCGGTACGGATAATGAATGAGGGAGGCCACGCGCACACCGGGACGCTGAACGACCGCGCGAGCACTTTCCGGCCATCGGCTCAAATTTCAAGAACGGCGTGGAGACGTTGCTCTATAGGATCGACAAGGCTCGGCTGATTCTTCAGCACGTATTCGAGAATTTCGTCGAGGTCGCGCCGAGCGGCAGACGTGAACGCAACTCTCATGGCCGCCGGTATTTGGCAAACGTCGCTGCGACCTCCTCTTCGGTGGCAAACCGGCCCTCGGCAGCATCATGCAACCCGCGGTCAATTCCCTCGAGCTCGTCATCGGTCGCGTCATACGGCTCGCCGTATTCTTTTTCTAGCGCCAGCAGCAGCTCGATAGCTTGCTCCTGGGCTGCCTCGGGCCACGATAGGGCGCGTTCAAGGATATCTTTCAATCTCGCGTTCATGGCGTGAGCCTATCACGACGGCACCCTTCCGTTCCATGCCTCGCCTGCTCGTACGGCGTTCAAATCCGCTCGATGTGGGCGTCGTCGATGACCTTGGTCCATTGCGCGATTTCGCCGGCGATGAGCTTCTTGAAATCGTCCTGGGTGCCGCCCTTGGGCTCGCTGCCGAGCTTGTGAATGCGCTCGACGGTCGTGGGCTCGGCGATCAGCGTGTTGATCTCCTTGTTGAGTCGCGACGCGATGTCCTGCGGCAGCTTCGGCGGACCGGCCATGCCCATCCACGACGTTACGTTGAAGCCGGGGAAGCCGGCGCTGGCGATGGTGCCGACATCCGGCAGCGGCGGGAAAGGCTTTTCGCCGGTGACGGCGATGGCCTGCAACGCGCCGGACTTGACCTGGCCAATCAGCGCGATCGGCGGATCGATCAGGAAGTCGAGCCGCTTGCCGAGCAATTCGGTCAGCGCCTGATTGCCGCCGCGGAACGGCACGGCCTGGACCTTGATGCCGGCAAGCCGCGAGAAATACTCGATCAGCAGATGCTGTGGCGTGCCTGCGCCCGGCACACCGCACAGCATCGGTTCCTTGCGCTCCTTGGCGAGCTTGATCAGGTCCGGGATGTTGTGAATCTGGCCGCCGCCGTAGGTCACGAACAGGAATGGAAATTCGATCGCCTGGCCGATGAAGGTGAAATCGTCGAGCGGATGATACGGCAGCGATTTGTACATGGCGGCGCTCACTGGGAATCCGCTCGGCAGCCAGCCGAGCGTGTAGCCGTCAGGCGTGGCGCGCACGAGCTTTGCAGCCATCAAGGTGCCGGCGGCGCCCGGGTTGGGCTCGACAATCATTTGCTGACCGAGCTTTCGCGACAGCCCTTCGGCGATCACGCGCGCGCTGACATCGACGCCGCCGCCGGCGGTCAAACCATGGATCAGCGAGATGTTGCGCTCGGGCCAGGCGGCAAAAGCGCGCTCGGCGGGGATGGCCGCGATGGCCGAAAGCCCGGCGAGCATGGTGCGGCGGGTGATACGGTTCATAGGCTTTCCTCTCCCTCGATTTTGGGAAAGCCTAGCATGGCTGTTTGGGGAATCACGCCCGGGTGGCTGCGACCCATTCGTCGATGACGGCGGAATCGGTCTCGCCGGCGTGGGCCGGCGCAAGCGTGGCAAGCCGCAACGGATCGAGCCTGCCGAGCGCCCACACCGCGGCGCCCCGCACCATCGGCGAGGTGTCGGTCAGCAGCCGCTCGGCGTGCGTGGCGAGCGCGACCTCGCCGGAGTTGCCGATGGCAATCAGCACATTGCGGATGAAGCGGTCGCGGCCGGTGCGCTTCACGGCGGTCTTGGCGAACATCGCCCGGAAGGCGGCATCGTCGAGTTGCGAGAGCTCCGCGAGCTTCGGCGACCGTGCGGCGGCGCGCGAGGCGAGCTTGGCCTCGCGCCCGGCCTGGGCAAACTTGTTCCAGGGACAGACCGCGAGGCAGTCGTCGCAGCCATAGATGCGATTGCCCATCAGCGGCCGCAGCTCGCGCGGGATCGGCCCCTTGTGCTCGATGGTCAGGTAGGAAATGCACCGTCGTGCATCGAGGCGATACGGCGCCGGAAATGCCGCGGTCGGGCAGATATCGAGGCACGCCTGGCAGGAGCCGCACGATTCCGGCACGGCCGGGTCGGCCGGCAATTCCAGCGTGGTGAAGATCGCGCCGAGGAACAGCCACGAGCCGAACTCTCGTGAGACCAGGTTGGTGTGCTTGCCCTGCCAGCCGAGACCTGCGGCGGACGCCAACGGCTTCTCCATGACGGCGGCGGTGTCGACGAACACCTTCACGTCGCCGCCGGCTTGCGCGATCAGCCAGCGCGCCAGGTCTTTGAGCTTGGACTTGATGAGCTCGTGGTAGTCCTCGCCCTGGGCGTAAACCGAAATTGCGCCCTGCTCCCTGCGGCCGAGGATGGCGAGCGGATCGTGTTCGGGGCCGTAGTTGAGGCCGAGGATGACGATTGATCGCACCTCCGGCCACAGCTCGCGCGGATCGCTCCGCCGCTGGGCGGTGGCCTCCAGCCAGGTCATGTCGCCATGGGCGCCGTCGCTCAGAAACTCCGCCAGGCGCGCCCTTGCTTCGGGCACGGCATCGGGCCGGGTTACGCCGACCACGTTGAAACCGCGCGCATGGGCCGCCTCGACCAGCGCGGCCTTCAGCTTTTGCGATTCGCTCAGAAGTCGAGATCCGTGTAGCTCGCGGCCGGGGTCAGTCCCGGCCAGGTCTCGGCCAGGATCGGACGGAACGACGGGCGCGACTTCACGCGCGCGTACCAGTTCTTCGCCGCTTCGTCTTCGTTCCATGGCACATCGCCCACATAGTCAACGGAGGACAAGTGCGCTGCCGCGGCCAGATCCGCGTAGGTCATCCGTTCGCCGGCGAGCCAGGTCCGGGCGCGCACCAGCCAGCCGATATAAGCCAGATGATAGCGCACATTGGCTCTCGCCGCACGGATCGTGTCGGTGTCCGGGGGCCCGCCGCCCTGCTCGATGCGCATGTGCCGCTTGTAAAAGCGCTCGGTGACCAGCGGTCCGCTGACTTCGGCGAAGAACTTGTCGTTGAACCAGGACGAAAGGCGTCGCACCTCCACGCGGCGGCTGGTCTCGACCGGCATCAACCGCCGCTCCAGCAGGTCTTCGCCGAACACCTCATCGAGGAATTCGATCATGATCGATGCGCCTGGCACCGGCGGATGGCCTTCGGCGATGACCACGGGCGTGGTGGCCGCCGGGTTGAGCTTCAGAAACTCCTGTCGCCGCTCCCAGACCCGCTCTTCGAGCAGGCGATATTCAAGCCCGTGTTCGTCGAGCGCCAGCCGGACAAAGCGGGAATGAGGACAAAATGGATGATGAAAGAGTGTCAGCATTGCGCCCGAGTCTTGGGCTCCAACGGCAGGGAATAAAAGGAATCACGAATGCGGAAGCCTAACAGGACCCGAAAAAAGTCCCAATGGGTTTCAAGCCCGAAGCAGCATTGTACCACCGGCATCCCCATCGAAAGCCAAGCTGTTGAGCACATGGCACGCACCATTGCCCTGACCGGACGGTTGAGCGAAAAACACCGTTGATTCCAGCGCGGTCGCGCCGTCTCATCGGAGCGCTCCATGATTGTCGATATCATCAAGGCCATCGTCCTCGGCATCGTCGAGGGGCTGACCGAGTTCGTCCCGGTGTCCTCGACAGGTCATCTGCTGCTGGTGGAGCATTTTTTTGGCTTTGCCGACGAAGACTTCGGCAAGACCTTCGCGATCCTGATTCAGTTCGGCGCCATACTGGCACTGCTGTCGATCTATTTCGTCCGACTGTGGCGATTGCTGGTCGGATTTTTCAGCGATCCCGCCGCCCGCCGTTTTGTCTATGGCGTGCTGCTGGCGTTCCTGCCCGCAGCGGTGGTGGGCGCGCTCGCGCACGACTTCATCAAGCGCGTGCTGTTCAACGAATGGCTGATCTGCTTCACCTTCATCGCCGGCGGTGCGGTGCTGCTGTTGATTGACATGCTGGACCTGAAGCCGCGCTATCATGACGCACAGCGCTTCACGCTGCCGATGTACTTCATGATCGGCGTGGTCCAGTGCATCGCGATGGTGCCGGGCGTGTCGCGCTCAGGCGCAACCATTGTCGGCGCCATGCTGCTGGGTGCCGACCGTCGCGCGGCGGCGGAATTCTCGTTCTGGCTCGCCATGCCAACCATGGCGGGGGCGTTCGCCTACGATCTCTACAAGTCGCACGGCCAGATGACCTCCGGGAACATCCTGATCGTCGCCGTCGGCTTCGCCGTGTCGTTCGTCTGCGCCTGGATCGTGGTGAAGACGTTTCTCGGCTACGTGCAGCGCCACGGCTTTGCGCTGTTCGCCTGGTGGCGCGTGATTATCGGATCGCTCGGACTGATCGGGCTGGGGCTGGGCAAATAATCAGGCGAGCCGGCCGGTCCTGAACTGGCCGGTCTTGCGGAAGCGCCAGAGATACGACGGCACGATGATTTCCATCGCAGTCGGCTCGATGCCGAGCGCGCCGAGCGTGCGGCCTTCAGCCTCGGCCTGCGGCGACACCACATTATCCGACCTGAGCAACTCGACCTGGTCGGGCGTGAGCGGCGGCTTCGGCAGGAATTGCAGAAAGGTTGCCTGAAGCTTGGCAAGCGCGAACGGCAGCGGAATCAGCAGCCGCCGGCGCTCGGTCACTTCGAGCACGTACTCCATCAACGCCTTGAAGGTCAGCGCCTCGGGGCCGCCCAGCTCATAGATTGTTCCGGGCTTGGCCTGTCCGTCGATCGCGCGCGCGATGGCTTCGGCGACATCACCGACGAACACTGGCTGGAATTTGGTCTCGCCGCCGCCGATCAGCGGCAGCGCCGGCAGGATGCGCGCCATGGCCGCGAACTTGTTGAAGAAGTCGTCTTCCGGTCCGAACATGATCGATGGCCGGAAGATCGTTGCGTCGGACTTGGCGGCGAGCACGGCGCGCTCGCCTTCGGCCTTGGCCCGGGCGTAGCCGGAGGTCGAGTCCGCGTCGGCGCCGATCGCCGACACCTGGATCATGCGCGTGCCGTGGGCTGCGGCTGCGAGCGCCACTTGTTCGGCGCCATAGGCCTGCACCGCATCGAAGCGTTGCCGGCCGCGCTCGTAAAGAATGCCGACCAGGTTGATGACAGCGCTGGCGCCGCGCGCCGCCGCCTCGACCGAGCCGGAGTGACGCAGATTGGCCTGCACGGCATGGATCTGGCCGACCCGTCCCAGCGGCTGAAGGTGTCCGGTCAGGTCCGGCCGGCGGCAGGCGACGCGGATGCGATAGTGTCGTTTGGCCAATGCCCGAACCAGATGGCGCCCGAGAAAGCCGGAACCGCCGAAAACCGTGATCAGCGTGTCGTTCTGGGCCTGAAGGGACATGGCATGCGCGCTCGGGCAGGGTCTGATCCCGCCGAATACAGGATGGCGGCGGGACTGTATAGGGGCCGGATTGCGTCGATTGACAATGCAAAAGGCGGCACCTTATCTGTGCGGGCCTGCATGCTTCCCGTGCCCGGGTGGCGGAATTGGTAGACGCACTAGTTTCAGGTACTAGCGCCGAGAGGCGTAGGGGTTCGAGTCCCTTTCCGGGCACCATTCGGTCGACCTTGGGAGACGCGTGATGCGCGAAGACGTCATCGGTCGGGCCAATGTCGCTACGCCGGAGCTCGACTGTTATTACGCGCTCGGGCTTTATCGAGAAGAAACGTATTCCGACGACGAAAATTGCCATTGAGCACGAACCGATGACAATCCGCCTGCACCGCGGCGATCTGCCCGATCTTGCGCGCTACGACGTCCCGGCGGTTGCCGTCGATACTGAAGCCATGGGGCTCGATGCGCGCCGCGACCGGCTCTGCGTCGTCCAGCTTTCGCCAGGCGACGGCTCGGCCGATGTGGTGCAGATTCCGCCGAGCAACATCCAGGCGCCCCATCTCAAGCGGCTGATGGCCGACACCAAGGTGCTGAAAATTTTTCACTTCGCCCGTTTCGATCTCGGCATGATTTCCGGGGCGTTCGGAGTCATGCCGCAGCCGATCTATTGCACGCGGACGGCGTCGCGCCTGGCGCGCACCTACACCGACAAGCACGGGCTCAAGGACCTGGCGCGCGAGCTTCTCGGCGTCGACATGTCGAAGCAGCAGCAGTCGTCCGATTGGGGTGCGGAATCGTTAACCGATGCCCAGTTGGCCTACGCAGCTTCCGATGTGCTGCATCTGCACGCGCTGAAGGAAAAGCTCGACGTCATGCTGGCCCGCGAAGGCCGTATCGAGCTTGCGGAGGCCTGCTTCAAGTTCCTGCCGGATCGTGCGCGGCTTGACCTCGCCGGCTGGGCGTCCGAGGACATTTTCGCCCATTCCTGAGCCGGTTGGCCGCGAACAGGCCATATTCGCGGCGGAACTTGAACTGTTGAACCGTGGTATGTACGTCGTCTGACGACGATTCTGGATCGCAAGGACCAACGGCCTGTCCACCACCTCGGCATTTGGCGATCAGCGCGAGCGCTCGTTCGACATCGGCGGGCGGCGCGACGATGCCCGCGCGTTTCAGCGCGCGGCGCGGCATAGCCGCCGCGTGCGGCTTTTGCGTCGGGCGATTCCGGTCGTCATCCTATCGATCCTCGGCGCCACCGTCCTGGTGACCTGGATCGATCCGCTGCGTCTGCTCGTCCGGCTGCCGGTCGATAGCAAAGGGCTGGTGATTTCCGGGTCGAAGATCACGATGCAGGCGCCCAAGCTGCAGGGCTACACCCGCGATCAGCGCTGGTATGAAGTGACTGCGGCAGCGGCCGGCCAGGACATCACCAAGCCGGACATCATCGAGTTGCACGAGATTCGCGCCAAGATCGAAGCGCAGGACAAGAGCACGATCTATTTGTCGGCGAAGGACGGAACGTTCAGTCGGAAGGCGAGCGTGCTGATACTGAACCAGAACGTAATCGCCAAGACATCAAGCGGCAGCGAAATGCATCTGGAAGAAGCCACGGTCAACACCGGCACCGGCGAAGTCATTTCCGACAAGCCGGTTGCCGTGTTCGGCGCGCAGGGCACGCTCAACGCGAACCGCCTCGAGGTCTACAATTCCGGCGAGGTCATCCACTTCATCGGTGACGTGGTCATGAACCTCAACGGCACCGAACCCGACGCCGTCAGGCCGACGGAGAAGCGATGATCGCGAGCAGCTTGGTCCGGCGCGCGGCGGTGTCGACGTTCATCCTCGCCGCGGCGTCTTCCGGCGGCTTGGCGCAGCCGGCCGGTAACGGACCGCCGAATGCGTTGCAGGGGTTCCAGCAGAATCGCGGCCAGCCGGTGAAGATCGAGGCGGCGCGGCTTGAGGTTCGCGACAAGGACAAGGTGGCGACATTCACCGGCAAGGTGAAGGTCGTGCAGGGCGACACCACGATGCGCTGCAAGACGCTGGTCGTGTTCTACGAACCGAAGGCGCAGGAGGGCAATGCACCGATGCCTGCGGCACAGCCGGGTCCTGGCGGATCGTCGCAGATCAGCAAGCTGGAGGCACGGGGCGGCGTCACAGTCACGCAAAAGGACCAGACTGCTACCGGCGACACCGGCTATTTCGACATGAAGGCCAACACCGTCACCCTGGTCGGCAATGTGCTGGTCAGCCAGGGGCCGAATGTGCTCCATGGCGAGCGGCTGGTCGTGAACCTGACGACCGGCGTGTCGACGGTGGACGCCGGCAAGTCCAACGGCCCTGTCCGGATGCTGATCGAGCAGCAACCCCAATCATCGAACGGTCCGGGCGGGCAACAGCATCGTCTCGGTCCGCCTCGGTCTGGGTCGTCGAATTCGTCGAGATAGGGGCCGGGGCTCAGCGTTGAAAGCGCTCCGACAACAGATTATGACGGCCCGAATCCGAACCGGGAGCGACCGCGGACGTGCTTGACGATTTGCTGAGCCTCTTCAGCCGCCGCCGCGCCCCAGCTCGCCGCCGACGGCGTGGCGCCGACGAGGGCCGTTGGCGGATCGATCTGAAGACTCTGGGCGGGCTGATCGGCTTTGGCCGCAGCGATCACATGCCGCGCTCTGGGCTTCGCATGCGGCAACCGAGCCGCGGCCGGGACGACGGCTCCTGGCAGGCCGCAGCGATCTATGCGCAACACAATTCGCACGCGGCGGCGCCTTACGATCAGCAGGCAGACTGGCAGGCCGAGCGTGATTACGCGAGACAGGCCGAAGCGCGGACGCCGGAATGGCAGCACCAAAATGACGCGGCTTGGCAGGAGGAGCAGTATCGGCAGCAGCAGCAACCGGTGCAGCAGGGTTATCTGGCCGCCCATGCCGTGGAGAAAAGCTTTGCCAGCCGCAAGGTGGTGAAGGGCGCGAGCCTTTATGTCCGGCGTGGCGAAGCGGTGGGCCTGCTTGGCCCGAACGGCGCCGGCAAGACCACGATCTTCTATATGATCACTGGATTGATCGCGGCCGACCGCGGCCGCATCGAACTGGACGGCCACGACGTCACGGCGCTGCCGATGTACCAGCGCGCCCGGCTCGGTATCGGTTATCTGCCGCAGGAAGCCTCGATTTTTCGCGGCCTGACGGTCGAGGAGAACATCCGCGCCGTGCTCGAGGTGGTGGAGCCGAACAAGCGGCGGCGCGAGCGCGATCTGAATGCGTTGCTCGAGGAATTCAACATCACCAAACTGCGCAGGACGCCGTCGATCGCGCTGTCCGGCGGCGAGCGGCGCCGCTGCGAGATTGCCCGGGCGCTGGCCTCGCGGCCGAACTATATGCTGCTCGACGAGCCCTTCGCCGGCATCGATCCGATCGCCGTCGGCGATCTGCAAATTCTGGTTCGCCACCTCACCAACCGCGGCATCGGCGTCCTGATCACCGATCACAACGTCCGCGAAACGCTGGGCCTCACGGACCGCGCCTACATCATTTATTCGGGCGAGGTCCTGATGGAGGGGCGCACCGACGACATCGTCAACAATCCCGAGGTCCGGCGGCTCTATCTCGGCGAAGAGTTCCGGTTATAAGGCACCACCTGCCGCGCGGGTTCGCGCAGCGGCGACGGTCTCGTTCGGCAAAACCACGTAAATTACTGAAAATTGAAGGCGTTAGCGAATTATACCGCAATGCGGTATACAACCGCCTTGAAATTATATAAGCAAGAAACGGACCATTGTTGATTTGATCGATGGCACTGACGCAACGCCTGCAAATGCGGCAGAGCCAGGCGCTCGTGATGACGCCGCAGCTGATGCAAGCCATCAAGCTGCTGCAACTCTCGAACCTGGACCTGGTCGCCTACGTCGAAGGGGAGCTTGAGCGCAACCCGCTGCTGGAACGCGCGGGCGAAACCGAGCCTGCGCCCGGCGACGTCGAGCCCCCATCTTTAGATACAGAACCCCATGACGGCGGAACGGCATCCCCGGAAGGGACGACGGCCGGTCGGATCGACGACGCGCTTGAGACCAGCCGCAGCGCCATCGAAGAGCGGCTCGGCACCGACCTCGAGAACGAATTCCCCGACGACCGCGGCGAGCGCCCCCCGCGTCCATCGGCGGATGCCACCGCGCCGCCATCGGAATGGGCTGGCGTCGGCAGCGGCGGCCGAGAGGACGGCGACTACAATCTGGAATCCTTCGTGTCGGCCGAGCTGACCCTCGCGGATCACCTTAGCGAGCAACTGGTACTCTCGATCATCGATCCGGTGCGGCGGCTGATCGGCCAGTATCTGATCGATATGGTGGACGATGCCGGCTATCTCACCGGCGATCTGCCCTCGGTGGCGGAAAAGCTCGGTGCTCCGCTGGCCGAAGTGGAGGCGGTCCTCGCCATCGTGCAGACGTTCGATCCACCCGGCGTCTGCGCCCGCAATCTGACCGAATGCCTCGCGGTCCAGCTCAAGGAGCGCGATCGTTTCGATCCGGCGATGCAGGCCCTGGTCGGCCGGCTCGACCTTCTCGCCAAGCGTGACCTTGCGTCGCTGCGCCGCATCTGCGGCGTCAACGACGAGGACCTGACGGAAATGATCGCGGAAATCCGGGCGCTCAATCCGAAGCCTGGGCTCGCCTTCGGTTCGATCGCGGTACAGCCGATCGTGCCCGACGTTTACGTGCGGCCCGGACCCGACGGCGGCTTCATTGTCGAACTGAACTCGGACACCTTGCCCAAGGTGCTGGTCAATCAGCGCTATCATGCCGAACTCGCCAGAAGCACAGCCGTTACCGCCAAGACCTATCTCGCGGAGAATCTCCAGTCGGCGACGTGGCTGATGCGCGCGCTCGATCAGCGCGCCAAGACGATCCTCAAGGTGGCGATGGAGATCGTCAAGCAGCAGGATGCGTTCTTTGTCCACGGTGTGCAGCATTTGCGGCCGCTTAATCTGAAGGCAATTGCCGATGCAATCAGCATGCACGAGTCGACCGTGTCTCGCGTCACCGCCAACAAGTACGTCGCCACCAATCGCGGCATTTTCGAATTGAAATACTTCTTCACCTCGGCGATTGCCGCAGCCGATGGCGGAGAGGCGCATTCCGCCGAGGCTGTGCGGCACCGCATCAAGCAGTTGATCGATGCCGAGAGCGCCCATGGCGTGCTCTCCGACGACACCATCGTCGAGCAGTTGCGCACGGCCGGTGTCGACATTGCACGCCGGACGGTTGCAAAATATCGGGAAGCGATGCGAATCCCATCGTCAGTCCAGCGCCGGCGCGATAAGCTTGCCGTCGCCACCTGATCGGTGAGACGGAATACATTGACTGTCTAAGTTGGGCGGAGGCAGCCGTGATGTTTCGCGTATCGGGCAAGAACATCGAAGCAGGCGAGGCATTGCGTGAGCGCGTCGGCGCGCGCGTGCAGGATGTCGTGGCAAAGAAGCTCAAGGATCATCATTCCGACCATCGAACGGGAGGTGTGCCATAGCCATTGACGCCCGGATTGGCGGTCCCTATAAACCGCCGCCTTCACCCAGCCCCGAAATTTGACTGTCATCGACTTCGGACCGGTTCCATGCCGACCAGCGATCTCGTCGCGCCGAACGCGATCATCCCGGCCCTGAAGGTCAACGGGAAGAAGCAGGCGTTGCAGGAGATCGCCGCCAAGGCGGCGGAACTCACCGGTCAGCCCGAGCGGGGCATCCTCGAAATTCTGCTCCAGCGCGAGAAGCTTGGTTCGACGGGCGTCGGCAACGGTGTCGCCATCCCGCACGGCAAGCTGCCGAAGCTGAACAAGGTGTTCGGTCTGTTCGCGCGGCTGGAGCGGCCGGTCGATTTCGAGGCGCTCGATGGCCAGCCGGTCGATCTGATCTTCCTGCTGCTGGCGCCCGAGGGTGCCGGCGCCGATCATCTCAAGGCACTGGCCCGGGTGGCGCGGCTGCTGCGCGATCCCGAAGTGGCGCGCAAGCTTCGCAACTCAAGCAATGCGGAAGCGCTCTACGCCGTGCTGGCGATGCCCTCGGCGAGCGCGGCGTAGCGGCGGCGCCACACTGTCGTGAATTAACTCTCCATTCGCCCTGAGCGGGTTTGCTGTTCCAAGGTGCCCTCCGGTACTCTGGGGCAGGGGGATTGATGCTGTCGCGCAGGCATTTGCTGGGGGCGCTCGGAGCATCCGCCGCGGGCGGGCTGGTGCCTTCCGTCGCGTCTGCCGTCCCATTCCAGCGCTTCAGCTCAGCAGCCAACCGCGCTCAGATCGTCGATGCGGATTTCGATGTCACGCCCTATCTCGGCCGGCTGAAGGCCGCCGGCATCAAGACCATCGGACGCTACTACGATCGCGACTACGGCACCGGCAAGGGCGAGGCCTGCTACCACAACGCGACCAAGATGCTGAGCCGCGCCGAGCTTGCAGCGATCGAGCGCGCTGGCATGTCTGTGTTCGTCGTGTTTCAGCACTGCGGCCACGACTGCACGAGCTTCGATCTTGAGAATCCGGAGACCGCGAACAAGGGCCGCAAGGATGCAGAGGGCGCGGTCCGTGTTGCGGAGGCGCTCGGGCAGCCGGCGCACACGCCGATCTACTTCGCGGTCGACTTCGATCCTTCGCCGACCAAAACGATGCCCGCGGCTCGCATGTGGCCGAGCGTCGAAGCCTACTTCAATCAGATCAACGAGGTGTTCGCGCGGACGAAGTGGGAGGTCGGAATTTATGGTGCCGGCACCACCTGCCGCAGGTTGCGGGCCGGCAATCTCGCCAAATACTTCTGGGTTTCGACGTCACTTGGTCATATCGGCACGCCGGAATTCTTCAACGGCGGCGATTGGCATATCTTTCAGAATGTCACTGAGATCAAGCGCAGCTACGCACCCGACACGTTCGACACCAACGTGGTCAATCCCGGTCAAACCTACTTCGGGCAATGGACGTCAGGCGGCCCGGCCTTGCCGCATAGCGCCATCGAGGCGACGGAAATTCTGGCGAGCCGCGCATTCGTCAGGAAGGGTTGCGTACATTGGTCGAGTCCGGATCCCAAGAGGCCGCGCGTGGCGTCGAAGGCGGTGCGCTACAACACGACCTGCCGCGTGATGACGCCGGAAGACAGTGGTTATCACGGCGTCAGCATGGTCGAGGCCGACACCATCGATGGCTACGTCCATAAGGCCGACCTCGTGATCGGGGGATTGTGGGGCAACATGCCGGTGTATGAATTCGCAGCGGCGAAGTGCGCGTTACCCCCGACCGCGATGGTGAAACCAGCCAAGCCGGCTGGCGCCGGCTCGGTGGAAGCGAGCGCGTTGCCGCCGCGTTAGTGCACGCTGACGGTTTCGAGCTCGTGCGTCATCGCGTTGGCGATGGCCGCCTCGCGGCTGTCGGTCACCAGGATCGGCGTGCCGTCCGCCGCATGCAGCGCGAACAGGTGCATGCCTGGCTCCAGCTCCGGCGCTTGCGGATAGAGCCTGTGCACGTCTTCCGAACGGATCGGTTTGACGTAGGCGATCTTGCCGCCGCCGAGGATGGCGAATGCCTGCTCGGTCATCGTCGGATTGGTGGTTTCGCTTTCGGTTCTTGCACTCATGGCCCTCGACTCCTTTCTTGGTTTGTCGGTCGAGTCCGAACTAAGTTCACTTCATTCATGTTCCGCGATCTGGATCGTTCTTACGACGCGGGCCGGCTCCGGCCGCGCCAAGTCGATCGAGAGCAGTCCGTTCTTTAGATCGGCCTTCTGCACCTGCATGCCGTCCGCCAGCACAAACGTTCGCTGGAATTGTCGGGCGGCGATGCCGCGATGCAGAAAATGCCGGCTCTTGTCCTCCTGTTGGCGTCCCCGGATGACGAGCTCTTTCTCCTCAACGGTCACCTCGAGTTGCTCGAGAGTAAATCCCGCGACCGCCAACGTGATCCGCAGGCGCTCGGGATTGTGATCGTCGGCAGCGAGCCGTTCGATGTTGTAGGGGGGATAGCCGTCGGCCGCCTTGGCAACGCGATCGAGCGCACGCTCGATCTGGTCGAAGCCGATCAAAAACGGACTGGACAGCGACGGAACTCGGGACATCTCCAAAGCCCTTTCAAGCGACTTTGACCGGGGCCCCAGGAGGCACCCCTACAAACGGATAACCCACCGGCCATCCGTTCCATCCCAATATGGGTTCCGGGGGTTAAGCTTTCAAGAATCAACCGTTTGGGCCGGAAAATGGCCGTCGACCGGGGCGTCGTGGGCTCTGGTAGGCTCGAACGCCAGGAGGCCTTATGTCCGCCACCGAACATCCCGCTCTGACCGTCCGTGCCCTCTCCGCGGTGGGGGTCGAGGTGCCGATGACCTTCACCCTCGGCACCAGCCGCGGCCAGATCGCCAAAGCCCCCCTGCTGCTGATCGATCTCGAAACCGAGGAAGGGGTCACCGGCCGGTCCTATCTGTGGTCGTACTTCCCCCGGGCCATGGCCGCGATCGCAAGCCTGCTGGTCGAGGTCGAAGATCGCGTCAGGGGCGAGCCTGTCGTGCCGGGGGCGCTTTGGGACAAGCTGTCCGAACGGTTTGCCCTGATCGGCGTGCAAGGCATCGTCCGCATGGCGATGGCCGGCTTCGATGTGGCCTGCTGGGATGCGCTTGCGGTCGCCGCGAGCGTGCCGCTGGTGCGCATGCTCGGGGGCGCGCCGCGGCCGGTCCCGGCGTACAACTCTTGTGGGCTCGGGTTGATGGCCGCGGATGCGCTGGGCGATGAGGCGCAAAAACTCCTCGAGCGCGGGTTTCGCGCCATCAAGCTGCGGCTCGGCTATCCGACGCTGGGCGAGGACATCGCCGCGGTCCATGTGGTCAAGGCGCGGTTGCCCGACGGCGTCGCGCTGATGGTCGACTACAACCAGGCGCTTCCGGTCGCGGAGGCCCTGGCGCGCGGCCACGCGCTCGACCGCGAGGGCCTGGCCTGGATCGAGGAGCCGATCCGCCACGACGACTACGAGGGCGCGGCGATGCTCGCCCGTGAGCTATCGACGCCGATCCAGATCGGCGAGAATTTTTCGCTGACCGCCGCGATGCGCACCGCGCTCGACACGAAGGCTTGCGATCTGGTGATGCCCGATCTCGAACGGATCGGCGGCGTCACCGGCTGGCGGAGCGCGGCCACGCTTGCCGCCGAACGCAACGTCAGGATGTCATCGCATCTCTATCCGGAAGCCAGCGCTCACCTTCTCGCGGTGACGCCGACCGCGCATTTCCTCGAATACATGGACTGGGCCGACAAGATTGTGCTGGAGCCGCTCAAGATCGTCGACGGCTGCGCGATCATTACCGACCGGCCCGGTCATGGCATGGTCTGGGACAAGAGGGCGGTCGAGAAATACCGCGTCTGATGGTCAGCGCATCAGATTGCGCGCTTCGTTGACGATGAAATTGCCGACCCGGCGGGAGCGGTTGCGGAACACCCGCAAGGGGCCGGAATCGACGAAATAGGTGTGCAGGATGCTGTCCCGTGTCTTCACCTCGGAGCCGACCGGATCGGCGGAGTGCCACGTATCGGTGTCGACCGCGAAGGCGTAGCCGGTATTGGGCAGGAACGGCATCTTGATAACCTTCGGCATGCTGCCGTCCGGCAGACGCTCATGGAAGATCGTGCCGATGTGTTCAGTGCTGTCGTCCGGCGGCAGATAGAACTGGATGGTGATGCCCTTCCAATGCGTATCGGGATGCGGCGCGATGCGGTACTTCGGCACGTCGCGGGTGAGGATCGGGATCGGGAACATGCCGACGTCGCGATAACCCGCGCCGAAGCGCCGTTCCAATGCCGGCGCGAGGCGCCGCACGAAGGCGTCGCGCACCTCGTCCGAGCACAATGCGCGGCCGACCACATTCCAAAGCTCGCGTTTCGATTGCGGCAGGTTGCGGATGTACTCGGGGAACAGGTCGATCTTCACCCGGGTGGCGCTGCCGTCGTCCAGGATGTTGACGTTGTTGCGGCCGGGCAGGGCGCGGTAATCGTGCGCCACCGGCATTCCGCGCAGCATCGCCGCATAGACATCGTCCGGGAACACACGATCGAACTGCAGGTGATAGAACGGTTTCTCGACCGCTCGTGCCTGCTCGATGGAGCCGACCACGAATCGAACGAGGTCCGCGACGGCTTGGCGGCGATCCACCGGTTGCGTTCGATCCAGCATGGTACCGCTTTATCGGCTGGCCCCGGGAGAGGCAAGAGCATCGCCCCTTCTCAATCCTTCAGTTTGAAAAGCTTCAAAGCGTTGGTCCGTCCGATCTTGAGGCGGTCCTCCTCGCCGATCGCGACGGCATCGAACCACACCGCGGCATGGTCGATGTTCTCGAACGGCCAGTCGGTCGAGAACATGATCCGGTCGGAACCGTTCACCATCAACGCGGTCAGCAGGGCCTGCGTGCAGAAGTTCCCCGATACTGTGATGTGGAAGTTGTTCTGGAAGTACTCGCCGATTTTCTTCTTGGCGGGGTAGTGATTGCGGTTCGGAATCCAGGCGTTGGCGTTGTCGACGCGCCAGATGTTGAACGGCAGGCCTTCGCCCATGTGCCCGAGGACGATCTGCAGGTTCGGGTGCTTGTCGAACAGGCCCGATCCCATCAGCCGAAGCGCGTGCACGGCGGTCTCGTGGCCGAACGCCCAGATCGGACCCAGCAGCCATTCGGCGCCTTTGTAGATGCGCGCGTCCTGCTGCAGCGGATTGCGTGGATGCAGATAGAACGGCACGTCGAGCTTCGCCACGACGTCCCAGAACGGCCAGTACTGTTTCTCGTCGAGATAGGCGATGGTGTTGGGATCGCCGATCTGGGAGAAGCCGTTGGCCAGCGCGCCGATCATGCCGAGCTCCTTGACGCAGCGCTCCATCTCTCTCGCCGCCATATCCGGGTCCTGCAGTGGCAGCGCGGCCAGCGCCTGGAAGCGGTCGGGCCGCTTCACCACCTGCTCGGCCAGATAGTCGTTGGCCTTGCGCGCCACCTCGTTGGCCTTCTTGGGATCGTGGATCGCCTGCACTGCCGGCGCGTTCAGCGACAGGATCATCATCTGCATGCCGAACTCGTCCATCAGCTTCAACCGGCGGCCGTGCAGATCGAGGATGCGCTCGCGCACCTCCTTCCAGATGTCGTCGGGGAAGAACGCCCGCGAATCCATCAACGTGTCGTCGATGGCGAAATGCTCTTCGAGACCGATCTTGCCCTTCATGGTGTTCCTCCCAATGTCGAGGCAATCCTATGCGGATTGGATCAAAAAACGAAAGCCGCCCGAAGGCGGCTTTTTTGATCCTGATCCATCTTCACCCTACGGGCTACGACGGGCAACCTTCACCGTTATTGCTAGAAGGTTGCACTGCCGACCCGGGATAGACCGGCTTGCCAACCGAAGCCGCGTGGCGGCGAAGGTTGGTGGAGCCAGGCGGAGTCGAACCGCCGACCTCTTGAATGCCATTCAAGCGCTCTCCCAACTGAGCTATGGCCCCATCAGGGATATTTGTATTACGTCTCTTCCTCGTCCTCCGGTCCTTCGCCGACGATGTCGCTGACGTCGTCGTCGCCTTCTTCCTGTTCTTCGATGAACGGCGCTTCCTCGGTCTCCTCGATCTCGAGATCGTCGCCTTCGACCGCGTCAGTGCCGTCGCCCTTCTTGCCCTCAACCTCGGCGTCGGCATCCTCCAATGACACCAGCTCGACGTCGGCCGTCTCCGGTTCGGCGGCTTCGGCCTCTTTCGAGGCGCGAGCGGCAGCGGCGGCCGCTGCTGCGGCAGCGGCAGCCCCCGCGGCGGCTGCGGCGGCCTCGGCGCGGCCGCGCGACACCGGAACAACGATCTCGAACACGGTGCCGCACTTCGGGCAGGTGATCGGGTCTTTGCTCAGGTCGTAAAATTTGGCGCCGCAACTCCCGCAGAGACGCTTCGTGCCGAGCTCAGGTTTGGCCACGGTTTGGAAATCCTTGAACGGTCCGGATGACGAGGAAATTGGTGCTTCCCTTGGCCGCTGGCAAGCCCGCTGTCAATAGCATCTCGCAGGGCCGGGGGCCGCGTGCTAGGACGACGACCCTAAGGTCAACGCGCCATGGAAAACCCCGCGAAGCTCTCGCCCATGACCGCCCGGCGCGCCGGTGCGCTGGCCGGGCACGGCCGTGTTCCGGGCGACAAGTCGATTTCGCTGCGTTCGCTGATCCTGGGTGCGCTGGCCGTCGGCGAAACCCGGATTACCGGCATGCTCGAAGGCGAGGATGCCATCAGCACCGCCAACGCCATGAGAGCGCTCGGCGCCACCGTCGAACGCACCGGAGAGCGGGCCTGGCGGGTGCTCGGGGTCGGCGTCGGTGGCTTCGCCACGCCGTCCGCGGCGCTCGATTTCGGCAACTCCGGCACCGGCTGCCGCCTCGCCATGGGAGCCGTCGCCGGCTGTCCGATCACCGCGACGTTCGACGGCGATGCGAGCCTGCGGTCGCGGCCGATGCGGCGCATCCTCGATCCGCTCGCGAGAATGGGTGCACGGGTGCTCGAGATTCGCGATGGCGGCCGCCTGCCGGCGGTGGTGCAGGGCGCTCGCGATCCGGTGCCGATCGAATACGAAGCCCCGGTGCCGTCGGCGCAGCTCAAGTCGGCGGTGCTGCTGGCTGGGCTTGCCGCGCCTGGGGCGACGACGGTGATCGAGAAAGAGGCGACGCGGGATCACACCGAAAAGATGCTGAAGCACTTCGGCGCCGAGGTGCGGGTGTCGCAGCTCGGTCAGCACGGCCGGCGCATCACGGTCGTGGGCCAGCCCGAGCTTGAGGCCGCGCCGGTTGTTGTGCCGGCCGATCCATCCTCGGCGGCCTTCCCGCTGGTGGCCGCGCTCATCGTGCCCGGCTCCGACATCGTGCTCGAAGGCGTGATGATGAATCCGTTGCGGACCGGGCTGCTCACGACGCTCAAGGAGATGGGCGCGGCGATCGAAACGGTCGCGCAACGTAACGAAGGCGGCGAGGAGGTTGCCGACCTTCGCATCAAAGGTGGGCCTCTCAAAGGCGCTGACGTGCCGGCCGAGCGTGCGCCGACCATGATCGACGAATATCCGATCCTCGCGGTGGCGGCATCGTTCGCCGAGGGTGAAACCCGGATGCGCGGCCTGAGCGAGCTTCGAGTCAAGGAATCCGATCGCCTGGAGGCCACCGCGGCGATGCTGCGCAACAACGGCGTCGAGGTGGCGATCGAAGGCGACGATCTGATCGTGCGCGGCAAGGGCCAAGCGCGGGGCGGTGGGATGGTGACCACGCACATGGATCATCGCATCGCCATGTCGGCGCTGGTCATGGGGCTGGGCAGCGCCGAGCCGGTATCGGTCGACGACGCGGCGTTCATCGCCACGAGCTTCCCAGGCTTCGCCGATATGATGCGCGGCCTCGGCGCGGACTTGTCGTGATCATCGCCATCGATGGACCGGCGGCCTCGGGCAAGGGCACGCTCGGCAAGCGGCTGGCCGCGCACTATGGCCTGCGCCATCTCGACACCGGCCTGCTTTATCGCGCTGTGGCGAAGAGCTTGCTCGATGCCGGCCACGAGCCCGGTGATGAAGCGCGTGCCGTCGCCGCCGCCAAGGCGATCGATCCGGCTGGTTTCAATGAGCTTGCGTTGAAGGCTTACGCCATCGGCGAAGCGGCGTCGGTGGTCTCGACGATCCCGGACGTGCGCGCGGCGCTCTTCAATTTCCAGCAGGAGTTCGCGGCGACACCGCCCGGCGCGGTGCTCGATGGCCGCGACATCGGCACGGTGATCTGCCCGAACGCCGACGCGAAGATATTTGTCACGGCAGCGCCCGAGGTTCGCGCGCGGCGTCGCGCCCTCGAGATGCGGGCACGCGGCGAGAGCGCCGATGAGGCTGCGGTGCTGGCCGATATCCGCCGGCGCGATGAACGCGACCGCCTGCGCACGGCCGCGCCGTTGGTCCAGGCCGAGGACGCCGATCTGCTGGACACCACCAACATGGATGCCGATGCGGCGTTTGCCGGGGCGTTGCGCGTGGTCGAGCGCCGGTTGGGCCGAGGCTAGCTCAACCGGATCAGGGAGCGTCGGCGCAATAGCCAAGCGGTTCGATCGGCCGCTGTCGGCCGACCAGCCGGAAGGCGTGAAATTGGCGGCTGGTGGTCGGTCCGGTTCGGACATCGATCGGACCTAGCGGCTGCACTTCCCTGTAAAAGCGCTTGAGGCGGGAGGCGAACGGGCATTGGCTGACGAACAGCACAGGCTCGGCTGTGAAGTTGTCGATGGGGCGCGTCAGATCGAACTGGTCGTCCGGCGTCTTATGGATCGGCCACGACAGGGTGCGAACCGGTTCGTTACGCAGATAGAAGATCAGCTCGGCAACTTCGGCG
>Ga0265325_10000237_pt1 | contig 39283 bp, 31 predicted proteins | sample 41420metaG_FD_202090 | JGI IMG/M metagenome (GOLD analysis project Ga0265325, IMG submission 202090) | Rhizosphere microbial communities from Carex aquatilis grown in University of Washington, Seatle, WA, United States - 4-14-20 metaG | ecosystem: Host-associated > Plants > Roots > Rhizosphere... | reverse complement strand
TGACGATGTTCAATCGGAAGACCTGCTGAAACTGCTTCAGCAGTTGGCGCACAGGACTGGCGGAAAAGCCCCTTTGCCACACACGCCCGCCGCGCCGATGGACGCAAGGCTCGCATCGTATCTTTCCGGCATCGTCGACGGCTTGAACTCACCTGACCGCGATTTAGAACCGCGAGCGCAAGTGGCAGTGCGCAACAAAGCCCCTCACCTTAAGTGGGTCATGCTCGCTGGCTGTTTAGCGATCCTCGGCGCCGCCACTCTGGGGGTGTTTTTGTCAAACCGGATCATGGTTGTCGCCGACGATGGACAGACCAAATCGGCCCTCACTACGCCGTCCAATCCGGATTCTACCCAGGCAACGCAGGCTCGGCCTGACAGGCCATCCGTTCCAGTCGTTAATCAATGTGACCTGCCGGGTTTGGAGGCCGATCCAGATGCCACGTATGTCGTCGTGACCCCGATGCCGCTGAGCAGCAGCGGTCGCCGAACGTCGGAGCTGTCGGGAGAGGACCGTGGTTGGTATTCTCTGATGTCGCTCATGGCGAGACCTGAGCTGCACAGCGCTGGCTGCTGACAAGAGACGTGATGCGGCAGAGCCGCGGCCGATCCCGCGCTTGAGAAACCGGTCTAGAACATCGGGTAGTTCGGATTGAGCGGCAGCCCGAATTCCGTCCGGCCGAAGTTCTCCGCCGGAACGTCCCAGTTCATCACCACGTGCGAGGCGATGGCGTGGACGTCGCGCCAGCAGCGCTGCACCGGGTTGCTCGCCATCAGGCCGCTGGAGCCGCTGATGTTGACGAGCGAATCCATCGCATCGCGCAGCATCAGCATCGCGTAGGCCCAGTCGCGGCGCAGCAGCGTGCGCGTCTCCATCGACATGCCGGTGTAGTTCGACCGGGCGGTTGCGAGCGCGCGGCGGGCGAGCAACTCCGCCGCATCGATCTGCGCGCCGATCTCGGCGACCTTCAACTGCACCGGCACGTGCTGGGCGATCGCCAACTGCGTGTAGGTGAGATAGCGCTGCCGCGTCCACGTGGTGAAATCGGCATAGCCGCCGCGCGCAAGTCCCAGCGCCGGACCGAGCAGCGCATAGGTGTGCACGGCGATGAACGGTGTGCGATAGATCGGATTGTCGTTGATCGCCGATCCCGGCGAATGCGCGTCGCGCAGTGCGGCAAACGAGACGCTGCGGTGCTCGGGCACGAACACGTCATCGAGCACCGAGGTGTTCGAACCGGTCGCGCTCAGGCCGGCGCAGTACCAGGTGTCCTCCTGCTTCACCTCGGACACCGGGACGAGATAGAGCCGCATGTCGGGATGGTCCTCGCCCTCGCGGAACACCAGCCCGCCGATCATGATCCATTGCGAATGGGCAAGTCCGCTGCACCACGACCAGCGGCCGTTGAGCCTGTAGCCGCCGGGCGCGACCGCGACCTTGCCGGTCGGCGCTGCGGAGGTGGCGATGCAGGCAGTCTTGTCACGACTCCAGACGTCGTGCTGCGCCTCCTCCGGGAAATGCGCCAGGATGCAGGCATGATCGCCCAGGTAATTGAGGCACCAGGCCGACGAGCCGCAGGTCGATTTGCCGAGCTCAATGGAGATGTCGAACATCACCTCGTGATCGTGTTCGTAGCCGCCCCAGCGCTTGGGCTGAAGCGTGTGGATGAGCCCGGCGTCGATGTATTCCTCGACGGACTCCCGCGGGATGCTGCGGTCACGCTCGGCCTTCACGGCGCGCTCGCGCAGTTTTGGCGCCAGCGCCTTGGCGCGGCTCACCAGTTCTTCAGCGGTCGGAATGTTCGTGCTCATGCGGCACCCATTGCAGCCGATATCTTCTCGGCAATCATGATGGTCGGAATGTTGGTGTTGGCCCGCGGCACCGTCGGCATGATCGAGGCGTCGACCACGCGCAGCCCTTCGAAGCCTCGCACCCTGCCCGCCGGATCGACCACCGCTTCGCGGTCGCCATCAGCGCCCATCCGGCAGGTGCCGGCGACGTGGAACATGCCGGCCACGTTCTGGCGGATATGTTCGGCCAGCGCCTCGTCGTCCTTCACCAGTTCGCGGAGGTTGATCCGATGGTCGGCGAGCGTGCCGAACACCGGCTCGGCGAGCGCCGGAATGAGATCGGTCAGCCAGGCGACGGCGCGGGCCTTCGCCGCGTTCGAGGCATTCTTGCGGTTGAGCAGCCGCAGACGATCGTTGAACTTCACCGGGAAGGTGACGCCGCGCATGGCGCTGACCTTCTCGTAGGCCAGCATCTCGACGGCGAGGCGGAAGCCGACCATCAGCCGCTTGAGATCGAGCTCATGGCCGGCGAAATTCATTTCGACCAGCGGTTCCTGGCGATGATCGGCCGAGCGGAGCGCCACCCGGCCGCGCCCCATCGGCTTCCACAGCGACGGCGCGAGATTGCCGATCCGCGTCCCCAGCGCGCTCCACGAGGTCTTGCTCTGCACGTTGATATACATGTCGGTGCGCGGGCAGCCTGACACACCCGAGGAGAAGCGAAGCACCGTGGAGGAATGATTCCGCAGCGAAGGCTGCTGGCGGAATTCGGGCTTGAGATGGAAGCCCATGAACAGCAGCGAATGGTTCGAAAGGTTGCTGCCGACACCGGGCAGATCGGCCTGGACGGCAATGCCATGTTCGCGCAGATGCGACGCGGGGCCGATGCCGTTTCGCATCAACATCGCCGATGAATGGATGCCGCCGAGGCTGATGACGATTTCGCGGCCGGAGAACGATCGCGTCTCGCCGTTCACATCCGCGGTTACGCCGTTGGCCTTTTTGCCATCGAAGCTGATGCCGCTGACGGTCGCACCGCTCACAATGGTCAGGTTCTTGCGAGACCGCGTGGCGGCATCGAGATAACAGATCGCCGCCGAGGCACGCTTGTCCGGCCAATTGCTGATCGGCACGTTGGCATAGCCGTCGCGGAAATCCGCATTCATGTCGGCAACGTAGGGATATTGCCGCTCGTCTGCGAAATTTTGCAGCGCCTTCGACAGCGGCGGCCATTGCACCGGCGGGATGCGGCGCACCGGCACCGGGCCGTCCTTGCCGTGCAGCTCGCCGCCGAAGTCGAAGTCGTTTTCGAGCTTCTTGAAGTACGGCAGCACATCGTTCCAGCCCCAGCCGGCCGCACCGAGCGTCTGCCATTCGTTGTAGTCGTCCGGCGTGCCGCGCAGCGCCACCATGCCCATGACCGAGGAGCCGCCGCCCATGATGCGGCCCTGCGAATAGCCCGTGAGCGGGGAATTGCCGGCGAGCCGCCAATGCACCTTCAACTCCGGCCAGAAATAGGCCGGGTTGTAGTAGGAGCCGGGATAGGTATCGAGCACGTCCGCAGGCTCGCGGCCCGGAGGCGTGTCGCCGCCGGCTTCGAGCAGCAGCACCGAATGGCCCGAACGCGCCGAAAGCCGGTTCGCCAGCACACAGCCGGCCGCACCGCCGCCGACGATGATGGTGTCGTAGCTGTCGGCCATGACGCTTGCGTCGCCTCCCGGGAGGCCGCATTGCTCCGGCCTTGCGGCAATTCAAGCATGCCGGGTGGAATGGGCAAAGTGCCATGACGGCTGAGCAATCGACTGCCATAATCGGGCAACAAAATTTGGGGAGGTCGCACGTGCCGTCATATCGCCTGCTGCTGGCCATGAGCCTGGCCGCGCTCACGCTGTTCGGTTCTTTTTCTGCGCGCGCCGACTATCCCGACAAGCAGATCACCATGGTGGTTTGCTTCCCGGCCGGCGGCGGCACCGACATCGCGGCGCGGTTGGTCAATCTCGCGCTCGGCGAAGCGCTGGGCAAACCCGTGATCATCGAGAACCGCGGTGGTGCCGGAGGAAACATCGCGATCAAGGCCGTGAAAGGCATGGCCGCCGACGGCTACACGCTGCTGGTGTGCTCCAGCGCCTTCGTCGTCAATCCGAGCCTTTACGCGCAGGCAGCCTACGACCCGCTCAAGGACTTCGTGCCGTTGATGGTGCTCGGCGCATCGCCCAACGTGTTTGTGGTGCCGGAATCGTCACCGATCCGTTCGATGAAAGAGTTCATCGAAAAGGCCAAGGCCAATCCCGGCAAGATGAACTGGACGAGCCCCGGCGCCGGCACCACGCCGCAACTCGCCGGCGAACTGATCAAGCTGCGCACCGGGATCGAGATGCAGCACATTCCGTTCCCCGGCGCGGGCCCGGCCTCCAACGCCGCCATCGCCGGTCAGGTCGACCTCTACACCGCCAATCTCGGATCGGTGCAGGGCATCATCGACGGCGGCAAGGTGCGCCCGATCGCCGTGACATCGAAAACGCGCTGGCCGGCGCTGCCGAATGTGCCGACGCTGGCAGAGGCCGGCGTCAAAGATGCAGAATCGGACACATTCCAGGGTGTCTATGTTCGCACCGGCGCGCCGCAGCCGGTGATCGATCGCCTGGTCAAGGAACTGACGACGATCCTGGCGCGGGCGGACGTCAAAGAGAAATTCGAAAAGATCGGGCTGCCGGTGACGGCGGAGGGGCCGGCCGCCTTCCGCGCCCGCGTCGAGCGCGAAGTCCCGATGTACAAGGCCGTGATCGACAAGGCGAACCTGCGGATTCCGTAGCACAGCATGGCCAAGCCACTCGCCGGAATCCGCGTCATCGAGCTTGCGAACTTCATCGCCGGCCCGCTGTGCGGCACGCTGCTCGCCGACATGGGCGCCGACGTCGTCAAGGTCGAGCCGCCGCAGGGCGACATGGCGCGGGCGACGCCGCCGATCCGCAACGGCGAAAGCGTGAGCTTCACCGCGCTCAACCGCAACAAGCGGAGCCTGGTGCTCGACCTGAAGGCGCCGCAGGCGCAGGAGGTGCTGCGAAAGCTTGCGGCGAAGTCCGACGTGCTGGTCGAGGCGTACAGGCCGGGCGCGCTGGACAAGATGGGACTGGGCTCCGAACAGCTCCGAACAATCAATCCGCGGCTGATCTACACGTCGGTTTCGGGCTTCGGGCAGACCGGGCCGGACCGCAGGCGGGCGGGGGTGAACCTCATCGTCGAGGCGTTTTCCGGCGTCCTCTCGGTGACGGGCGAGCCGGGCAAAATGCCGATGCGGCCCGGCGTGCAGACCGCCGATGTGTTCGGCGCGCTGTTTGCGACCTACGCGACGCTTGCAAGCCTGGTCGGCGCTGCCCGGAACGGCGAAGGCCGCATCGCCGACGTCTCGCTGGTCGAGGCGTCGATCGCGGCAGCGGCGTGGGAGGCGGCCGAATATCTGGAGACCGGTCAGGTGCCGCAGCCGATGGGCAACCGCCACCGGCTGACCGCGCCGTACCAGTTGTTCGAGACCGCGGACAATCGTTACGTCGCGATCGGCATGCCGAACGACGCGCTGTTCCAGAAGTTCATGCAGACCGTCGGATTGGAATCCCACCTCGCCGATCCGCGCTTTGACACTTATGCCAACCGGAAAAAGCACGAACAACCGTTGCTCGCACTGGTCGAGCCCGCGGTGCGCACGATCAGTTCGGACAAGCTTGAGGCAGCGTTGATGGAAGCGGGCGTGCCCTGCGCGCGGGTGAACAACTTCCAGGAGGTGTTCGAACACCCGCAGATCAAGGCGCGCAACGTCGTGAACACCGTGGAACATCCGCGACTCGGCACGATGAAAGCGACGCGCAACCCGGTTCTGCTGGACCACGATGGCCCGGACATGGCGCGGCCGGCACCGATGCTCGGCGAGCATTCCGCGGAAATTTTGCGCGAGCTTGGTTACACGGCCGCGGCCATCCACGAACTGGCCGGAACAGGCGTGACCAAGCTCGCACCCGCGCCATCGACGGCGACCGCCTAGGGAACGGGTTCCCGATGCCCGGCGTTGACCCGTACAACACGGGAGCACCCGATGGCCGACGCAGACAACGCCAAACACGCGAAACCAAGGCAGGACAACGATCCGGCCAAGGGCGGAACAACGCCGCCGCACAAAGAGACCTACAAGTCCGGCGACAGTCCCAAGCCGCAGGGCGACAAGCTTCAGCACGCGGTGGACGAAGCCGCACAACGGCAGAACAAGAAGAACTAGCGCCGGGCACGGCCGAACGGGGCAGAATTGTCCTCGAACAATTCGAGGTTCGCGCCGGGGCCGGATTCGTCCTGCAGGCCAATGGTCAGGCGCAAACCGGATGGCGTTCGCACGCTGGCGATGCGGCGCGGCTGCCAATTCTCCTGGCCGAGCATGTGGCGAACGGTCGTGAACTCCTCGAGCACGGCCTCGAACACGCGGACCAACTCGAAGGCAACCCCCGAGCAACGCGAGCAAAGCATGGGCGGCGGAAAATGGTCGGCGCCGCAATTCGTGCAACGCTGGATTGAAACTCCGGGCGTCATTCGATGCGCTCCAGGACCGCGGCAGCGGCCGTCCCGCCGTAGCGGTACATCGTCATGCCGTAGCCGGTCGCGACCGCAAGCCGCGCCCCCTTCACCTGCCGCTCGCCGGCGCGATGCTGCAACTGCAGCACCGCCTCGGAGATGCCGTTCAATCCGCCGGCCGGGCCGCCGGGCTGGCCGGCCGACAACATCCCGCCCCAGGTGTTCAACGGAAAACGCTTCTCGCCGATGGTGACGCGACAGAACCGGGACAGATCGTTGTCGGGGATGAGGCCGAGGTCGTTGGCCTGCGCCAGCACCATGGTCGGATAATCGTCGTAGATGCTGGCGAGGTCGATGTCGGAGGGCCGCACACCGGCTTCGCGCCACAGCTCGTCAGCGAACGTGCTGATGCCGGTCGCAAGGCCGTCGCCCTGCTGGTTGTCGTAGTTGAAGCTTGCGCGATGCGCGCGCACGCGCACACCGGACCGCCCCTTCGGCGCGCGATCGGGCCGCGCCACCACGATGGCCTGTCCGCCGGCGACCACCGGCACGCAGTCGTAGCGCGACAGCGGATCGCTCACCAAGGGCGCGGCGAGATACTCGTCCATGGTCATCGGCGTGCGATAGACCGCATAAGGATTCATCGCCGCCCATTGCCGCTGGGCGATAGCGATGTGGCCGTAGTCGGATTTCTGCAGGGCGTACTTTTTCATCTGCCGGTTCGCGACCAGCGCATAGACGCCGTTCGGACCGCCATGGCCGAGCGGCGCGAGATACTTCTGGGTCACGCTGTTGAGGTTTGCGGCCACCTTGGCGTAGCCGGCAAGGCCCGTGGCGTCGCCGGCCAGCACCAGCACGGCTTCGGCCACACCACCATCGACCGCGCGAACGGCATGGCCGAGCATGTTCATCGCCGACGAGCCGCCGTTGGTATCCTGGATGAGCCAGCGTAGCGACAGGCCGAGCTTCCAGGCGAGGTCGACGGCGGCATCGGGCGCCAACGAAAACGAGGACACCGCGAGGCCGTCGATGTCGCGCGCCGTGAGCTTGGCGTCGGCCAGCGCAGCGACCATCGCATCGCGCATGAAATGCTGCGTGGTCTGGTCCGGCTGCGGCCGGCGCGTGTAGGCGGACTGGCCGACACCGATGATGGCAGCGTTCTGGAACGATCTCATCTAAGGCGCGGACTCATTCATGCGCAGCGATGAACCTGAGGAATGCCGTTTGGATGAAGGCGAAGTCATCCGCTGCGAACTTACCATAGCGTGTCGAGACCCTGCGGGCAGGCTTGATGTGTCGAAGGTGCACTCAACCAGGTTACGGACGACCACGCGCCGGGCACCCCATGAACCCGCGAGAGCCCATCGCGGCAGACGCCGATACCCTAATTTTTGCTTCCGCTTTGGGGTATAGCGACATGGCTGGAGCCTGTTCCCGTCTCGGATCGGTCGCAAATGACCCCAACTCGGACATGGCAGCTTCCTCAAGAGTACATCCCTGGGAGTGCTGGTTGCCCTTGCAGTAGACCTCCGTATACTTGAAGGACGCTCAGTTGTGAGGACAGGCTGAATCTTGCGAGTGCTAGAATTCGCTTGCTCTGGGGGCCTCCGTTGCGCGCCATTCTATCCTCACTGAGCGCCTTCGCCGCCGCGGGCTTGCGGCCGCGTACGCTGATGGCCAAGGCCGTCGTCCTCGTTCTCCTCATCAAGCTGATCGGAGTGACGGCCATGCAGATCTACCTCGTTGCCGGTGACGCCAAGCCAGCGGTCGATGCAGGCACGATGGCGCGCGTCCTCGGCATGGCGACGCCCGCACAAACGCAGTCGCCGTCCCGATAGCCTTGGTGGATATAGCCGATGCTCGATGCCATTGAACTTGCCCGCCTGCAGTTCGCCGTCACGGCGCTCTACCATTTTCTGTTTGTGCCGCTCACGCTCGGGCTGTCATTCCTGCTCGCCATCATGGAGAGCGCCTATGTGATGACCGGGCGGCAAATCTGGCGCGACGCCACCCGGTTCTGGGGTAAGCTGTTCGGCATCAATTTTGCCATGGGTGTCGCCACTGGCATCACCATGGAATTCCAGTTCGGCACCAACTGGGCGTACTACTCACATTATGTCGGCGACATTTTCGGTGCGCCGCTCGCGATTGAAGGTCTGATGGCCTTCTTTCTGGAGTCGACCTTCGTCGGCCTGTTCTTTTTCGGCTGGGACCGGTTGTCGAAGCTTGGCCACCTGACGGTCACCTGGCTGGTCGCCATCGGCTCCAATCTCTCGGCGCTCTGGATTTTGATCGCCAACGGCTGGATGCAGAATCCGGTCGGCGCCGTGTTTCAGCCCGACACCATGCGCATGGAGCTGTCCTCGTTCTGGGATTTGATCTTCAATCCCGTGGCGCAGGCGAAGTTCGTTCACACGGTCGGCGCGGGCTACGTCACCGGTTCGATATTCGTCGTGGCGATCTCGTCCTTTTACCTGCTCCGCGGCCGTTTCCAGGCTTTCGCCAAGCGTTCGATCATTGTCGCCTCGGCGTTCGGGCTCGCGGCCGCGCTTTGCGTGGTCATCCTCGGCGACGAGAGCGGTTACACCGTTTCCGAAAACCAGAAGATGAAGCTCGCGGCGATCGAGGGCATGTGGGAGACCGAGCCGGCCCCCGCGGGCTTCAACCTGATCGGGATTCCGGACTCCGCCGAGAAACGGGTCAAGGCCAACATCAAGATTCCGTGGGCGCTCGGCATCATCGCCACGCGCTCGTTCAACCAGGAAATTCCAGGCATCAACGACCAGGTGACGCACAACGCTGAGCGCATTCGCGGCGGCCTGATCGCCTACGATGCGCTGGAACGCTACCGCGCCAATCGCAACGACAGCCAGGCGGCCGCCGACCTGCGCGCCCACGCAGCCGATCTCGGCTATGCGCTTCTGCTCAAGCGCTACATCGACGATCCGCGCACCGCGGATGCAGCGACGATCGCCAAAGCCGCGGCTTCGACGGTCCCCAATGTCGGCGCGCTGTTCTTCAGCTTCCGCATCATGGTGGGACTCGGCTTCTACTTCATCGCGTTCTTCGCGCTTTGGTTCTGGGACGCCTCGCACCGCAATTTCTCGCGCCGATGGTTCCTGCATGTGGCGGTCTGGTCGCTGCCGTTGCCTTGGATCGCGGCGGAACTCGGCTGGGTCGTCGCCGAATACGGCCGCCAGCCGTGGGCGATTGACGGCGTGCTGCCGACGTTCCTCGCCGCGTCGTCGGTCTCGGCAGCGCAGGTCTTGTTCACGTTGTGCGGCTTCGTGCTGTTCTATTCGTCGCTGCTCGTCGTCGACGTCACCTTGATGCGCAAATACATTTTGATGGGGCCGGTCGAGGCTTTGGGGCTTGGGCCGCATGCTCATGCACCGGCGGCTTCGGTCGTGCCGGCGGAATAGGGGGGAGCGATGTCGTCGATCCCACTCGACTACGAAATGCTCCGCGTCATCTGGTGGCTGCTTCTCGGCGTGCTCCTGATCGGCTTCGCCGTCATGGACGGCTACGATCTCGGCACGGCGATGCTGTTACCGTTCGTGGCGCGCACCGACAGCGAGCGCCGCGTCACCATCAATGCCATCGGCCCGTTCTGGGAGGGCAACCAGGTCTGGTTCATCCTCGGCGGCGGTGCGATCTTTGCCGCCTGGCCGATGGTCTATGCGGCGTCCTTCTCCGGCTTCTATATCGCCATGTTCCTGGTTCTGGCCGCGCTGATCCTGCGGCCGGTCGGATTCGAATTCCGCAACAAGATGGCCGACACGCGCTGGCGCGCCTTCTGGGACTACGCGCTGTTCACCGGCGGGCTTGTTCCGAGCGTCGTCTTCGGCGTCGCGTTCGGCAATCTTCTCCAGGGCGTGCCGTTCCGCATCGACAACGATCTGAGGGTGCTCTACCAGGGCGGCGGCCTGTTCGAGTTGCTCAACCCATTCGGGCTTCTGTGCGGATTGGTGTCGGCAGCGATGCTTGCCACCCATGGCGCGCTCTATCTCACGCTGCGGACGGACAGCACGGTGCAGGCGCGCGCTCGCGTCTTTGCCAGGATGGGCGCGCTCGCGACCATTGCCTTGTTCGCGATTGCCGGCGTTTGGGTGTGGGCCGGCATCGATGGCTACGCCATCACAAGTGCAATCGCGGGCAACGGGCCGTCGAACCCGCTGTTGAAGACGGTCGCCCGCGCGCCGGGGGCATGGCTCGCCAACTATGGCCAGCATCCGTGGATGCTCATCGCGCCGATCCTCGGCTTTGCCGGACCGCTCATCGCACTCGCGTGCGTTACCGCGCGCCGCTCCGGCCTGGCATTTGTCGCAAGCGCTCTCGGCATTCTCGGCATCATTGCCACGGCCGGCGTGAGCCTGTTCCCGTTCCTGATGCCTTCGAACATCGCGCCGAACGCGAGCCTCACCGTCTGGGACGCCTCGTCGAGCCAGCTCACGCTTTTCGTGATGCTGCTGGCAACGCTGATCTTCCTTCCCATCGTGTTGATCTACACGGCGATCGTGTTCCGTGCCCTGCGCGGGGTGGTCACCGAGAACATGGTCGAGAACAACTCTCACTCGCTCTACTGAGGATTTGCGATGTGGTACTTCACCTGGGTTTTGGGCATCGGCTTCGCCTGCGGCTGCGGCATTCTCAATGCGCTTTGGCACGAGCACCATTTGCCAGACGAAGCGATCGACAGCTGAACGTCGGAGCTGGCAATTATTCTGCTTCAGCATGCTTCAAATGAAATCGGAAATTCGCGATGGAATGAAGATCGACTGGGACGCGCCCATCGAAATGGACGATGGCGTGGTGCTGCGCGCCGACGTGTTTCGGCCGGCCGCCACCGGCCAGTATCCGGTGATCCTGAGCTACGGCCCCTACGCCAAGGGCCTCGCCATGCAGGAGGGCTACAAGCACGCGTGGCTGCGCATCATCAAGGCGGCGCCCGAGACGCTGGAGGGCTCCAGCAACAAGTACCAGAACTGGGAGCTGTTCGACCCCGAGAAGTGGGTGCCGCACGGCTACGTGCTGGTGCGGGTGGATTCGCGCGGCGCCGGACGCTCGCCGGGGTATCTGGAATCCTGGTCGCCGCGCGAGGCGCAGGACATCGCGATCTGCGTCGATTGGGCCGGCGTGCAGCCCTGGTCGAGCGGCAAGGTCGGCCTGCACGGCATCTCCTATTACTCGATGAACCAATGGCAGGCGGCGCCGCTCAAGCCAAAGCACCTTGCGGCACTCGCGATCTGGGAAGGATCGTCGGACTACTACCGCGAGCTTTGCCGGCACGGCGGCATCCTCTCCGATTTCTATTCGAGCTGGTATCCGCGGCAGGTCACCGCCGTGCAGCATGGCTTAGGCGACCGCGGCTTCAAGAGCGCGGTGACCGGCGAGGCGGTGGCGGGTCCGCTCAATCTCAGCGACGACGAGCTGAAGAAGAATCGCGCGGACTGCGACGGCGACGCCCTCCGCCACCGGCTGATCGACGACTATTACAAGGCGCGGCTGCCGAAGTTCGAGGACATCGAGACACCGCTGTTCTCGTCGGCCAATTGGGGCGGCATGGGGCTGCACCCGCGCGGCAATTTCGAGGGTTTTCTCCGCGCGGGGTCAAAGCAGAAATGGCTGGAGGTGCATGGCGACACGCACTTTACCTTGTTTTACGCCAAGTACGGCCAGGATTTGCAGCGGCAGTTCTTCGACCATTTCCTCAAAGGCGTCGACAACGGCTGGGACCAGCGGCCGAAGGTGGTGCTCCAGGTCCGCCATCCCGGCGAGAAATTTGTCGAGCGGGCGGAGAACGAATGGCCGCTGGCACGCACGCAATGGACCAGGTTCTATCTGCACCCCGACCGCGAGCTCGATCTGAAAGCTCCGGAGGACGCAGCAACGCTGACCTACCAGACCACCGGCGACGGCGTGACCTTCTGCACCGAGCATTTCGACGAGGCGATGGAGATCACCGGGCCGGTCGCCGCCAAATTGTTCGTGTCGTCGGACACAACCGATGCCGACCTGTTCCTGGCGCTGCGGGTGTTCGACCCGCAGGGCAAGGAGGTCACCTTCATCGGCTCCAACGATCCGCGCGTGCCGGTCGGGCTTGGCTGGCTGCGCGCTTCGCATCGCAAGCTTGATCCTAAGGAGAGCAAACCGTACCGGCCGTGGCACACCCACGACGAAGAGCAGCCGCTGACGCCGGGCGTGCCGGTGGAGCTCGACATCGAGATCTGGCCGACCTCGATCGTGGTTCCCAAGGGCTATCGGCTGGGACTGACGGTGCGCGGCAAGGACTACGAGGTCGACGGCACCGATGCCGGCGTCGCGCACGCGCCCTACCCGATGAAGGGCGTCGGCCCGTTCACGCACACCAATCCGGTCGATCGGCCGCTGGCCATTTTCGGTGGCAAGAACACGCTGCACTTCGGCGGCAAGTTCGCGCCGTATGTGCTGCTGCCGGTGATTCCGAAATCATGACCGTCCGCGCTGCGATCATCGGACTGGGGCGCTGGGGCCGGTCGCTGGTCAACGCCGTGCATGGCCGGACCGATGCGATCAAGTTCACCGCAGCCTACACGCGGACACGCGACAGCGCCGAGGCGTTCTGCCGCGAAAAGAACATCCCGATGCTGGCGCGCTTCGAGGATGCGCTGGCGAGCCCAGACATCGACGCGGTGGTGCTGGCCACGCCGCACAGCGCGCACGCCGAGCAGGTGATGGCGGCGGCGGTCGCCGGCAAGCACGTCCACGTCGAAAAACCGCTGACGCTCGACCGGCCGAGCGCCGAGGCGGTGGTGACGTCGGTCAAGCGCGCCGGCATCGTGCTCGCGGTCGGCTTCAACCGGCGCTTCCACCCTTCGGTGATCGAGATGCGAAAGCGCCTCGCCGACGGCCGGCTCGGCCAGGTGATGACCATGGTGGCGCAGCACACCACCTCGACCGGGCAGTTCATCGCGCCGGGCAACTGGCGGGCGCAGCCCGACGAGGCGCCGGGCGGCGCGCTCACCGCGGTCGGCGTGCATTCGATCGACCACATGATCGAGTTCGCGGGTCCGGTGCGCGACGTGCTCGCCAGCACCAAGCGAATGATCGCCGGACCGTCCGACGACACCACCGACGTGCTGTTCCGCTTCAAGAGCGGCGCGATCGGGCATCTGTTCTGTTCGGTCGCATCAGCCACCGACTTCAACTTCACGCTCTACGGCAGCAAGGGGCTCGGCGAGATTTCATCGCCGAACCTGCAGCGGTTCCGCTATGTGCCGGTCTCGACCGTGGCGCCGACCGGACCGGTGACCGCGCCGCCCGACGAGATCATCGAAGCGCCGAATTTCGACCAGCTTGATACGCTGCACGCCGAATTGACGGAGTTTGCCCGCTGCATCGAGGAGAAGCGGCCCTATCCGGTCGCGATCGACCAGGTGTTGCACGGCATGGCGGTGTTCGATGCCGTGGTACGGTCGGCGCAAACGGGAAACATTGAGAAGGTCGAGTGAGGAAAGCCGCATGGACAAGTTGATTATCACGGTCGCCGGCGACTCGCGGACCTCGTATCCGCACAACAATCTGTGCCCCCCGCAGGAGGACATCGCCGGCTGTGCGCAGCAATATGTCGATGCGGCGAACGCGGGCGCCGCGATCTCGCACATCCACGGCCGGCGCACGCTCGAGGAGTCGTTCCAGGCGGACGGCAAGATGGTGTCGAAGATCCACCACGCCGACTGGAAGAAGCTGCACACCATGATCACCGATCGTGTCGACACCATCATGCAATATGGCGTGGCGTCGGCGCGCATCGAGGAGAAGATCGAGCTGATGAAATTCGGCCCCGACATGATGGCGGTCGCCTTCAACGCCCATGACGAATACTTCCAGCCGGTGCCGACACTGCCGCCGAAGCGGATGATGGCGATCCATCCGGTCGAGGAGCTGATTGCCTACGCCAAGGCCGCCGAAGAGCACAACGTCAAGCTGGAGTGCGAGTGCTTCCAGACCGGCGCGTTCTGGCATCTCGATTTCGTGCGCAAGGCCGGCTACCTGAAGAAGCAGACCTACGTCACACTGTTCATCGGCTGGCCCGGCGGCACCTGGATGCCGCCGACCGAGCGGGCGCTGCAGTTCTTCGTCGACAATCTGCCGCCCGACACGATCTGGAACGTCAGCGTGATGAACCCGGAGAAGCAGTGGTCGATCCTGTCGCTCGCGGTGGCTTTGGGCGGACACGTCCGCGTCGGCTACGAGGACAATCCCTATGTGACGCCGGGCGAGTTCGCCAAGAGCAACGCCGTGCTGGTCGAGAAGATGGTGCGCATCGCCCGCGACCTCGGCCGCGAGGTCGCTTCTCCCGCCGAAGCGCGCAAGATTTTGGGATTGCAGAGGTCGCAGTAGCCGTCGTGGAAAAAAGAAAGCTCGGCCTATCCGGCATCGAGGTCTCGGTCGTCGGTGTCGGCTGCAACAACTTCGGCAGGCGCATCCATGACGTCGCCGGCGCGCGCGCCGTGGTCGACCGCGCCATCGATCTCGGAATCAACCTGTTCGACACCGCCGACGCCTATGGCAACGGCACGTCGGAATCGTTTCTCGGCGAGACCCTCGGCGCGCGGCGCCATCAGGTCGTGATCGCCACCAAGTTCGGCTGGGGCAGCCCGAGCGGCACGTCGCGGCGCACCATCAGCCGCACCGTCGAGGCGAGCCTGAAGCGGCTTCGCACCGACACCATCGATCTCTACCAGGTGCATTTTCCCGACCCGAACACGCCGATCGAGGAGACGCTGCGCGCGCTCGACGATCTGGTCCGCGACGGCAAGGTGCGCGCGATCGGCTGCTCGAATTTTTCCGCCGCCCAGGTTCGCGCCGGGCTCGATACATCAAAAAAGCTCGGCACCGCCGCGTTCGCCACCTGCCAGGATGAATACAGCCTGCTGGTGCGCAAAATCGAGCGCGAGCTTGTGCCGCTGATGCGCGAGCGCGGCATGACGCTCCTGCCCTACGCGCCACTCGCCGGCGGTTTCCTCAGCGGCAAGTATCATCGCGGCGAGCCGCTGCCGAAGAATGCGCGGCTCGCCTACAGCTCCCACCACGCCAGCGACGTCATCAACGATCGGAACTGGAAGCTTGCGGAAAAGCTCAGGGATTTTGCGAAGCGGACCGACCGCAGCATGCTCGACGTCGCGTTCGGCTGGCTGCTGTCACGGCCGGTGACGGCAAGCGTGATCGCGGGCGCGATGACACCCGAGCAGGTCGAGCAGAATGTGCGCGCCGGCGCGACCAACCTGTCCGCCGACGAGGTTGCCGAGCTTGACCGGCTGACGCAATAGGCAGGCGGCATGGCGGGACAGCGCGCGCTGATCATCGGCGGCTCGGTCGGCGGACTGTTCGCCGCCAACATGCTGCGCAGCATCGGCCTCGACGCGCAGGTCTACGAGCGCAACGCCGAGGAGTTGACCGGCCGCGGCGCCGGGATCAGCACGCACCCGCAGCTGCATGCGGTGACACGGCGGCTCGGCATCCCGTTCGACGATGCCATGGGCATCCGGGTCAACAGCGTGCTGTTCCTCGATCACCACGGCAGCGCCTACGACCGCCGCGACACGGTGCGGCTGATGAGTTCGTGGGGGCGCGTGCATGCTTCGCTCCGCGAGCGCATGCCGCCGGGGAGCTACCATCTCGGCAAATCGCTGACGCACATCGAGCAGAGCGCCGGCAGCGTCACCGCGATCTTTTCCGACGGCGCGCGGGCGAGCGGCGATCTCCTGATCGGCGCCGACGGCGGACGCTCGACGGTGCGCGAATTGTTTCTTCCCGGGAAGCAGCCGGAGTACGCCGGCTATGTCGCCTGGCGCGCCATGCTCGACGAACGCGACGTGCCCGGGGACATCCACGCCCAGCTCTTTGCCAATTACACCTATTGCCTGCCGCCCGGCGAATTGTTCCTGGCCTACCCGGTGCCCGGGCGCAACAACGAGACCGAGCCCGGCAGGCGCGCCTACAACATCGTCTGGTACCGGCCGACCACGCCGGAGCGGCTCGCCGATTTCTGCACCGACGCGACCGGTAAGAGCCACGGCACCTCGATCCCGCCGCCGCTGCTGCGCCCCGACGTGATCGCGTGGAGCAAGGCGCAGGCCCGCGCCCTGGTGGCGCCGCAGGTCGCCGAGATCTTTGAGCGCGATCCGCGGCCGTTCTTCCAGGCCATTTTCGATTTCATCTCGCCGCAGATCGTATTCGGGCGCGTCGCGCTGCTCGGCGATGCCGCCTTCCTCGCTCGGCCGCACCCGGGCGCCGGCACCACCAAATGCGCGATGGACGCGGAGACTTTGGCCGATGCCATCGCCGGGCACGGCCTCGATCGCGGCCTTGCGGAATACCAGCGGCTGCAAGGCGCGTTCGGCTCAGGCATCGTGCGGCAGGGCCAGCGCGACGGCTCCTACCTCACCGATCAGCTCAAGCCGCGCGAGCAGCGCCGCAACAAGGACCTGAGCTGGGCGGTCGACGACCTGATGCAGGATCACGAGGGCCGCAGCGCCCAGGTGCAGCGGATTTTCGAGGAAAGCCGGCGCGGCTCCATCCAACGTCCATGACGGGTCACATTTGGCCTCAGGCCGGATCGGCGCGTGCGCTCACAGGTTCAGCTGCAGGCGGCAATGACCTCTTCGAGGATTGAGTTGAGATTTTCCGGCCGCTCCAACGGTACGTAGTGGCCACATTTAGGGACGATACGAAGCCGTCCGCGCGGTGCTGAAGCGGCCTGGGCCTTGCTTACCTCGACGCCCGGAGCGACATCGTCCGCGCCGGTTACGACAATGACCGGGCCAGGAAATGTCTGAAGCAATTGATCACGGCTCGGTCTGGTGTGGAAGACGGTTATGCCGCACGCAACATCGAGCGGCGACTGTCGGCGCATTATTTGCCTGCCGTCGTCGATTACACGGCTTTCGGCCGAACGTGAGAACAATGGAGCCCAGAAGACTTTCCAGGCTTCTTCCATTCCCTCGTCCTGAATCGTGTGAAGCGCTGAGGCATGAAGTGCGGGGTCTGGCCGATGCCCCGCCTTGGTCCCGATGAGCACCAGGGCAGCGACCCGGTGGGGCGCGATAGCCGCCAGTTCGAGCGCGCAAGAGCCTCCAACCGAACAGCCGATAGCAATAAAGCGATCACCTTTCACTATGTTCAGCGCCGCCGCGGCCCAGGCTTCGATGCTGTGACCAAAAGGATAAAGCGTTGGCGTGTAGCTTGGACCGGGCAAGAGTTGCTGCTGTGCGGTCCACATCGAGCCATCAAACGGAAGCGCATGCAGGAAAAGCAATTCCAATTCTTTTCCGGTGGCCATGCGTTACGCCCGTTGCAGCGCGGCCTCCTTGAGGGCCTGCTTCAGCGCGGCTGATGCCCGGTAGATCGGCATATAGCCGCGCAGCAGGACTTGGGCGGAGCGTTTGTAGGCGGCGCGGTTGATCTTGGTGACGTCGCCGATCTGCTGGCCTTCAATGGTGGCCGACAGGATGCCCGCCGGGTTTTCGATGTCGACCTGGACTTCGGTCGGCGCCGCGCCGAGTGCCGGCAGATTGCGCGCGATCTGGTGTGCGACGGTACCGGGGATCAGACAGGCCGCGGCAAGGCAGCAGCCGCCGGTCACCGCCATGGTGTCGTGGCCGGTCTGCGGCGTGAAGTAGCGCGTGGAGATGTGGCCGCCGTTGACCGGCGGCCCGACGATGCAGACCTTGGGCACCGTCTCGCTGTTGGCGAGCTCGTCCGCGGTCATCAGGTTGCCGCTGCGGTTGCGCAGCTCCATCTTGAGGCCGGCCTGGACCCAGAGCGATTTCAGCGCCGTGAAGAAGGTCTGGTCCTTGGCCAGCTCGGCGATCGGCTCGGTGCCGGTCTTGCCGAAGTCGGAGGCGCGGCAGATCACCATCGGCACCGCGACATCGACGCACGACACGACGAAATTGGCGAACCGGTCCGACGGCGAGCCGGTCGGCAGCGCCTTGCCGGTCTTGGCGCCGACCGGGTTGGCGAGGAACAGGTCGACGCCCGGAAACGCGCCATCGACGCCGGGAATCTGGGTCGCCGTGAAGCCATCGCCGTCGAGAGCGACACGCGCCGTCATCGCGGCCTTGGTGTTGGTGTTATAAAGCTCGACCTCACCGTTGCCGTTCAGCTCGCGCGGCAGAAACTGCTGCTCGATGGCCCAGAGCGGCAGCGCCGCCGACATGTTGCCGCAGTTCACGCTCCAGTCGATGTCCGACTTGCCGGACGCCATCTGGGCGAAGGTGGTGATGATCTGCGGATCGCCCGCCGCGTTCGTCGTCATGTCGGCGAAGAACACCTTGTTGTTGGTCGGGTGGCCGCGGCCGAGCCCGGTGATCTGCCGCGACACCGGTTGATCGCCCTGCAACGGCAATCCCATGAGATGACGCAGCAGCTCCTCGCGCAGCTCGACCGGCTGCGGCGCGGCCCTGGTCCAGAGGATGAGCCCCGTCGAGGTGCCGCCGCGCACATGCAGAACCGGAAATTCCCAGTATCCCGAATTCTCGCGGGGCAGATGACTGATGGCGATCGGGGCTGCGTAGTTCATGTCGTGGTCCTGGCCGTACCGGCAAAGCTTCGGTGCCGGAAAATAGGCTTCGCGGGACGGCGTGTCCAATCGTCGAGCACAATTTTATTTAACGAGGCACGGCGTGTTCGAACGCCGCCACTCGGCGTCGCCGTCACGAAATCGATTGCGGACTCGAAGGCGATCGGCTGCGCGGTCCTAAAACGACAGCCCTTTGGTCACTTCATCCGGTCGCGTATCTTCTCGATGCCGGCGCGGGCGCACTGCGTGTCGTAGTCCTGCCCAGGTCCACCGCTGATGCCGATCGCGCCGATCACCTCATCGCCCATTTTGATGACGACCCCGCCCTGCGAGATGACCAGATTCGGCACCTTGGCCTGAATCGAGGCGGCGCCAAGATTCTGCATCCGCTGCACCAAGTCGATCGTGTCGGTGCGATAGTAGAGAGCCGTTGAGGCCTTGGCGTAAGCCGTGTCGAGGGAGATCGGGCTCGAGCCGTCGCCGCGCAGCGTTGCCTGCCGGACGCCGTCGACGTCAATGAGCACGGCGGTGACGTTGTAGCCCATGCGCTTGCAATGCTCGACCGCGGCCAGAGCGGCTTCGCTGGCGAGCGGAGCCGACAGGCGGTGGGTGGTGACGATGCCCTGTGCGCCAGCCGATGTTGCGGCTGCCACGGCCGCAGCCGACAGCGCACCGGCCGCGACGATACGATGGATCAAATTCATGAGTTCCCTCCTCGCTTCCGAAAGCCACTCGGGTTGCGCTACATCGAGTCTCAGTTCACCGTGATGTTCGCTGTCTTGATGACATCACGCCATATGTTGGACTCTCGCTTGAACTGATCAGCGGCCTCCGCGGGGCTGTTGCCGATCGCGACCATGTTCATCAGAAGGAGGCGATCTTTCATCGCCTGATCGGACAACGCCGCGCGAAATTGGCGCGACAATGTATCGATAGTCGGCTGCGGCGTGCCCCGCGGCGCCGCCAACGCCCACCAGTTGCTGATCTCGAAATTGGGAAGTCCTGCTTCCGCAGCCGAGGGGGCGCTTGGCAAGGTCGGCGCCCGTCTCGGGCTGGCACTCGAGAGAATTCGAAGCCTGTTCTCCTGCTCGAGCTGGGGCGCTCCGGGGACCGTGCCGATATAGAATTGCACGTCGTTTGCCAGCAGCGCGGTCACCGATTGGGCACTGCTGCGATAAGGGACGTGTGTCATCTCCACACCGGCGACCCGACCGAGCAGAACGCCGCCAAGATGCATGGGCGTTCCGATTCCCGACGACGCATAGTTCAGGGCACCCGGCTTCGCCTTGGCCAACTGGATAACCTCGCTCAGCGTTTTCGCCGGGAGTTTCGGATTGGCATAGATGAAGAACGGAAGGTCGACAAGAATTCCAACAGGCTCGAACGCCGTGAGTGGATCGAATCCAATATTCGAGTACAGATATTGGTTGATGGTGAAGTTGTTGGTGGCACCCAACAGCAATGTGTAACCATCCGGATCGGATTTGGCGACAAACGCGGCGCCCAGATTCCCGGCCGCCCCAGGTCGCGTCTCGATGATCATCGGCTGACCGAGCTTGGGTTCAACCGCATTTGCAATCACGCGCAACGCGGCCTCCCCGGTGCTGCCCGCGGCGTAGGGAACGATGACGCGGATGGGCTTGGTGGGATAGTCGGCAGCTTTCGCCACGGAAGCGAATAAAAGCCCTGCGATCAGCAGAAAGACAACTCGCAACATTTCCCTCTCCGATCCATTCAGTCGAGGCGGCGGCTGCGCATGACCTGATGCGTCACCGCACCTTCGAATTTCGGGTAATTGTCGAAATCGCGCAGGCCTTCCTTGCGCTCCGCCGACTCGCGCATTTTTACAAAATCGTCCGCGGAATCAAACACGGCTTGGACGATCTGCAATCGTTCAACAGCCCGGCCGACCGACGGCGGCTTGACCGTCGTCGGTCGGTGGTAGCTGACACTCCGGATGCCAGGCATCCGGAATACGATCGGCACGTGATGTGAACGATAATAGGCATGGAAGGCCGCTGGATTTTCCGCGGGCCCGTCGTACTGCACAAAAAACGATACTGCTTCCGCAGGCGAGCGAATGTCCTCTGGGCTTCCGCTCTTCAGCCATTCTGTTGCCATCACGTGCGATTGGACATCATTGACCCCGTTCGCCGCTGCCAACTGCGAAAAACACTCCGTTATTGCTGTGCCGACGGAAGTCAGCGCCGCGCTGTCGGAGCTATAGAGTTGGCACAGCAAAAGCCGCGCGTCTTGTGCAACCGGCAACGGGTCTTGGCCCGATACGGCAATTGGCGTGTGCGTGAGGATGGAAATTGACGAATCGAGCCGGGACTTGAGCTGCCGCAGATTGCGCTCTGCGGACACCTCAAGATTGGTCGTCTCGATTGGCTTGCCGTGGAGATGAATGAAAAGGGACACGCCCATGCCGATCACTATAATAGGTTGTCATCGACTGGGGTGATCCAGATCGCCGGACCTTTGGCAAGAGAACGGACCGCATAGCTTGTCCACAAATCCCGGACATGCGGCGAGGGCTTACGAGGTGATCCATGATGCGCATAACCATCGCGGTGCTGTTCGCGTTGAGCATGCTTCTCGCCGTGAGACCTGTGCAAGCCGACCCCTATCGATATTGTGCCGACTACGGCACGGGTGGCGGAGATGCCGGCACCAATTGCTACTTTGTGACCTTGCAGCAATGCCGCGAGGCTGTTTCCGGCGTCGGCGGCTATTGCCGGGAAAACGGCTTCTACGATGGCCGCCCGGTTTCTGCGGACGACCGGTCGCAACGTCAGCAAAAGACCAAGCGTCACTGAGACTTTCGCTGCCCGTCCGAGCGAGGCTACGCCTCAGCCATGCGCGGCTTCGCCGAACCACGGCTTGAGCGCAAGCTCGACCGCCACCACCGCGGCGTAGAGGCCGATGCCGATCACGGCAAGCCCGATCAGGCAGGCGAAGGCGAGCGGAATGTTGACCTGGGAGTTGGCGACCAGCAGGAGGTTGCCGAGCCCTTCATTCGAGCCGATGAATTCGCCGATCACGGCGCCGATGACAGCGAGCGTGATCGCGACCTTGCATCCGGAGATGACGAAGGGCAGCGCTGCCGGGAAGCGGATTTTCCAGAAGGTCTGGAACGGGCTTGCCCGCACCGAAGTGGCAAGATCGAGGAATTCGGCCGGCGTGTTGCGGAGCCCGGTCGCGGTGTCGACCACGATCGGGAAGAACGCCACCAGCCAGGCGATGGCGAGCTTGGACTGCATGCCGGTGCCGAGCCACACCAGGATCAGCGGCGCCAGCGCCACCTTGGGCAATGACTGCGTTGCGATCAGGAGCGGATAGAACATCAGGTTGAGCGTGCGGGAGCCGGCGATGGCGACCGCGAGCGGCACGCCGAGCGCAAAGGCCAGCACGAAGCCGTAGAGACTTTCCAGCAGCGTGATCCAGCCTTCGGAGACCACAAGCCGCCAGTTGGCGATGGTCGAATAGAGCACCAGCGCCGGACGCGGCAGCACCACCGGCGGGACGTCGAAAACAACGACGTAGAAATGCCAGGCGAGGATCAGGAGCACGAGGCCCGCGACCGGCAGGATGAAACGCACGAGCCGGTTGTCGCTCATGACGCCCTGCCCTCGCGCAGCACGCCAAGCCCCGCGCCGGCGCGATGCTCCAGCGCGGTGAATTCCGGCGCATAGCGCAGCGCCGGCGTGCGCGGATAAGCAAGGCCGGTGCGGATGCGGTCGATGACGCGCCCGGGCCGGCGCGAGAACACCAGCACCTCGTCGGCGAGATAGATCGCCTCGGAAATGCTGTGGGTGACGAACACCACGGTGGTGCCGGAGACGCGGCGGATGTCGAGCAGAAGGTCCTGCATCTCCATCCGGGTGAGTTCATCGAGCGCGCCGAACGGCTCATCCATCAACAGCAGCGACGGCTGCGGCGCCAGCGCCCGGCAGAGCGCGACGCGCTGCTTCATGCCGCCGGAAAGCTGGTGCGGCCGGCTGCTGGCGAATGCGCCAAGCCCGACCAGATCTAGCAACTCCAGCGCGCGCTGCTTTGCGGCCTGATCGTTACTGCCGGCGATCTCCATCGGGAACAGCACATTGGCGAGCACGGTGCGCCACGGCAGCAGGTTCGGCGTCTGGAACACGAAGCCGAAATCATCCTGCGGGCCGATCACCTCGCGGCCGCGGATTTCGATCCGGCCGTGGCTCGGCCGCGTCATGCCGGCAATCATCCGCAGCAGCGTGGTCTTGCCGCAGCCGCTCGGCCCGAGCAGCGAAATGAGTTCGCCTTGATGCAAGGTCGCGCTGACGCGTTCAAGCGCTGTGACCTCCGGTGCGCCGCGCGATGCCGCGGCAAAGGTCTTGCCGACGCCGTCGAGCACGCCGAACGGACGCGCCGTTGCCGTTGCTGCGTCCGTGGACTCGCCGGAAAGCGTCATCGCCGCGATGCTATCATTTTCCGCGGGCTCCGATACAATTTCGGACCGGCTTCCCTGCACATCCGCGATGGTGCTTTCTTCCCGCCGTATCCGGATCGAGACCAAAATGGAAAATGTCGCTGCAACCTTCAATCAGGCGCTGTCCGCGTTGAACAGCCGCAATATCACCGAGGCTGAGACGCTGTTCCGGCAGGTCCTGGCGCGGGACGACGCGCACGTTCCTGCGCTCAACCTGCTGACGGTTACTCTCATGATCACGGAGCGGTTTGCGGAGGCCGAGCCGTTCATCGCGCGCGCGGTGGCGCTCAATCAGAGCTCCGACGTGTCGTTCTACAACTACGGTCTGATCGCCAAACACCTCAACAAGCCCCGCGAGGCGTTGGAGCAATTCTCCAGGTCTCTGAAGCTCAATCCCAACGTTCGCGAGACCTGGAACAACCGCGGCGCGGTTCGCAACGACCTCAAGGACTACGACGCAGCGATATCCGACTTCGATCAGGCGACAAAGCTCGACCCGAACTATGCGGACGCCTATGCCAACAAGGGCAAGTCGCTGGTCCAGCTCAAGCGCTTCGACGAAGCCCTCGCCGTCTTAGGCCGGGCGCTGTCCATCAGCCCCACCCTGGTCGAGGCTTGGCTCTATCGCGGCAACGCCTGCTTCGAACTCAAGCGCTACGACGAAGCCTTTGCCGCCTTCGAGAGGGCGCTGTCGATCAAGCCGGATATGGCGGAAGCCTTGCTCGGCCGAGGCAATGTCTTCTGCGAGATCGGGCGCCCGGACGAAGCCTTGTCCGCCTACGACCAGACGCTCGCTCTCAAACCCGATCTAAGCGAAGCATGGCTCGGCCGCGGAATCATCTTTGCGTTTCTCAAGCGTTCCGAGGACGCGTTATCGGCTTATGACAAGGCGCTGTCGATCAACCCCGATCTGGAGAACGCCTGGCTCGGTCGCGGCAACGCTTTCTCCGATCTCCAGCGCCATGACGATGCCCTTGCGGCCTATGACCAGGCACTCGCACTCAAACCCGATCTGGCCGAGGCCTGGCTTGGCCGCGGTCATGTCTTCAAGTTTCTGGAGCGCTTTGACGATGCCTCTGCAGCGTATGACAAGGCGTTCTCGATCAAGCCCCGTCTGAAAGATCTCGAGGACGCACGTCGGCCGGCTCCAGACCATATCCCGAGCCATTGAGAGCGCCGCGACGACATGGCCGATTTCGTCCCGCCGTATCCGCCCCGCCTGCAGGAATCGCCGCCCGGCTGGAAGCGCTTCCAGATGGCGCGGCGCAACCTGATCGGCATGTGGGAGGAAGGCGCGTTCGAGACCGATTTCTCCTCCGAGCGCGTGTTCATGCGGCGGATGTTCCTGTGCAACAGCCCGGAGTCGGTGCAGTTCGCCTTCAGCCTGCGCAACGACAGCTTCGAGCGAAAATCGGCGCAGATGCGCCACGCGCTCGAGCCGCTGATCGGCGACGGCCTGTTCATCAGCGACGGCGCCACCTGGCGGCAGCGCCGCAAGATCGTGGCGCCGATCGTGCACGCCAACCGGCTGTCCGAGTTCGCGCCGATCATGGTCGAGACCGCGAGCGAGACCTGCGATCGCTGGACGGCGCTGCCCGAAGGTCCGATCGACATGCTGGCCGAGATGGCGCATCTGACGGCGGAAATCATCTGCCGCGCCATTTTCGGCCGCGAGCTCGGCCGCGAGCACACCACCGAAATCGTCGACGGCTTCCGCGACTACCAGCGCTTGATCGGCCAGAACGACCTGATGTCGCTGCTTGGCCTGCCCGACTGGCTGCCGCGCTGGCGCCATCCCGCGATCCGGCGGACGACGAAGCGCATCCAGCGCGTCATCGACGGCATCATCGCCGACGTTCGCGCGCGCCGGACTGCCGGCGAGGCGTCGGTGGTGCGGTCGCTGATCGACGCCCGCGACGAGCGCGGCGAGCCGCTGTCGGCCGAGGCGGTGCGCAACGAGGCCGCGGTGCTGTTCATGGCGGGCCACGAGACCACCGCCAATTCGCTGGCGTGGACCTGGTTCCTGCTGTCGCAGACGCCCGATGTCGAGGCGCGCGTGCACCACGAGCTCGACGATGCGCTTGGCGGACGCCGGCCGGCGCTCGCCGATCTGCCGAAGCTGCCGTATCTGCGCGCGGTGTTCGATGAGACCATGCGGCTTTATCCGCCGGTGCCGATCCTGCCGCGCGAGGTGTTGCAGGACGAGAAGTTCGGCGACGAGCCGATGCCGAAGGGCTCGGTGGTGGTCGTGGTGCCGTGGCTGCTGCACCGGCACAAGAAACTCTGGAAGAACCCGGACCATTTCGTGCCGGAGCGATTCCTGCCCGGCAGCGACGAGCCGGTGTCGAAGTTCGCCTATGTGCCGTTCAGCATCGGACCGCGGGTCTGTGCCGGCATGTCGTTCGGGCTGACCGAGGCGCTGCTCTGTCTTGCGACGCTGGCGCAGCGCTTCACGCTGCGGCTCAAGCCGGGCGCGCAGGTGCGCCCGGTGTCGCGGCTGACCTTGCGGCCGGACGGCGGTCTGCCGATGACGGTGCATGCGCGGAACGCGGCCCGCACGACCGAGCCCGTCGCCGCTGCGGCAACAAGCGGCTGCCCGGTGCACCGAGGCTGAGCTATTCCGGATCGGACACAGTGAAGCGAAACTTGCGCAGCACACTGCGGCGCAGCCGGTCCGGCAGCAGACCGTTGATCCGGGTGGCGAGCGCAAACAGCCGCGGGAACGCGATCACCGCTTTGTCGCGCGCAAGCCCGCGGCGGATGATCTCGACCGCCCGCTCCGGCGCCATCTCGAACGGCCGCGGCCCGGACTCGCGCGACAGCATCGGTGTGGCGATGTAGCCCGGGCAGACGACGTTGACGCGGATGCCGCGCCGCGCGAGCAGCGAGCGCAGCGACAGACCGTAGCTCAGCACCGCGGCCTTGCTGGCGCAGTAGCTCGGCGAATCGGCGAGCGGCACGAACGCGGCAATCGAGCTGACGATGACGATCTGGCCGCGGCCCCGCGCCATCATGCCGGGCAGGATCGGCTGCACGGTGTTGAGCACGCCGCCGACGTTGATTTGCATCAGCGTATGCGCCGCGTCCGGCGCTTCGATCTCACCGTTAAGCGGTGTGCCCTCCATGACCCCGGCGTTGGCGAACAGCACATCGACCGGCCGCGTCCGGTCGAATGCCTCGACCACCTCGAACATGCGAGGACGATCGCGGACGTCGAGCACTGCGATTTCTACTGTCGCGCCGAGGCTGCGGCATTCGGCGGCGACAGCGTCGAGCCGGCTGGCACTGCGGCCGAGCAGCACGAGGCTTGCGCCGTCGCGGGCATAGCGCAAGGCGAGCGCCTGCCCGATCCCGCTCGAAGCGCCGGTGATGAGGATATTCTGCATCGCAATCCGACGGCCGGCGCGCGCCGGCCGGGCGGCATCATGCCCTAAGCGGGATAACCGGGGAAACGCATGCTGCGCACCCCATCCGGGATCGCGGCCAGTTCCTCGGCCACGATCTTCACCGCCCCTTCCATCTCGTCCTCGGTGTGCATCGCGGTGAGGAAGAAGCGCAACCGCGACGACTTCGCCGGCACCGCCGGATAGAGCACCGGCTGCACGTTGATGCCGCGCTCGAACAGGCGCTGCGACAGCGCCACGGTCGGGATCGAATCGCCGATCACGATCGGACAAACCGCAGTGCCGCTGCCGTTGCCGGTGTTGAGGCCGTTGCGGCGGGCGCAATCGAAGAAGAAGCGCGCGTTGTGCTGGAGCTTTTCGACACGATCGGGCTCGCGGTGCATGATCTCCAGCGCCTTGTGGACGCTCGCTGCAATCACCGGCGGCATGCCGACGCTATAGACGAAAGCGCCGGCCATACAGCGCAGGTAGTCGACCAGCACGCCCGAGCCCGCGATATAGCCGCCGCAGCCGGCCAGCGTCTTCGACAGCGTGCCCATCCAGATGTCGACCTCGCGCGGATCGACCTCGAACTGCTCGAACAAGCCATAGCCGTGCCGGCCGAGCACACCGAGCGCATGGGCCTCGTCGATCATCAGCCAGGCGTGATGGCGGCGCTTGATCTCGATCAGCCGCGGCAGGTCCGGATAATCGCCATCCATGCTGTAGAGGCCCTCGACCACAATCAGCACGCGCTCGAACTTGCCGCGGATCGAGGTCAGGAGCTGATCGAGGGCGTCGAGATCGTTGTGGGCGAAGCTGCGCCGTGCGGCGCCGGATAGCACGCTGCCCATCACCGCGCTGTTGTGGATCATGGCGTCGGACACCACCAGGTCCTTGGGTCCGACGAGTTGGCCGATGACGCCGACGTTGGTGGCGTAGCCGCTGACGAAGACCAGAGCCTCCTCGCAGTTGTAATGGCCGGCGATGGCGCGCTCGAGATCGGTGTGAACCGGCCGCTCGCCCGCGACGTGCCGGCTCGCCGAGCAGGAGATGCCGTAGCGGTCGACCGCGCCCTTGGCGACGGCGACGATCTCCGGATGGCCGTTGAGGCCGAGATAGTCGTAGCAGGAGAAGTTCAAGAGCCTCCGGCCGCCGATCTCGGTGTGCGAATTGGCAAGGCCGTCGTGAATCCGGAAATACGGATTGGCGATGCCGAACTTGTCGCCGATCGAGCGCTGCAACCGCAGCTCCTCGTATCCCGGCAGCGTCGAGAAGTCGGTGAAGCGCCTTCGCTCCGGGTGAGACTCGGCTTCGCCCGCGGCCGGCGGCCGGGTCGAGCGGCGCATGGCGCCGACCCGCGACAGAAGCTGCTCGCGCGCCTCCGAGGGCAGGGTTGCTTTCTTGTTCAAGCCAGCAGCCTCTTGGTCTTCGGATTGCCGGTCGCCACCATATCCCGAAGCGCATCGAGCTGGCCAGCTTCCACCTTGGCGAGATGCTGTTCGGCGAGCGTGCTGATCACCGCCTCCTCATGCGGATGCTCAACGCTGAATTGTGCGAGAATCTGGTCGGCCACACCGGACAGCGTCAGGGTCCCGACCGCGGCCGCAAGCGAGATCGGCGTGCCGAACGCACGCTCGAGATTCATGACAAGCTCCAGCGCCATCAGCGAATCCAGGCCGATCTCGGAGAGCGGGCGCACGCGGCTGATGTCGTCCTCGCGCGCATGCAGCACATGCGCGAGTTGCGTCACGATCACGTCGCTGACGCGGCGGCGGACCACGTCGATGCTCTCGGTTTGCAGCAGCACGCGAAGGTCGATCGCGCCTTCGCCTTCGCTGCGCTGGCCTTGCGCGCCATCCCGGCTGGTGAGGACGTCGTAGGTCGGCGAACGCAGCACCGGCAGGCGGTCGGCGTCGAAGGTGCCTTCCACCGGCGCGACGGTCATCGCGGCCGTCGCAACCTGGTCCGCGGGCTGCTCCAGCGCCTGCGCCATCAGGTCGAGCGCCTCTCGCGCCTGCAGGCCGCCGACACCGGCGAGCTTCTGCAGCCCGCCGAGAAGCTTCTCGCTGCGGGCCACCGCGCCGACGTCGGTGATCGGGCCCCAGCCGATGGCGAGCGCCGGCAGGCCCTGCTGCCGGCGGCGGCGGGCCAATCCCTCCATGTAGGCGTTGGCGGCAACGTAGTTGCCCTGGCCGGGATTGCCGATCAGCGTGGTGAACGACGAGAACAACACGAAGTAATCGAGCTTGAGGCCGCGGCTGACCAAGTCGAGGTTTTCCGCGCCGCGAACCTTCGGGGCAAACACGGCGCGGAAGCGGCCGGCATCGAGGTTGGGCACGATGGCATCGTCGAGCACCATGGCGGCATGCAGGATGCCGGCAACCGGCGGCAGGGTGGCGTGGATTTTCTCGAACAGCTTCTCGACCGCGCGCAGGTCCGCCACATCGCAGGCCTCGGCGATGACCCGGATGCCGCGGCCGGTCAGATCGGCAAGCGCGGCCTTGGCTTCGGCCGTCGCCGCGCCGCTGCGGCCCAGCATGACGAGATGGCGGGCGCCGCGATCGGCGAGCCAGCGCGCCGCCTCAAGGCCGAAGCCGCCGAACGCACCGGTGACGACGTGGGTGCCCTCGGCGCTGACAACAAAGGGGGGCCGTGCCGCGCGCACCGTGCCGGCCCGCGGCGGAAGCACCACGATCTTGCCGACGTGACTCGAATGCTGCATCAGGTCGAAGGCCTCCCACGCCGACCCTGCCGCGAAGGTGGTGTACGGCAATGGCGTGAAGGCGCCCTTCTCGAAGCCCGCCATGACCTGGCCGAAGGCCCGCTCGCCGAGCGCCTGGCGGGACCGCACGAGCTGATCGACATCGACGCCGAAGTAGCTCAGGTTCTTGCGGAACGGCCGCAATCCAACGTGGGTGTTGGTGACGTAGTCGCGCTTGCCGAGCTCGACGAAGCGACCGAACGGGCGCAGGCAGGCAAGCGAGCGCTCCATCGCCTCGCCGGCCAGGCTGTTGAGGACCACATCGACGCCGGAGCCGGTGATGGCGCGGACCTCGTCGACGAATCCGGTCGAGCGCGAATCCAGCACGTGCGAGACGCCGAGCATCTTGAGCAGGTCGCGCTTGGCGCGGGAGCCCGCGGTCGCGATCACCTTGGCGCCGCGCGACAGCGCGACCTGGATCGCGGCCATGCCGACGCCGCCGGCGCCGCCGTGAACCAGCAGCCACTCCGACCATTGCAGGCGGGCGAGCATGACCAGCGAATAATAGGCGGTCAAAAACGCGACCGGGATGGTTGCTCCGGCTGCGAACGATAGTCCCACCGGCAGCTTCGCCACCTGCGATGCGGGAACCGTGACATGCGTGGCGAACGAGGATGCGGCGAGCGCGACCACGCGATCGCCGGGCTTGAAAGTCTTTACTCCCCCGCCGACGCGAACGATCTGTCCCGCGCATTCGAGGCCCAACGTCGGGCCGGTGAAGCCGTCCTCGAGCATGTCGTCGGGGAGAAGGCCGAGTGTCCACATCAGGTCGCGGAAGTTGAGACCGGTCGCTTCGACGCCGATCTCGACCTGGCCAGGACTGGGCGCGAGCCGCTCGCCCGGCTGCCAGGCCAGGCGCGGGCCCGCGCCTGCGCGCCGCTTGAGCGCTGCGGCCGGCGCCGGTGTCCCCGGACGCCGGTCGAGCGCGGTTTGCAATTGCTGCACGCGAACCGCGCGGACGGCGTCGGCCTCGACCATGAAATCGGTTTCGGCCGAGCCGGACCGAACGATCTCGCCGATCCGCTTTGCCGCGAAGGCCGCATCGAGGCCGGGGGCAATGTCGATCCGCCGGATGTCGAGCTTGCGTAGCTCGTTGGCGAGCGTGCGGCTGAACGCCCAGGCGCCGGTTTCGGCCGGATCGACCGGCGACTTGGACGAGGCGAGCGCGCCGGCGAAGATCAGCCAGAGCTGCCCCGGCGCTTCCAGCATCGTCTCGGCGCACGTCTTGATGTCCATGCAGCGGCGCGCCAGGTCCTCCACCGGATCGTCGAGGCGGGGCGGCGGCGCCAGCACAACGATGTCCGGCGCGAGCGCTGTGTAGTCGGACAGATCGGCGGGCGTGGGCCTGACCACCGGCGGCGGCGCTTCGCCGAACGCGGCCGCCAGCGGCGTATCCGGCGCGGGGTCGATCACCAGGATTGAGCGCGGTGCCGATGCGGCATCTTGCTCGCCGGCGCGGGTCGCCGCAGCCGCTTCCTCGGCGACCTCCGCCACCACAAGCGACGCAACCTGCGCGCCGCAGGCTACCGGCATGGTCTCGGCGGAAGTAAAGCCGGCATTTTCCAAGGCGAGCGCCCAGCTCTCGCCGCTCTGCAACGGGCTCTGCTCATGATCGGCCGCGCCGGCATCAAACCAGTCAGGATCGATGCCGAACACCAGATCGGCGAACAGCGACGGTCGCGGCTCGATGGCAAGGGCCAGGCCGTTCGGCGCCAGCGCCGCCTTCAGTTCCTCGGTGCGGAGGACCGGCCTGATGCGATGCAGCGCGCCGACCGAGACAATCAGGTCGTAGCGTTCGAGCGCGCTCGCGTGATCGGGGCCAACCAAGGTCACCGCACCGTGCCCCGGCAGCTTCAGCCTGGCGCGCTCGTAGCGGCGGCGATCGGGCTCCAAGACAGTCAGCTGCAGGTTGCCGCGTGCCGCAAGTGCATCGACCAGCGGCGCATAGCCGAGTTGCAGGACGCGAAGCGCGCGGCCGCGCGGCCAGAGAGCCGGCGTCTCTTGCAGCAGCTTGGCCAGCACGGAACTGATCTGACCGCCCACGCGGTCGGCGCTGTCGTAAAAGTCGAACAGCGCCGTCGTCAGCATCTCCGCGGCGGCCGGCGGAATGGCGCGGCTCGCGCTCGCCTGCCCCGCAAGCTCGGTGGCGGCGGCAGCCAGCAGCAACTCGGCCGCCCGCTCCGGATGCTCGATCGCCAACGCCTTGACGACGGACGCAGCCGCGGGAAGCTCCGCGCCGGGCTTCAGCAGCCAGAAGCCCATGCGCGGACTGCTGGCCAGCTCCGCGGCCGTCAGATGCTCCATGATGTTGATGAGCCAGGGACGCAATGGCTGCGGCAGCCGGCCATCGGCGATCAACGCGTCTGCGTCGAGGCCGTCCGCTTCGGCGAGGCCGCAGGCGATCTCGTACGCGGCCGCGGTTGCCCAGCCTTCGATCAGCAGCGTGCCGACATCCTCGTTCGCAGGCTCCGATGCGGCCAAACCCAGCGTTCGCGCGCTCGCGATCACAGCCCCGGCGGCAGCGTCGACGCCGACGGCGCCGATCACCTCGCCGTCGATCGGCGCCAGGGTCTCGATCAGCGCAACCGTTTCGATGGTGCGGTGGCGCCTGATCGCCGTCGCCTGGCAGCGGACCCCACGCAGCGTCGCGATCAGCTCGTCACCGCCGTCGAAGATGTAGAAATTGGCGAAGATGGAGCGTTCGTCGCTGTCGAGCACCTCCATGACCGAACGCTCGGGCACCGTGCCCGGCCGGTGCAGCGCATATTCGTCGCAACGCACGGGAATGTAGGTGACGCCGCGTTCTTCGGCGCGAAGCTTCGGAAACAGCGTGACCATGCTGTGGGTGCAGCAGTCGAGCCGCACCGGATCGAGCAGGAACTTGTCCGTGGGCTGCCCGGGCGCAAGCTCGACCGTGATCAGGTTGCCGTCGTGGACGATGGCATGGCGCGCCAGCCGGAACGCCGGACCGTAGTTCAGGCCGCCGCCGGCAGCGATCCGGTAGAGCTGATCGGCGCTCAACATGCGTCCGTCCCGCGGCCGGGGTGGCGGCTCGCAGGGGTCGGTCGTGGGATGCAGCATCTTGCCCCGGCAGTTCAGCAGCCAGGTCATGTGCGACAGCCGCGGGCGGCTGAAAATCTCGACCGTGTTCGATCCCGGCGACACCCGCGTCAGAACCTCGCGGGTTTCGCCCTTGGTGAGATCGAGCGGCTTCAGAATCTCGAATTCGGCGATCGTCGCGCTTTCGGTGCGCAGCCATTGCCGCGCCACCGACATGGCGATCTCCAGGAAGCCCATGCCGGGAAAAATGGTCTGTTCGCCGACGGCATGGTCGTCGAGCTCCGGAAACAGCACGGTGTCGATGTGGGCCCGCCACTCGAGATCGTCCGGTGTGTTGCGGGCTCCGGCAAACGGATGACGTTCGGACTCGCTTGCCAGCGCCTCCGGCGTCGGAATGAAACGGAACGGCTGCTGCTGCCAGGGATACCGCGGCAGCGCAACGCCGGGTCCGGGGTCGGCGCCGAACACATCGCGCAGATCGATGCGCGCGCCATTGACCAGGGCTTTGGCGGTGGCGACATCGAACGGATCGACATCGCTGTCGTCGCGCTCCAGCACCGAGGTGGTGGCAAATCCGGTCGCCTGGCCCTCCAGGCTGTCGGCGATGTGCTTGAGCAGCGTGCCGCGCGGGCCGATCTCGACGAAGTAGCGCGCACCAAGCCGGGCCGACATGCGGACGGCATCGGCAAAACGCACCGGCTCGCGCACGTTGCGCCACCAATAGCGGCCATCGAGCCGCGAACCCGGCAGCGGCTCGCCGGTCACCGTCGACACGAACGGAACCTCGGCGTCGGACAGGGCAATGTTTTTCAGATCGGCGATCAGCGGCCGCTCGACCGGCCCCATCAGCGCAGTGTGGAACGGATAATCGAGATCGAGATCGACCAGCAGGACGTCCTCGCTCCTGGCAAGCGCCTTGAAGGCGGCGATGGCTTCGCGCGTGCCGGCAATCGTGACGCCGCGCGGGCTGTTTCGCGCCGCGATCTCGATGTCGCCGACCGCCTTGGCGAGCGCCTCCACCTTTTCGGGGGAAGCAAGCACCGCCGCCATCCGTCCTTTGCCTTTGGTCAGCTCCTGGTGGGTGCTGCGCGAGTGGATGACCTTGACCGCGGTGCGCAGGTCGAGAATGCCGGCCGCGTGGGCGGCCGCGACCTCGCCGACGCTGTGCCCCAGCACAGCCGCCGGCCGCAGGCCGCGCGCCCGCAGCGCCGCGGTGGCCGCGCTTTGGATGGCAAAGATCAGGGGCTGCGCGACGCTGGTCAGCGGCAGGCGCTCCTTCAACGCGTCGCTGAACAGCGCCTCGCGCAATGACCAGCCGGCGTACTGGCGGAAAAACCCGTCGACCATCTCGAACTGGGCGCGGAACTGCGGATTGTTGCGATAGGCCGCAAGCCCCATGCCGAGCCACTGCGAGCCGTTGCCGGAATAGACGAACGCCACCGGGAGGTCGTCGCCGATCGCGCCCGCGGCTGTGAGCTGCGGATGATCGGCGCCGGCGATGAAGGCGTTGAGCACCGTCGCCACGGTGTCACTGCGCGACGACGCGATCGCGATGCGCTGGCGCATATGTTCGCGGCGGTGCGCGGTCGCGGCGGCGAGCACCGCGGTTTCCTGGTCCGACGATGCGGCGACGCGACGGGCGTAGGTGTCGGCGAGGTCGATGAGCGCAGGCTTGCTTTCCGCCGACAGCACGAAAAACCCGGCACTGGCCTTGGCGTCGGAGGCCGGCGGCTCCGGTTTATGACCGGGCCCGACGATCACATGGGCGTTGGTGCCGCCGAAGCCGAACGAATTCACCCCGGCGCAGCGCTCGGCGGCGCTCGGCAGCAGCACCGACTGGCCGCAGACCTGGACGTTGAGCTGCTCGAAATCGATGTTGGGGTTGGGCTCGTCGAAATGCAGCGACCGCGGCAGAATCCCGTGGTTGAGGGCGAGCATCGCTTTCAGAACGCCAGCGAGCCCCGAAGCCGGCTCCAGATGTCCGATGTTGGTCTTCACCGAGCCGATCAGCAGCGGGCTCGAGCGCTCGCGGCCGATGCTGCGGCCGAGCGCCGCCGCCTCGATCGGATCGCCGGCCGCGGTGCCGGTGCCATGGGCCTCGACAAAGGCAAGCCGGTCCGGCGCGATCCCCGAGCGCGAGTAGATGCGTTGGAGCAGCGCCTCTTGCGCATCGAGCGACGGCAGCGAGATGCCGTTGGTGCGGCCGTCCGAGTTGACGTCGCTCGCCAGGATCAGTCCGTGAACCGGATTGCGCGAGCCCTGGGCGTGGGCGGCCTTGCGCAGCACCAGGACGGCGCCGCCTTCGGCGCGGACAAAGCCGTCGGCCTTCGCGGAAAACGCCTTGCACAGCCCGTGCGGCGACAGCATCGAGGCTTGCGAGAATGCGATGAACGACGCCGGGCTGATGATGATGTTGATGCCGCCGACAATCGCGGTGTCGATCCGGCCGGCGCGCAGCGCCTCCACGGCGTGATGCAGTGCGACCAGCGACGACGAGCATGCGGTGTCGATGGCGAGGCTCGGGCCGCGCAGATCGAAAATATAGGAGATGCGGTTCGGCAGGATCGCCAGCGCCGTGCCGGTGGCGAAGTGCGCATCGGCCACCGCGTGATCGGAGAAGAAGGCGTGGCCGTAGTCGCTCTGCGAGGCGCCGACGAACACGCCGGCCTCGGAGCCGGCGATCGAAGACGGGCGGATGCCGGCGTCTTCCAGCGCCTCCCAGGTGAGCTGCAGCAGGATGCGCTGCTGCGGATCCATCTGCTGGGCTTCGCGCGGCGAAATGCCGAACACGCTCGGATCGAAGCCCCAGATGTCATCGAGCACGCCCGCGGCCCAGGTGTAGCTCTTGCCGCGCTCGTTGCGGCCGGGATGGCCGAACCGCTCAAGCGGAAAACGATCGGGCGGGACGGAGCTGACGGAGCAACGGCCTTCGAGCAGCAGCGACCACAGGTCCGTCACCGACCGCGCGCCGGGCAGACGGCACGACCAGCCGATGACGGCAATGTCGTCGTGGAGGTAATGGACCGAATTCAAACGTCGCCCCCAAGCCGCGCGAGCCGATCATTACTGCGATTCGCAGCAATTCAGGATGAGTGCCGGGACCACCGTTCCGGCCATCACCGAACTCATTGCGACGCACCAATCCTTAGCCAGCAAGTCTTGTAAGCCCATGATAATCCGCAAATTGCGGGTTAGGCGAGACACCATCGCATTTCCTCATGGTGTGGCACCTGGGCGACGCGTGGTCGCCATGAAAAACTGCTCAATCCCCTGAAAATACGAGTTCCAGGTCTTCGGCGTGTAGTCCGATTTCGCGGGAATTCCGGCGGCGGAAGCCAGAGCTGCGATCCGCGGTGCCCAGACACCGGCGTTGAGCGGCAGGAATTCCACCGCTGCACCCCGGCCGGCCTCGCGATGCGCCGGAATATCGGAGGCGACGACAGGCGTGCCCTGCGCCAGGGCCTCAACGATGGGCAACCCGAAGCCCTCGGCCAGCGACGGCATGAGCAGCGCCCGGGCATGCCTCATCAACTGCCGCAGCGCCTGGGTCGACAGGCCGGACGCCACCAGCACGTGGCGACGAAGCGCGGTGTGGCGGTCGAGGAACTCGAGCGCCGCGCGACTGGTCACGCCTGGAGAACCCGCGATCACGAGCTTGGGCGCCGCTGCCCCGAGCCGGTCGGCAAGCTCGGTCCACACCTGCAGCAGCAGCAGATGGTTCTTGTAGGAATCGATGGTGCCGCAGACCACGAAGTAGTTGCGGTCTCGCAGCTCGGGATCGTCGGTCATCGGTTGCAGGAATTCAGACGGCACCGGCAACGGCTCGGCATGGATCGGCATATCGGCCCGGTTCAGCGGGGCGAGCGCGCGGCGCACCGACGATGCCGCCGCTTCGCTCGGCACGATCAGCGCCTGCGCAAAGTCGGCGGCGTTTTGCACGATCGAGCGGTGCAGGCGGATGCCGATCGGCAGGTGATGTTCGGGAAGCTCCAGCGGGATCACGTCGTGGATCATGAACACGCTGAGCACGTCCGGCCGCCGGTGCAGCCACGAAAGCCACGGCCGAAACAGCGCAAGCTGGCCGACATTCAGATAGATCGCGTGCTTGGGCAGCATGCGGGCCGCCGAGCGGCCGAACGAAAATTCGGTCGCGCCGAGAATGCGGAGGAAGCCGCGCGTCTGCTGGCGAAGGTTCGGCGTCAGGCGTTCGCCGGAAGGGGCGTTCGCGGCCTGGCCCGCGAGATACGCCTTGGTCTGCCGATAGACCGGATCGTCCTGCGGCTCGGTGGTCTCGTTCCAGAATTGTTCGAGCGCAGCGATCCCGCGCAAGGCGCGATCCCGCTCGAAGCAGCGCACGCCCCAGAGCGTCGGCAGGACGGCGAAGCAGTCGCCGGGCCAGCCGTTCAAGAAGTGCCGCGCGTAGGCAAGCTCGACCCGATCGATGCCGCGCGGCGCAAACCGCACCGGCCCGACCGCGAGCCGCGTCAGATCAAGCGCCAGCGCCGGCATGATCGAGCGGGGTCGCCGGCTCAGGCCAGCGCCGGCTTGTGGGAAAACAGCGACAGCGCCGGGTGAAAGTAACGGTCGTCGCGGATGACATGCGCCCAACGCTTGAGGAAATAATCGCGCTCGTCGCGAAACACCTGATGCGGCTTGAGCGGATAGCCGCGACTTGCCGACTGCCGATGATACAGCATCGCCTCCGGCGTCCAAACCGTGGTCCAGCCGCGCTCGGCGGCCTTCAGACAGAGGTCGATGTCGTTGAACTCGACCTTGAGGTTCTCGTCGAAGCCGCCAATGGCGTCAAACTTGGTGCGCTCGATCGCAAAGCAGGCGCCGGTCGCTGCCTCGACCTCGCGCGGCACCAGCAGCTGGCCGAGGTATCCGGCCTGATCCGACGGCTGCCGGTGATAGATGTGACCGGCGAGGCTGCCGTGGCCGAGCACGACACCGGCGTGCTCGATCTTGTTGTCGGGAAACACGAGCTTCGCTCCGACCACGCCGATTTCGGGACGGATCGCCCAGCGCACCAGCGCGCCGAGCCAGCCGCGCTCGGCCACGACGATATCGTTGTTGAGAAACACCAGCACCGGCGATGCCGAGGCGCGCGCGCCGGCGTTGCACAACGCCGAGAAGTTGAACGGACCGGGCGCGTTCAGCACCTGGCAGTCCAGCGACTTGGCGAGTTCGCGCAGCAACGCCAGCGCGTCGGCCTTGCGGCTGCCGTTGTCGACAATGACCAGCCGGTAGCGCGGGTGATCGGTGAGACGCCGCAGGCTCTCGACGCATCGCTGGAGCAGATCGGCGCGGTCTCGCGTCGGGATGACGATGGCGACTTCGGGCGAGGAGGTCTCGTCCGCGAGCGGGCGCTGGGGCGCGGCGATGATTTCGGGCCTGGCGGCTGCGGCATCAGGCGGACGCTGCTGGCGATACAAGACGCGGCGGATGTGGCGCACGCCGGCCCCGCCGGATTTTGCCACATTGCCAAACGCCGTCGCCTCGCGGCGGCAAAACTCGCCGAGCGTCTGGAGGCCAAGCGTTGCGAGGTCCCCTGCCCGGACGCAGGCCAGCCGGCCCAGACATGGTAGACCGGAAAAAAATATCGGACTCCAGTCCGGCTTGAACAGCGGCGAGTGCAGCGCGCCCTGCGCCGAAATGGAATCCTCGTCGCTATAGGCCAGGCGGAGCGACGGCTGCCGGGCGAACCCATCCGCCAGCACGGCCAGCGCGTATTCGGGAAGCAGGCCGCCGAGGTCGACGATGCCGATCGCGTCGCCGGCGCCGCCTTCGGCCGCAAGCGTTGCGAGCGGCGCATCGGCGGATGCTTCCGCAATCCGAGTGTCCTGCGCCATTGCCGCCCGGAATGCCGCGAGCACATCGTGCGGTGTTTCGCTGGACGTCACGCCGCACAGCGACCAGCGCGTGTAGAGCTGGCTTCGCAGCGTGTCGACCGTCGCGCGCAGCGCTTCGACGCCGCCGCGCTCGAGCGGCAGGACGAGGCGCACGACAGGCGCGGTGCGCCAATCGCAGCGCGGCCGGTCGAGGCCGTCGAGGTCGATCGGGCGATACAACCGGCGGTGCCAGGCGGCATAGTCTTCGAACGGTGTCGCGCTGCCGGCGAATTTCAGGAGTTCCCAGCGCTCTTCCTTGGCGTTGATGATCTTGGCGCCGACCGCGAGCAGAAGCGCATCGCGGTCGTAGGTCAGGCCGCGCCGGGCCAGACGATGCCGCGCCACGTCCTCGACACCGACCAACCGGAAATCGAACGGACCGACCTCGTTGACGGGCGAGACCGAAATCGCCGTGGTGCGGTCGGGAATGCGGCCGATCCATTCGCCTGCTCCGAGCACGGGGCCGTTCATGAATTGGACGAAGCGCCGCCCGTCCGCCGTGTCGAAGCGGATCATCGGCCGAACGGGATCGTCGAAATAGCTCAGCTCGTAGCGCAGCCGCACCCAGCGGCGGCGGACCAGCAAGTCGACTGGCTCAACGCGAAGCCACGGCGCCTGCGAGGTCGCCGCCATCCGGTCGCCTGCGACCTCGACGGCTTCCTGCGGTTCAAGGCGAAAGCCAGCATCGCCCGCCCTGCGCACCGTCGGCACCGCCATAAACCAACCCGCGTTGATTGCAGGCGGATGATATACCGACATTCGAGGAAGTCATTGCGCCGCCCACAGAACCCGCGCGAGAGCGAGGCACGGCGATTT
>Ga0265325_10000235_pt1 | contig 39445 bp, 36 predicted proteins | sample 41420metaG_FD_202090 | JGI IMG/M metagenome (GOLD analysis project Ga0265325, IMG submission 202090) | Rhizosphere microbial communities from Carex aquatilis grown in University of Washington, Seatle, WA, United States - 4-14-20 metaG | ecosystem: Host-associated > Plants > Roots > Rhizosphere... | reverse complement strand
ACTACCCTCGCGAACAATATCGGTTCACCCCAGGTGCTGTTCTCGAGCGGACACGTCAGCGGACTCGACAGTGCAAATCCGAGCACGACGATTACCGGAGCGCCGTTCTCATATGATCCCGGACTTGGCGACTTGCTGTTGGAAATCGTCGCATCCAATCAAGCCAATGTGCCGAACTATTCGGGGAACGGCTATTTCGAAGCTGATAGTTCGTCCACGCTCATTTCGCGCGCATACTGCGTCACGAACCAGTCGTGCGGCAGCAGTTCCGGTGCCTTGGTGACGGAGTTCAACGCATCAGTGCCCGAGCCGATCACGCTCTCGCTCTTCGGCGCCGGCATCGCCGGTCTGGCCGGTCTTCGTCTTCGCAGGAAGAAGTCGTCCTAGAAAATCGCTCGTCAGAGCATGACGACGGCGGTCTTCGGGCCGCCGTTTTCGTTTGAGGACTACTCTTTGAAATCAGGCCGCTGAGGCCCTCAGCACGCCCCGCGGCGGCGTTGGCCCGGCCTTTGGTCCCGGCCGGCCCGCGAGAGGTCTACGCGCGCCGGAACGATCGATCTGCGGAAAAATGGTGCCCAGAAGAGGACTCGAACCTCCACGCCTTGCAGCGCTAGTACCTGAAACTAGTGCGTCTACCAATTCCGCCATCTGGGCCGATGGGCGGCGATCTTTAGTGACCGTTTGGCGGAGTGTCAACGAAGCCGCGCGCGACGCGTCTTTTCTGATAAGTTAGGGCCGCTTAGGGGATTCCCCTGCGCCACGACAGCCTTGCGGGCACCAGAGAGGAAACACACATGCTTGTGTCGACGACCGAGAACGTACCTGGCCAGCGCCGCAAGCAGACTCTGGGCGAAGTCTTCGGCGTCGTCGTGCGTTCGCGCGGCCTCGGCGGAAACATCATGGCCGGGTTGCGTTCGATCGTGGGCGGCGAGATTCACGAGTATACGCAGTTGCTGGAACAGACGCGTCGCCAGGCCATCGACCGCATGGTGAAGAATGCGACTGTCATGGGTGCGAACGCCGTCGTGATGATGCGCTTCGATTCGTCCGAGATTGGTCAGACCATGAGCGAAATCGTCGCCTACGGCACGGCTGTCATCCTCGAACCGGACAATTGAGCATGATGCGCGGCATTCTGATTGCGATCGGCGTCGTCGCGCTTCTGTGCGGGCTCATCGCTCTGGCGACGGGCGCCTTTCCGCCGGCCGCGATTTTTGGGATCTGGGGAATTCTGCTCGTGATCGGGACGGTCTTCGAGCGGGTGACCTACAAACAGACCCATACGACGGCCCCGGGAGCGGGCTGGGAGCGGACTGCCGAGCGGTTCGTCGATGACGCCACCGGCCACCCAATTACGGTCTATATCGAGCCCAAGACCGGCGAGCGGCGATATGTGCAGGAATAGCGGCGAAGTGCGGCCTTTTCCTCGCCTGCGGGCTTGGCTATGTAGCGGGCCATGAGAGACTCCCTGATCACGGTTTTCGGCGGCACGGGCTTTCTGGGCCGCCACACGGTCCGCGCCCTGGCGCGCGCCGGCTATCGCGTCCGCGTTGCGGTTCGCTATCCCAACCAGGGCTTCTTCCTGCCCCCGATGGGAAATGTCGGCCAGATAGGTCTCGTCAAGTGCAACGTGCGCGAGCCCGAACAAGTCGCCGCGGCCGTGAAGGGCGCCGACGCCGTCGTGAACCTGACCGGTATTCTGTACCAGCGCGGCGAACAAAGTTTTGAAGCCGTGCACATCGAGGCTGCGGAGGCGATCGCCAAGGCGGCGCATGCGGCAGGTGCGTCTTCGCTTGTGCATGTTTCGGCCATCGGCGCCGACAAGGATGGCGAGAGCAGCTATGCGGCGAGCAAGGGCGAAGGCGAACTGCGCGTTCGCGACGCCTATCCCGCCGCCGCGATCCTGCGCCCGTCACTTGTGTTCGGCCCGGAGGATGATTTCTTCAACCGCTTCGCCGCCCTCGCGCGCGTCCTGCCGTTTCTGCCGCTGATCGGCGGCGGAACGACAAAATTCCAGCCTGTCTTCGTGGGCGATGTGGCCGATGCGATCGTGCGCTGCGTTTCCGACGCCGGCACACGCGGCAAGACATATGAACTTGGCGGACCGACCGTCTACACTTTCAAGGAACTGATGCAGATCGTCCTGCGCGAAACTTGCCGGACCCGCTTCCTGGTGCCGCTGCCATTCGTGTTGGCGACGATCCAGGCGATGTTCCTGCAGTTCATGCCCAAGCCGCTGCTGACGCCCGATCAGGTGACACTGCTGAAGTCGGACAACGTCGTGACCGGCGCGGACACTCTGTTGTCGCTTGGCATAAGGCCGACCTCCGTCGAGGCCGAAGTCCCGGCCTATCTCTGGCGCTTCCGGCCCAAGGGTCAGTATGACGAACTGGTGCGCGAAAAAATCATCGAAGCACCAGCACCGCAATAATTCCAAGTCCGGCGGCAATCCGGTACCAGCCGAAAGGCTTGAGGCCGTAGCGGCCGATGAAACCGATGAACGTGCGCACGACGACCAGCGCGACGAGGAACGCCACGACAAAGCCGATGGCGATGTCGAGACCTGCGTCCATGTTGAGAACGGCGCGGTTCTTCCATAGATCAAAGACGGTCGCGCCGAACATTGTGGGAACGGCCAGGTAGAACGTGAAGAGCGCGCCGGCCTTGCGATCGACGCCGATCAGTTCACCGCCCAGTATCGTGGCGCCCGAGCGTGACACGCCCGGAATGATCGCCAGAACCTGAAACATGCCGATCCAGAACGCTTTCGCCATCGGAAGCTTGTCGCCGTCCATGTCCCTTGGCGGTGGTGCGAGGCGCTCGAAGATGAGTATGAGAATTCCGCCGACAATGAGCGTCGTGGCGATCACCTTGGGCGCTATGTCGGGAGCAAACAGCACGTTTTTTATGAATCCATGCAGCACAGAGCCGAACACCGCCGCCGGCAAAAACGCGACGACGATGCCGAGGGCAAATCTTCGCGAATCGCGCGACGTGCCAAGCGTCAGAAGCACATCCCAGAAGCGGCGCCAGTACACCGCCACAACCGCGAGGATGGCGCCAAACTGGATGACGATCGGAAAAACATCTCCAGGTGGTGTAAACCCTAACAAGTCCTGAACGATGAGAAGGTGGGCCGTCGAGGAGACCGGCAGAAATTCGGTAAGCCCTTCGACAATCCCGAGAATTATGTCGTTGAGGACATTATGCATACGGGTTCCCTTCGCACTGCGGTCGGCCCGCCGAACGAAGCGGTACGTACAATTCCAGAGGATTGCATCCCATTTTCAGACAATTCAATTCGTTTCGCTGTAATTCGCATAAATAAAAATCAAGGAGTGTCGGCCATCCTCTCGCTGGCGCCGTTAGGGGCGCGGGAACCACTTGCTTCCGAAGGGAGCTCGCTATGATGAATATGATCAAATCGTTCGCACGCCACGAAGGCGGTGCAACGGCCATTGAATATGGCCTGATTGCGGCGCTGATTGCCGTCGTGATTATCGGTGCAGTCACTGCCGTGGGTACGAGCCTGTCGACGACGTTCACGACGGTCTCGGGCAGCATCAAGTAAACGTTTTCGTCCCAATTGCGCCGGCGTGGCATAAGCTTGCTATGCTGTGCGCATGGGGCGGAACGGAATCGCAGACCGGCCGGGGGGCTTTTTTCACTGGCTTTGGCATGGACGTGTGGGCGGCAGGAAACCCTGGGTGCGGCGCATACTGTCCGTGCTCTTTTTCTTCGCGCTGCCCGCGCCCGCCGCCCTTCTTCTGATTTTTCGCTTTCTTCCGATTCCCTTCACGCCGCAAATGGCGATCAGCGCCGCCACGCTCAATCCGGTCCACTATTCGTGGCGTGAGGCGAGCGGGATCTCGCCTTACCTCGGCCGCGCCGTCATCGGCTCCGAAGACCAGAACTTCTGCAACCATAACGGTTTCGACTGGAAACAGATCAACGACGCCTGGCGCGACTACACCAAGCGCCACAAGGCGCTACGGGGTGCCAGCACGCTGAGTCAGCAGACGGCGCGCGAAGTGTTCCTCCTTCCCGTGCGCAGCTTCGTGCGCAAGGGAATCGAGGCGTGGCTGACGGTCCTGATGGAAGCCCTTTGGCCCAAGGAACGCATCCTGACCGCCTATCTGAATGTCGTGGACTGGGGCCACGGCAATTTCGGCGCCGAAGCTGCGGCCGAGAACTATTTCGGAGTCGATGCGTCCGAACTCACCCAGGCGCAGGCCGCCAGGCTGGCGGCAGTCCTTCCCAATCCCGAGCGTTTCAAGGCGGACAAGCCGGGTCGCTACGTCCGGCGCCGGACCGGGACGCTGGTGTCGCGCCAGCATCAGGTGGTGCGCGATGCGCTGGACTGGTGTCTGAAGTAGCCGCGGGCGCGACAGTCGACTAGATTGCACCGCAGAATGCGCAAATTGATTCATCTCACCCTGTCGCCCGCGTCGCGTCTTGTCCGCCTCATGGTCGGAGAAAAACGTTTGTCCTGCGATCCGGTTACGTCGGACGAACCGGGCGCGCATCTGCCGGTCTTCATAGAACTCGACGGGACACGGACCGAAGGGCTGTGGGCCATCGTCGACCATCTGGAGGGCACCTATCACGACCACCCGCTGACACCGGAGGATCCGATTCAGCGGGCCGAAGTCCTGCGCTGGCTGGATTGGGCGATGGGTCCGCTGCACGACCAGGTGACGCGCCGCATCGTGTTCGAGAAGGGCGCGCAGCGGTTCACCGGCGCACCGGCGCGCAGCGCGCCCGACATGAACGTGATCCGCCTGGGCCGCGAGGCGCTGCGCGTGATGCTCAAGACCATCGGACAGGCGGCAGAGACCAACGGCAATCTTGCCATGCGCGAGTGCACGCTTGCCGATCTGGCCGTCGCGGCGCATCTCTCCGCGCTCGACTATTTCGGAGAAGTTCCTTGGACGGACTGTCCGCAAACCGCGGAGTGGTATGTCCGGATCAAGTCGCGTCCGTCGTTCCGCTCGCTGCTCGCCGATCGCGTTCCCGGCCAGCCGCCGACAATGACCTATGCCGAGCTCGACTTCTAAAGACGGTCTGCGCGCGGCAATTGAATTGCGCGCGCGCGCCGAAGGCTTCGACGCGGTGCGTTTCTCGCGCGCCGGCGCGCCGCCGCGCTCCGGAGAACGTCTGGAGCAGTTCCTGGCCGAGGGACGCCACGGCGCCATGGACTGGATGGAACGCAATGCGGCGCGGCGCGCCGATCCGCAGGAACTATGGCCCGAGGCCAGGAGCATCATCGTCCTTGGCGTGAACTATGCGCCCGCGCAGGACCCGCTCGCTTCGCTGGCCAGGCGTGACCGCGGCACGATCTCCGTCTATGCGCTTGGCGATGACTATCACGAGGTCATCAAGAAAAAACTCAAGAGTCTTGCCGGACACATCGCCGAGGCCTACGGCGCTGATGTGAAAGTCTTCGTCGACACGGCGCCCGTCATGGAAAAACCCCTGGCGCACGCCGCCGGCATGGGCTGGCAAGGCAAGCACACCAACCTGGTGAGCCGCGAATTCGGCTCATGGCTGTTCCTCGCGTCCATCTTCACGACGCTGGAGATCGACCCGGACGCGGCCGAAGAGGATCATTGCGGCCATTGCCGCCGCTGCCTCGACGTGTGTCCGACGAACGCGTTTCCCGCGCCCTACGAGCTCGATGCGCGGCGCTGCATTTCCTATCTGACGATCGAGCACAAGGGACACATTCCGCGAGAGTTTCGCGAGGCCATCGGCAACCGCATCTATGGCTGCGACGATTGCCTGGCGGTTTGTCCCTGGAACAAGTTCGCGCAAGCCGCTCACGAACAGCAGTTTCATCCGCGCGAAGAGTTGATGCACGCGCGTCTGGGCGAGCTGACGCGCCTGGATGACCAGGGGTTTCGTGCGCTCTTCCGCAAATCACCAGTCAAGCGCATCGGGCGCGACCGCTTTGTGCGCAACGTCCTGATCGCGATCGGCAACTCTGGCGACCGAACGCTCGCGGCGGAGGCAGAGCGATTGCTCGCGGATCCTTCCCCGCTGGTGCGGGCCATGGCTGTGTGGGCGTTGGGAAGGCTTGGCGCCGGCACTTCGCCGCACGACGACGAAGATCCGGACGTCCGCGCCGAGTGGGCGGCGATCCAGAGGACCTAGACTGCCAGAGTTCGCCTGCGCCGGATGAGTGCGCCGGCACCAAAGAGACCGACGCCGAACAGAGACAAGGTAACTGGTTCGGGTATTTCCGTGACGTCGAACGTCGCGGAACCGTCGATGTGGGTTCCGTACGAACCCGCGGCGCTGCCTGTGTAGTAGCTGTAGCTGCCCGGTCCGACGCCCCAGATGTTGCCCTCCGGTCCGCCAGCGACGGTGAAGAGCACGCCGTCTATGTCGAACAACTGCGGGCCCGACAGGATCACGTTGTCGTAGAAGAACGCACCCGAAGGCGAAGTCGCCTGTCCGCCCGGCTGCCCGCCGAGCAGACCAGAGATCGCGTTGCCGCCGATCGCGCCCGAAAACGCGACGATGTCGTAGCCGGCGCCGTGGGCGTTGCCGGTCGTCAGGTGCCCGGAACCCGAGACGACGCCGCCGAGCGTCCATACATAGGTCGTGTTGGCCAGGATCGGCGTGGCGGAAGCGGGAGTCTGCGCAAGCGCGAGTGCGATTGCTGCTCCGGCGAGTAGGGTTTTCAATAGACGCATCTCAGTCACCGTCCAGGTCGGAATCTGCCAGCCGCAAATAGTTTGATTACTAAGTGCTTATTCTCGGCGGCAACATTTTACGGAAGTGTAAATTGCGACCCCGGTTTTTGGGCCAATCCCGTTTTGGAACGGAATTCGGACCGGAAGCGTCGGCTTTTTCGGCCGCGCGGGTTAATGCGGCTTCGGCGGCTTCAGCACTGGCGCTTCGTTGGCCGGCGGAGTTGTGGGATCCGTATCCGCCAAATGCTGGCGCGCAACCGCGGCAGCGGCGCTGTCGGGCGACGTGGAGACCACCTGGCCCCAGTCCGTTCGCGCGCCGGCTATGTCTTTGGCTTCGTACTTCATGTTGCCGCGTTCGACGAGCGCATCGACATAACCTGGATGCAGCTTGAGCGCCCGCTCATAGTCCGCACGCGCGTCGGCCTTGCGGCCCATCGCATGCCGCGCGCTGCCGCGCAGCACGAGCAGATCGGCGCGCATCGGATTGACCAGGAGCGCGGCCGAAAGATCGGAGTCGGCGTCAGCCCAGTTCTTCTTCATGGCTTCGGCTCTCGCGCGGTCCGACAGCAGGTCTGCATCGGACGGATCTATCGCCAATGCCGCAGAGAAGGACGCAATCGCGCTGTCCGGCTTGGTCGCGAGCAGCCAGGCATTGCCCGCCTGATCGAACAGAGCCATGCGAATCATCGGATCGCTGGCAAAGCCGCCGCGGGCCAGCGTATCGAGTTTGGCGCCAGCCTCGGCGTAGCGATGCAATGCCACGAGCGCGACCGCCATGCAGTGATCGGATGCGGGGCCGCCGCCCGCACTCTGCCAATCCGAGGCCTCGCGCAAGGCCTCGCTTGGATTGGACGCCGCGCGCGCGAGGCAGCGGTCATATTGCACCTTGCCGGCGCCTGGCGACGTTGCCGCGTGCGCGGTGCCGATCGCAACCAAGCCCAGGCAACAGGTCAGAATTGCGCGAAGCATCATGGCCCTTTTTGTTCAAGCTCCGCGACAAGCGCGGACAGTGTCTGTTCGATCAATCTGATCTCATGCGGTTTGGAAAGACGATGATCGCCATCCTTCACGAGCGTGATCTGTGTGTCTGCTCCCAGCCTGTCGACGAGCCGCAAGGCATGTTGCCACGGCACGTCCGGGTCCTGCATCCCCTGCACTATGCGCACCGGGCAAGCCAGCGCAATCGGTGCGCCAAGCAGCAGATGCTTGCGTCCGTCGTCGATCAGCCCGCGCGTGATCGGATAGGGATGAGAGTCGTACGCCGACGGCCGCAGCCATTCTCCCTGTTCCACAATCTGACGCCGGATATCGCAATTGAGAGGTCCCCACAGCAAGTCTTCGGTGAAGTCGGCAGCGGGTGCAATGAGAAGGAGCGCTGTCACGCGCTCGGGCCTTGCCAGCGCGGCGAGCAGCGCTATCCAAGCGCCCATGCTGGAGCCGACCAGGATCTGGCGGCCTTGCGTCAGTTGTTCGAGGACGGCCAAGGCATCATCACGCCAGCGCGTAACGGCGCCTTCGCGAAAGCTTCCCGACGAGCTGCCGTGTCCGAAATAGTCAAATCGTACAAAAGCGCTCCCCTGGCGTTCGGCCCAGCTGTCAAGCGCCGTTGCCTTGGTCGCGGTCATCTCCGACTTGAAACCGCCAAGCCACATCACGCCCGGCGCCCGGCCATCACGTTTCAGATAGGCGATGCGCGAGCCGCCGTCGCGAGCCAGAAATCCCGCTTCCGGATTGGTCATGCAGCACGCTTAACCCAACGTCCGACAGCCCACAAACTGGCTTCGATGAGCACTTCTGATAATCTCGCGCCGCCGGAGGGACACATGAACAAAATTTTACGACTCATCGCGTTGATGGCCGTCTTTCTTGCGGCTGGCAGGGGCGTAGCGTTCGCGCAGCAGGCTGGCCCCTCCGCGGCGCCGACATCGTCGATCGAAGCGCACACCCTTCCCGCAATCGCCACCTCAGCCCCGTTCGATGCGCAACGCGCCACGAATGCCTACCTCAGACAAGTTAGCGGTAAGGCGCGGGCAAATTCGGATGCCTATTTCGAAGGCGGCTATGTGATGCTTTTTGTCGACGCGCTTTATGCCGTCATCGTTGCCAGCCTCCTTCTATGGTTCAAGATTTCCGCTCGCATGCGCGACTTCGCGCAAGCGCAAACCCGTTCGCGCTTCTGGCAAGTGCCGATTTATGTCGCGCAGTACGTCCTGTTGACGGCAGTCATGACATTGCCGCTCACGATCTATGAGGGGTTCATCCGCGAAAAATTCTACGGGCTGATGAACCAGACCTTTCTTGCCTGGTCCATGGATCAGACGATCCAGCTCGGCATCTCGCTCGTTGCCGCCCTGGTAGTTGTGCCGCTGATCTACGCGGCGATCCGGCGCGCGCAACGCAACTGGTGGATTTGGGGTGCGGCGATCGCGACCGTCTTCCTCGTGGTCGCAATCGTCATCTCGCCCGTCTTCATCGCGCCGCTGTTCAATCACTATTCGCCGCTGCCGCAGAGTCCGCTCAAGGCCGACATCCTGTCGCTGGCGCGCGCCAACGGCATTCCCGCCGACAACGTCTATCTGGTCGATGCATCGCGCCAGTCGGACCGCATCTCAGCCAATGTCTCGGGAATTCTCGGAACGACACGTGTGACTCTTAACGACAACCTGCTCCACAAGGGAACGCATGACGAAATCCTTGCGGTGCTGGGACATGAGATGGGGCACTATGTGCTCGACCACGCGTTTCGCCTTCTGATGCTGAACGCGCTCGTGTTCCTGGCTGCTTTTGCGTTCATCAACTGGGGCTTTGGTGCACTGACCGATTTCTTCGGCGGCAGTTGGGATGTCCGCACAATTGATGATCCTGCCGGCCTGCCGGTTCTTTCGGCTCTTGCAACGATCTTCTTTCTGGTCATGACGCCTGTGACCAACACAATCACCCGTACCACGGAAATCCAGGCGGACATGTTCGGAATCAATGCAGCGCGCAAACCGGATGCATTCGCGACCGTGGTCTTGAAGCTCAGCAACTACCGCAAGCTCGACCCCGGACCGTGGGAGGAAGCTATCTTCTACGATCATCCGTCGGGACGCACGCGGATCTGGGAGATGATGCGGTGGAAGGCCGAGCACCTGAACGATCCGGACATCAAGGCAGGTCCGGTCTCGCCGCAGTGAGGCCGTTTCAGCCCAGCGCCGCTGCCAGCCCTGCGTAGAGCGGGTTGGCCGTGTCGAACACATAGTCGGCGTCCTGCGTCGTCGCGGGCGCGTCACATCCTTGTTTGCGCAGCGACGCGATGGCGTCCATCAGCTTGGCGCGGGGGCACAGAATCGAAAATTCGCCGGTCGGATCTGTCGGGCGCGACAGGACGGATGCGCCGGCATCCTTGGCGAGCGCCGCGAGAATCTTGTCCGCATTCTTGTCCAGCCGCACGCGCAGGATCTGGGACGTCCGTGCCCGCTCGCGCGCGCCGAGCCGCGCCAGCAGAGCTTCGGCGGCGGCGCGGGCTTCCCCGCTCCAGTCGGCAGTCAGCGAGGCGGCGAGCTGTGCCTGGCTCTCCAGAATCGTGCCGTCTTCGAGAATCTTCAGGCCGTTGGCGGCAAGCGTCGCGCCGGTCGTGGTGATGTCGACGATGGCCTCTGCAGTTCCGGCCGCCGGCGCGCCCTCGGTCGCGCCCGCGCTTTCAACGATGCGATAATCGGAAATCCCCATATGCGCAAAGAAGCTGCGCGTGAGCTGCAGATACTTCGTCGCGATGCGCAGGCGGCGGCGATGCTTGGCGGCGAACGCGGCGCAGACATCGTCCAGGTCCGCCATGGTCGACACATCGATCCAGTATTGCGGCACGGCCACGACGACATTGGCAAAGCCGAAGCCGAGCGGCTTGATCAGATGAATGCGCCCCGCCAGCTCCGGCGCCTGCTCACGCAGGAGGTCCTCGCCCGTGACGCCTAGATGGACATCGCCGGAGATGAGAGACGATGCGATCTCGGACGCCGAGAGCAGCATCACTTCGATTTCCGGGAGCCCGGCCAGCGTCGCGCGATATCCGCGCGCGCCAGCGGACTGCTTCAGCGTCGCGCCGGCGTCGGCGAAGTATTCGTTGACCTGCTCCTGCAAGCGTCCCTTGGACGGAACGGCGAGCGTCAGCGCACTCATGAAACGGCTCCCGCAAAGCGGCGCGCGGCGAGCACGCGCTCCGTGCGCAGCGCGCAGCCGATGGCCGGAATCGCGCGCTTGGCGCCGAGCGCCTCCAGCAACGTGTCGTAACGGCCGCCGCCGGCGATCTGCACCGCGCCTTCGGCGTCGCGCGACCACAGCTCGAACACGAAGCCGGTGTAATATTCCATGTTTCGGCCGAACCGCGCGGCGAACGTCACGCGCGCCGGATCGATGCCGAGCGACTTGAGCGCGGCAAGACGGGCCTCCATCGCGGCAAGCGGTGCGTCGAGCGTGATGCCGGCGTTCTTGGTGAGCGTGCGGATTTCGCCCAGCGCCGACTGCGCCGTGCCTGAAATGTTGAGCAGGCTTGTGATGACCTGCGCGATCCTGGGGTCGAGCCTGAGCGCCGCCGCATCGGCGGCCTGTTCCATCAGCCGTTCGACGATTTCCTCGCGCGTGCGGGCACCCTGCGGCGCGTCGGCGACCATGTCCATCAGGCCCTCGATCGCGGCGCGCGAGTCCGTTGCGCTGAGACCTCCGAGAGACCCGAGCAGGCGCTGCGTGTCGGTTGCTGCACCATGCGTCAGCCGCGCCAGGAGGGCCTCGAAATATCCCGCCCGCCAGAAGTGGCGCTTCAGGCGCGCGCGCCACTGCGCCGGCACATCGAGCGCATCGACCAGAGCGCCAAACAACGCAAGATCGCCGATCTTCATGTCGAAATTGTTCAGCCCGGCTGCGTGCAGCGCCTCCACCGCGAGCGTCATGATCTCGATCTCGCCGGCGGCGCGATCCTCCAGGCCGAGCAATTCCGCGCCGGCCTGGAAAAACTGCGTCGGGCGATGCGACTCGTTCGGCTGATGGCGGAAAGCCAGGCCGTTGTAGGAAATCCGCTGCGGAAACGGCGCGCCGGAATCCACCGCCATCTTGCAGATCGGGATGGTGAGGTCCGGACGAAGGCAAAGGTCGCGCCCCGACGGATCGGTGAGCGTAAACGTCCGCCTACGGATTTCTTCGCCGGAGCGGTCGAGGAAAATGTCCGCTGGCTGCAGCACGCTCGGTTCCTGGCGTGCGTAGCCCCGGGCCGCAAAGCATTTCAGGATCGCGACCGCTTGCGTGTTGAGTGCGTCGATGGACGCGGTGTCGAAATAGGGAAAGGCGGGCATCGTCAGTGCTCGCGTTTCAGCGCGCGGCGAACCTCGTCGACGAGGTCGGCGCGTTTGGCTGGAAATTGCGCCTGGCGATTGGCGACCCAGGCGGCGCGGCTCTCGACCGACTTCGCCAGTTCCGCGCCCAGCGCGAGATCCTTGATCGTCACCTCGCCACGAGCGCGTTCGTCCGACCCTTCGATGATCGCCAGCGCTGCGCCGCGCTTGTCGGCATATTTGAACTGATCGCCCATCTTGCCGGTGCCGACATAGGCTTCGGCGCGGATGCCGGCCGCGCGCAACTCACGCACCATCGCAAAACTCGACGCGGTTTCCGCCCTGTCCATCACCAGGACGACAACGAGCGGCGCGGTCTCTGCAACCGCGGCCTTGCGCATCTGGAGTGCCGTGAGCAGCCGGCTGACGCCTATCGAGAAGCCGACCGCTGGAGTCTTTTGTCCCGTGAAGCGTGCCACGAGATCGTCGTAGCGTCCGCCGCCGCCGACCGAGCCGAACACGACGTCCTGCCCCTTCTCGTTCTGAACCGGGAAGGTGAGCTGCGCTTCGAACACCGCGCCCGTATAGTAATCGAGTCCGCGCACGATGCCCGTGTCCAGTTGCACACGGTCCGTTTCATAGCCGGATGATGTGACAAGTTTCATGATCTCGCCGACTTCGGCGACGCCGGCTTTGCCGTTCTCGCTGCCTTCGACAGACTGCGCGATGACCGCGAGTTGGCCGTCGAGATCGTTCGCTGCCGCTTGCGGTGAAATGAAGGAGATGACGCGCTCCACCTGTCCGATTGTCAGCCCGGCGCCCTTTGTGAAGTCTCCGGACTCGTCCTTGCGGCCGGCGCCGAGCAGCGCGCGCACGCCGTCGGTTCCGACGCGATCCAGCTTGTCCATCGCGCGCAAAACGCTGCCGCGTCGCTCGCGATCGTCGAGCGATACGCTGGCCGCCTCAAGCACGCCGTCGAGCAATTTTCTGCTGTTGAGCTTGATCGCATATTCGCCGCGCTTGAGGCCGAGCGCCTCGAGCGTGTCGGCGAACATCATCACCATCTCCGCGTCTGCGGCGGGCGATGCGGTGCCGACGGTGTCGGCGTCGCACTGGATAAATTCGCGGAAGCGCCCCGGTCCCGGCTTGTCGTTGCGGAACACCGTGCCGATCTGGTAGCGGCGAAAGGGGCGCGGCAGGAACTGCTGGTTCTCGGCGACGTAGCGCGCAAGCGGAGCGGTCAGGTCATAGCGGAGCGAGACCCACTGCTCGTCATCGTCGCGGAAAGAGAACACGCCTGCGTTTGGCCGGTCGACGTCCGGCAGGAACTTGCCGAGCGCGTCGGTGTATTCAACGAACGGCGTCTCCAGCGCGTCGAAGCCGTAAGATTCGTAGGTCCGCCGGATCGTGTCCAGCATCTGCCGCTCGGCCGCAAGTTCCCCGGCGGCCCGGTCGCGGAAACCGCGTACCGTCCGCGCCTTGGGTCGGGATTTCTTGTCGTCAGCCATGGGACCCCTGGAGTCGAGGCGGCCTTGTAAAGCCTAGGGAGTCCGGGGGCAAGGAACCGCTCCATTCGATCAAAAACGCGGACGCAAACAGGGGCAATGGCGCGGTTCCCCGACACTCGCCCTCCGTCCCAGCCGGGCTGGGAGCCACAGGGCTACCCTCGTCATGAACCGGTCGGAAGATCGTCGGCTGGCGTTGAACGGAGGGGGGGCGATCAGTGTGGCTGCGCTGGCGCTGCCGCCGCGACGGGGTGTTTCGCGGCGTACAAGGCCTGAGCCTGTTGCAGGGCATAGGCGCGGATCGCCATCACATCGTCCTCGCTCAGCAGGTCCTTAAAGCTGCCCATACCGGTGTCGGACAGCGCGCCGTCCAGAAGTATCTTGTCATACTGACTCCAGATCTCCGGCGCGACCATGCGCAGATCGGGTACTTCGCCTGATGAGATCATCAGAACACCGTGACACACGGCGCAGTTTTGGTGGTAGATCGTAAATCCCTTGATTGCGAGCTTGGTGTCGACCTTTTCATCCGGCGGCTGCGGAACTGTTTCGGGTAGCTCCGGTGGAATCGCCTGCACCGTCCCGGTGCCGCCGATCTTGAAGGCGAAGATTCGTCCCTGATTGTTGCGCCACTTTTGCAGCGCGGTGTTGGGATCGCTCGTCGCGCCAAGACCGCCCGATCCGCCAAAGGCTGCGGCGACCGCGACATATTGCTGGCCGTCAACCGTGTATGTGATCGCGGGTGCGGTGATGCCGGTCTTCACGTCGATCGACCAGAGGCGCGATCCGCTCTTCGCATCGTATGCGGCGAAAATTCCGTCCGACCCGCCGGCGAAGACAAGGCCGCCCGCCGTAGCGAGCATGCCGCTGTTCCAGCCGCCGGTCATCGGCACCTGCCACACCATTTTTTGCGCCACCGGATCCCAGGCTCGGATGAAGCCTTGTGCCGGTGCCGGCATGATGCCTTTCTGGATTCCCGCCTGGATCATCTGGCCTAGCTGCGCGAAGTCGCTGACGTTCCAGGCGCCTGGCGTGTAAGCGAGTGTGCGCTGTTGCGCGTAGATGAAGTTGCTGTCGATGACGGGGATGTAGACGAGACCAGTATCAGGATCGAATGCCATTGGCTGCCAATTGTGCGCGCCGACCGGGCCTGGAATCTGGATCGAGGGTTTGCGGCCGTAGCGAGCGGCCGGATTTTCGATCGGCCGGCCCGTCTTCAAGTTCACGCCCCTGGCCCAATTGATCGTCGTATAGGGCTGAGCGGAGATCAGTTTTCCGTTGGTGCGGTCGATGACGTAGAAGAAACCATTCTTCGGCGCCTGCATCAGAACCTTGCGCAGCACGCCATCGATCATGATGTCGGCGAGAATGATGTGCTGCGTCGCCGTGTAGTCCCAATCGTCGCCGGGCGTGGTCTGGTAGTACCAGACGAGCTCGCCCGTATCGGGCTTCAGCGCGACGATGGACGAGAGATAAAGATTGTCACCGCCGCCGGGCGAACGAAGATTGCGGTTCCACGACGAACCATTGCCGGTGCCGACATAGATGAGATCGAGATCGGGATCATACGCCATCGAATCCCACGGTGTGCCGCCGCCGCCCTGCTCCCACCATTTGTTCTTGGTACCGCCGTCGCTCCACGTCTTCATTGCGACGGCCATCGCCTTGTCTTCCGGCGGCAATTTGGGATTGCCCGGCACGACATAGAAACGCCAGATCTGATGGCCTGTGTCGGCGTCGTAGGCCGTGAGATAGCCGCGCACGCCATACTCGGCGCCGCCATTGCCGATCAACACCATGCCTTTGACGATTCGTGGAGCACCGGTGATGGTGTACGGCCGCGTGCGATCGATCGTGTTGATGTCCCAGATCGGCTTTCCGGTGCGCGCGTCGAGCTTGATCAGCCGTCCGTCGAGCGTGCCGACATAGACCGCGCCTTTCCACACCGCGACGCCGCGGTTGACGACGTCGCAGCAGGCGAAGCGGCCCCACTGGCCGGGCACTTCGGGATCGTAGAACCAGAGCTGGCGGCCCGTCTTGGCGTCGAGCGCCCAGACCTTGCTCCACGAACCGGTGATGAACATGATGCCGTTCGAGACGATCGGCGTCGCCTCCAGTCCGCGCGAAGTGTTGGTGCGAAACTCCCAGGCCTCGCCAAGTTGTTTTACCGTGTCGCGATTGATGTCCTTCAGCGGCGAAAATCGCTGTTCCGAGTATGTTCGGCCGTGCGCCAGCCAGTCGCCCGGCGAGTCATCGGCGTGGATGATGCGGTCGCCATCGATGTTGGCGGCATCTTCGAGGCGATCGGTCGGGCTGTTGTCCTGATTGGCCTCGGCAACATGCGCTGGCGGGGGCGGCGCGGGCTTCTGGGCGTTGTCGCCGGGCCCACAGGCTGCCAGAGCAACCAGAAGTAGCCCGGCCAATGCGGCGTGCCAACGCAAAACCATCCATGTCCCCTGTCGCACCGCGCTCCGGAAAACGGGGCGTGCTGGACGGGCAAGCTAATCAGGCGCGGGCCTGCGGACAAGGCGGCGCATTAGTCCAACTCCAGCGCAGCTTTCATGGCCTTTGCACCCTCGCTCATCTGGGAGTCGATGTAAGTCGCGAGGGCGTCGGGTAGAAAATCCGTCGTCCAGACAAAGCGGCAACGTCCGGCCGCCGTGGCCACAAGCTCCGCCGAAGCGTTGTGATGGGTCAGCCTCTCACTCGAGACGACATAGACCAGGCGCCGGCGCCCTGCATCCATCGTCACGAGCGTTTCCTTCGCCGTCGAGCCATTTGAGAAGGTGATCATGCGAGCGGTTTCGCCGACTGGAACGCAGTTTGTTACAAAACCCGGTGCCAGACGCGTATCGACATGCTGGAAATCAGCCAGAACCTCCCAAGCCTTTTCCGCCGTTACATTGAGATCGATTTCCTTGCGTACCGTTGCCATGATTGGTCCTCCGACTGAGAGGACCACGAAATGCCACGCTGCTGTATGACGCGCTGGCCGGTTTCGGACGCCATAGGCAGCACTCGTCAGGCCGCGAGTTGTGCCCGCCGGACATTCAGGCGAACTTGCAAGGATTTGACGCCGCGAATACCCAACCGCTCGATCCACTCAAGCTTGTCAGGTGCAACGATCTGTATTTCTGGATATCGCGCATAAAGGCGCGCGAGGGCACTTTGCGCTTCGACGCGCGCCAACTGCATTCCGAGGCAGAAATGGATTCCGGAACTGAACACCAGATGCGGATTGGGGAAACGGTCGAGCTGAAGCTGCTCAGGGCAGACGAATTGGGCGGGATCAGCATTGGCCGCGGCGACGAATGCCAGGATAAAGTCTCCACGACGAAGCGGCTGTCCGAAAAATTCGGTGTCGCGAGAAACAAATCTGGGCTTCGTGCTTTCAACCGGCGACGCGAATCGCGCCAATTCCTCCACCGCCCGCTCCATGCGGTGGACGGGATCGGCGAACAGGTAGGCCTTCTGTTCGGGATTCTGCTCCAGCGCAATCACACTGTCTTCGATGAGGTGGGTTGTCGTCTCGAATCCTGCGACGAGCAGCAGGAGCACCATCGAGAGCAGTTCGTTCTCATCGAGCTTGTCCCCGTCGGTCTCGGCGCGCACCAGATCGCCGATCAACCCTTCGCGCGGATCGGCGCGGCATTCGTCGATCTGTCCGCGGACATAATCCATCATCTTCATCAATGAACCGTAGGCGCGGGCGATGCTCCACGGCCCCCTGATGGAAAGCATTGCCTTGGTCCATCCGGCGAACGTCTCGCGATCCTGGTGCGGCAGGCCGAGCAATTCGCAGATCACGTCGAGCGGCAGGCGGCGCGCATAGGCGCCGACCAGATCGATCTCATCTGCTCCCGCAAATCCGTCGAGCAGCCGGTCGGCGATCTGCTCGATCCGGCCACGCATCGCCTGAACGTCGCGACGCTGAAAAGCCTTGTCGACAAGCTTGCGCAGGCGGCGATGATCCGGTTCGTCCTTCAGCAGCATGTTGTTGGCGAACAGTCGAAACGAGTTCGGCATCCACCATTGCATGCCGGCGACACCTGTCTTGCCGGCATGGCGGCCTTCCTGAACGAACAGTTCATTGTCCTTGACCATCGACAGCGTTGCCGCATGCGTCGTGGTCACCCAGCTACTGCCAACGAAGGGAAGCTTGATCGGGACAACAGGGCCAGCCGCCCGCATGGCCGCAAAGGTGGGAAACGGATCACGCTTGAACGCCGCGCTTTCGAGGTCGATGCGCAGCGGCCTGCTCAAACGGTACGCATCGTTTGCCTGAACCATAGCAAGTGAATTTTGCGCCACTCTCGGGCGTTTGGCCAGCGAATCCGGATCGGTTAGCCCGCCTTCTGCGCCTTCCCCCCCGGTGCGCTGACCATCATCTTGACGAGTTCCTCGGTGACGTGCGGCTCAAGTCCTTCGGTGTGTCCCTTGTCCATGCGCACGAGATCGGCGATCACGCGGCCGCCTTTCGCGTTCGGGTAGACATAGACCCGCGCCACGCCAGGCCGTGGCTTCAGGCCCCACGCTTTCGTCGAATAGCTCTCGCGCGTCGTGTCGTGAATCTTGCCCGGCTCCGTGTCGACGACGTCGGGTCTGCGTTCGCGCGGGCTTGCCCCGTAATTCTCGGCCCAGGGCGAGGTTTCCGGCAGGCTCGCAATCTCGTGCTCACCGACTGCGAAGATATGCGAGATATCGCAGGTCAGATCCGGCGGCGGCGGGAATGCGGGAGGGTTGAACTTCACGCCCGGCGGCATCGGCACGGCGAAACCCGGCGCGCGTTCGGCAGTGCCGATGCGACCGCCGGAAAGGCTGAGCCAGCCATCGACTCGATTCTGAAAGAACGGATCGGTTGCCAGCAGGCGGCGCGAAGTCATGCCGCCCTGGGAGTGGCCCGCGAGCCAGAAGCTCCTGATGTTCTGCTTGCCGTACTTGTCGAACACGAAGTTGACGATGTTGTGCAGATGCTCGTCATCCGCCTCTGCAACCCAGCGGCGCGCCGGCTCCTTCGTCGCGGCCGAAGGCGTTGCGATCACGAGGCGGTATTTGTCGCGATAGTCGATGGCAGGAAAATACGCGCGCTGCCAGGCGCCGATGGATCCGCCGCCATGCAGGCTGAGAATAAAGGCGACCTTTTCGTGGGGCGTCAGTTCGTCGGCGTCGTCTACGTAGAACTTGCGCCCGGTCTTCTCGTCCAAACCCGTGAAACTGGCCATGCCCAAATCTCCCCACTCCGCGCCGTTGCATCGCCGGTGCGGCTGCTGGAAGTCTATGCGTTCGGCCAGCCGCGTGCCATGCGGGTGCGGCCTTGAGAACCGCTGGAGCGCCTCAGGAAATCTGCTTGCGGTAGACCAGAAATCCGGACCGTTCGGCGACCTGGTTGTACAGGACCATCGCGCGCGAGTTCGTCTCCTCGGTCATCCAGTAGACGCGGGTGGACCCTGCAAGTCTCGCCTGTTCGTAGACGGCCTCGATCAGCCTGCGGCCGACGCCCTGCCCCCGGCAACTCGAATCCGTGAAGAGATCCTGCAGATAACAGGTGTCGGCCAGCATCGTTGTGCTGCGATGGAAGAGATAATGGACCAGCCCCACCAGCTTGCCGTCGAGCTCAGCCACCAATGCATGAATCGGTTCGTCGGGATCAAAAAAGCGGCGCCAGGTCGACTTCGTAATCTCCATCGGCAGCGCCGTGGCGTCGAAGCGGCGGTAGAAACGGTTGTATCCGTCCCACAACTGAAGCCACTGATCATGGTCGCCAGGCTCGGCGAAGCGGATGGTGGTGGTCATGCCGGCTCCCAAATTGTTGTAATATGCAGCGCGGATTGTTTCGCTTTGGTCGCCGCTGCTACCTTATTAGCGGATACCCCAACAGATTGTGAACACCCGCCCTCGATCTGTAGCGGACGTTCTAACTCCACGACGAGGATTGACCGCGGAATGTCCGAATTCGAGCCGAAGCCGCTAACGCGCGCACCCGATTGGCAGTTTGGCTAATCGACCGTAATGGGCCGAAATCGGTCACTCAACTAGCCCGACGGCAAAACACCCACTCGTCGGACATCGACATAGTAGGGCGACTGCTTGAGACCTCCCGCACCCGTGAACCAGCAACGCAGGTGGTAGGAACCAGAATCGAGGGCCACCTGGAGGATTGCCGCATCCTCTTTTTCGACGACCTGGGTTTCGAATGCGCCCACGCCGTCAATCTCAAGGCGCGCGCATTCGATCGAAAGGACAGCTCCCCCTTCGTAGAGCGGCCAATCCATGGCCGCAATAGCGTCGCGCCGGAACGTAATGTCGTCATCGTTGATGCCTGCTCGCATGGCGTGTGCGGTTTCAGCAGGCCAGCGTCGCAGGGCAAACTCATAGTGTCCGGGCTCTTCGACCTGTACTTCCCAGTATCCTGAGCAAGCATCCCCGCGACGCACCTGGCCTTGGTTCCAAACCCCATCTCCCTCGTCGTTGCGCAGATCATGGCTGTTGAGGCGTGTAACTGCGACGGACTTCGCGCCGATAGAAATCGGTATCTCATCGTCGACCTGGCGCTCGCAGAGCTGCCACCAAATCTCATAGGCATGCCGCAGTTGCGTCACGATATCGGGATGATTACTTGCAACGTTGTTTCTCTGTCCCGGATCGTCGTCGAGTTGATAGAGCTCCGAGCCGTTGATGAGGCGCCAGTGTTCGCGCATCACGCAGCTGAAGCGCCATTTTATCGGACGCGGCACGCGCTGTGTATCGGTGACGAGTACGCGGTCTCTCCAACTGGTCGATCCGTCATCGCCGCGCGCGAGCGGCGCGAGGCTCCGGCCATGAAACGAACGGCCCTTGGGTACCTGAACGTTGCACAATTCGAGGAGCGTCGGCATCAGATCGATGTAGGCTGTGATCGCCCGCACGTCGCGTCCGCCCGCAATACCGCCGGCCAGCCAGCGCATCAGAAATGGGACGCGATGTCCGCCTTCGTACATGCTTCCCTTGAGACCGCGCATCCCCGCATTGAACGCGCCGGTTTCCAGTCCAGCTGCGAGCGGGCATTGCCCATTGTCGCTCGCGAATATCAAAATCGTGTTCTCCTCCTGGCCGGCCTCTTCTAATCGTTTGCGGAGAGCACCAAAATTGTCATCGATGTTCGAAATCATCCCGAGAAATCGCGCGTACGATTCCGTCGCCGTCTTTCCGTCATAGAGAGCCTGGTAATCCGGCGGCACATTGAACGGACTGTGTGGGGCGTTGGTGCTGAGAAAGCAGAAAAGGGGTTTCGAGCGATCGGACTCGATGAACGCTAACGCCTCGGTGAAGAATACATCCGTGCAATAGCCCTTGAACGGAACGGGACTGCCGTCGACGAGGTACGTGTCGTCAAAATAGTCGTTGCCCCACCAATCCGGGGTCTGGCCCAGACCGCCGCCACCGTGAACGACGCTCTTTTGGAAGCCGCGGTCTTGCGGCCTGTAGGGATAGGCATCACCCAAATGCCATTTGCCGAAAATCCCAGTGCGGTAGCCAGCCTCGGACAGCGCGTTTGCGAGCGTCCACTCATCAGCTCTGAGAAGCGATCGCCCACCGACCGTGTGCCAGACACCTGTCGAGTTGCAGTAGTGCCCGGTCAACAACCCTGCGCGCGTCGGGGCGCAGGTCGTTCCGGAATGGAACTGCACAAAACGGACCGAATCAGCGTGAAAGCGATCGAGGTGTGGTGTTCTGACAAACGGGTGGCCGTGAGCACCAATCGGCGGATAGCCCTGATCGTCCGTCAATACAAAGATGATATTTGGCCGGTCCAATCTCATCAGCCCTCTCTCGTCCGAACGCCATCGCTCGTTTCCGTACTGTCGAATCTAAATCGACGGTGGCGCCGGTACAACGAATAGCGGTAGGGCGCCGCCTCGAGACCTGTTCAGCCCGAATAGGATCGAGTTCGCGATCAAGGTGGACTCGCATACTTCAGCTGAAGCTCAAAGCAGACACGGCTGAGTGACCGTATAAATTCGAGACAGACATGCGTTTTGCCCAGCGTCCGCCGCCGGCTGGCGGTTCGCGAGCAGCGGTCACGAAGAAGTCACGCACAGACGCGACACGGAACACGAGGTTCGGCCCCCTGGGTCGAATGTCCGCTTTGGGTCGTAAGTGGTCGTTCGACTAGGCAGGTACAACTATGGGACACCCACTCTGGTGGTAGGTGAATGCGGACGTGCCAATTGTGATAATCTTCCTTTGCTCGCGTGGTTGGGAGGCAGACGTGTCCACACACATTCGAAAGGTAGTGCTTTGCGTTGCTTTGCTTTTCGTCACGATTGATGCTGCTTCTGCGCAGCTCGACACAGTAATTGTGACGGCCGAGAAGCGAACCGCTTATGGCGGAACGCTGGGCGATGAGACCGGCGCCAGCGAGCCACCCCACCTTTATCTCTCAAAACGCGCCGATCATGTGATCACAAGGGTGAATGTAACGTGCGACACGCGCGATTTCGGACAGCGCCGTACCGAACTTAAGGAGACGCTGCGGGCCATGATCCGCGCAGCCGCGGGTACTGGAAGCATATCACTGAGTGTCGGCGACAGAGTTATCTCCGATCTTACAGAGGCGGCGTTCGATGATCTCATAAGCGCGGACGCGCGGCCTGATACCAGCATGGCAACAGTAATTATAAAGACAAAGGTATCGGCCAACGACACACTCAACTCGGCGATTGCTTGGATATCCCAATTTATCGCTACCACTCCGATGTCCGGCCGCACCGAAATCATTCGTACAGGCGAGTGGGACCTTACAATTGTCGGGCCTGAACAGTACCGAGATGCGATCATCGCTCAGATCGTGTCAGACGCTAGGCACACCGCCGACATGTTCGGCCCGACAGAAGGCGTCACGGTCGAGGGGCTCGAGCGCCGGGTGACGTGGTATCAGAAGGGACCACTCGATCTGGCTCTCTACATTCCTTACACACTGAAGATCGCTCCCATCGGCCACTAGCTGCTGTTGCTGACAATGCAAAAAAAGTTGCAGAGGGTGCACTGAGCCGCGTGTGGAGTGAAGATGATAAATGAGAAAGGCACTTGGTCCAGCTAGCGCGAGTGTCGGCCTTTGGGTCGATCGACGACTTTAGTTTGGCAGGCTCGGTTGCATGGACCGAATTTCCGCAATGGGTGGAAACGTGCCGATTTCGGGAGGTAGCTCTAGCGGTCAGATTTAGTGGCAGAAAGGGTGGTACAGTTGGGTGGGCTCGAACCACCGACCTCCGGATCCACAATCCGGCGCTCTAACCAACTGAGCTACAACTGCACATCTCAAAAAGAGGGCCGGAAACTATGGCCCGCCCCCCGCAAAAGCAAGGCTGCGGCCGGGTGCCGGCCCGCCATATCAGGCGGTTGCGGCCTCTCGGGCCGGGTGGGCCGCTTTACGCGCCGCCAAGCGCCGTTTCGAGCGTCAGCCAGCCGGGACTGAAGCCGGTTTTGGCGGTCCCGCCGTCAGCCACTATAACGTGCCGCCCCAGGGCCGGGGCGCGTTTCGGCCGTCAATGAGGACTGCATGAGCAGACGCTGGACCGTCATTCTGGGCCTTGCGGCCGCAATCATCGTGGTGCTCGCCGGCGCGCTCTATTGGCTCACGCGTCCCTTGCCGGTCCTGACCGTCGCCACCTGGTCGGGTCCCTACAGCCGCGCGCAGCAGAACGCCCTGTTCCGCCCGTTCGGCGAAGCAAGGAATGTCGACGTCCACATCGCGCTCTACGACGGCGGCCTCGCGGAGCTGCGCCAGATCGTCGGAAACGGCCTCTACAATTGGGACATCATGGATTTCGAGCTGCCCGACGCCATCGCGGCGTGCCGGCTCGGCCTTCTTGAACACATCGATCCGGCGTCGCTTCCGGCCAGCGCGGACGGCGTGTCCGCTGCGCGCGACTTTGTTCCGAACGCAATTGGTCCTTGCTGGGTGGGAAGCATCGTCTACTCGCAAGTCGTTGCGTACGCGCCGCGCCGATTTGGCGAAGCGCGGCCGCAGACGATCGGCGACTTCTTCGATCTGGCGCGCTTTCCGGGTCCGCGAGCCCTTCGGCGCTCCAGCGGCAAGTACAATCTTGAGATGGCGCTGCTGGCGGACGGCGTGAAACCGCAGGACGTCTATTCGGTCCTTTCGACGCCGCAGGGCGTGCATCGCGCACTCGCAATGCTCAACACTATCGCCGGCTCGCTCGTGTGGTGGAGCAATTCCGCTGAAGCGATCGCGATGCTCAATGATGGCCGCGCAGCCTTCGCCACCACGCTCAACGGGGATGTCTATGACGCTGCCCAGCACGGCCGCGGCGTGGGCGTGATCTGGGACCGGCAGCTCTACGAGCTGGACGTGTTCGGCGTGCCCAAGGGCGATCCTAAAAAGGAACGGGCACTCGATTTCGTCAGATTTGCCACAGGATCGCAAAGTCTGGCAGGCGTCGCCGGCTGGGTGCCATATGGGCCGGCACGACGCTCTTCCCTAGCATTTGTCGGCAAAAACCCCGAGTTGGGCATCGCGATGACGCCCTTTCTGCCGACGCAAAGCGCCCATTTCGCAACCGCATTCGCCATCGATGACGAATGGTGGCAGATTCATGGAAGCGATGTGGAGCCGCTCTGGCAGTCCTGGCTGGCTCTTCAGCACTGACGTTTTGGTCTAATTCGTGAACTGATGAATTCGGTACTTCTTGTGCTCTGTCCACAGTTGCGTGGATTGACATAGTCCTGACGCTACACGAGTTTCAGCAACGCCGAACCACCGCGCGCGGGACCAGCACAGAAAATGTTATCCTACGCACTCCGACGCCTGCTGGGCGCGATCCCCACGCTTTTCATCATTATTACGCTCGCCTTCTTCATGATGCGCCTGGCGCCGGGCGGTCCGTTCGACAGCCAGCGCCGTCTGCCGCCCGAGATCGAGCACAACATCAAAGCTGCCTACAACCTGGATAAGCCGGTGTACGTGCAGTACTTCATCTACCTGGGCAAGCTTGCGCATGGCGATCTCGGCCCCTCCTACAAGAACAAGGACTTCACCGTCACGGAAATGATCGCGGACGGCCTGCCGGTCAGCGCGCGGCTCGGGCTGTCGGCGATGGTGCTCGCCGTTCTCTTCGGTCTCAGCATGGGAACCATCGCGGCGCTGCGCCAGAACAAGGCGACAGACTATTCCGTGATGGCGGTCGCGATGATCGGCATTACGATTCCCACGTTCGTTGCTGCGCCGATTTTGACTCTGATCTTCGGGGTCTATGGCGTCACATTGTTCGGATACGATATTTCGCTTCCGGTCGGAGGGTGGAACGGCGGCGCGCTGCGAAACATGATCCTGCCGGTGATCGTGCTGGCGCTGCCACAGATCGCCGTCATCGCGCGCCTGACGCGCGGCAGCATGGTCGAGGTTCTGCATTCCAACTATGTGCGCACGGCGCGGGCGAAGGGCCTGTCGAGCTTGCAGGTCGTGGTCCGTCACGCGCTGCGCGCAGGCATCCTGCCGCTGGTCAGTTATCTCGGTCCGGCGATCGCCGGCATCCTGACCGGATCGCTGGTTGTCGAGCAGATCTTCGGCATCCCCGGCATCGGCCGCTATTTCGTGCAGGGCGCCCTCAACCGCGACTACACGCTAGTTCTCGGCGTGCTCATCTACTACGCGACCTTCGTGATCCTGCTGAACCTTCTTGCGGACATTCTCTACGCGGTGCTTGACCCGCGCGTGAGGTACGCGAAATGAGCGTTCCGTTCGACAGGACCGCCGAACTGGTCGGGCGCGCGCTCGACGTCAAGGGCCGCAGTCTGTGGGAAGACGCGCGCCGTCGGTTGTTCCGCAACCGCGCGGCCGTCGTCAGCATAATAACGCTCGGCATCATCACGCTGCTGGCGGTGTTCGGGCCGTTCTTCCTCGCCTATCCCTATGACTACATCGATTACTCCGTCGTCTCCTGCGCGCCGGACTGGTGGCCGGATCCGTCCGTCCTCTGCAACGCAGGCGGCACACACTGGTTCGGGACGGACTCGGTCGGACGCGACCTTCTCGTCCGCACGCTCTATGGGGCGCGCGTGTCGCTCGCGGTCGGACTGATCGCGACGTTGGTCAGTCTTGTCATCGGCGTCGCGTACGGCGCGACCGCGGGCTACCTTGGCGGCCGGGTCGACGAACTGATGATGCGCTTCGTCGACGTGCTCTACTCGATTCCCTATATCTTCCTCGTCATCATCCTGATGGTGATCTTCAATCGCAATTTCTTCCTCTTGTTCGTCGCCATCGGCGCAGTCGAGTGGCTGACCATGTCGAGGATCGTGCGCGGCCAGACTCTGTCCATAAAGCAGAAGGAATTCATCGAGGCGGCACGCGCCAGCGGCGTGAACGGCTTCGGCATCATCACGCGCCACATCATTCCCAACGTGTTCGGGCCCGTGATCGTCTATGTCACTCTTACCGTTCCCGCCTCCATTCTCGCGGAGAGCTTCCTGTCGTTCCTCGGCCTGGGCATTCAGGAACCGCTTACGTCCTGGGGCGTCCTGATTTCGGAGGGCGCGAACCAGATGGAGACGGCGCCCTGGATGCTGATCTTCCCGGCCCTGTTCATGGCGGTGACCCTTTTCTGCTTCAACTTCATCGGCGACGGACTGCGCGACGCCCTCGATCCGAAGGACCGCTGAGCGCATGACCGGACCGATTCTGGAAGTCAGCAATCTGAATGTGCAATTCACGACGCCCGACGGAACCGTCCACGCCGTCCGGGACGCAAACTTTCATATCGACGAGAGCGAGTGTCTCGGCGTTGTCGGCGAATCGGGGTCGGGCAAGAGCCAGCTCTTCATGGCGACGATCGGATTGCTGTCGGGCAACGGCAAGGCGGCCGGGAGCGTCAAATACCGCGGCCGCGAGATCCTCAATATCAGCCAGCCGCAATTGAACAAGCTGCGCGGCTCCAAGATTACGATGATCTTCCAGGATCCGCTGACCTCGCTCACGCCGCACATGACTGTCGGCGCGCAGATCATCGAGTCGTTGCGCACTCACACAGGTCTGCCGTTCGGCGAAGCGGAGAAGCGCGCGATCGAAGTGCTCGAGCTCGTTCGCATTCCGGAAGCCCGGCGGCGCATGCGTCAATATCCTCACGAACTGTCGGGCGGCATGCGCCAACGCGTGATGATCGCGATGGCCACCGCGTGCGGTCCCGACCTGCTGATCGCGGACGAGCCGACGACGGCGCTCGACGTCACCGTGCAGGCGCAGATCCTGGAGATCATGCGCGACCTGAAGACCGAGCTGAAGACCGCGATCGTCCTGGTCAGCCACGACATGGGCGTGATCGCGGGAATCGCCGATCGCGTCCAGGTGATGCGCAACGGCGACATCGTCGAGGCGGGCCCGACAGACGACATCTTCTACAAGCCGCATCACGACTACACACGCATGCTGCTCGATGCCATGCCGCGCGTCGACAATCCTGACCGCAAGGGTCACGCCTCGCCGGCGCCGACGGCCAAGCCGGAGGTTCTGCTCAGCGTCGATGACCTGAAGGTCTATTTTCCGGTCCGTGGCAGGGGCCTGTTCGCCAAGACAAAGCCTCTGCGCGCTGTCGACGGCGTGAGCTTCACGCTGCATCAGGGCGAAACGCTCGGTATCGTCGGGGAGTCGGGTTGCGGAAAGTCGACACTGGCGCGCGCGGTTCTCAGGCTTTTGCCGAAAACGGACGGAACTGTCGTGTGGATGACGCGCGACCTTAGCCAAATCAGCGACAGCGATCAGCGCCTACTGCGCAAGGAACTGCAGATCGTATTCCAGGATCCGCTTGCGAGCCTTGATCCGCGCATGACGATCGGCGAGTCCATCGCCGAACCGCTGCGCACGCTGGAGCCCAACCTTTCGCGCGACGAAGTGCGGACGCGGGTGCGCGAAATGATGAAGCAGGTGGGGCTCGAGGCCGGCTGGATCAACCGGTATCCGCATGAATTTTCTGGCGGACAGAACCAGCGCGTCGGCATTGCGCGTGCCATGGTCGTCAATCCCAAGCTCGTCATCTGCGACGAAGCCGTCAGTGCGCTGGACGTGTCGATCCAGGCGCAGATCATCGACCTGATCGTCAAGCTCCAGGCCGACTTCGGCATGTCGATGATCTTCATCAGCCATGACCTTTCCGTCGTGCGGCAGATATCTCACCGTGTGATGGTCCTGTATCTGGGCCGCGTCGTCGAATTCGCGGACCGCGAAGCGATCTACAAGGATGCACGGCATCCTTATACGAAGGCATTGATCTCCGCCGTTCCGATTCCCGATCCCAAGGCGGAACGCGCGAAAAAACGCGTTCGCCTGTCGGGCGACCTGCCCTCGCCGCTCGACACACGGGCGCAACTCAGCTTTCTCAAGTCCAAGTTGATCGACGATTTCGATGCCGAACAATATCGGCCGAAGCTGATCGAAGTGACGCCGGGCCACCTGGTGGCCGAGCACGATCCGGTCTGAAGGCAACTACTTCAGTCTGCGCACCTTCACGCTGGCGCCCGAGCCGTTTATTAGCATGTTGTATGAGCCCAGCGCACCGCGCGAGATCTCGGCTTGATTCACATCGCTTTTGCGAAAACGCACGCGATCCGTATCGCCGTCGAGTTGCTTCCAGATCTGACCATTGTCGAGAAAGACCGTGACCCTTCCGAATGGATTGAACGCGTAGTCCGTCACCTTCGCCGTGATGCTGTCGATGGGCGCGGGCGGAGCGGGCGGAGCGGCTTCGCCGGGTTTGGGGGGCGGCGGCGGCGGAGGGGCCAGATTCTCACCGCCAAATTGTTCGGGGGTGGTTTGCGCCGATGGGCTAGCGCCGAAGATTCGGCCCGGATCGTACCAGGCGCGATTGTCGGCAGGCTGAGTCGGCGGGGCGGCGGCGGGCGTTGCAGGTGCCGCCTGCGCCGCCTTGAGCTGGGGCGTCAGAGCGTCAAAACAGGCCAGCCGTGCGGTGTTATCCGCGATCACGGCGCACTTTGCGACGCCGTCTACCAGGTCTTCGCGCGGGTCCGCGCTGGCGGCAAAGGGCAGGAACACGATCGCAGCGACACAAACGCATTTTGACAATTTCATAATTGGTTCATCCGTATTCTGATTGCCTGAGCCGTGACCGCGGGCCCGTAACCTGTGGCAGGTTATATGGTATCGAAGGACGGCCCGCGAGGGTCCGGAGCATCATGGAACAGGGTAAGTGGACACGGCGTGGACTGATGGCGAGCGGCGCCGCCCTTGCGATCGGCGGCGGCGCGTATGCGCTCAAAGGCAAGTCCGGTCCCGGGATGAATTTTTCACACAGCGAGCCGACCGTCCTCGCGCGCGGCAACGGCGCCGAGCCTGACACGCTCGATCCGCACAAGGCCTCGGGCAATTGGGAAAACAACATCATCGGCGACATGTTCATCGGCCTGATGACCGACGGCCCTGACGGCGAAGCGGTTCCAGGAACGGCGGAAAGTTTGTCGGCAAGCGCGGACGGACTGACCTACAGGTTCAAGCTGCGTGAGCATGTCTGGTCGGACGGCAAGCCAGTCACCGCCCATGACTATGTGTACTCATTCCGGCGCATGGCCAATCCAAAGACCGCAGCACAGTACGTCTCCATCCTCTATCCCATGAAGAACATGCAAGAGGCTGCGTCGGGCCATGTGCCGCCCGAAGCGATCGGTGCGCGCGCAATCGACGATCTCACGCTGGAGTTGACGTTCCGCTACCAGGTTCCCTACATCCGCGAACTGCTCACGCACTACACCACGTTCGCGGTTCCGCGGCATGTAGTGGAAAAGTACGGCGAAGAGTGGACACGCCCGGAACACATCGTCGTCAACGGTCCCTACATCCTCAAAGAATGGATTCCGAACGAGTTCGTACGCCTTGAGCGGAATCCTCGCTTTTTCGACGCCGACAAAATCGCCGTCAAAACTGTCTATTTCTCACCAACGCAGGATTCTTCGGCCGCTCTCAAGCGGTTTCGCGGCGGTGAGTTCGATCTGGTCACCGATTCGGTTCCGCCGCAGCAGATCCGCTGGCTGGAGCTTTATCTTCCGCACGAATTGCGCCTGACACCCTTCATCCTCAGCCAGTACGTGCAGTTCAATGTGCACCGCAAGCCGTTTGACGACGTTCGCGTCCGTACAGCGCTGTCGCTTGCCATCGACCGCGAAATCATGGTGTCGAAGGTGACGCGCGCCGGCGAAAGAGCGTCTTACTCATTTGTGCCACCCGGAATGCCCGGCTATCGAAGCGCTGAAATAGGCTTTCGCGCAGTACCGATGGTCCAGAGACTCGCGCGGGCGCGGCGGCTGCTGGACGAGTCCGGCTTTGGACCGGGCAACCCGCTTTTGTTCGATCTCAACACGTCCAATACTACCGAGACCCGCATCGTTTCGGTCGCTTTGCAGGGCATGTGGAACGACGCCGGCGTGAAAGTCAGGATTGTGCCGTCCGACAGCCAGATACACTATAATCTCCTGCGCAAACGCGACTTCACGGCCGCCTGGGCCGGCTGGATCGCGGACTATCGCGATCCGAAAAACTACCTGACGCTGTTCCAGACCGCGACGACCGATCTCAACTATGGCGGCTACTCCAATGGCGCCTTCGACGCGCTTGTCGATCTGTCCGACCAGCAACGTGAACCAGCCGCGCGCGAGATTTCGCTCCGGCACGCCGAACAGATGCTGCTCGACGACTCCGCGGTCGTGCCCGTCTACTTCGGCGTCGCACGCAACCTTGTATCGCCCCAGGTCAAAGGCTGGATCGACAACAACGTCAACATTCACCGCACACGCTATCTGTCGCTCAACCGCGCCATCAGAACCGTATGAAGCGGCTCGCCGCCGCGCTCGCTTGCGGGCTTGCTCTGTTGTCCGCGGCGCCGGCTTTGGCGCTGACCGTGCTCAATCGCGGCAACGGCGCCGAAGTAAAGAGCCTTGATCCGCATTTCACCGACGGTCTCAACGAAGCCAATGTCGAAGGCGATATTCTGATCGGGCTCGTGACACTGGATCCGGCAGCGGCGCCGATTCCCGGCGCGGCAACGAGTTGGAGCACGTCTCCCGACGGCAGGACATGGACGTTCCACCTGCGCGATCAGCTGTGGTCAGACGGCCAGACCGTAACCGCAGCGGATTTCGTCTTCGCCTGGCAGCGCCTGCTCAATCCCGGGACGGGCGCCGCCTACGCCTACAATCTCTGGGTCGTGAAGAACGCCCACGCGATCAGCGAAGGAAAGCTGCCCGCGTCCGCGCTCGGCATTCACGCGCCCGACGACAAGACTCTTGTCGTGGAGCTGGAGCATCCGGCCTCCTACCTGCCCGAACTCCTCACCCACGACACGGCCTATCCGCTGCCGCGCCATGTACTGCTCGCCAAAGGCAATGCATGGTCCAACCCCAGGAACTTCGTCGGCAATGGGCCTTATGTGCCGACGCAGTGGATCGCCAACGACCACATCACGCTGGTGAAGAACCCCAGGTTCTATGACGCCGCGCATGTGCGCATCGATGTCGTGAACTATTATCCGACCTCCGACAGTAACGCCGCATTGCGCCGCTTTCGAACCGGCGATCTCGATACGCAGACGCCGATACCGCTGACGCAGATCGACTGGCTGCGCAGGAACATGCCGCAAGCCCTGCATACCAAGCCGTACCTTGGCCTCTCCTACATCTCGATCAACCTGCGCCGACCGCCGCTCACCGATGTGCGGCTGCGGCGTGCGCTCAACCTCGCGATCGACCGCGAGACGCTGACGCAAAAGGTCCTTCGCCTCGGGGAGCCGCCGGCCTACAGCATGGTGCCGCCTGGTGTCGCGAACTATCCGCACGGAGCCGCACTCGACTTTCGCGCCCTCTCCTTCCCACAACGCATCGTCAAGGCGCAGTGGCTGATGCAACAGCTTGGCTACGGACCGGACAACCACCTCCATCTCGGTTTCGAAACGTTCGACGAGCCGAACAACAAGCGCGTGGCGGCAGTGATACAGTCGATGCTGAGGCAGATCTGGGTCAACCTGGATATCCAGGCGGTCGACGCCACGGTGCATGGACGCAACATGCAACAGGGCAACTACGACATCGGCGCCGCGTCCTGGTTTGCCGACTTCAATGACGCCAGCAACTTCCTGGATTTGCTGCACAGGGATAGCGGCAACAACTACGGCGCCTACAACAACCCCGCCTTTGATGCCGCCCTCAATGCCGCGCAGCGTGAGCCAGACGCAACGAGACGCGGCGTGCTTCTGCAGACCGCCGAGAAGATCGCCCTCGCCGACTATGCATGGATTCCGCTGCGCTTCCGCACGACGCAGGACCTGGTTCAGCCCTATGTGAAGGGCTGGGTGGACAACCCGCGCGACTTCAACCGGACGCGCTGGCTCTGGATCGAGGGCCGCCCGCCCGCGCGCTGATCCGGCTTGCGCAGCCGGCGCGGCGATGGGTTATAGAGGGAGCGGGGCACTGCTTCGCGCTCGCGGCGCTGGGATACATGATGGCGATTTCTCGGTTCATTTCACTGGCCGCTCTTGTCTTGCTGGCCGCCTGCTCCCGGGCAGGAACATCGAACCATACCGTCCATGCTCCCGACTATCTAGTGCGCGGCAACGGCTCCGAGATCAAGAGCCTGGATCCGCACTACATCGACGGAAATTGGGAAGCAAACATTGTCGGAGATGCGCTGATCGGCCTCACCACCGACGCGGCGGACGGAAGCCCGATGCCAGGCGCTGCGACGAGCTGGGAAACCTCGCCTGACGGCAGGACCTGGACCTTTCATATGCGCGACCATGTCTGGTCCGATGGGCAGCCAGTCACGGCAGAGGATTTTGTCTTCGCCTGGCGGCGCATTCTCGAACCGGCACGCGGCGCTCCCTACGCCTACTATCTCTGGCTGATCAAGAACGCCAAAGCGATCAGCGACGGCAAAATGCCGACGACGGCGCTCGGCGTTTCGGCGAAGGACGACAAGACGCTGGTCGTGCATTTGGAGCATCCGGCGCCCTACATGCTGCAATACCTTCTGCACCAATCGGTGTTTCCCGTGCCTCGCCACGCCGTGCTTGCAAAAGGCGACGCGTGGGCACGCCCCGAGAACTATGTCGCGAACGGTCCCTACATTCCCAAGGAATGGGTTCCCAATGACCATGTGACCCTGGTCAAGAATCCGAAATTCTACGACGCCGCACATGTCCGTATACAGACAATCATCTACAAGCCGAGCAGCGACACGCTGGCCGCCCTGAAATCGATCCGCGCCGGAGAGCTGGACACGCAGAACCTGATACCGTCCGCGGAAATCAGCTGGATGCGATCCCACATCGCTGCGGCATTGCAAATACACACTTTTCTTGGCGTGTCCTACCTGGCGCCGAATTTTGCGCACAAGCCGTTCGACGACATCCGGCTGCGCCGGGCCATCGCGCTCGTCTATGACCGGGAGACCGTGACGGAGAAGATCTACAGGCTCGGGGAGAAGCCCGCCTATCATTTCGTGCCGCCCGGCATCGCAGACTATCCCGACAAGGCCGGTTTCGATTTCAAGTCATGGCCCTACGCCAAGCGGCTCGAAGCCGCGCGCAAGCTCATCTTGGAGATGGGCTATGGGCCGGATCGCCATCTTCGGTTCAACTACGACACGACGACGACACCAGATGCCAAGCGCGGCGCCGCGACGCTTCAGTCTATGCTTCGCCGCATCTACATCGACATCGACATCGTCAATACGGACACGCAGATTTTCTACAAGAAACTGCAGGAAGGCCAATTCGACCTGTCCGCCGGCGCCTGGATCGGCGATTTCGACGACCCCGGAACGTTTCTCGACCTGCTCAAGACCGGCGGCGGAAACAATTACGGCCGCTACCACAGCGACAAGTTCGACGGGCTCTACGCGCAGGCACAACAGACGCTCGACGTCAAAACGCGCAGTGTACTGTTGAGCCAGGCCGAACAGGTGGCGCTGGACGATTATGCGGTCATTCCGACGCGGTTTCTGGTCACCCAGGACATCGTCGAACCCTATGTGAAGGGGTGGATTCCGAATGTGCGGGACTTCAACCGCTCGCGCTGGCTATGGATCGATCCGCATGTAAAGCCGGTCCGCGGCTAGTTCCGTGGCCGGAACGCGCACCGGGCATCAATCTGTATCGATGAGCTACTGTGCCGCAGTCAGACCTATGGCGTTTTGGGCGGCGGCGGGAGCTTGCTGAACGCGCCGAGCAGGCAAACCTGTCCGCTGCGCAGAACGCGAATGGACTGGGTATTGTCGCAGATCTCGTCGGCGTGAACACGATAGACGAAACCGTCGAACCTCAGCCCATCGCACGCTGACGGGAGTGTGTTGCGATAGACCGTGCCGTCGCTCATGCGAAAATCGATCGTCTTCGCGTCGACGATAGTCGTATCCTGGATCAGGTTGGTCCGAAGACATACGGCCGCGGCCGAAGCCTGCGCAGCCAGCGCGACGGCGCATGCGACGCCCCACGACAAATTCCGGAATGTCTTCATCTTGGCCTCCCGATTCTACCTTGGACAGCAGACTAGCGCTTGCTACGCCAGGCCGACAGAGACCCGACGCCGCGGGACGCGAGACCAACGTCGCAAACTACAACGTCGTGGGCGACACGCTCGGTATCTGCAGCCACGTAACAACCACAATGCAGCAGGATGCGGCTGAACGGCTGAACATCGCGTTCGGGAGTGCTATAAGCCGAACGACGGCTGATTGAGCTTTCGGTAGCAATTTGGGTAGCACTCATGATTGACGCTTGACGATCATCCCGGAATTATCTTTTCGTCGCAATGGATTGACCCCGTAGCTCAGCAGGATAGAGCAACGGTTTCCTAAACCGTAGGTCACGTGTTCGAATCACGTCGGGGTCGCCACGCCATCGCCAGCCGCACCAAACTGTCTCGGCGTGCATCGGATGGACCGCTTCGGGAGACAAAGCCGCAACCTGAGGCGCGGTACAATTCAGTGCGGATCGTCCAGCGCGCCCTCTGCCCGCAGCCGCTTGCACAGCGCGGTCGCCACGTCCTTCGTCATGGGTTTGGCGTCGAAGGTGCCGTGCATGTTGCGCTGGATGCAGTCGCGCACCTCGGGATCCAGCCGGTCGGAGAAAGCCGACACAAGGCCATAGCCGGCCAGGATGAACACGGCTGCGATGGCCGCGAGCCCGACATATATTTCCACTCTGGCGAGCGTGCCCTTGCGCATGAACCGCCCGAATCCTTCCCCGTCCGGTACCTACCCTTACCACAGCCCGAGGGTGCCGGAAGGTCAGCACGCGCCGATTATTTTGCGATATGACCGCGCAGCTCCGCTTCCGCGCTCCAGGGAAACACCACCGACCGGTCGGGGCGCGTGAGCTTCTTGTTCTTGTGGGGGTAGGAGAACCCCTCCAGCAGATCGCGCAGGAATTCCAGCCGCGCAATCTTCTTGGTGTCGGTGTGCACGACGCGCCACGGCGCAATCGGGTGGCTCGTGCGCCGGAACATGTCGTCGCGGGCCTTGGAATATTCGTGCCACTTCTGTGTCGCACACGCATCGATCGGCGAGGTCTTCCACTGCTTCAGCGGGCTTTTCTCGCGTTCGGCAAGCCGCTTCTTCTGTTCCTTCTTGGAAATGTCGAGATAATATTTCCGCAGAATGATGCCGTCGCGTACCAGCATCTGCTCGAAGCGCACGACATTTTCCATGAAGGCCACGACCTGGTCCTCGGTCGCAAATCCCATCACGCGCTCGACGCCGGCGCGGTTGTACCAGGAGCGGTTGAAGATCACGAACTCGTCCGCGCTCGGCAGGTGCGGCACGAAGCGCTGGAAATACCATTGCGATTCTTCGCGGTCGGACGGCTTGTTCGGCGCATGTATCCGCGTGTCGCGGGGACTCATATGTTCGGTGAGGCGCTTGATCGTTCCGTCCTTGCCGGCGCCGTCGCGGCCCTCGAGAATGACGAGGACGCGCGCATCTTCCTTCAGCAGATGCCTCTGCAGCTTGACGAGTTCGATCTGCAGCGCGCGCAACTCGCGCCTGTAGTGCTTGTCGCGCTCATCGCCATTGTCTTCGTCGTCGTACATTGCCGTCTCCTCTTCGCCCGCCGATTAGAGTTGGCGCGAAGCAGAAGAGCAAGTTACAGCCGCGTCCATGGCGTGAGCGCGGCGCGGCCACCGGCCGGATCGGGGGTGTGCATCGCTGAAATGCCGAACACGCGCGCCAGCGCCGCATCTGAAAGCGCGGCTTCCGGCGCGCCCTGCCCGGCCACCTGACCGCGGTCCAGAACGACGATCTGGTCGCAATGGCGCGAGGCGAGCGCCAGATCATGCAGCGTGACGGCAACGGCCGTTCCGCGCGAGGCTTCCTCGCGCAGCAGTTCCATCAGGCGCAACTGGTGCGCGGGATCGAGATAGGCGGCAGGCTCGTCTGCGAGCAGGATCGGCGCCGCGGTCGCCAGGGCGCGGGCAAAGAGAACGCGCGCGCGCTCACCGGCCGATAGCTGGTCCATGCGCCGCTCGCCGAACTGGCGCGCATCACAGCGCACCAGCGCTTCATCGATGGCGATCCAGTCGACCGACGACAGCGACGCGAACGCCGCACGATGCGGCAGCCGGCCGAGAGCGACCAATTGCCGGGCCTGCAGCGGCCAATGCGCGTCGGAACCTTGCGGCAGATAGGCGATGGAGCGGGCCAGCCCTTCGCGCGACCATTGCGGCAGCGCCTTGTCGAGCACCTTCACGCTGCCACTGCTGGTCTTCATCAGTCCGAGCGCGGCGCGGAACAAAGTCGTCTTGCCGGCGCCGTTCGGGCCGACAATGCCGGTGACCGCGCCCCTGGGGAATCTCGCCGTGACGCCCGACAGGACCGGCCGCGCGCCGTAGCTTGCCGACACGGTCTCGAAGGCGACGCTCATGATTCACTCCGTAGACGGAGGATCAGCCAGAGGAAGAACGGCGCGCCGAGCATCGCCGTCACCACGCCGAGCAGGAGCTGTCCGTCCGGCGCGATCAGGCGCACGGCGATGTCTGCGGCGGTCACCAGAACGGCGCCGCCGAGCGCGGACGGCAGGATCAGTCGCGACGGCTCATATCCGTAAAAGCGGCGCAGCACATGCGGCACGACGAGGCCGACGAAGCTCACGGCGCCGGCGGCCGCAGTCGCTGCGCCCGTCGCCAGCGCAACGCCGACGACGACGCGGCCGCGCACCGATGCGACGTCCACGCCAAGGCTCTGCGCCGCCTCTTCGCCGAGCGTCAGCGCGTCGAGGCCGCGCGAAGCGGAAACCAGCAACAGGAGTCCGGCGATCGTCAGCGGCGCGCAGAAGGCGAGATCGGAAAGCGTGCGGTCCTTGAGCGAGCCGAGCATCCACAGGACCATCTCGCTCATCGCATAGGGATTTTGCGCCAGCGACAATGCCAGCGCTGTGAGCGCGGTTGCGAAACTTGCGATCGCCACGCCGGAAAGAACCAGCGCCATCGCTCCGGCGCCGCAGCGCGACAGGAGATAGAGAATGCCTGCCGACATCAGCGCGCCTGCGACGGCAAAGCCGGGAAGCAGGAAGGCGCTGCTAGCAGCCAGGCCGAAATAGAGCGCGAGCACCGCGCCCAGTCCCGCCGAAGACGTCACGCCAGTCACGCCGGGCTCGGCAAGCGGATTGCGGAACAGGCCCTGCAGCGCAGCGCCGCTCGCGCCCAGCGCCGCGCCAACCACGATTCCAAGCGCGGCGCGCGGCAGGCGGATCTCACGCGCGATCACGCCCGCAGGGCCGTGCCCTGACAGCAGCCCTGAAAACAGTTCGCCCGGCGAAAGATTCGAGGGGCCCAGCAAGAAAGAAGCCACCACGAAAACCGCGAGCAGAACGCCGAGCGCCAGCGTCGTCGCCCGGGCATGGTCCGGCGCTGTTCGCAATTCCTGGATCGAAACTGTTGCGTCCATGCGACCTCTCAGAGTCGCCTCGTGCGGAGAACCGCAAACCATGCGCCAACCCCGGCACGCGGAAGGACGACACGCGGCGGCAGGTTTCCTGGCTCACGGCCGAGACATCCGCCTTCCCGGTTTCCCAGTGGCATTTGGATGCGCGTTGCGCCGTCTACAGTTGCGGGGGCAGCCGCGGATTGAACCGCGTTCCCTTGTCCGTCGCGTCGGTCACAGTTCTAGTTGCGGGCCCGCGCGTTCGCAAGCGCGCGCGCTTTCTGGCCCAATTTCACAAAGGTTTCCGCGGCCTCTGCCGACCATGGACCGGGACAGGACAGCGGCAGAAGCGTCGCCCAGGCCGAATAGGTCCGGTCCTTGAGCGAGGCCAGCGCAGGATGATGCAGGACGAGCGTCGCGTGCGAATCCGCATCGCCCGGCGCGCCGCTTTCGATCAGCAGTTCGGGCGCGGCGGCAACCAGGGACTCGACGGGGATCGTTCCCGTTCGTGCGGGATGAAGTCCCGGCGCGGCGTCGATGAGACCGGCAAGACTCATGAGTTCGGCTGTGACGCCGCCGGTCTCGGCATAACCGTTCGGCTCATAGAGAAGCGAACGGACAGGTGGATGCGGCGCAGCGGCGCGTACCGCCGACAGCCGCGCGTCCATCGCCGCGAGCAGCGCAGCCGCTTCTTTGCGCGCATCAAGCTTTTCACCGAGCATCAGTGTCGTCCTGCGAATGTCCGCGATCGAATTCGCCCAGGGCACATCGAGCACGGGCACGCCGAGCGCAACAAGGCTCGCATGAACGCGTGGCATCGTGTTCTCGTACATCACGACGAGATCGGGATGCAGATTGAGGATCGTTTCGGTCGATGGGCGTATCTGCGCGATGCCGCCAACCTTGTCGGCGATCGTCGAGACAATGGGATGGCGGTCACCCGCCTCGAATGACAAAGCGGCAATATGGGCGCGTGGCACCAGCCGAAAAACATATTCATCTGTGCAGAGGAACGTCGAGACCACATGTTGCGGCGCGGCAACGGCCTCGCTAGTGCATAAAAATAATAGCGCATAAGCGATCGTGAAGCGCACAAGACCCACCAGGGGGCTATTGCAGGACGCTGCAATTCTTACCATGTACGACCTGCATTCGGGGGACTCATCATGCGCACTCTATTGGCCGCCGTGGCGTTCACAGCCTTGTCGTCTATGACGGCTTTTGCCGCAACGCCAGCCGAAATCCTCGATGCGAACCACGCCGCAACGGGCGGATCGGCCTGGGACGACAAGGTAGGGGTGCAATACCAATATGGCTATTCCGGCCAGGGGCTGACGGGAACCGCGGGCGGCACGTCCGATCTGAAGGATGGCCGTTTCGAGCAGGACTTCGTGATCGGTCCACAGAAGGGCGCCAACGGCTATGACGGCAGCCATGTCTGGGCCAAGGACAATTCCGGCATCGTGACCCTGCAGGAAGGCGGCGATGCAGTCCCGCTCGCCGTCAACAACGCCTATCGCAATGCCAATCTGTGGTGGAAAGCCGACCGCGGCGGCGCAGACATAAAGTCCGCCGGCCAGAAGACCGAGCGCGGCGCGACCTACGACTTGCTGACGATCACGCCGAAGAACGGCGCCGTGTTCGATGCCTGGTTCGACAGCAAGACGCATCTGCTCTATCGCATCGCCGAGGCGCAGGGCGGCGTCATGACGACTACAACGATGACGGACTACCGTTCCTACGATGGAACTCTGCAGCCGGCGACGATCATCACCAGCACGGGCGACGCCAAGTACGACAGTCATCTGAGCCTGAAGCAATTTGCATTCCTGCCGAAATCCGATCCGGCGGCGTATGCAGTTCCGGCGTCCGCGGCGGCCGATTTCTCCATCGCCAATGGCGCGCATTCGGTGACATTCCCGTTCGACCTGCTCGGTAACCACATCCACGCGCACGTCATGATCAACGGCAAGGGACCGTACTACTTCATCTTCGACACGGGTGGCGTGAACATCCTGACGCCAGAGCTCG
>Ga0265325_10000234_pt1 | contig 39472 bp, 41 predicted proteins | sample 41420metaG_FD_202090 | JGI IMG/M metagenome (GOLD analysis project Ga0265325, IMG submission 202090) | Rhizosphere microbial communities from Carex aquatilis grown in University of Washington, Seatle, WA, United States - 4-14-20 metaG | ecosystem: Host-associated > Plants > Roots > Rhizosphere... | reverse complement strand
TCACCGATGCCGCGCATGCGGCGCGGCCGCGGGTCCAGGCACACCGGCACGTCGGCCCCGACATTGCGGGCAACCCTGTAAAGACGCTTGTCGGACAATTGTAGACGGTTAGCCCGGGCCAGCAACCGCAAAGCTGCCGCGGCATCGGACGATCCCCCGCCGAGACCGGCGGCGACCGGCAATCGCTTTTCCAAGGTGAAACGACCGAGCTTCAGTCCCTTAATCTCGACGGCAAGGCCGCGCGCCGCCTTCAGCACAAGGTTGTCTTCGATCGGACCCGCGTTATCCGCGGTGGCGCCCCTAACCGCCAGTGCCAGCGAAGCATCCAACGCCAAGGTCAAGCGGTCGAAGACACCGGCGAACGTCACCAGGCTATCGATTGAATGATAACCGTCGGCCCGACGCCCGAGCACGCTGAGGGTCAGATTGACCTTGGCAGGCGCTAGCTCGACAAGCGGCGCCGATCGGGATTTGGCCATGCCGGAATAACTACCCGCAGCGACGGGCCTTGTCCCAGCCCTCCGGGTCGTTGTCCCGTCGTAAAAACAGCGATGCCCGGCATAGTGGGGCCGGGCATCAGGGTTTCAATGAATCCGATGAAGCTCAGCCGCCATCCCCGGGCTTCTTTTTCGCGGCGGCGGCCGTGGGGGAAGTGTCGTCGGATAAGCCCGAGGCGAGCTTCTGCTTAATCTTGACCAGGTCCTCAGGTTCCGGCTTCAGGTCGCGGGCGTGGGACCACTGGAAATTCGCTTCGAGCGTGCGCCCCGTCTTCCAATAGGCATCGCCGAGGTGGTCATTGATGGTCGGATCGTCGGGCTTGAGCTCGACCGCGCGCTCCAGATTCTTGACCGCTTCGTCGTAGTTGCCGAGCCGGAAATAGGCCCATCCAAGCGAATCAACGATGTAGCCATCGTCCGGCCGCTGCTCGACGGCACGGCGGATCATCCGCATGCCTTCGTCCAGATTGGTGCCTTGGTCGATCCACGAATAGCCGAGATAATTCAATACGTGGGGCTGATCGGGAAAGAGTTTGAGCGCTTCCTTCAGATCCTTCTCCGCCTGGTCCCAGTTCTTGTTGCGCTCGTTGCAGATGCCGCGGAAATAAAAGATCAGCCAGTTCGGCTTCTCTGGTGTGCCGATTGCGGTGATCCCCTTGCTATAAACATCAGCGCACTCGGCGAAGCTCTTACGGGCCCGCAGGATGTTGCCCAGCGCCATGATGGCATCGACATCGCTCGGATGCTCGGCAACCAATTTGCTGAGCCGCTGCCTTGCTTCGTCGGTGCGGTCGACGGTGTCGAGATTGGCGGCCATCTGGATTTCCGCATTGCGGCGCAAGGGGGAGCTCTGCGGCACCCTTTCGTAGGCCTTGATCGCCAGTTCGGGATTCTTCACCTGCTCGTACAAATCGGCCAGCGACAGCAGTGCCAGCGGCTGGTTGGGCACGAGATAAAGCGCAAGCTGCAGGTAGACCAGGCCAAGATCTTCGCCGCCGCGGCGCCCGAGAGCGGCACCAAGGCCGTAGAGCAGCTCGGCGGCGCCGCTTTGGGCATTGTCGACCAGAGGCGGCAGCTGCTTGCCCTTGTCGAGCACATCCATCGCTTCGACGATCAGCGGGTGGCGCGGAAGCTGAGCATCGAACGCCTTGAAGAGCTTCAGGGCATCTTCTTTCTTGCCGTTCCGGGACAGCCAGGAACCATCGGCCTCGACAATTCGAAGCGCAGTGGCGTCGAGCTTCTGGGCGCGATCGAAGCGCTTGCCGGCTTCCTTCTTATTGCCGGCCAGATCGAGAATCAGCCCGGCGTGAAGGTCCTTGAACAGCGCATACCAGTCGGCGCCCTGCAATTTGTCGATGCTCTCGACTGCTGCCTTGCTGTCGCCCGCGCCATAGCTCGCCCAGGCGCCAAGCACCGTCGCTGCGAGATCGGTGATCGGCCCGCGCACCGATTGCGCCAGATTTTGCTTGGCCAACGGGTACTTCTTTTGCTTCAGGGCATGCACGCCGATCACGAGCCGAGCGATTCGATCGGTCTTGTCGAGACGAATGACCTGATCCGCCAGCCGCACCGCTTCTTCGACATCACCTTCGGCCAGCACCGACAGAAATGCGCGCTCAAGGAGTTCGCTGTTCTTCGGGTCGTTGCGCAGCGCCGCACGATAGTAAGCAGCGGCAGCGCCTGCGTCGCGCTCGCTCCCGGCGTGGCGCGCGGCAAGATAGCTGCCCGATGCCGTAAGCCGCGAAAGCTCGTGCGCGGATGGGACATAAGACGGATTTTGCGTGGTGCCTTGGGCCGAGAGTGTCGCCGGCAACAGCAATGTCGCTGCGCCGAGCACGACGCCGGCGAGGCGTCGAAAAGACGTCGAAACTGTCACGTGCGGCTGCCTCCATGGGCGGCGGTGCGCCTGCCCTTCGAGTCGGGCGCAGAATGGCCTTTTTGAGGGCCGCCCGCAAGGACAGGAAATCGGCACCCGCTGCTCATTTCACCATGCGAACCGCGGTGTGGCAGCATCGTGGCCGCGCGGAAGCTCTCTCACATATTTGAATATTTCGGCCCACCGCCGCCTTCTGGCGGCACCCAGGTGATGTTGCGGTTGGGGTCTTTGATGTCGCAGGTTTTACAGTGCACGCAGTTTTGCGCGTTGATCACGAAGCGCGGTTGCGCTGCCTCTTCCACCCACTCATAGACGCCTGCGGGGCAGTATCGCGCCGACGGACCGCCATAGATGTCGTGCTCGGAAGCTCGCTGAAGCGCCATGTCAGCCACGTGAAGATGCGACGGCTGATCCTCTTCATGGTTGGTGTTGGACAGAAACACCGACGACAGCCGGTCGAACGTCAGCTTGCCGTCCGGCTTGGGGTAGGCAATGGGCTGGCACTCCGCCGCCGGTCGGAGCGTTTCCGCATCCGCCTTGCCATGGCCGAGCGTGCCAAGAAGCGAAAAGCCGAGCGTATTGGTCCACATGTCGAACCCGCCAGCCGCAATGCCGAGCAGCGTCCCAAGTTTCGACCACAGTGGCTTGGCGTTTCGCACCTTCCATAGATCACGGCCGATCTCGCTCTCCTGCCAGGCATCGTCATAGCTGGCTAGCTCATCGCGAGCGCGCCCCTCGGACAGCGCTTCGGCGACGTGCTCAGCGGCGAGCATTCCCGACAAGATGGCGTTATGACTGCCTTTGATGCGCGGCACGTTGACGAAGCCCGCAGCGCACCCGATGAGCGCCCCACCGGGGAACGAAAGCTTGGGCACTGACTGGTAGCCGCCCTCGGTGATGACGCGCGCGCCGTAGGACAGGCGCTTGCCACCCTCGAAAAGGCCGCGCACATGTGGGTGGGTTTTGAACCGCTGGAATTCCTCGAACGGCGACAGGTAGGGGTTCGCATAGTTCAGGTGGACCACGAACCCGACCGAAACCAGATTGTCATCGAAATGATAGAGAAACGATCCTCCGCCGGTTGAATTGTCGAGCGGCCAGCCGAAGCTGTGCTGCACGAGGCCGGGTTTGTGCTTGTCTGGAGCGACCTGCCACAGTTCCTTGAGTCCCAGCCCGAACTTTTGCGGCTGCCTGCCCTCATCGAGGTCGTAACGCGCAATCAGAACCTTCGAAAGGCTGCCGCGCGCGCCCTCGGCAAACAACGTGTATTTGGCCCGAAGCTCCATGCCGCGCGTGAAATCGCTGCGCGGCTCGCCGTTCTTGCCGATGCCCATGTCCCCAGTAGCGATGCCGGCCACCGCGCCGTCTTGGGTGAGAAGTTCGGCCGCCGCAAAACCCGGATAGATTTCGACGCCCAGCGCCTCGGCCTTGGTGGCAAGCCAGCGGCACACATTGCCAAGCGAGACAATGAAATTGCCGTGGTTCGACATCAACGGTGGCATCATCAGGTTGGGCAGTCGGAGGGCAGAAGATCGCGCCATCCAATAGAAGCGATCGTCGGTCACCGTTGTTTTTATCGGCGTGTCTTCGCTTCGCCATTCCGGCAACAGCCGGTCGAGGCCGATCGGATCGATCACCGCGCCCGAAAGGATATGGGCTCCGACCTCTGCTCCCTTCTCCACAACAACGACAGTGACGTCCGGTGCGACCTGTTTGAGCCGGATCGCGGCCGCAAGGCCCGCCGGTCCTGCGCCAACGATCACCACGTCGAACTCCATGGATTCTCGGGCGGGCAAATCGGGCATAGCTTTCTCGCGATTGTTGCTGCCAACGGGATGGCCGATAACATGATAACCTGCCGTGGCGCGTCGAGGTCAATCGAATGGCAGATAGCTCCCCCAATCGTCGGCAAGCCGCCGCCGACCTTCTCGCCTTCTATTCGGAGGCTGGCGTCGACGCGGTGCTGGGCGAGCAGCCGACGAACTGGCTTGAGCCCGATTTATCGGCACAGTCCCCAACTCCATTACCGCAGGCGAAGGCACCCATGCCGCCAGCCGCTCGACCTGGCGCAAGCGCTCCGGGTCCGAGGCCTGCCGCACCACAAGCGCCCGATGTTGCCGTCATGGCGGCCCGCGAGGCCGCCCGCAGCGCCGCAACTCTCGACGAATTGCGCGCCATTCTCGACAGCTTCGAAGGTTGCGGTCTCAAAGCGTCGGCAAGCCGGCTGGTGTTCGCCGATGGCACGCCGAACTCACGGCTGATGCTGGTGGGAGAAGCGCCCGGGGCCGAGGAGGACAAACAAGGCCTGCCGTTCGTTGGCCGGTCGGGTCAGTTGCTTGACCGCATGCTGGCAGCCATCGGACTGGACCGTCGCCAAGTCTACATCGCCAATATCGTGCCATGGCGCCCGCCCGGCAACCGCACGCCGACGCCAGTCGAGACCCAGATTTGCCTGCCGTTCGTCCAACGTCAGATCGAACTCTGCAATCCCGACATCCTGGTCACGATAGGACAACCCTCGACCGGCGCGTTGCTCGGCATCCAGGGCATTACGAAAAACCGCGGACGATGGTTTTCATACCAACTCGATAGCCGCGAGATCCGGGCCATGCCGATGCTCCATCCGGCCTATCTGCTGCGCTCGCCGATCGGCAAACGGCATGCTTGGCGCGACCTGCTTGCCATCAAGAAAGCGCTCGACTGAAGCGGACACTCCGAATCCGCGGCCTCGGCCGCATTAACCGGACTGAGCGAAAATCATCCCGTCCGATTGCGTTTCCGTCCTCACGAGCGATGATGGAGCACAAATGTTGGCGCGCCTTACCGGCTTTGCGGCATCCGGTCCGGCGGCGGGAGAATTAACTATGTCTGACCGCACCCATTTGTATCTTCAGTTCAGCCTTGTCGCCGGTTCGCTGGCGTCGATCTGCCTGCAGGCGCACGCCGAACCGGCCGGATGGTCGCAGCAACAGCCTGCGTATCGACAGTCGTCATCTTCCCGCGCGACATCTGCGCCCACTCCTGAGGTCAGGGTGATCCGCGTCACCCCGACCGGGTCTCAGTATTCGACCACACCGGGCGCAACCTACCGGCCCTCCTCGCAAGCTACACCTTCCTCGGCACCGCAAACGTCATCGTCGCCAACGGTCAGCCAAGCCAATCCGCAAGCGACCACCACCGCACCGACTCCGCTCCGACCTCAGCCGACGACTCAATCGGCGCCACCCGCAGCCGCCCCAGCAGAGAGCGACGGGCAGCGCCGGTCACAGCCGATCATGTCCAGCGCAGCCTCGGCGCAGGCGGCCACGACATGCATGAATGAAAGAAAGTCGGCTACTGTGGATGCCGCGATCAAAAATTGCGACGCCGTGATCGACGAAACGTTGAAGAACCTCGCGAACGCATATTATTTCCGCGCCAGCGCCAAGTTTGGCAAAAGCGATTTTGATGGCGCTCTCGGCGACTACAACCAGGCCCTCCGCCTCGAACCGTCGGACGCTGACTTTCTCAACAGTCGAGCCGCCGTTTATGAAACCAAGAACGATCTCGACAAAGCGGTGGCCGATTATGGCGCGGCGATCAAAGCCGATCCTAAATCGATCTATGCCTACAACAACCGTGGTGCCGTGCATCAGCGCAAGGGTGATTTGGCGCGGGCCGCCGCCGACTACGGTGAGGTAACACGGCTGCAACCAGACAACATCGAAGCCTGGAGTGCGCGCTGCTGGGTTCGCGCGATCACGCCGGGGCAAACTCAATACGCTCTGTCGGATTGCAATGCCGCACTCAAGATTAGAGCGGACGCCGCGGACGTGCTCGACACTCGAGGCTTCATTTATCTCAAGCTTGGGCAGACCGATAATGCGATCAAGGATTATGACGCCGCATTGAAAGTAGACCCGAAACTCGCGGGCTCGCTCTATGGCCGCGGCGTCGCCAAGCTCAGGAAGGGCGACCGCACCGGCAGTGTTGATATCGCTGCGGCCAAGGAAACCAAAAAGGATATTGCCGAGGAGTTCGCGCGCTACGGGTTGCGGCCGTAACTGCTGAGCGGCGACCTTACTTCTTCATATAGGTCGGGGTGCCGCCCGCGAGAAAATCCTCTCGCGGCGGCGAGAAAATATCGACGACCTCGGTGTCTTCCGGAAAGTGCGCTTCGTGTTCAACGCCGCCCGGAATCACCACCACGTCGCCCGGCCCGCAGCCGCGCCGTGCGGTGCCAAGCCGAAACTCCATTTTTCCCTTGAGCACCCAAGCGATTTGCTCGTGTGGATGCCTATGCGCTGCCGCGTGGGCGCCGGCTTTCATCTCCCACCAGACGATCATGCCCTGATCTCCGGCTACGATCTTGCGACTGATTTTGTCGCTGATCCGCTCCGCGGACAGCGCCGCCAGCGATTCAAAACCCGATAACTTGGGCATTGACGAAATCCTCCGATTTTCCCTTTTCTTGGCTGCGACAAGATACCGGGTCAAACTGCCTCTTGCGAAATCCGCGGGGCTGCCAAACATGGAAGTGGAATGGTGAGTCTGGCCCATTCCGGTGGTGCCTGACAACGTGGGGCCGAAACGATGGACTTCGATCCCATCCTGCTGGCGCGGTTGCAGTTCGGTTTCACGATTGCGTTTCACATCATTTTTCCCAGCTTGACCATCGGGTTGTCGGCCTACATCGCCACGCTCAACGTGACGGCCTGGCTCACCGGCCGCGAACGCTTCCTCCGGATTGCGCAATTCTGGACCAGGATTTTCGCGATATCCTTCGCTATGGGAGTGGTTTCGGGCGTGGTGCTGTCTTACCAGCTCGGCACCAATTGGAGCCGCTTTTCGGCGGTCGCCGGCAACATCGTCGGCCCGCTCGCGGGCTACGAGGTGCTTAGCGCCTTTTTCCTCGAAGCGAGCTTCCTCGCCATCCTGCTGTTCGGCGCCAACCGCGTACCACGCTGGTTGCACGCGGTTTCCGCAGTCGTTGTCGCAATCGGAACAGCCACTTCGGCGTTCTGGATACTTTCCGCCAACAGCTGGATGCACACGCCTGCCGGTTACGAGATGCGCGATGGCATTGCCTACCCGGTGGACTGGTTCGCCATCGTCTTTAACCCGAGCTTCCCCTATCGCTTCTCCCACATGCTCAATGCCTCGTACCTAACCGCAGGCTTTGTCGTGCTTGCCGTCGGTGCTCGTTACCTGCTCAAGGGCATTCACGTCGAGGAAGCGCGCACGATGGTACGGATGGCCATCGGGCTTCTGGTGGTGCTCGCGCCGTTGCAAATCTGGATCGGCGACGAACACGGGCTGAACACGCTCGAACACCAGCCGACCAAAATAGCGGCGATGGAGGCTCACTGGGACGGCAGCAAGCCCGGCGATTTCAACATCATGGCCTGGCCGGACGCGAAAGCCGAGACCAATCGCTTTGCGATCACCATTCCCCACGGAGCTTCGCTGATCCTGACGCACAAATGGGATGGGCTCTTCCCCGGCCTGAAGGATGTGGCGCCCGGCGACCGCCCGCCGTTGGTCTCGGTGTTCTACGCATTCCGCATCATGGTCGGGATCGGCTTCTTCATGGCCGTAGCCGTGTTGTTCGGCGCTGTTCTGTGGTTGCGCGGACGGTTGTTCGAGACGCGCTGGTATCTGTTCGTGATGGCGAACTGCTGGTGGCTCGGCTTCGTCGCAGTCATTTCCGGCTGGATCGTCACAGAAAGCGGCCGCCAGCCCTGGATCGTGCAGGGAATCCTGCGTACCGCGGACGCCACCTCGCCCGTGATCGGGGCCGCCGTGGCCGTGACGCTGGTCCTGTTTGTTCTGGTGTACGGCGTGGTGTTCTCGGCCGGGATCTATTTCATCAACCGTCTGATCGCGCGCGGCATGCCGGACCACGAACTCCAGCATGAACCAACCGTAGGAACAGCGTTGACCGCCGCAGGCGACGCCGCGCGCACGCTCGAGCAGGGGTGAACACCATGGAATGGTATCTCCCACTGGTCTGGGCCGGCATCATCGGCAGCGCCGTCGTTCTCTACGTCATCCTGGACGGATTCGATCTCGGCATCGGCGTGCTGTTCCCGTTTGCCCGGGACGACGCCGAGCGCGACCAGATGATGGCGTCGATCGCGCCGTTCTGGGATGGCAACGAGACCTGGCTGGTGATGGGCGGCGTCGGCCTGCTGGTCGCGTTCCCGCCGGCCTACGCGATCGTCATGCCGGCGTTCTACTTGCCCGTCATGGTCATGTTGCTCGCGCTGGTGTTCCGCGGCGTTGCGTTCGAATTTCGCGGAGTCGGCGAGAACAAGGCGCTCTGGAATATCGCGTTCACGGCCGGTTCGGCGATCGCGGGCTTTGCGCAGGGCACGATCCTGGGCGGCCTGGTCCAGGGTGTTCGCGTCGAGAACAGCGCTTACACGGGCGGACCATTCGATTGGGCAACGCCGTTTGCGCTGCTGTGCGGATGCGGCGTGCTGTGCGGCTACGCGTTGCTCGGCGCCACCTGGCTGGTCATGAAAACTTCAGGTCCAGTGGCAGATCGCGCCCGCAAGCACGCGATCTGGCTGCTTTATTTCGTATTGATCTTCATGGCGGCGGTGAGCCTGTGGACGCCGATCGAGTTTGCCCAGATCCGCGAACGCTGGTTTTCGCTGCCGAACTTCTTCTATCTGTGGCCGGTGCTGTTGTTCACCTTGCTCACGGCGTTCGTCGGCTGGGTGGCGCTGCGCATGGACAACGAGACTGTTCCGTTCTTTGCGACGATTGTTCTGTTCCTGCTCGGCTTCGCCGGGCTTGGCGTTTCCAGATTCCCATATCTGGTACCGCCCTCGCTCACCATCTGGCAGACGGCAGCGCCGCCGGCGAGCCAGTCTTTCATGCTCGTCGGCACCGCGGTGCTGCTCCCGCTTGTTCTGGCTTACACGGCCTATGTCTATTGGCTGTTCCGCGGCAAGATCGGGCCCGGCGAGAGCTACCACCGCTAGGGCGCGCGCGGGCGGATCATCGCCCAGCCGATCCGCAACAGCGGCATCCGGCCCTGGCCGCGGCGCTCGAAAGCGCGCGGCACTTCGACCGCAAGACCCGGAAATTGCCTTGCAATATCAGGAGGTTCGCGCCCCGCTGAATCGGTGGCGAGCCAGACGATGACGGCGCCCTTGGTTTCGATGTCGGCGCGTGTTACGCGCGGCCGGTCGGCGGGCGCCGAGGGCATAAAGAGACTCGGCCGGCTCGGTGCGGCGAGTGCGACCAGCGCCGCAAGTGCTTGATCGCCTGCGACAATTTCCAGCGGCCGGCCGGTGCGCCGGGCGTAGCTGTCGCCGAAGAACTGGCCCATGTCGTCGGCCGGGCGGCCGACGCTGAGGTCGATGGCGAAAATCCACGGCTGCACCACCACGACCAACGCCACGAGCAGCGCGGGCAGCACGAGCAACGCCGCCCAGGCGTAACCAATGATGTACTGATGCCTGATCCGGATGCGTTCGCCCGCCGCAACGACCACGGCAAGACCCGACATCACCACCAGCGGCGCCGCCAGAAAATTCTCCGGGCGCCTCGTGAACAGCGCGAACAGCCCCATGACCAGCGCGGGCAGGAACGCGAACACATAGACAAACCGCCGCGCAGACGCGGGCAACGCTGTTCCCAAAATTTCCGGCGGCGCAGCCTCCGACCCGAACGGACCGGCGCCGAGCCCGACCAAGATCGCCAGCCCGGCGTGGCTCAGCACCAGCGTCAGCAGCAGCCAGAGCCAGATGCGAACATTGGACACAATGGTGGCGAGATCGAGCAGCGCGATATGAGCGCTGAGGTCGAGCCAGATCAGGTAGGGGAACAGCACGGCGACCATGGCGACGCCGGTGAGCCACGGGCCGATCGTCTCGAACTGCGCGCGGCCGTGCCGTGTCGCGAGGCTGTAGAGCAGCAGCAACCCGATCAGCACCAGCCCGGCGTAGGTCGTCAGAAACAACAGGCCGGCATCGACACCGAGCGCCACCCAATAGATCGCGTTGCCGCGCTCGGTGCCGAGCCAGTAGTGATAGAGGCACAGCGCCCACAGCGGCGTCGCCAGAATCGCCGGGCCGAACTCCGGCGTCGGCACCGAGAACACGGCGATGCCGGCCATCAGCATCACCGCGATCGCGGCTTGCGGCGCGCCGACCAGAATGCGGCCAAGCGCGAACACCACCCCGTAGGCGGTCACGATGCAGAGCTGCGACAGCAGATAGACGCCGAACATGCCGGCCAGCCGATACGCGATCTCGGCAAGCCAGAACGCCAGCGGCGGACCGAACTCCGTGCCGAACTGGAATTCGTGGCCGATCGCCAGCACCAGCGGAAGCTGGCCCGGGGGCGCGGTGTAGAACAGCGTCGGCACCAACGTCCAAAGCACAACCTGCAAAGCCGCCATCGCGCCGACCAGCAGCGACGGTCGCGTGCGCAGCAGCTCAACGAACAGGGATGTGGAATGCATCGCGCCGCGGAGCCCCGACCTGGACGTGGGCCGATCGGCGCCGCCGGTCCGCCCGGTCGGCAATATACAGAATCCGGACGGGCTCGGATGAGGCTGTACACGGCAATCTCTGAGCGCCGAATGCTAGGTATCCGCCAAGACCAGCGCTCCTCCATCTGACGGTGAAAAGGCGTAGAGCCGATTGGGTGCAACCAATGCGGTGGTGTGCGTCCCTAGCCCGGTCGAAATTTTGGTGTGCGCGCCAGTCCGCGGATCGACCGACTGAATCAGGCCCGGCTGTCCGATCGCAACGTGAACGGAACCGGTTGCCGGATTGAAAAACGTCACATCCGGCGCGCCTGCAAGCGGCCACTCGTCGATCACAGCGCCCGAGCGGGCGTCGACCTCCATCAGCACCGCATCGTCGCAAGCGCAATACAGACGAGCGCGTTGGTGGTCGATGTCGAGTCCATGTGCTCCCACCGATGGCAAGGCCCAGTGTTTGACATCGTCGAGCTTTGGAAGTCCGGCGGTCAGCACCAGCGAAGGCTCCTGGACTGCGAGGAACACGCGATCGCCGACCGCATTCGTCACGCACCAGCGCGGACGCCCCGGAAGTTCGATCGAATAGTGTCCCTCGCCTTCCAGCTCGATGACGTGGAGCGTGGGCATTTCGCCTTCGTCGCCGATGCAGGCGGCAATGGCCAGCTTCCGTTGCGCAACGATCGCTACTCCATTCGGCCGCGAACCGACCTTGAAGACGCGCCGGGTGTCAAAGGTCTCCGCGTCGACCAACGCAAGGCTCGCCGACCCGCGATTGGTCACAAGCACCATACCTTCGTCCGCCACAACACCGGCTGCCTCGGGAAATCCAGGCAGCGAGCGCAAGTGCTTGCCACTGTCGTGATCGATGACCTCAAGGCAGTTCCGGCCGGTGTGTGCAACGAATACGCGATGCGTCTTGGGATCGAACGCGCCGTGGTCAAACGAACTGCCGGTGGAGCCCGGGATGCCGATCTTGGCGATGGATTGGAGCGGCATGACTATGCGCTCCTCCCGCGCTGCAGACGACACCATGTGTAGAGGGCGTCATACATGACCATTCCATGGCTCAGCATTTCGTGGTCGTTCGGAAAGTTGCTCGACAAGCCGTATGAGATCGCGAGTAGTCCTTCGCACTGCGGCGTCAGGTCGGGACGAGATGTATCGGCGCCCCGAACGATCGTCGCCAGGTGATCGAGCGCGGGATCGCTGATCTCGTAGGTGCTGACGATGGCATCGAACGAGCATCGATCGCCGACGTGGCCGAACTCGACACCCTTGATGTCGTAGGGTGTCCCGCCAATCTCGGCTGCAACCCGCCCGACATCGGCCGGCGAGACATAGATGAACTCGGCGTCCGGATTGACGAATCGGCTGATCAGCCACGGGCATGCAATGCGGTCGATCTTGGGATGCTCCCGCGTCACCCATTTCATTTCAGCGGACCCTCGCTTCCGCCGCATCGGAAGCTTTCGCTGCTTCCAATCGGCGATGCCGCCATCGAGGTACGCGGCGGAAACGCCGGCACCTTGGAGGGCCACCGCAACGCTTCGGCTGAGGTCTTCTCCGTGCGAGCAGTAGGCAACGACCGCGCGGCCAGTCGGCAAGACCATTTGCCATTTCGAGACGTCATCGGGTTGACGCCGCGACGCGCCGACAATCAAGCGGTCATCCGCCTCAAAGGCTTGCTGACTCCGGACGTCGATCAGCACCGGCGCATTGGCCGTGCCGAGGCGCGAATATAAAGCATCAGCGGAAATTGAGAGAGTGGGTCCGTCCATGCGCAATCTCCTCGAAGATCGAGTGTTGCGCAGAGCTTGGACGTGAGAACCCGTCTGACGGGGAGTCTGCATTTCCCCGTGCCGCGAACCTATTCTCGCGTCGCCCCGTCTGCAAGCCTTCGCGACAAACGGCTGGCAGAGATTTTAGAGAGCGACGTTGCTCGCCTTAATTTTCACTTCGCACACGGGCACGCCTGGATACTGTCGACCCAATAATTCTCGACCGCCTCGTCAGCCCAGAAATCGACGCCGATCATGACCGACGGCACCGACCAGATGAACTGCTCCCGGAACTCGAACTCAGGCGCAGTTTCCTTGAGCCGCGAGAACCCTACTTCGAAATATCCCGCCGTCGTGGCGCAGCGCGACGCGTCTGCCAAAACGATTGCGGTCCATTTGCGTTCGAGCGTTGGTGGCAGCATCTCGGAAAGCCGGGCATCCCTGATGGTCAAAGATGGTTTGCATTGTTGGCTGCCTGACGCTTGCGTCATGCCCGCAAACCCAAGACCGCCCGCAAGAAGAGCGGTGCAGCAGGTTCGAAAGACATCGACACAGGAGCGCGCAGGCAACAGTTGACCTGTCGTGCAGAAGCCTGCGCGTTTGCGGCGGCCCTGCACGCTTTCAGGTCGAGCGACGTTCGACATCGGTTTCTCCAATGCCGCTGCCGTCAGAAGACTTGGGGAATGAAGCCTCGGGAATTAGGTCATCGCCAAAAGCCCTCCGCCCGGCGAGCGGGCGACGAGCAGTCTTGGGCGACATGCCTTGGGTTGCCGGGCGACTGCAATCAAGCCCGACGCAACTTTGATGGCGAAGCGCGGGATGAAAGTCAAGGACGGCGCGACACGGCGGATGCAGTGCAGTTCTAGGATTGACCGTCAGGTTTGGCCCACAGCCATTGTGCCAAGACGATGGCTGTGATCGTTCCCGCGATTTGGGCGACGAGAAACGCAAGCACCCCAGCGGGCGCGATACCTGCAAAGGTATTTGATAAAGACCGTGCCAGCGTGACGGCGGGATTGGCAAATGACGTTGATGCTGTGAACCAATAGGCGGCTGTAATATAGAGGCCCACAGCATATGCCGAGCGCGTGCTGAGGATCGTGAGCAACAGCCCGAATGTCGCGACGAACTCGGCGAACCATTGGCCCGGGCCAGTCCGCGCGGTCACGGATATTTGCCACAGCGGCAGTTCGAACATGAAATGCGCGGCCAGCACGCCGACAACGCCGCCGACGATTTGCACGGCGATGTACATGGCTGCGACGTTGCCCGACAATTCGCGGCGCAACGCCAGTGCGATGCTGACAGCGGGATTGAAATGCGCGCCGGACACCGAGCCGAACATCAGAATGAGCACGACAAGAATTGCGCCGGTCGGCAGCGTGTTGCAGAGAAGCGCCAGCGCGTCATTACCGCCTGAAAGCTTTGCGGCCATGATCCCGGAGCCAACGACGGTCGCGAGCAGGAACGCCGTCCCCAAGCACTCGGCGGCAGCGCGTTGCGCAAGCGATGGCGTCACTGGCGTCCGATGTCTTTGAGTTTGTTTTGCAGTGTGAGATGGTCGAGCGACTTTATCGGCAACGCGACGAACACGCCGATGCGCTGATTCAACATCCGATAGGCATCTTTGAAGGCGAGGCCGATTTCAGCTTCCGTGCCCTTGGCCTCGGCAGGATCGGGCACGCCCCAATGCGCTGTCATTGGCTGGCCGGGCCACACCGGACAGGTTTCGGCTGCAGCGTTGTCGCAAACCGTGAACACAAAATCGAAGCGCGGTGCGCCGGGTTTGGTGAACTCGTTCCACGACTTTGAGCGAAAGCCGGACGTGTCGTAGCCGAGGCCATCGAGCAGCCGGACCGTCTCAGGATGCACCTTGCCCTTTGGTTGACTGCCCGCGCTGTAGGCGCGGAATTTGCCCGCGCCTAGTTTGTTCAAGATCGCCTCTGCCATGACCGAACGTGCCGAGTTTCCAGTGCAGAGGAACAGCACGTTGTACAGTTGATCGGCCACGACAAGCCTCACGCAGCCGGGCAACCGCACGCGGCGGGCGCTGGCGCGACTTCCGGCGCACAGCACGACTTCTCATGCGCGACGCGAGCAACACGCTCGCCACTGCCGTCGCCATAGTCGGTGTTCTCGCCTGTGGTGAGGAATGTTTCCCATGAGATGCCCGTCGGATCATCGATCCACGATTTTTCCGATTTGGCGTAGCAGCAAGCCGTCTGACCTTGTTCGATGACGCTGCCGCCAGCCTGGTGCAGTCGCGCGTAAACCTCCTGCAATTCCTCGTCATTCTCGGCTTGAATCCCGAGATGATCGAGGCCGGGCTGTCTTCCTCGCGTCGAGATGGCAAAGTTCACGCGTGGATCGTCGAGCATCCACTTTGCATAGTCGGTCTTGAGGACGCTCGGCTCCGCAGCGAACAGTGCAGAATAGAAACCGACGGATCGCTTGAGATCATCCACGGCGACGTGAACGTGCAACCGTTTCATTGGGGACACTCCTTGGCTGACAGACAGCGGCAGGCGCGCACTTCTCGGCCGCGCCTTGGCAACAGTTCTCAGTGAGGAAGGAAACGAGGTCGTTCATGGCCTCAAAGCGAGCCGCATAGATCATGGAGCGACCATCGCGGCGCACGCTGACCAGCCCTGCGAAGCGCAGCCGGTCGAAATGAAACGTCAGCGTATTTGGCGCGAGGCCAAGCCTTTCAGCGATTTGACCAGCCGCCATGCCTTCCGGGCCGGCCTGCACCAGAAGGCGAAACACTTCGAGGCGGTTGTTCTGAGCCAGGGCGGTCAGGGCCGCAACTGCATCGGACATTTCCATATTTCAATGAATATCGAAATAATAAATGGCCGTCAAGTGCGGCATCTAACGACCAAGCCCCCGTTGCTGAGCTAATTCATCATCCGCGCGATATTGTCCGCCACCTCCTTGGGCAACTGCAGCGTCTTGCGAACGACACCATCAATCTCCTCGCCGGTGGCACCATCGATCATCAGATTTCGCTGTTCACACGCTGCAATGAACTCGCCATCTTTGAGCATCGCTTGAAAAGCGGCGCGTAGAGCCGCAAGTCTGTCCGGCGGTATCCCTGGCGTGGTGACAATGGAGCGGCCGATCTCCCCGCTGCTTGCGGCGGCTTCAAGCACCGCCCGGCCCTCGTCGGACAGAGCAAGCTCCGGGATCGCCGGCACGTTGGGCAGAAGCCGGTGCCGCTTGAGCGAGGCCTGATACAGGATGGTCGCTTCGCCGCGCGTCACCCAGCCGGGGTGGCTGACCAGCATCCCAGGCAGACCATAGGCGCCGACGATGTCGACCTCGCCCCTTTCCATGGCAAGCAAGATGTCCGCCGTACCGCTGTAGCCGCGAATGAGCTTGAACTCTGCTCCCGCATACTTGTTGAGCGCAGTCGGAAACAAAACCGTCGTAGAACCGCCGCCCGAAGTGCCGACGGCATATGGCTTGGCGCGAACCTGATCAAATGACTTGAGCCCGACCTTGTTGAGCGCGACGCCGGTGTCGATGTTCGTCACGACACGGCCGATGTAGTGCATCTTGCTCAGGTCGAGCTTGCCGCCCGACAGGACGTCCAGCGCCATGGTCTGCGCAAGAGTGCCGAGCACGGTGCCATCCTTGGGCGCAGCCTCGTCCATGTACTTTGCAGCCACGAAGCTGCCGGCGCCGGGCATATTCTGCGCGACGATGGTTGGACGGCCCGGCAAATACCGTGGCAGGAACTCGGCGACCAGCCGCCCGTAGATGTCGTAGCCGCCGCCCGGTCCATAGCCGATCAGCATGCGCAACGTCTTGCCGCGATAAAAGTCCTCGATCGGATCGGCGAGGACCGATTGAACCGCGCCCAGCAGCAAAGCGGCGGTCATCACCGTCAACGGCAGGCGCCGCATCGCGCTCTCCCTAAAGCTCGCTCATCACCTTCTTGCGCCACAGCGCCCAGGGCCGCGCCGAAGCGCGCAGCATGGCATCGCTCGACGTCTTCGCTTCGGCCTTGGTCATGAAGTTGATCGGGCCGCCGATCGTGAGCGCGGCGATCTGCTGGCGCGCGTTGACTTCAGTGTAATAGGCACGAAACACCGCATTCGGCAGTGAAGGACCAACCACCGAGTTGCCGTGACCGCGCATCAAGATCACAGCGGCGTTCTTGCCAAGGGTGCGCGCGAGCTGCTTGCCGAGGTCGGGGGTTAGAATCATCAGATCGGTGCCATGGCCAGCGCATTTGCGGATCTCGAACAGCGGCACGCCGAGACCGAGGAAACCCGCGTTGTGCAACAACGGCCGCAGCTTGGACCTGGTCACGGTGAACGGCACCACCGTCGGCGAGTGGCTGTGCACCACCGCATTGACGTCCGGCCGCGCCTTGTAGATTTCCCCGTGAATGAATCGTTCCCGATAAAGCAGCGTGTCCCGGTCATCCGGATGCACCGGCTGGCTATCGAGGTCGAGTGTCAGAATGTCCGAAGCGATCACCGACTCCGGTGCGATCGAGCGCGATATCAAATAGCGTTTTGGATTCTTTGGATCGCGGACGCTGACGTGGCCAAATGCATCGAGTATGCCGAAATTCGCCAACGTTCGGTTGGCGACCACCAGATCGTCCAGCACGTCGCGATCGACCGATGCGACGGACGGCGAGGGCTTGGTCGCGGCAGATGAGCGCCGCGGGCGGACGCTTTCGATCATGGAACCATTCCCAATGCTGCCTGGTGGTTGGATAAGGCTGTGCGATAGCGCCACTCAATCGAGCAAGCCGTCCGCTTCGCCCACCCGGGCGACGTGCGAAGAGCGCGTAGCAACGTTCAAGTGCGATTTGCCCTTCAACCGATCACGGTCGCGCGCCGGCGCATCGAGCCCGGGATCGTCACGCCGGCTGCGGCAAAACCATCTGCCAGCTTGCCGTACCAGTCCGGCTGTCCCTTGGCCCAGCGGTAGGCGATGTCGATATTCCTGCCATCCTTCCAACCGCGTTGCCGCAGTCGCCGTTCGAAGGCTTTCACAAACTCGCCCCAGATTTCCGGGGTGGTTGCACCGAGAAATCCGATGGTTGGCTTGTTGTTCGGAGTCCGACGCGCGGCCGCTTTCGTCGAAGGCATGGTTCTTCCCTCCCAAAGCAGATGCTGAAACGTCAAAAAATGGATGGTTCCCGATAGAATGCCCCCTTGTGCCCCGTCAAGCGGGGAACAGGCAAGGCGCCATTCGTCGCTTGGAAACGGGCGCTAAAGCTCTGGCGATTCAAGCGGCAACGCAGCTTCGGTGACCGTCACCTCAATCACGGTCTCGCCGTAAAACGCCGCGACCGGCGCGAACGAGCGGCGGTGGTGGATGGTCGGGCCGAGCCGGTCGAGCGCGTTGAAATGCTCGGGCACGCTGTAGCCCATGTGGCGCTCGAAGCCGTAGCCCGGATGCGCGAGCCCGAGCCGCATCATCAAACGGTCGCGCGTCACCTTGGCGACGATCGAGGCCGCCGCGATCGAACTCACCAGTGCATCGCCGGAGATCACCGCCTCGCAGTCGCAGCCGCAGTCGATCCGGTCGCGGCCGTCGACGTAGACGAGCTTCGGCCGCACCGGCAGCGCCCGCACGGCGCGGGCCAGCGCCCAGAGCGAGGCGCGCAGGATGTTGTCGCGGTCGATCCGCGCGGTCGAGCCGAACGCCACCGCGACCTCGGCGGTGGCGCAGATCTTGTCGTAGAGCTTCTCGCGCTCGCCGGCATCGAGCTTCTTGGAGTCGTTGAGCCCGCGCGGGATGCGGCTCGGGTCGAGGATCACGGCGGCCGCGACCACCGGGCCCGCCAGCGGGCCGCGCCCGACCTCGTCGCAACCCGCCACCGGCCAGAGGCCGCGTGAAAGCGCGCGGCGCTCGCGGCGGAACGTCGGCCGCACGATTTCCTCGGCGAGCGGCAGGCGCTCCTGCTTCTTCTCGGCTTTGGCGGCGGCGGTCCGACTCATGGCCGCGATCCTGCGCGGCGGCGGCGGCAAGTCAACGAGGAACCGCGCCCGGGGTGGAAGCCGGGGACGAATTGCGGCGCGAGGGCGGCAGCCAGCCCGGGTCCGTGGTGCCGCGATCAAGGGGGGCCGCAAGGGCATACACCGCGTTGTGGCGCGACTGCGCCGTCACGGTATAGCCGGCCGCGTCAAGAAGCGCGGCGAGATCGCCGGCCCAGTCGCGCTGCTCGATCAGGATGAGGCGCGGCAAGAGCGTGCGAGGCGCGCTGCGGAGATAGGGGCCGAGCGCGCGGTCCTCGTGGCCCTCGATGTCGAGCTTGATGGCGTCGATTGCGGAAAGCTGCGCGGCTGCGACAATATCGGCGAGCGTGCGGCACGGCACGCGCACCAGCGCTTCGCCGGCCGCAAGCGAGGCGCCGTGGTGAATCGCGGTGCCGCCGGCATCGTCGAGATGGATGGCCATGTCGATCTCGCCGGCGGTGTCTGACACCGCAACGCGCAGCGCCTGCGAGCGGCAGCCGGGATTGGCCTTGAGATTGAACTCAAGACGGTCGGCGATGCCGGGCTGCGGCTCGACCGCGACGATGCGGCCGTGCCCGCCGGCCCGCGCCGCGACGAACAGCGAATAGAGGCCGACGTTTGCTCCCACGTCGATGAACGTGAACGTGCCGCCGGCAGCGAGCCTGCGGTCGATGGCTACGGCCAGTGCCGCGCGCTCCAGCGGGTCGTAGAGCTGCGGCGTGAACAGCGCCACCTTCTCGCAACTGTTGCGGAACGGATAAAGCCTGGCGCTCGCGCCCCACACCGTGGTGTCGACCGCACGGTCGCCGAGCCGGTCGATGGCGAGGCGGCGAAGCGGCATCGAGACGCGAAGGCCGAAATAATTGGCCGGCAGGCGCCGGGTCGCCGCCATCGTGGCTTTTGTGAACGCATCGGCCGGGCACGCGCCGAACGGCCGGGTGTCGACGAAAAAGCTCATGCGCGCGCGGTCCGGCCATCGAACATCGGCGCAATGTAGCAAGGCCCATCCCGTCATTGCGAGGAGCGGAAGCGACGAAGCAATCCAGAGCGGTGTACTTGGCCCTGGATTGCTTCGCTTCGCTCGCAATGACGCCGTGACCGGGTCTACCCGAACAGGCTGAGCTGCTCGGTCCGCGGCCGCGGCGGATGGAAATGCTCGGTGCTGAGCACGGCCCTCTCGCGGTTGAATCCGCGTTTCTCGCAGGCCTGCTCGAAGCGCCGGCCGATCATCCAGGCGTAGGGGCCGGTGCCGGTCATGCGCGTGCCCCAGGTCGAGTCGTAGTCCTTGCCGCCGCGCATGTCGCGGACGAGCTTCATCACGTGGCTGACGCGATCCGGATAATTCGCCTTGAGCCACTCGACGAACAGGTCGCGGACCTCGAGCGGCAGGCGCAGCAGGACGTAGCCGGCGGATTTGACGCCGGCGACCGAGGCGGCGTCGAGGATGCGCTCGATCTCGGCGTCGTTGATCGCGGGAATGATGGGGGCCACCATCACCGTGGTGGGAATGCCGGCCGCCGACAATTGCCGCAGTGCTTCGAGGCGGCGGCCCGGCGTCGCCGCGCGCGGCTCCATGGTGCGGGCAAGCTTGGCATCGAGCGTCGTCACCGACAGCGCCACCTTGACCAGGTTGCGCTCGGCGAGCCGCGTCAGGATGTCGAGATCGCGCAGGACCAGCGCCGACTTGGTGACGATGCCGACCGGATGACCGGCGCGCTCCAGCACCTCGAGGATGCCGCGCATCACCTGGTACTTGCGCTCGATCGGCTGATACGGATCGGTGTTGGTGCCGATGGCGATGGTGCGCGGCTCGTATTTCGGCGCCGACAATTCCTTTTCCAAAAGCGCCGGCGCGTCGGGCTTGGCGAACAGCTTGGATTCGAAATCGAGGCCGGGCGACAGCCCGAGATAGGCGTGCGTCGGCCGGGCGAAGCAGTACACGCAGCCGTGCTCGCAGCCACGATAGGGGTTGATCGAGCGGTCGAAGGAAATATCCGGCGACTCGTTGCGGGTGATGATCTTGCGGGTCGAGTCGATCGACACCGTGGTCTGGAACGGCGGCAGCTCTTCGAGGCTCTGCCAGCCGTCGTCGAAGGCGATACGGGCGATCGGCTCGTAGCGCCCCGAGACATTGGACAGCGTGCCGCGACCGCGTCGGCGGTCGCGGGCAATGGCGATATCGGCGATGTCGATGTTGCGGACCAGGCCGGCGGGCTTGCGCGCAACCGGCGGCGACTCACGACGAACTGCTGACGAACGTGACATGGCTGCTATCTAACCTGTTCCTGAGAACAAAACAAGAACGCGCGGGGACGCAGCACTGAAATTTCCCACCGCATTGAAACAACTCCATATTTTCGATCTTGTTCCGTACAGGCGGAGGACGAGGCCGATGCGAGGCATCATGTTGGGAAGTGCGCTCGCGGCGCTGGCGATTCTGCCGCCGCGGGCAAGCGTCGCTGCGACCGAGCGCTGGTGCGCGGTGATCAACCTCGGCAGCGTCGGGCCGGCGGAGCGATGCGGCATCCCGTCGTTCGAAGCCTGCCGCGCCGCCGCCGCGCAATACGGCCCGAGCAGCTTCTGCCGGCCGGATAACTGGGCCGCCCCTGCCCCAACCAACAAGCCGAGCCTGCACAAGCGACGGCGGCACGCCAAGCAGAGCCAGTAAGATCGATGTTCGCGGACAGATACTTGGCTCCGTCAAGTATCTGTCCGAGGCTTCGCACATGGCAGAAATGTCCGCGAGTGCCGAGCATGTCGCCGCGGTGCGGCGCTTCAACCGCTTCTACACCCAGCATCTCGGCGTGCTGCGGAACGGCTGGCTCGACAGCCCGTTCTCGCTGACCCAGGCGCGGGTGCTCTATGAGATCAAGACGCGCGACCGCGCCACCGCGACCGAGATCGGCCGCGAGCTTGGCCTCGATGCCGGCTACATGAGCCGCATCCTGCGCGGCTTCGAGAAAGGCGGGCTGATCCGCAGGCAAGCGTCGCTGGATGACGGGCGGCAGAGCTTCCTCTCGATCACGGCCAAAGGCCGCAAGGCGTTCGCGCCGCTGGAGACGCGGACGCTGCGCCAGGTCGGCGCCGTGCTCGACCGCCTCAGCGCGCCGCAGCAGCAATGCCTGGTGCAGGCGATGGGCTCGATCGAACAGCTCATCGCCGCGCCACCGGATACCGCGCCGGACATCGTGCTTCGCGAACCCCGGCCGGGCGATCTCGGCTGGGTGGTGGCGCGGCACGCCGAGATTTACGCGGACGAATATGGCTGGGCCGAAAATTTCGAGGGCATCTGCGCGCAGATCGTCGCCGACTTCGCCGCGAAGTTCGATCCGCACCGCGAGCGCTGCTGGATCGCCGAAATGGACGGCGACAACGTCGGCTGCGTGTTCATGGTGAAGGATGCCGTGGACGGTGTCGCGCGGTTGCGGCTGCTGCTGGTCGATCCGGCCGCGCGCGGCCACGGGCTCGGCACGCGATTGACCGACGAAGCGGTGCGGTTCGCCCGCGAGCGCGGCTATCGCAAGATCACGCTCTGGACGCACCAGGTGCTGACCGCGGCGCGGCTGCTCTACGAGCGGGCGGGTTTCCGGCTCAAGTCGAGCGAGGCGATGCGCAACTTCGGCAGGGACGTGGTCAGCGAGCACTGGGATTTGGTGTTGTAGGCTTACGCGCTCGCGCCCTTGGCCTTGGGCCGGCGCATGTCCTCGGTGAGCCGCGGCATCAGCTCGACGAAGTTGCACGGCCGGTAGCGGTAGTCGAGCTGGTGCACCAGGATTTCGTCCCAGGCGTCGCGGCAGGCGCCGGGCGAGCCCGGCAGGCAGAAGATGAAGGTGGCGTTGGCGACGCCGGCGGTCGCGCGCGACTGCACGGTCGACGAGCCGATCTTGGCGTGGCTCACCATGTGGAACACGGTGGAGAAGCCGTCCATCCGCTTCTGCAACAGCGGCTCGACCGCCTCCGGTGTGACGTCGCGGCCGGTGAAGCCGGTGCCGCCGGTCGAGATGACGACGTCGATGCCGGTATCGTCGATCCATTCGCGCACCTTGGCGCGGATTTTCTCCACCTCGTCGGTGACGATGGCACGCGCCGCGACCGTGTGGCCGGCCTTCTCGATACGCTCGGCGAGCGTCGCGCCCGACTTGTCGTCGGCCAGCTCGCGGGTGTCGGAAATGGTCAGCACCGCGATCTTCAGCGGCACAAAGGGACGTTGTTCGTCGATGCCGGGCATGATGCCCTCCTTGTCACGCCGGATCGCGGGCGCCGTGGATGCGCTCGGCGTAGATCGCGGGCGTCACGCCGAACAGATCCCAGCGGGTGATATGGCCGAGCAGGAACGGATGCGCGCCCCACTCGTAGAGCCGCCTGATGTCGCCCGACAGCAGCGCCTCGCGCTCTTCGGCGCTGAGCGGCCAGTCGGCGATGGCCTTCCGCGGATCGGCCTTGACCGCATCGCGGAGCGCACTGTCGCGATAGAGCTGCCGGCACAGCTTGTTGATCTGATAGACGCTCATTGGTCAGTTCCAGCGCCAGACCGCGTAGGCGTGGCCGTCCTCGTCGTCGTGGTCGGCGATGTGGCACGGCTTTGACTTGCCGACGGCGCCGAGCATGACGATCCAGTTCAGCAGCTCGCCGCCGATGTTGCCGGCCTTCCACATCTGCTCGGGCGTGGCTTCGGCGACGATCTCGTCGATCTCGGCATTGGCGATGCGGCGGTGCAGCCGCTTCGACCATTCGATGTCGGGCACGCCGTGGCGCGAGCCGGGTTGCACGCGAGGACCTGCGATCTCGAGCGAGAAGCTACCGGTCGCGATCACGGCGACGCGAAGCTTTGCCGGCAGGCTGTCGATCGCGGCCTTCAGCGCCTTGCCGAGCGCGTAGCAGCGGCGCGCCGAAGGCAGCGGCTTGACGAAAGCATTGACCCAGATCGGCACCACCGGCGTCTTGATGCCATCGGTCAGGTAATGCAGCGGCACCAGCACGGCGTGGTCGACGCCGAACTCCTGGGTCACGGAAAAATCGAAGCCCTCGTCCATGCCGGTCTGCAGCACATGCGTGGCAAGGCCGGTGTGAACGGCGAAATCGTAGTGCGGCATCTTGGCCTGGTCGTTCGGGCCGGACGACGCGTCGGCCACGCCGATGGCGAAGGTCGGGAAGTTGTTCAGGAAGAACGTGTTGAAGTGATCATTGGCGATGACGACGATGGCCTCGGTCTTGGCGGCATCGAGATGCGACTTGATGGCGCGGTAGTTCTGCGACGTGCTCGCCGGTCCGTCCTTCGGATATTGCGCGGGATAGTGCGGGCTGTGCGGGACGCCGACGGCGGCGACGAGCTCTGCCATGTGCATGCTCCACCAGAAGACGCGGCAACAATGTGCCAAAGCCGAAAGCGTGACAAGGGTCGCGACGATGCGTTAGCCTTTGCGCTTGCGTCAGTGGGAGTGGCCGGATGCTCGATCGGGTGGAAGAGCCGAGCGCCTCGGATCGGGAGCGGCGCGCGATCGAACTGATCGGCCGGGCGCGCGAGCTCATCCCGCTGATCGAGCGCGCCGGCGACCGCATCGAGGGCGAGCGGGGCATCCCGGACGACGTGCTCGACGCACTGCACGACGCGCGGCTGTTCCGCCTGCTGCTGCCGCGCTCGCTCGACGGCGAGGAGGTCGAGCCGGCGACGCTGTTCCAGGTGCTGGAGCAGATTGCGCAGGGCGACGGCAGCGTCGGCTGGTGCGTGAGCCAGGCGTCAGGCGCCTCGACCGGCGCGGCCTACATGAAGCCTGCGGTGGCGAAGACCGTGTTCGGCGACGCCCGTGCCGTGGTCGCCACCGGGCCGAACAACAATGTCGCCAAGGCGGTGGTTTGCGACGGCGGCTACCGCGTCACCGGCGGCTGGGGCTTCGCCAGCGGCTCGGGCCACGCGGCATGGATGTACGGGCACGCCACGGTGTGCGAGCCCGACGGCTCGCCGCGGCTCGGCGGCAACGGCACGCCGCTTGACCTCCGCACCGCGATCTTCCCCAAGTCGAGCGCGGTCCTCGCCGACGACTGGCATGTCATGGGGCTGAAGGGCACCGGCAGCGTCAGCTATTCGGTGCAGGATTTGTTCGTGCCAGAGGATTTCACCTTCATGCGCGAATCCGACGCCGAGCGCCACGAACAGGGCCCGCTCTACAAATTCTCGATGTTCAACCTGTTCGGCGTGGGGTTCTCCGGCGTCGCGCTGGGGCTTGCCCGCCGCATGCTCGACGATTTCATCAAGCTCGCGCTGACCAAGAAGCCCTATGGCGCGACCACGCTGCTGTGCGAAAACAACGTGATCCAGTCGCAGGTCGGGCTGTCGGAGATCAGACTGCAGGCGGCGCGCAACTTCGTGCTCGACACCTACCGCAAGCATTACCAGGCGGTGTCGCAGGGACTGCGCTTCACCCAGGATATGCGCGTCACCAACCGCACCGTGACCTGCTACGCCATCCAGCAGGCCCGCGAGGTGATGAACTTCGTCTATCACGCCGCCGGCGCCACTTCGATCTACGAGGCCAATCCGTTCGAGCGGCGGTTCCGCGATCTCAACACCGTGACCCAGCAGGGCCAGGGCGCCTATTCGAACTTCGAGGCGTTCGGCCAGGTGCTGATGGGCAAGACGCCGACAAGGCAGACGTGAGATGCAACGCACCCAATAGCCCCTCTCCGTCACCCTGAGGTGCGAGCGAAGCGAGCCTCGAAGGGCGACGGCTCGAAAAGTCTAGACGAGAATCCCGGGCCGCTCATCCTTCGAGGCCCGCCTTCGGCGGGCGCCTCAGGATGACGGAGCAAAGACCTTCTCTGCTTCGATCAAAGATTGGCGGCGGCGAACGTGTTGCAGGCCTTGATCGTGCCCTGGCTGAAGCCGGTCGAGAACCAGCGCTTCCTCTGCTCCGAGGTGCCGTGGGTGAAGCTTTCCGGCACCACGGTGCCCTGGGCCTGGCGCTGCAGGCGATCGTCGCCGATCGCCGACGCCGTCTGCAAAGCGGCGTCAATGTCGCCCGGATCTAGGAACTTGTATTGCGCCTGGGCGTGATTGGCCCAGACGCCGGCGAGGCAGTCGGCCTGCAGCTCGACCTGGACCTGCAAGCGGTTGGAGGCGGCTTTGCTCGACGCGGTGCGCTGCGCCTGCTGCACCTTCGGCAGGATGCCGAGCAGGTTCTGCACGTGATGGCCGACCTCGTGGGCGATCACATAGGCCTTGGAGAAATCACAGGCCTTGCCGGTGCAGCCGTGGAAGCGCACCTCGAGATCGCGGAAGAACGCGGTGTCGAGATACACTTCGCGATCGTTCGGACAGTAGAACGGCCCCATCGCGCGCTGCGCGGTGCCGCAGGCCGAGTTGGTGACGTTGTTGAACATGACCAGCCGCGGCGGCCGATAGGTCTGGCCCTCCTTGGCGAAGATATCCTTCCACTGCACCTCGGTGCTGCCGAGCACGCGCGCAACGAAGCGCCCCGTCTCATCGGTCGGTGTGCCGGCGCGGCGCTGTTGTTGCTGTTGTTGTTGCGGCATGGGCCGCTGCTGCTGCTCATAGCCCCCGCCGCTGCCGCCGCCGATCAGGATGTTGGCGCCCTGGATCAGATAGAACGGATTGATGCCGAGCGCCCAGCCGATCAGGCCGAGCACCACCATACCGCCGATGCCGAGCCCGCCGCCGCCGATCGGTATGCCGCCACCGTATCCACCGCCGAAGCCACCGCCGCCCTCGTCGCCGCGACGATCCTCGACGTTGCCGCTCTCCGGCATGTCATCCAAGCGCATGCTGATTCTCCGTCGCCCAAACCCGGCAAATGTTGCCGAGTGCAAAGCCTTAAGTTCCGACCACGCTCCGAATTATGGCGGCCCCGCGCCGCAGTTTATCGCAAAAGCATATGGTTTCGCGGCAATTCGAATGGAAGCCCGCCTCGCTCCGTTAAATCGATTTTTACCTTGCGACGTCATGATGCGGTCAGTCGGTTGTAGGTCCCGCGTCGCCGACCGCGTCGCCTGAGTCAGAGTTCTGAGTCATGGTTGTGTCGCGTCGCGGGGCGCCCTCAAGGGCGCCCCGCGGTAGTTTTGAGCGCCTGCCAGCGCCCGCGCCACAACCGGCGCGCATCATCGTCGGCGATTGCATCGCCGAGATGGCGAAGCTTCCCGCCGATTGCGTCGATCTGGTCTTCGCCGATCCGCCGTACAACCTGCAGCTTCGGGGCGACCTCAAGCGGCCCGACGATTCCAAGGTCGACGCGGTCGACGACGACTGGGACCAGTTCGCAAGCTTTGCCGCCTACGACGAATTCACCCGGGCGTGGCTTTCGGCCTGCAAACGCGTGTTGAAGCCATCCGGCACGCTCTGGGTGATCGGCTCGTACCACAACATCTTCCGCGTCGGCACCGCGCTGCAGGACCTCGGCTTCTGGATTCTCAACGACGTGGTGTGGCGAAAAGCCAACCCGATGCCGAACTTTCGCGGCCGCCGCTTCACCAACGCCCACGAGACCATGATCTGGGCGTCGCGCGAGCAAGGTGCGCGGGGCTACACCTTCAACTACGAGGCGCTGAAGGCCGGCAACGAGGACATCCAGGTGCGTTCCGACTGGACCTTGCCGCTGTGCACCGGCGAGGAGCGGCTCAAGGGCCGCGACGGCAAGAAGCTGCATCCGACGCAGAAGCCGGAGGCGCTGCTCGCCCGAATCATCCTCGCCTGCTCGCGGCCGGACGATCTGGTGCTCGACCCGTTCGCCGGCACCGGCACGACCTGCGCGGTGGCGAAGCATCTCGGCCGCCGCGCCATCGGCATCGAGCGCGACGCGGGCTACGCCGAGGCGGCGGAGCAACGCGTCGCTGACGTAGCGCCGCTCGAAGCGCCGACGCTGGCGCCGTTCATGACGGCGCGCGAAGCGCCGCGCGTGGCCTTTGCTTCATTGATCGAGCGCGGTCTCATTTCGGCCGGTGCAAAGCTGGTCGACGCCAAGAAACGGCACAAGGCATTGGTGCGCGCCGACGGCGCGGTGGCGCTCGGCGAGCGGGTCGGCTCGATCCACAAGATCGGCGCGCTGGCCCAGGGCCTCGACGCCTGCAACGGCTGGACCTTCTGGCACGTCGAGACGCCGAAGGGGCTGGTCTCGATCGACGACCTGCGCGGCCGGATCAGGGCGGAGATGGCAGGGGCTTGAGGGCCTGCGCCTTCGCCGCCATCACTCGCTGCGGATTTCGCAAAGCAGGCGGTAGACGCCCATTGCGGCTTGCGGGAATTGGGCGGGCAGCGCCCGCGCGATGCCTTCGGCGGCGGCGACGCGCAAGGTCTCGACCAGCAGGCACGTGGCGATCTTCCTGTCGCCGCCGCGCAAGTGCTCCTCCTCCGACACCGGAAACTCGCTCGGGCTTGCCGCCGTCCAGATTTCGCCGCAGGCCACGGCCTTGTCCTGCATCAGTTGCTCGATCGTCGCCTTCAATGCGGCTTCGTCCTGACGCTCAGCAAATCGCATCGTCACCGCCGCGACGCCCCGCATGGCGCCGAGCCGAAAGCTGCGGTGGCACACCGTCCGGTTCATGTCCTTGAAAAGCTGCGACATGACCATGCGCGTCATTGGCGTCGGATTGTCGAGCCGTTCCAGATAGGCCGCGGACTTGAAGACACTCGCCGACTGCGCGAGATAGAAATTGAAGTAGCGCGGCTGCCCGGACACCGCCTCGTAGCGCCGTCCGAGCAGGAAGCCCGGCACCGCGATCCGCTCGGCCAGATGCTCGTGCTGAAACCATTCCTCGAACTCGGCTTCGCGGCCAGGCGGCACGTTGTTGAAGATGGCGAGGATGCCGGGAAGTGCAGCGGCCACGTCACCCGCCCTTCACGCCCTGGGTGTTGACGTAGAGCGCGTAGATCGAATGGCTTGCCGCCATGAACAGGCGATTGCGCTTGGGGCCGCCGAAGCAGACGTTGGCGCAGCGCTCCGGCAAACTGATGTGGCCGATCGGGGCGCCGTGCGGATTGAAGATGCGCACGCCGTCGAGCTCGCCGCTGCCCATGCCCCAGCCGCACCAGAGGTTGCCGTCGACATCGACGCGGAAGCCGTCCGGCGTCTCCTCCTTGCCGCAGACGATCAGCGGCTTGCCGTTGGCGAGCCTTCCGCCATCGACCACGTCGAAGGCGTAGATCGCGCGGCCCTTGGCGCTGCTCTCGACCACGTAGAGCTTTTTCTCGTCGGGCGAGAAGGCGAGCCCGTTCGGCCGGCCGATGGTGCCGGTGGTGACGACGGTCGCCTGCCCGGTCTTGCCGTCGAGGCGATAGACCTGCTGCGGCAGTTCGGACTCGGCGGTCTCGCCGTTCCAGTTGCCGACGATGCCGGCATCCATGTCGGTGAACCAGATCGAATCGTCGGACTTCACCACGATGTCGTTCGGCGAGTTCAGCCGCTTGCCCTCGAAGCGGTCGATCAGCACGGTGATGCGGCCGTCGTACTCGGTGCGGGTGACGCGCCGGCCGTGCTCGGCGGTGACCAGGCGGCCCTGGCGGTCGCGGGTGTTGCCGTTGGCGTAGTTCGAGGGCCGCCGATAGACCGACGTGGCGCCGGTTTCCTCGTCCCAGCGCATGATGCGGCTGTTGGGGATGTCGCTCCACAGCAGGCAGCGCGCGTCGCCGAAATAGACCGCACCCTCGGCCCAGGAATAGCCCTGCGACAGCCGTTCGACGCTGGCGAGCGGCAGCTTGTACTTCTCGAAGCCGGGATCGAGGATTTTCACCGCCGGATCGGGCACGCGCTCGTTCAGCACCAGCGGCGGCGTGGCAGTCGGATACATGGGGTCCCTCCCCTGAGACATTTTCGGCGGGCAGCATAGCAGGGCTGCCGCTTGGGGAAGCCCTCAACGGCGCGGACCGCCGTGTGCTATAGTCGGCCGACACCGCAACCCGGGACAGCGCCAGGGAACGCCACCATGAACGCCATGCCAAAGACCTTCGACCGCGCCGCCGAGGACCTCGGCAATTCCGTCCATCTCGAACACGTCAACGTCAGCATCCCCGACCAGCGGATCGCCTCGCTGTTCTATGGCGCGGGCCTGGGGCTGACCCGCGATCCCTATCTGCAGGTCGACGACACCAACATGTGGATGAACGTCGGCCGGAGCCAATTCCATCTGCCGTCCGGCAAGGCGCAGGTGCTACGCGGCAAGACCGGCATCGTCATCGAAGGCCGCGAGGCGCTGCTCGGCCGGCTTTCAAATATGAAGCCGAAGCTCGCGGACACCAAATTCGATTTCGTCGAGACCAACGACTACGTCCAGGCCACCTGCCCGTGGGGCAACACCGTGCGCCTGCATGAGCCGGACGCGGCGCGGTTTGGCCGCATCAACCTCGGCATTCCCTATGTCGAGTTCGACGTGCCGGCCGGCACCGCGAAAGGCATTGCCCGGTTCTATCGGGAAATGATTGACGTGCCGGCCGAGGTCGTGAATGGCGACGGCACCACGGCGAAGGTCACGGTCGGCAAGCAGCAGCACCTTCTGTTCCGCGAGACCGACCAGCCGACCCCGGACTACGACGAGCACCACGTGCAGATCTACGTCGTCAACTTCTCCGGCCCGCATAAGCGGCTCGGCGAGCGCGGCCTCGTCAACCGCGAGGACAACCAGTTCCAATACCGCTTCCGCGACATCGTCGATCTCGACAGCGGCAAGCACCTGTTCACCATCGAGCACGAGGTGCGCTGCCTGACGCACCCGATGTTCATGCGGCCGCTGGTCAACCGCAATCCGGCGCAGACCGCGCGCAACTACGCCAACGGCTACGACCAGGCCTCCTGGGCGATGGAGCCGCTGCATTTCGACGATCAGCAAATGCGGCGCCGAATGCAGCAATAGCAACCGCAGCGCGTCACCTCGCCGCGGTCACCATGATCTCGACCATCTTGGCCGGCGATTGCAGCCGCGCCTCGATGCAGGCGCGGGCCGGTGTCGAGCCGGGCGTCACCCAGGCGTCCCAGACCTTGTTGAACTCGTCGACCACGCGGATATCCTGAAGCCAGATCACGGCTTGCAGGAGCTTCGATTTGTCGCTGCCGCCCTGCTTGAGCAACCCGTCGATCTTTTCCAGGATTTCGCGGGTCTGCTCGGCGACGCTCTGGCCCGCGGCTTTGTCGGCGGTCAGCCCGGCGAGATAGACGGTGTCGTTGTGCACCACCACGCGCGACATGCGCGGCCCGTTCTCGAAGCGCTGGATCGCCATACTTATTCCTCCCAATGATTTGATGATGTGCGGGTCATCGCCGTTTCATAGGATATGATGACGGTCGGGTGAGAGAACGCAAGGACGATAGCGGACATGCCGAAGCTCACGCAGGGTCCCGATCCCAATCCGAAAAAGGCCAAGTTCAAGGCGCCGCCGGGGGCCTGCGACAGCCACATCCACCTGTTCGGGCCTGCGGCGAAATATCCGTTCGCGCCGGACAGTCCCTACATCTCGCGCGATGCGCTGCCGGAGACGTTCTTCGGCTTGCAGGACAAGCTCGGCATGTCCACCGCGGTGATCGTCAGCCCCGGAGGCTACGGCCGCAACTACACGCTGCTCGCCGACGTGCTGGCGAAATACCCGCGCCGATTCCGCGGTATCGCGCTCCTGCGCGACGATACACCGTCCTCCGAGGTCGGCCGGCTCACCAAGCTCGGCGTGCGCGGCATGCGCATGATGAGCGCCAGGCGCGGCCAGCACGTGCCGAACTATTCGAAGGAGATCGCCGCGCGCGTGCACGAGCACGGCTGGCACATCCAGTTCTATCCGCACGGCACCGATATCGTCGAATACGCCGACAAGCTGCTGGCGCTGCCGAACACCATCGTGCTCGACCATTTCGCCAGCATTCCGGCGGCGGGTGGCACCGATCAGCCGGCGGTGACGGCGGTGCTGAAGATGCTCGACACCGGGCGGGTGTGGCTCAAGCTCTCCGGCCCGATGCGCTGCACCGAGGAGCCGCTGCCCTATCCTTCGGTGACGCCGCTGGCGCAATTGTTCGTCAAGCACCGGCCCGACCGCATGATCTGGGGCTCGGACTGGCCGCACGTCAATCTCGATGGCCGCGAAATGCCGAACGACGGCGATCTGCTCGATTTGCTGGCCGACTGGGTGCCGGACGCGGCGGTGCGCAATCGGATTCTCGCGCAGAACGCCAACAAGCTGTACGGGTTCTAGCGGCGCGTACCGCCCGGTCATTTTCGACGCAGGGCGCGCTTAGGCGGGAACCCCAACTGCCCGGCAAGCCTTATCGCTCCGAGGGAACAACCCCGGAAGGAACTTCCATGCGCACTTCTTTGCTGCTGGCCGCAGCGACATTGTGTCTGACGGCCGGTGCTTCACAAGCAATGCCGCTATCGGCTGACGCGCTCAACGGCGCGGCTGCCATGCCCATCGAAAACGCGGCGGTTTACGTCTACGAGGGCAATCGCTTCTGCTTCTACAACGACGGCTGGAACGGGCCGGGCTGGTATCGCTGCGGCTTCTCCTCGCGTCGAGGCGTGGGTTGGGGCGGCGTGTACGGCTGGCAAGGCTGGAATTATGGACCGGCCGCGCGACGCTTTGGTCATGGCGGGTCCAACACCCACGAGGGTCGCAACTGGAATGGTGGCGCTCGCAGCGGAGCCACAGTTGAGGGACGCGGAGCGACCGTACCACGCGCAGGCGGGGGCGGCAGGTCCAACCGCGAGACAACGGGTCGCGGTGGCGAGTTCCGTGGCGGCACGTCCGGCGCCCAGGTCCCAGGCGGCGGAGCGGGGCGCGGCGGTGGTGCAGGAGCGCCCGCAGCAGGCGGCGGCAGTCGCGGTGGCGGCGGCGGTGGTGGTGCCCCCGCAGCAAGTGGTGCCGGGGTGCCCGCGGCTGGAGGCGGCAACGACCGTCACTGAGTCTTCTCGTTCACGGAACGTCAAAATCGGAGCGGCGCTGCAAAACAGCGCCGCTCAACGATTCACCCAGGCAGCTTGGGGCGCTGCGCTTTGCGCGGCAGCGCGTGCTGATAGGCCATTTCCAGCGCGCTTCTCAATTCCGCGACCTTGAGCTTCGACAGCGTGGCGCAGGTCGCGCCCTTCTCGCCCCACTTGTTCGGCAACGCCGCGAACGCGTCCGGCGCCACGGTGCACTTCAACGCCTGCTCGTCCGGCGTGAACATGAGGTTCGCCGTGCGACCGTCGGCTGCGAGCGTGACGTAGATGCGCGCGACCTTGAACGCGGTGCGGTCGAAATGCGGCGCTTCGGTCGTACCTTCGAGCGACAGCGCGACACGGCGCAGATCGTCGGCGGTTGCCATCAGCGCTTCTCCGGGCGCGCCTTGAGCCCGGCGTGCGCCAGCACCTTGCGGAACACGTTCGGCAACGCTTCGCCGTGCAGGTCCTGCACCGCGGTCCAGCGCATGCCGGCCGGCGCTCGGGTCCCGGCCGGAACGGTGGCGACGTAGACCGTCTGCTGCAGCGGGAAATGGGTGAAGCCGTGCTCGACCGCGCCGACAAGCTTGCGCCATTTCGCCTTCAATGGAGCTTCGCTGACCGCTTCGTCGGCGTCGAACGCGTGCGTCCACGCCGTCGACGGCACCTCGGTCATGCCGCCGAGCAGGCCTTTCTCGGGGCGGCTGCGCACCAGCACGCAATCGTCGGCGCGCGTCACGACGAACGACGCGCCGTAGCGCATCTTGCCTTCGACCTTGGGCGCCTTGCGCGGGAAGGTCTCGGCGTCGCCGCGGGCGCGCGCCGTGCAGGCATCCATCCACGGGCAGATGCCGCACGCCGGCTTCTTCGGCGTGCAGATGGTGGCGCCGAGGTCCATCATCGCCTGGGTGAAATCGCCGGCGCGGCGCTGCGGCACCAGAGTCTCGGCGCGCGCGCGGATTTCGTTTTTGGCTGCGGGCAGCTCGGCCTCGATGGCATAAAGCCGGGCAATCACCCGCTCGATGTTGCCGTCGATCGCGACCGCGCGGCGGTCGAAGGCGATCGCCGCGATCGCCGCCGCTGTGTAGCCGCCGATGCCGGGCAAGGCGCGGAGCCCGTCCTCGCTTTCCGGAAAGCGACCGCCGTGGAGGCCTGCCACCGCCCTGGCGCAGGCGTGCAGGTTGCGGGCGCGGGCGTAGTAGCCGAGCCCGGCCCAGGCCTTGAGCACGTCGTCGAGCGGCGCCGCCGCCAGCGATTCAACGTCGGGCCAGCGCGCCAGGAACTTCGCATAGTACGGCCCGACCGCCTTCACCGTGGTCTGCTGCAGCATGATCTCGGAGAGCCAGACGTGATACGGGTCGGCCCGTGTCCCGGGGGGCGCGCGCCAGGGCAAATGCCGGCGATGGCGGTCGTACCAAGCGAGCAGCACGGCGGGATCGGGCGCATCCACACCCGCATCGGCACGCTTCTTACGGACCACCGCGCCTGATACTCTCATGCCAACCAGTGTGAGCATGATCGCGCCGTGAACAAGCCCCGCCCCGTCCGCAAGCTTGCCGAACTCACAGCCGAGTTCATGGCGGACGCGTTCAAGAAGCAGGGCTTCGCCTCGACCGAACTGGTGACGCGCTGGCACGACATCGTCGGTGCCGACATCGCCGCCCACGCCGAGCCGGTCAAGCTGCAATGGCAGCGCCAGGTCGAAGGCGAGCCGCCGGAACCCGCCACCCTGGTGCTGCGGGTCGAGGGCCCGGTTGTGGTCGAGATCCAGCACCAGGCCGCCGTGGTGCTGGAGCGGATCAACCGCTTCTTCGGCTGGCAGGCGGTCGGCCGGATCGCGTTCCGCCAGGCCCCGCTGTCGCGACCCAAGGTCAAAGCCGCCCCGCCGAAGATCGATGCGGCCGAAGCCGCGCGGGTGGAATCGTCGCTGACGGCCATCGCCGACGACGATCTCCGCGCCGCCCTCGGTCGGCTGGGAGCAGCCGTCAAAGGCCGATGAACGGCGGTTACCCGCAATCAACCGAACGTGACCTGCTGCCCTTGGCGAACCCGCCCGCCAAATGCCACATTGCGCGCCAATCTCGTCGAACTTGAACCGGCACGGAGCTTTCAGGTGATGACACGTCGGACCTTTTTGCAGGGCGTCAGCACGGTCGCGGTGCTTGCGGCGATCGGGGGCATCGAGATGCTCCAGGGCATGGCGCCGGCCTTAGCCCAGAACGCGACCGAACTGATGGTGCCGCCGCCGCTCGGCGACCGCGTGCTCGGCAAGGACGACGCACCGGTGACGGTGATCGAATATGCCTCGATGACCTGCCCGCACTGCGCGCACTTCGCCGAGACCACCTATCCCGAACTGAAGAAGCGCTACATCGACACCGGCAAGGTGAAGTACATCTTCCGCGAGTTCCCGCTCGACCCGCTCGCCGCCGGCGCCTCGATGCTGGCGCGCTGCGCGCCGCCGGACAAGTTCTATCCGATGATCGAGACGCTGTTCCAGATGCAGCGCACCTGGGCGGTCGAGAAGCCGATCCCGCCGCTGATGGCGATCGCCAAGCAGGCCGGCTTCACCGAGCAGAGCTTCAACGCCTGCCTGTCCGACCAGAAGATGCTCGATCAGATCCAGACCGAGCAGAAGCGCGCCACCGACAAATTCGGCGTCAATTCGACGCCGACGATCTTCGTCAACGGCATCAAGCAGGTCGGCGCGTCCTCGATCGAGGACCTCGCCAAGGTCATCGATCCGCTGCTGCCGAAGAGCTGACGGACCGAATCAGTCCGGCGATTTTTGCGCGTTCCGTCGGGTGCAGGGTGTCCGCCGGCACGAACCCGCATGGGTTTCCGCCCGCAGCCGTCAATTGGCCCTATTTCATTGATTCTCACAGGTTTTTTCCGCCTCCCACATGATAGAGGCGGGGATAAAGCGAGACGGCTTGTTGCTGTATGCAGCGTGCCGATTCATTCTCCGCGCCGATGATGGGGTCGGCCCGGCACCGGGCTGAAAATTCGGGTTCGAACTGGAATGAAACTCACGCGACTGCGGCTGATCGGTTTCAAATCCTTTGTTGAGCCGACCGACTTCCTGATTGAGCCGGGGCTGACCGGCGTGGTCGGGCCGAACGGCTGCGGCAAGTCGAATCTCGTCGAGGCGCTGCGCTGGGTGATGGGTGAGACCTCGCACAAGTCGATGCGCGCCGCCGAGATGGACGACGTCATCTTCGCCGGCAACAACAACCGCCCGCCGCGCAACACCGCCGAAGTCGCGATCCAGATCGACAACGAGAAGCACGAGGCGCCGACCCAGTTCAACGAATACGACACCCTCGACGTGTCGCGCCGGATCGAGCGCGAGAAAGGCTCGCTCTACCGCATCAACGGCCGCGAGGTCCGCGCCCGCGACGTGATGACGTTGTTTGCCGACGCCTCGACCGGCTCGCGCTCGCCGGCTCTCGTGCATCAGGGCCGCATCGGCGAGATCATCCAGGCCAAGCCAGAGCAGCGCCGCCGCGTGCTGGAAGAGGCGGCCGGCATCTCGGGCCTGCACGCGCGACGCAACGAAGCCGAGCTGCGGCTCAGGGCGGCCGAAAGCAACCTCGTTCGGGTCGAGGACGTGGTCAAGCAGTTGGCCGGCCAGATCGACGCGCTGAAGCGCCAGGCCCGCCAGGCGATCCGCTACCGCAACGTGTCCGCCGAGGTGCGGAAGGTCGAGGCCACGCTCTACTACCTGCGCTGGATCGGCGCGCAGGCCGAGGTCAAGGACAGCGAGCAGGCCAAGGACCTGAGCGTCCGAGCCGTGGCCGACGCCACCATCGCCCAGACCGAGGCCGGCAAGGGCCGCGAGGCCGCAGCCGGAGCGGTGCCGCCGCTCCGCGAGGCCGAGGCGCGGGCCGCCGCGGCGCTGCAGCGCCTGGTGATCGCCCGCGACACGCTCGACGCCGAAGAAAAGCGCGCCCGCGATCGGCTGGCCGAGCTCGACCGCCGTTTGACCCAGTTCGAGGAGGACGTGGCGCGGGAGCGTTCGCTGATCGGCGACGCCGAAGCGGCGCTGCAAAAGCTTGCCGAGGAAGAAGAGACGCTGCGCAGCGAAGTCCGCGCCAGCGCCGAGCGGCGCTCCGGCGTCGACAGCCGCGCCGCCGAGGCCGAAGGCACCGTCACCGCCGCGGAAAAGAGCTTCGGCGAGCTGACCGGCGCGCTGGCCGATCTCACCGCCAAACGCAACCAGCTCACCGCCACCGCCCGCGAGCAGGCCGCCCGCGTCGCGCGCATCGAGGGCGAGATCGCCAACATCGAAGCCGGCCTTGCCGCGGTCGGCGACAACAACACGGATATTGCCTTGCTCGCCGCTGCGGTCGAAAGCGCGCAGGCCGCGGTGGCCGCGGGCGAGCAGGCCGCGGTCGCGGCCGAAGAAGCCCACGGCAATGCGCGGCGCAATCTCGATGCCGCGCGCATCCCGCTGGCGGACGCCGAGCGCGCGGTGCAGCGGCTCGACACCGAAGCCAAGACCCTGATGAAGCTCCTCGCCGTCGAGAGCCAGAGCATGTGGCCGCCGGTGATCGACAGCATGACGGTCGAGAAGGGCTACGAGGCGGCGCTTGGCGCAGCGCTGGGCGACGATCTCGATGCACCGATCGATCAGAGCCACGCCATGCGCTGGGCGGGGGCCCCGGCGGACCCGACCGACCCGGCGCTGCCGGGCGGCGCCGAGCCCCTCGCCCAGCACGTGCAGGCGCCGCCGGAGCTTTCCCGCAGGCTCGCCCAGATCGGCGTGGTCGAAGCGGTCGATGGGGCGCGGCTCGCGAAGGAGCTGAAACCCGGGCAGCGGCTGGTTTCGCGCGACGGCGACCTGTGGCGCTGGGACGGTTTCGCCGCCGACGCCCATGCCCCGACCGGCGCGGCGCGGCGACTGGCGCAGCGCAGCCGCCTGTCGGACATCGACGGCGAGCAGGTCGCAGCCCGCGCCACGGTCGAGGACAAGCGCAGGGCCGTCGAAGCCGCACAGACCGCGTTGACCGACGCCGGCGCGGCCGAAGCCGCCGCCCGCGAAAGCTGGCGCACGGCGCAGCATGACGCCGACAGCGCCCGCGAGCTGCACGCCATGGCCGAGCGCGAGATGGCGCGCAACGCCGCGCGGATTTCGGCGCTGACCGAGGCGCGGACACGGTCGGTGGCCGGACGCGACGAGGCCAAGGCCGCGGCCGACGCCGCCGATCAGGCGCTTGCCGCGCTGCCGCCGTCGGCCGACCTGGAAAGCCGGCTGGCCGCAGTCCGCATCGACATCGAAGGCAAGCGCACGTTGCTCGCCGAGGTTCGCGCCGAGGCGCAGGCGCTGGCACGCGAGGCCGAGCTTGCCGACCGCCGATTGAATGCGATCTCCCACGATCGCCAAGCCTGGACCGACCGCCGCGAGCGGGCGGTGACCCAGATCGCGACGCTCGATACGCGCAGCACCGAGGCGCGGCAGGAGCGCGAGTCGCTGGCCGATGCACCGGCGGCATTCGAAGAGAAGCGCCGCGCCATGATCACCGAGGTGCAGGCCGCCGAGACGAACCGTGCCGCGGCTGCAGACCGGCTGGCCGAAGCCGAAAATGCGCTCGCCGCCAAGGATCGCGCGGTGCGTGCCGCGCTCGAGGCGCTTGGCACCGCCCGCGAGGAAGCCGCGCGCGCCGCCGAGCGGGTCGAGGGCGCCAAGCGCCGGCTGGCCGACGTGGCGCATGAAATCCACGAGATGCTGGAGGTCGAGCCGGACGCGGTCGCCGGCCTTGCCGGCATCGAGCCGGACGCAACGCTGCCTGACGTCGCCACCATCGAGAGCGAGCTCGAACGGCTGCGGCGCGATCGCGAACGGCTCGGCGCGGTCAACCTGCGCGCCGAGGAGGAGCTTTCCGAGATCGAGACCCAGCACGACACGCTCGCCGCCGAGCGCGACGATCTGGTCGAGGCCATCGCCCGGCTGCGCCAGGGCATCGTCAGCCTCAACAAGGAAGCCCGCGAGCGCCTGCTGGCCTCGTTTGCGGTCGTCAACAGCCACTTCCAGCGGCTGTTCACGGAACTGTTCGGCGGCGGCACCGCCGAGCTTCAGCTCATCGAGCATGACGATCCGCTGGAGGCCGGCCTGGAAATCTTCGCCAAGCCGCCGGGCAAGAAGCCCGCGACGCTGTCGCTGCTGTCGGGCGGCGAGCAGGCGCTGACCGCGCTCGCGCTGATCTTTGCGGTGTTCCTCACCAATCCAGCGCCGATCTGCGTGCTGGACGAGGTCGACGCGCCGCTCGACGATCACAATGTCGAGCGGTTCTGCGATCTGCTCGACGAAATGATCCGTTCGACCGACACGCGCTTCGTCATCATCACCCACAATCCGATCACCATGGCGCGCATGAACCGGCTGTTCGGCGTCACCATGGCAGAGCGCGGCATCTCGCAGCTTGTGTCGGTCGATCTGGAGCAGGCGGTGAAGATCAGGGACAACGCCGCCTGATCGAAGCGTCTATTGCTTCGGCACGAGGCTTGGCTCGGCGAGCCAGGCTTCGCTCGCCATCCAGGTGTGCTCCTCGCCACAGACCGGACAGCGCATCCGCCCCGCCACCTCCGGCAGGCGGCTGAACACCGATGGTTCGGTTTCGATCGCGGTCGACACCGCGCGCCCGGTGCGCGGGCAACGGATCATCACGGCCGCCATGGCTGCCTCCCCCGAGGCCCCTAGCCCGTGCCCCGTGTAGGGTACCGGGGTGACACGCCTATGGCCGGACCATGGCAGTGCACATGGGCATGCCGACCCTGTGGAAAACTTTTTTCACTTTTTTTCGAGACCCCAGGAACCACCGTGTTTCCGCCGCGTTGGAGGCTCGTAGTTAGTGTTCTCGACCGGGCGGCAGCCCCCCTTACCCCCCGAACCGCCGTCCGGCGAATCGACCCCAGGCCCCAGGCCTGGGGTCTTTTTTTGCGGTTTGGGCAGACTT